>ERZ1048068.1035-NODE-1035-length-22709-cov-5.710382_pt1 | contig 22709 bp, 22 predicted proteins | sample MGYA00383098_ERZ1048068 | MGnify/ENA primary metagenome ERZ1048068 (study PRJEB29581, sample SAMEA5548368) | metagenome | biome: marine; feature: coastal; material: water | depth 1 m | study: Short-term variability in the microbial, nano- and picoplankton... | reverse complement strand
AATGTATGGTTTTGCACCATCAAAAGCTTCTTTTGGAATATCATGCGCAAAAGCATTTTGAATTTCTTCTTCTTTTACTAAGGCATAAGATTTATCTTCAGACAGGTAAAAGTTTTCTACAGCTTTTGAGCCTTCAACACCTTGAAAAGCTTTAAAGAACGAACCACCATTGGGCAATAAAAATGCTGTTACATAGACCAATTTTTTAACTTTTTTTGGATTCATCGGATGTCCAGATAGAAGACGACTTTCATCTGGAAATGGACCAGATTTTGTCATCTTTTTGGGTGAATGGCAATCATTACACCCAAAAACTGTAACTAGGCGTTTTCCTTCTGTAATGAGTTCACTTTTTTGGTGCTTTTGGTAGTCTTCTGTATTGTTTATACATGCACCAAAAACCAGCATAAGCGCTATAAAATTGATCTGTTTCATGGGTTGTAGGTTATTGATTTTTTAATAGATTAGAAGCGGGGTTAGCTTATTCTTTTGAGTGTATTTTCTTTAGTAAAAATGTAGTGTTTCAAAACACCTAAAATGTGTAATACTAAAAGAACCATCATGATGAATGATGTGATGCCATGTACTTTCATTGGGGTAATTTCACTGCGGTTTTTTATAAGTTCTGGTGCATTGGATTGCAACGCTTCTGCATAACCACCTAAAACCATAACAGCTAAACCAGAAATTGATAAAATGAAAAGAATAATATAGAATACATTGTGTATCCACACAGTTAATTTATTATTGAACTTTGATCCTGTTTCTAAATTTGAAGGCCTCTCGTGTTTGAAAAAAGAGCGCGTTCGTATTATGGTAAGTACAAAAACAATAATGCCAAGGATAACATGAATCGTTATCAATCCCATTTTTTCTGATGTTTCAATGTTTTCCATGTATTTCCCAAGAGGAAATAAAATTAAGATCAACAAAGCAGTAAGCCAGTGCGTAGCAATGGTTGCTTTGCTGTACTTTTGAGTTAAATCATTCTGAATTGTTTTTTTCATGATATGTGTTTTTGAAATTTGTTTTTCTATCTTTCAACAGATATAATTACACCAAATTTGAAATTGAGTTTTCCCTATTGGAGATCATTATTTGTTACTTTGAATATGCAATCCTCTCTCGAATTTCTCCCATCTTTACTTTTCCTAATCCAATTGTCAGGATTCCTGATGTCTTTAATAAGTGTTTTATTATTAGTTACTTTAATTTCTACAGAGTCAATAATTTGTGTGCATGTGTATGAATCGTCGACAAAACTTCCTATTTGATCATCCCAATAAATTTCTTTCGATTCATTGGTCTCTATGGTCAAGTGTGTGTTGCTGCCATATATGGTGATAAGTTTGACTGTAATTGATTCTGAGGATTTATTGTCAATTGTTTTAGTGAATGTAGTTCCACCTTCACAAGATAAAAATAAAATTATTAAACCAGCCAAGCTGCAATATAAAATACGCTTTATTCTCATATTTTTATGTTTCTAGTATTATAAGTTTTATAATTTTTGATACAGTTCTTATAAATAACATCACACATCCTATTTGTCAATATCATTCCCCAACTTATTAGACACACATTTCTGCAAAAAGTCACATTTTTTGGCACTTTATTTGTATAAAGTTTAAATTCAGGACGTAAATTGATGTTGTAACGTTGTTTTTTTATCTAAAATCATAAACAATAAAAATTCCTTCAATACTTAAATCATAAGTTTCAAAATTTCACGATATTTGGATTTCAATTGAGAACAATAAAAAAATGAATAAAAATACAGTATTGGCTTGGGCTACGTTTATTATGATTTTTGTGGGCTTTGCGCTCATCGGTTTAGGCGCTTTTCGTTACAATGATATTGCAGGATGGGGATTTGCAGCCGTGGGTGTTGGTTTTTTTGCAATTGCTTGGGTATTTAATGCACTAAAAGGACGTGTATAATGAGCGATGATAAAAAAATAATATTCTCTATGACGGGGGTTACAAAGACCTTCCAAAGTGCAAATACACCTGTGCTTAAAAACATATACCTTAGTTTTTTCTATGGGGCCAAAATCGGAATTCTTGGGCTTAATGGTTCTGGAAAATCAACCTTGCTTAAAATTATCGCTGGTGTGGACAAAAACTACCAAGGCGATGTAGTTTTTTCTCAGGATTATTCTGTAGGATATCTTGAGCAAGAACCCCAATTGGACGACGAGAAAACGGTTCTCGAAGTCGTAAAAGAGGGTGTTGCAGCGACAGTAGCTATTTTGGACGAATACAACAAAATAAACGATATGTTTGGTCTTGAAGAAGTGTATTCCGATGCCGACCGTATGGAGAAACTTATGAACCGTCAGGCCGAGCTACAAGACCAGATTGACGCGTCCAATGCATGGGAATTGGACACCAAACTCGAAATTGCAATGGATGCTTTGCGTACGCCAGATGGCACACAAAAAATTGGCGTTCTCTCTGGTGGAGAGCGTCGCAGAGTGGCTTTGTGTCGCTTACTTTTACAAGAACCCGATGTGTTGCTTATGGATGAGCCCACCAACCATTTGGATGCCGAGTCGGTACATTGGCTTGAACACCATTTGGCACAATACAAGGGCACCGTGATAGCCGTGACGCACGACCGCTATTTCTTGGATAATGTCGCGGGTTGGATTCTAGAACTGGACAGAGGAGAGGGTATTCCTTGGAAAGGAAATTATTCCTCTTGGTTGGATCAAAAATCTAAGCGTCTCGCACAAGAAAGCAAATCGGCTTCCAAACGCCAAAAAACTTTGGAGCGTGAATTGGAATGGGTGCGCCAAGGGGCTAAAGGCCGTCAAACGAAGCAAAAGGCACGTTTAAAAAATTACGATAAATTACTCAATCAAGATCAAAAGCAGCTCGACGAGAAGTTAGAAATCTATATTCCTAATGGCCCACGCTTAGGGACAAACGTCATTGAAGCTACAGGAGTAAGCAAGGCCTATGGTGACAAACTACTCTATGATGATTTGAACTTCAATTTGCCTCAAGCAGGAATTGTAGGTGTAATTGGTCCTAACGGAGCTGGTAAAACCACCATTTTTAGAATGATTATGGGCGAAGAAACGGCCGATAAAGGTGCATTCAAAGTTGGAGAAACAGCCAAAATCGCTTACGTGGATCAAAGCCATTCCAATATCGATCCTGAGCAGTCTATTTGGCAAAATTTTTCTGATAATCAGGAGCTCATCATGATGGGAGGACGACAAGTCAATTCGCGCGCTTATTTGAGTCGTTTTAATTTTTCTGGAAGCGAACAAAACAAAAAAGTAAAGTTGCTTTCTGGAGGTGAACGCAACCGTTTGCATTTAGCCATGACGCTCAAAGAAGAGGGTAATGTTTTGCTGTTAGATGAGCCGACCAATGATTTGGATGTCAATACATTACGTGCATTGGAAGAAGGATTAGAAAACTTTGCTGGTTGTGCTGTAGTCATCAGTCACGACCGTTGGTTTTTAGACCGAATATGTACTCATATATTAGCTTTTGAAGGCCATTCGGAAGTATATTTTTATGAAGGTAGCTTTAGTGAATATGAAGCCAACAAACGCCAACGCTTAGGAGGCGATTTGATGCCAAAGCGCATAAAATATAAGAAGCTTTTGCGTTGATAATATTTATTCTTCAATTGTTGTTTCCTCTTCAACAGTAGCATCTTTTTTAGATCGCGCTTTTTTGTAAATAGGCAAAAGATAGGATAGGGTGTAACTAAACCCAGTTCCTACTTTACTGCTGTCGTAAGTACGCCCAAATCCTGGAATAAAAATATTCTCAAAGTTAGACGGACTTTTTTCTGTCAAACGTGTTTTGACTTGAACATTAAACCCTAAAAACACATTGTTGAACACTTCAGTCTTTATCCCAAAAATCAATTCTACCCAAACTGCAGATAAATCTGAAAATTCTGTACGCTCGGAGTTCTGAAGTTCACCCCAAGTTTGACTGTTGGTGTCATAAATTGTAAAGCGTTCTCTTGATTGACTAAAACTAGAAACACCCACACGCAGTCCACTGGTGATTAAGTTTTCCATTCCTAACCAATTATTGTACAAATTGAAATCTACACCTGCTTTAAAATAGCTTCCTTTGGCACTGGTTTCAAGATAATTGTTTGAGTTTGCTTTTTCTTCAAAACCAAGCTCACCGGCCACATAAAAGCGTTGTCCTAAGCGGTAATCTGCACTCACTTCGAACCCAGAATAATCAGTTTCAAAAGCAGTTCGTCCTAATCTACTGAGATCGATACCAAAACGCAATCCATATTTTTCTTGAAAACTAATGCTGTCGGTCTCTTTTTCCCCCAATGTTTCAACTTGTTCATTTTGAGCTGATGAAATGGTGATACTCAATAGAAAACAAAGAATACTAATGGTATATTTTGACATGGGTTTCATTTTCGTTAGTAACTTCATCGATGACAATTTCGCCATTAATCATCCAAAGATCTGCATCCGTTTCGATACTAAACCCCTGAATAGAATACACGTTTTTGTAGCCGCACGCACGAGAAACATAGACGGAAGATGTAGTGTAAGCAACTGTTATAATATCTGAATTTCCTTCGACGACATCATTGACGATATCATAATTTTTATACAATTTGAATTGTGTTTGATTTTGTGCGCCATTGAGTGGTAGTTCAATTTTTGACCTTGAAGTGACATTCTCTCCAAGAATATTCACCTCATTTCCATCGGCATCAATACCCAAGGCGAACAGCCCAGCTACTGTTTTTGGACTGTCTAAATCTTCGATATCAAAAAATTCGATCACAAGGCGAGATGTAGTTTGTGTATTTTCGCTGCAAACATCATCCGGTTCACAAGCAGTAAATAACAGAAGACAAACTAAAAGCGCTATTTTTTTCATAAAAAAATTAAATTCTTTTTTCCAAAAGTACAACATTTTCTACATGATGTGTTTGTGGAAACATATCAACGGCTTGTGTTTTACTAATCTTATATTGTGCATCCATCAGAGCTAGATCACGCGCCTGTGTTGCACTATTGCAACTAACGTATACTATTTTTGAGGGTAAAATATTCAAAATTTGTTGTACAACATCTTTATGCATTCCATCTCTTGGAGGATCGGTGATGATCACATCAGGAATTCCATGCGTTTGTATAAAAGCATCATTAAAAACTGTTTTCATATCTCCAACAAAGAACTCAACATTGTTGATGTTGTTGTGTAAGGCATTTTCTTTGGCCGCTTTAATGGCGTCTGGAACCGCTTCCACACCAACAACTTTCTTGGCTTTTTCGGCTACAAATTGTGCTATAGTGCCTGTACCGGTATACAAATCATAAACAAGTTCTTTTCCCGTTAATCCTGCAAAATCTCGAGTGATTTTGTATAAATTATACGCCTGTTCAGAATTTGTTTGGTAGAATGATTTGGCATTAATTTTAAACTGAAGCCCTTCCATTTCTTCCATTATAAATGGATGTCCATGATAACAAATAACGTCCTGATCATAAATAGTGTCGTTACCTTTTGGATTGATGACATATTGTAATGATGTAATTTCTGGAAATGAAGTTTTAAGAAAATCTAGAACAGTTTTGATTTGCGTTTTGGTCGCCGAATAAAATTGAACTACGACCATAATTTCACCATTACTGCTAGATCGAGTCATGAGAGTTCGCAGTACTCCTTTTTGTTGTTTTGGATCAAAGAAGGGGATATTCTTGCGGTTCGCAAAGGCCTTAAGTTCGTTGCGAATAGCATTTGATGGATCGGCTTGCAACCAACACTTATCGATGTCCAAGATTTTGTCCCACATGCCCGGTATATGAAATCCGAGCGCGTTTCTATTTTCGATAGTAGCATTGTCCTTGATTTCTTCAAGCGAAAGCCATCTGTTGTTGCTAAACGAAAATTCCATTTTATTTCTGTAAAAATAGGGGGTATCGCATCCATGGATAGGGGTGACCTCTGGTAATTCAACTTTACCGATGCGCTGCAAATTGTTAGTGACTTCTTTTTGTTTAAAATACAACTGTTGGTCATAACTCATATGTTGCCATTTGCAGCCCCCACAAGTCCCAAAGTGCGTACAAGTTGGTGCGACTCTATGCTCAGAATACTTATGAAATTTAGTTGCTTTACCTTCGTAATAGCCCTTCCTTTTTTTGAATGTTTGTACATCGACTACATCTCCAGGAACAGCATTGGACAAGAATATAATTTTTCCGTCAGGTGCTTTGGCCAAGCTTTTCCCTTTTGCTCCAGCATCAAAGACTTCTAATTCAAAAAATTCTTTTTTTGTTTTTTTTCTGCGCATGCTTGCAAAAATACTGTAAAAAAAAATGCTGTCCCCATGGAACAGCATTAAAAACTTTGTTTTTAGTGATTATTTCTTTTGTCTAAACACTCGATCAATGAGTTCTTTTGCGGCGTCTTTTCCACCAAGGCCTATAGCAATAGCTAAGCCCAATCCAATGGCAACAAACAAATATTGTGTGAGTTTGGACACCAAATCGTTTCCGATGTTGAGTTGCGATAAAATCATCGAAAAAACAATGAGTAAAATCCCAAATTTTGCAATAGATCCAATTACGGAAGCTTGTTCGATGTTCATGTTGCTCAATCGTCCGTTGATGAAATCACGTACGAAATTGGCGAGGTACAAACCAAAGACAAAGAGAATAACAGAGATAAAAATATCGGGGATAAACCCAACAACTTTTTCAAAGAGTTCTTTGGCAACAGCAAGCCCAAGAATATCAAAAACCGTGAGTAGAACCACCAACAACAGCACATAATAAATAATATTTCCAATGATTTCTGAAAATTTGTGTTTAATGCCGATTTGCTCGAGCATTTGATCGAGTTCTACCTTGTCGGCAATCACATCAAGTTTGATGAATTTTGCGAGTTTGATGATTAATTTTCGCAGTAGTCGTGCGATAAATCGGCCAATAAACCAAAACAGTAATGCACCGAGTAGTTTGGGTATAAACTGCCCAATTTCGTTCATGAAATAGCTAAAGCTATCCCAAACTTTAGCGCCTAATTCTTTTGTTGAGTCTACAACTTTTTCCATAGTATATTTTGTTTTAATATGTTACTTCATTAGTATAAGACACAGATTTCTGGAAATAGTCACACTTTTAGCCATATAATTTCTCAAAATCTCCTAATAACACCTTGTTTTCTTTTGAAAACAAAAAAATCTTATTAATTTGCACTTGACTGGATGATTTCTCTCCAAATTAAGTAGGAATGGTTTTTTCCGAATCTTTAATTTTTTTGATTATGTCTGTTTTGAATGCAATTTCTTCAAAAGAAGCCATCGAATTAGAATACAAATATGGTGCCCACAACTATCATCCACTTCCGGTAGTTCTTCAAAGGGGCGAAGGTGTTTTTGTGTGGGATGTGGAAGGCAAAAAATATTATGACTTCCTTTCTGCTTATTCCTCAGTAAATCAAGGGCATTGCCATCCAAAAATTGTAAATGCAATGATTGAGCAAGCTCAAAAACTTACACTTACATCTAGAGCTTTCCATAACGATCAGTTGGGAGCTTATGAAGAATTTATCACTTCCTATTTTGGATACGATAAAGTGTTGCCCATGAATACTGGTGCAGAAGCAGTAGAAACTGCTTTAAAAATCTCTAGACGTTGGGGTTATGAAGTGAAAGGTATCCCTGAAAATAAAGGAAAGATAATTGTATGCGAGAATAATTTTCATGGCCGTACGACCACTATTATTTCTTTTTCAAATGATCCTGTAGCGCGCAAAAATTTTGGTCCATATACAGAAGGATTTATCAAAATTCCTTATGACGATGTCGATGCTTTAGAAGATATTCTTAAAACGCATGATGACATTGCTGGGTTCCTTGTTGAACCTATGCAAGGTGAAGCAGGAGTTTATGTACCTGCAGAAGACTATTTAATCAAAACCAAAGCATTGTGTGCACAATACAATGTCTTGTTTATTGCCGATGAAGTTCAAACGGGTATTGCTCGTACTGGACGTCTTTTGGCTTCTTGTGGTAACTGTAGTTGTCCACAAAAAGATTGTTCTGAAAGCCCAGACGTAAAACCTGATGTTCTTATTTTGGGCAAAGCGTTGAGTGGTGGTGTGTATCCTGTTTCGGCGGTTTTGGCCAACAATTCTATTATGGATGTTATAACACCAGGGTCCCATGGAAGTACTTTTGGGGGTAATCCTATTGCGGCGGCTGTAGCTGTCGCAGCATTAGAAGTGATAAAAGATGACGAATTGACTGAAAATGCTGATCGCCTTGGAAAGCTTTTTAGAGCGCAATTGAATCAATACATTGCCACGAGTTCTATTGTAAAGCTAGTGCGTGGTAAAGGCCTTTTAAATGCCATCGTAATCAACGACACAGAAGACAGCGATACCGCATGGAACATTTGCCTCAAACTTAGAGACAATGGGTTGTTGGCAAAACCAACTCATGGTAATATTATTCGTTTTGCACCACCGCTGGTGATGACCGAAGATCAACTTTTGGAATGCGTTGGTATCATCGTTCAGACTTTAAAGTCTTTTGAGGTTTAAATTTTCCTCTAAAAGTTTTAAAATATATAAAGATTCACCCCCTCAAATTTATTCATTATCTAAAACCTAATCTGATGCAACACAAAACCCTTTATTTATTATTACTGATTACTGCTATGGCATGTACCAAAAATGTAAAAACAGATCGAAACATCTCTGTTCAATATCCAGAAACAAAACAAGTTGATACTGTAGATCATTATTTTGATACTGCTGTACAAGACCCTTATCGATGGTTAGAAGACGACCGTAGTGAAGAAACTGAAGCTTGGGTACGTACTCAAAACGAAACTACATTTGATTACCTCGCCAATGTTCCATACCGTAACGAGCTCAAAAAGCGTCTTGAGCAACTTTGGAACTATGAAAAATTAGGTTCTCCTTTCAAAGAAGGGAAATACACCTATTTCTATAAAAATGATGGATTACAAAATCAATATGTGCTGTACCGCTATAAAACAGCTAAGGATCTTTCAACAGCGGAAGTATTTTTGGATCCTAATACTTTCAAGGAAGATGGTACAATCTCACTTGGTAGTGTAAGTTTTTCAAAAAGTGGCGCACTTTTGGCCTATAGTATTTCGGAGGGTGGAAGCGATTGGCGAAAGATTTTAACTATGGATGTGGAAACCAAGAAAATTATTGGAGACACTCTTGTAGATATCAAGTTTAGTGGTATGTCTTGGTATAAAGACGAAGGATTTTATTATTCGAGTTATGATAAACCTAAAGGTAGTGCGCTTTCGGCCAAAACAGATCAGCACAAGGTATATTACCACAAATTAGGGACTTCTCAAAAAAAGGATCTTTTGGTTTTTGGTGGAACCAAAGCAGAAAAACACCGCTACATTGGCGCTCGTGTTACCGAGGACAACAATTATCTTTTGATAAGTGCTAGTATCTCAACATCAGGGAATAAACTATTTTTAAAGGATTTAAAACACCCCAAAAGTAAATTTATTGCACTACTAGACCACACCGAAAGTGATACCTATCTCATCGATAACGTGGGGTCAAAATTGTATTTGGTAACCAATCTTGATGCACCCAATCAAAAAATTATAACAGTAGATGCCAGTAACCCAACTCCAGAACATTGGGTTGATTTTATACCGGAAACAAAACATGTTTTGAGTCCTTCTACTGGTGTCGGGTATTTTTTTGCAGAATATATGGTGGATGCCATTTCTCAAGTTAAACAATATGATTATGACGGAAATTTTGTTAGAAAAATCGAACTTCCGGGCTTAGGAAACGCAGGAGGTTTTGGTGGTAAAAAAGACGAAAAAATAGATTATTATTCATTTACAAACTACAAAACACCCTCGAGTATCTACTCATTTGATGTAGAAACTGGTGAGTCCGAACTATACTGGCAGCCCGAAATAGATTTCAATGCTGATCACTATGAAAGCAAACAAGTTTTTTATACCTCAAAAGATGGGACAAAAGTTCCAATGATGATCACTCACAAGAAAGGATTAAAGCGCAATGGAAAAAATCCAACTATATTATACGGATATGGAGGGTTTAACATCAGTCTAAATCCCAGTTTTAGTGTAGCCAATGCAGTTTGGCTTGAACAGGGTGGAATTTATGCCGTTCCAAATCTTCGTGGAGGTGGCGAGTATGGAAAAAAATGGCACGACGCTGGAACACAAATGAAAAAGCAAAATGTGTTTGATGACTTTATTTATGCAGCTGAGTATTTAATTTCTAAAAACTATACTTCAAGTGACTTTTTGGCTATTCGAGGTGGCTCCAATGGGGGACTTCTTGTAGGTGCAACAATGACTCAACGTCCTGATTTGATGAAAGTGGCACTACCTGCAGTGGGTGTACTGGATATGTTACGTTACCATACATTTACTGCTGGTGCAGGATGGGCCTATGACTATGGAACGGCCCAAGACAGCAAGGAAATGTTTGAGTACCTCAAGGGTTACTCACCTGTACATAATGTAAAAGCGGGAATAAACTATCCGGCAACTTTAGTCACTACTGGCGATCATGACGATCGGGTGGTGCCAGCACATAGTTTTAAGTTTGCGGCAGAGCTGCAAAGCAAACAATCTGGAAATAATCCAACTCTAATACGCATTGAAACGGATGCTGGACATGGTGCGGGAACTCCAGTAAGTAAAACGCTAGAACAATATGCCGATATTTTCGGATTTACCTTGTTTAATATGGGATACGATCAGTTGCCCATACAAGAAGATTCAGCATTAAAATATTAAATAATGATCGTATCAACCGAAAACGCTTTTTTAGGCGTTTTGGTTGATTTCTTCCATCATTTTGCGCCATTCTTCTTGCATTTCGCTAAAATCACCTGTTAATACAGCATAAATAGTGTACGCCAGATAGAGCAAGTTGATGATCAGAATCACTAATGCCACTGTTTTGGCAGTTTCCATGGCATTGATATTCCCCTCGTAATCGTCGGGGTTCAGTTGAGCGTCTTTGAGTTTTTTATTGGCCATCAAATAGGCAGGTCCAGAAAGTAAAAATCCAAAACCCGCAAAGCAGCAGCACAATAAACCCAAAATACTGAGCACATAAATAAGCGTAGTATTCAACGATTTTTTCATAAAATGAATTGTTTAATGATATAGTTAGTAAAGATTGTACCAATGGAAATTAATGATAACACATTGATACTTTTTTGATAAAATTTAAATTTATAAAATCGACTTAAGATTAATAAACCGCCCAAAACAATAAGTGGATATATGGCTGGGTACATCCAAAAAGCGTCTGCAAAATGACCCTTAAAAACTAATAAAAGTGAACGCTGAAGTCCACAACCCATACACTCAAAACCAAAAAGGGTTTTGCTCAAACAAGGGAGCATATAGTGTTCTAGAGCCATAGAAATATTTTGGATGTCTAAAATAATAAATAATTTATCTATTTTGAAAAAAACAACCTATTAATCATATAAATTAACCCAAAGGTCTTATTTTTATACGCAATAAGATTTCATTCAAATGACACGCAACACATTAAAATATGGCTCCTTTATTGTCGGTATCTTCATTTTAATTTACACTGAATTATACGCTATTTCAAATGTTTTTATTTCCATAGGAGGTCTTTTTTTATTAGTTGTTGGTTTGTATTTGATTTCCAAGGGCGTTGGTGATAAGCCAGAAATAGATCCTTATGCTGTCCAATCTTATGACGAGGAAGAATGAAGTTTAGCATTAACGATAACGTATCTGTTCTAGATGATGACCTTTCGGGTCGTATTGTTGGTATTTTGGGTTCTGCTATTACTATTGAAACCACTTCCGGTTTCGAAATGACCTTTGATGCTTCTGAGCTTGTAAAAATGGATCATAATCTTTTACACTCTTCGTCGTTCAAAGGACAATCTTTGCAACATATTCTCTCTGAAAAAGAATCGAAAAAGCGAAAATCAGCACCAAAAATTAAAACTAAATCACGACAACAGCCACCTATGGAGGTGGATTTGCATATTCATCAGTTGGTGAAATCTACAAAAGGCATGCAAAATCATGAAATGCTTAATTTGCAATTGGATACTGCCAAAAAACGATTGGATTTTGCAATTTCAAAGCGGATTCAACGTGTGGTTTTTATTCACGGTATAGGTGAGGGGGTACTCAAACTTGAACTAGAGTATCTTTTGAAGCGTTATGATCACTTAAAATTTTACCCTGCAAACTATCAAAAGTATGGGCACGGTGCAACAGAAGTATATATTTATCAGCGAAAAACGCCCTAGTAGGAAATAATTGTTTCGTAGGTGCCCATTTCTAATGTATCTGCCGAAAGAATAGAAATATCAATGTTATTTAGTGTGACGGTATTCGTTACAATACGCTTAAATTGATTGGTGTTGGATGTTTGAACGGCGTAAGAATTTGAAAAATTTTCATCCAAAAAACGTGCAAAGGAAGATCCAGTAGCTATATCATCAAATAAATTACCGTTGCCATTTTCGTCCTCATTAATGGTAAGTGTACCATCTCCATCATCATCTTGATCTAAATAATCTGGGATGGAGTCGCCATCAGTATCTTGAGCGTCAGCCAAATCTCCATCGTTGTTGGGGTCTGGTTTTTCGTTGATTGTGGGAACATTGTCACCATCATCGTCATTGTCTTTATAATTCGGAATACCATCACCATCTGTATCGCCATCAAATTCAAGTGCTGTTGGCACACCGTCATCGTCGTCGTCTTCAAAAAGGGATACAAATTCAGCTGTTCCGCCCGTAGAAGCATAATCTTGAGTAACTGCAACTCCTGCAGGAGGAATTACTGCACAAATTAAAGCATTAGGATCGCCATTGTATGATCTGTAATGAAATTGAACACTACTACCATTGATACTGAGTGTTTGTGTTGCTCCAGATTCAGTAGGCTCAAACATTGCTTCTGTAGCGGTTGTTCTAGGAATCAAAAGCGTGAGGGATTGATAAGGATCATTGCGCGTGTCATAAAACAAAAAACTTGAGGTTAAACTCGCTCCTTGATCTGCCGTTTGAATTTGGCAAAGTGATAAATCTTTATCAAAATCCAACTGTACTTGAATTACATCACCATCATTACACGATGTGATTAGAAATAAAAACGAAAAAAACTGTAACCAATTGCGCATGAATTAACTATTTATGACAAAAATAACAGAATTAAGAAATAAATGTAATGTTATCTTCAATTATTTAATTTAATTATATTTGGTGTACTAAATTTTGAGAACTATGCCTATTTACCTAGATAATGCTGCTACTACACAAGTCCGCGAAGAGGTTGCGGATAAGATGGCAGCAGTCTTAAAATCTAATTATGGAAATCCATCATCCACACACAGTGTTGGGCGATCTTCAAAATCTATATTGGAGCAATGCCGCAAACGTATTGCCGCTCATTTCAATGTAAAATCTTCTGAAATTGTATTTACAGCAGGAGGAACAGAGGCCGATAATCTAGTGTTGCGTTCTGCTGTTTGTCATTTATATGTCAAACACATCATTTCATCTCGTATAGAACATCATGCTGTTGGCCATACCATCACTTCTTTGGAAGATTCAGAAAAAATTAAAGTTAGTTATGTTCGAGTTTTGGACAATGGCACTATCGATTTAAGGCATCTTGAAGAACTTTTAGAGCATGCTTCTGAAAAAACGTTGGTTTCATTGATGCATATCAACAATGAAATTGGAACGATACTTGATTTAAAATTTGTTGCAGATCTATGCAAAAAATACCAAGCACTTTTTCATAGTGATACAGTGCAATCGGTAGGGCATTACCCTCTCGATTTGGTTCAGATTCCAATTGATTTTTTAGCTGCAAGTGCGCATAAATTTCATGGTCCAAAAGGCATTGGCTTTGCATTTGTAAGAAGTGGATTGGGTTTACAATCCATCATAACAGGTGGTGCTCAGGAGCGTGGTTGTCGTGCGGGTACAGAAAGTCTACATGATATTGTTGGATTGGATGAATCTTTGGCTCTTGCTTATGAACACTTAGATTCAGAAAAGCAATATATTAGTGAATTGAAGTCTCATTTTATACAACGCTTAAAAACAGAAATTCCTGGAACTAAATTTAATGGTGTTTGTGCCGATGCTTCAAACAGTACCTATACTTTGGTCAATGTATGTCTTCCGGTTTCTTCCGAAAAAGCACCATTGTTTTTGTTTCAATTGGATTTAAAAGGAATTGCTTGTTCCAAAGGAAGTGCATGCCAAAGTGGAAGTGATAAAGGATCTCACGTGCTTCGAGAAATTCTTTCAAAAGATGATCTACAAAAACCCTCTGTACGCTTTTCATTTAGTTCGTTCAATACAAAAGAAGAACTAGACGAAGTTATCGACACACTTAAAGAACTTGTTTTAGAACCCGCCTAAAAGCGCATGTCCAATCTAATATTAAACACTCTTGGTGTTAGGTAGTTTGGAATAGAATATTGGCGTTTTGAGTAGACATCGCGCACCCATGTATTTGTGATTGAGTTTTGAACATCAAAGAGATTAAATATTTCTACACCAACGGATAATTCTTTAAAGCGTTTTTTCCACCCATTATTTGCTTTATTTTTCGCATCGACAACGACATAAGACATACCAATATCGGCACGTTTATAATCTGGTAATCGATTTTGATAACTGTAGACATCGGCATAACTTGGTGATCCACCAGGAACTCCAGTATTGTATACTAAATTTAAATACATTTTCATATTTGGTAATTTGGGAATATAATCTTGAAAAAGCACTCCAAATTTCAAGCGTTGATCCATTGGTCGCGCAATAAAATCACGCCCACCAATAGCTTCTTCAGTTTTGAGATAACCAAAAGAAAACCACGATTCTGTACCAGGGACAAATTCACCGTTTAAGCGCATATCCAATCCATAGGCATACGCTTCAGCATTGTTGTTGGCTGCGTATCGAATGCGTACATTTTCAACAGTGTATGGGTTTACATCAGAGAGATTTTTGTAATAGACTTCAGAAACTAATTTAAATGGGCGTTTCCAGAGCTTAAAACTGTATTCGTGACCAGCAACAAGATGAACAGATTTTTGCGCTTCAACACTGCTGTTTACTGTTCCATTCGCATCACGTAATTCTCGATAGAATGGAGGCTGATAATACAATCCACCACTCAATCTAAAAAGCATGTCTTTTTTGCCGTTTGGCTTGATACTGAATTGTGCTCTCGGACTAAAAACCACTTGTTGTTTTACTGCAATATTTTCACCACTAACTCGCCATTGGTGAGCACGTACACCAAAATTATAAAACACCTCATTTGCACCTAAAGTACTGCGCTTACTCCATTGCGCAAATGCTTGTAAGCGTTCTACGGTTGTATTGTTTGTTGCGCGAATGTTTTGAAAGGGTACCAAAGGACCTGTGTCAGGTGTGTAAGGTTGATTGTCGAATTGATCTAAATTGGGTGGATTGATAGAAAATCCAGCTGAGTCAATCACTTCCCATTCTACAACTCGATCGCGGATATTTTCATTTGTATATTTAAGAGACCATTGAAAATGATCTTTATTCTTTTTGTAAGTTCCACGATGTTCAACGGTCGAGATTAGCGCATCTAAATCATTTCGAGCGTGATTGATTTGTCCTCCAATACCTTCTGAAAATTCAACTTCTCCTAAATTTTCGTCCCCAATATTGCTGTTGACTTCCCCCAATCGGTATTGCGCCAAAATATCAAAATACTCTTGCTCGGTGGTATGAAAACTAGAAGTGATGAGTTTTAAATTTAAGTTATTATTAACCTGATATGAACCTTTTAATGCACCAAAATAGGTACTATAGGCATCTTGCTCTTGGCCTTCATAAAAAACCAATAGTGCAATGGGGTTTTCTAACGTACCAAAGTTTGTTTGTCTTGTTTTTGGTGCATAGTTATAGGTGTTAGAAGTTATATTTCCCAAAAAACTCAATTCAAATTTTGGAGTCATTTGATAAGTTAAATAGGTCTGTGCATCTAAAAACTTAGGGTCGTAATTGGTTTGTGTTTCTTTGGCATCTACAAGCAAGCTGTTATCTCTGTAACGTAGTCCAACCAATGCCGAAAATTTTTGGTCCTTGCTCGATCCTTCGGCAGTAATACTACCGCCCAAAAGACTTAAATCTGAACGAATACCGAAACGGGTAGGTTTTCGATAAGTAATGTCCAAAACAGAGGAAAGTTTATCTCCATACTTGGCTTGAAACCCACCAGCTGAAAATTCTAAATTTTCGACCATTGCTGTATTGACAAAGCTCAAACCTTCTTGTTGTCCTGATCGTACCAAAAACGGACGATAGACCTCAATGTCATTAACATAAACCAAATTTTCATCAAAATTCCCTCCGCGAACAGAATATTGAGTACTCAATTCGTTTGAAATATTAAAACCAGGTAATGTTTTTAAAAGATTTTCAACGCCTGGTTGTGCACCTTTTATGGTACGAATAATTTTTGGTGAAATGGTGGTTACACCTTCTAAAACAGCACGTTTTGTTCCAGTTATAATGACATTTTCAATTTGTTCAATGTCTGTTTTTAAAACAGGATTAAATTCAAATTCTTGTCCGTTTTTGAGTTTGAATACTGCGCGAACAAATTTGTGATTCACATGTGAAAATTCGACTTCTACATTCTGATTTGAAGGTATTTCTAAAAGGTAAAATCCATTAACGTTAGAGATGGTACCTAAATTATTTGCTCTTATGGTTGCATTTTCAATGGGTTTGTTTTCTTCGTCAAGCAACACACCTCGCAGAGTTGCGGTTTGTGCAAATACTTGAATTTGAGCGATAAATAATAGGAAAATTGAAGTGTATAAATATCTTATGTTCAAAATGTAATGATTTATTTTCTGTAAAAGGTGAGTTCAAATTTAGAACTATTTCCAACATTATCGACGACAATAAGCTTTAAATTATTTTTGATGTCATTGATTACATTATCGTTGAAGTCATGCGTCAGTGTGTTAGTTTTTGCATCGTACTCCATTAAAATCCACTTTCCATTCACAGTTGCACGAAAGTTTTTTACTCCAGAAATATCGTCAGAAATTTTCACTTTTAGATAGCGATATTTGGTAAGCCAACTGCCATTTTTGAAATTTACAGCAGAAATTTTTGGCCCTTTATCATCTCTTCCAATGGTGTATCTGCCAAAATATTTTGTACGTGCGGTTAGTGTACTACCTTTTCGCTTTGTAGAAGTATAATACAATCTTCCATAAGCCGAAAGTCTTCCAATGAAAAGATGAGTTAAATCGTTTGAATCAAAGCGACTTGCGTCAAATTTTATGGTCATTGATTTTTTTAGGGGAATACTAGGTTCGTGAATTGTTAATGTATCGTTTTTGACTTTAAAATCGAGGGGAATATCTTCATATAAAGCATAGGCAGGGATTTCTACACTAAAGGACTGATCTTCGAATAACGTTGATTCTGAGGCACTTACATAAGTGAAACTTAAAGGGATTGAATCATTTTTGGAGACTTCTTGAAAAATTCCAGAAATCGGAACTTGAACTGTCGTTTTATTGTTTTTAAAATCTTGAATTTTAATTGTGTATGCGGAATTTGTGCTATCAATTATACTCAAAGCTCCGTTTTGTTCATGAAAAGAAAACAGACTCAAGGGGTTGTTTTTTTCAATGAATAATTTTTGAATTCTTTGCTTTTTCGAACGATAATGCGCATAGTCTATAAAACGATTGATATGTTTGGTTTCGCTAAACGAAAACCGCTTAAAATCCACTTCAATAGATTTTTTACCGTTGAAAAAGGTTTCAATTTTTGACAAGCCATTTTTGTTCGATGCATAGTCTTGACGGTCATTGGCCACAATACCAAAACCAATAGTCCCAAAAGCCGCAATAGGCTCGGCTTTGTAATTCCCATTAGGCTGTTTTATGAGCCGTATTTTTTTCTTTTCATGAAGCCCTTCAATATGGCTATCATCAGAGAGGGGGTAAACATAAAGTTGATAGAGTTCTGGAGGCGTGGTATCTTTAATATCAATCCCAAAAAGCATTGGATTTATGGGGCGAGAATTTTTGTCACGAATTTCAAAATGCAAATGCGGGCCAGATGAGCCCCCAGTATTTCCAGAAAATGCTACAACTTCGTCTGCTTCAATGCGCAGCGCGTTAGGATCTGGAAACAGTTCGATTTCAAATTGCTCTTTTTCGTATTGTTTGCTTTTGACAAAAGCTTCAATTTTTGGAGAAAATTTTTGAAGGTGGGCATAAACTGAAGTGTAGCCGTTGGGGTGGGTGATGTACAATGCTTTGCCATACCCATATCTAGAAATTTTAATCCTGCTCACATAACCAATGGCTGCAGTATAAACCTTAAGCCCTTGTTTTCCATTGGTTTTCATGTCTAATCCTGAATGAAAATGATTGGACCTAAGTTCTGCAAATGTTCCCGAAAGCACCAGTTGTATATCCAAAGGTGAACGGAAGTAGTCTTGTGGGTAAGGGGTTTGTGCCATTGTGTAAATAGAGCACAAAAAACATAAAAGCTTAAAAATATTCATAACATGATCTTTAGCTAAAGTATAGAATTGAAAACAAAAAGCAAAGCATTTAGTTTGGTTAAATTATTTTTAAAATATCGGCACAGAAATTGCGATTTTAGATATGGAATGTTAAATTTGTGGAATAGGTATTGAAATTGTAGATGAGCAAAATCGAAACAATCGTCCAAACACTAGAAGTTAAAATAGACAAGATACTGAACCAGTTTGGATCTTTGAAAGACGAAAATAGTGCTCTGAAAAGGGAAATACAAGAATTAAAATCCCAAAACAAGAATCAATTGCAATTGCTTCAAGAGAAGCAGACAGAGTTTGATTCTTTAAAAATTGCAAGTTCAATGCTAGGCAGTAACGAAGACAAACGAGCTTCAAAGCTCAAAATAAATGCTTTGATCAAAGAGATAAACGATTGCATTGCTAGTTTATCGGACTAAATAATAACTCATGAGTGAGCAACTAAAAATTAAATTATCTATTGCCAATCGGGTTTATCCCTTGACAATAGCGCCAAGCCAAGAAGAAGGTTTGCGTTTAGCTGCTCAGAAGATTGATGCAACCGTAAAGAAATTTGAACAAAGCTATTCCGTTCAAGACAAGCAAGACGTTTTGGCCATGTGTGCCTTGCAATTTGCCGCTGAAACGGAACAAACGAAAATAAATAAAAACAGTTTAAGTGAAGTTCTCGAGCAACGTCTGATTGATTTAGATCAGCGACTAGACCAACACTTAGACGCCAACGTTCTTTAAAATACAAAGTACATACTGCCTGTATTGGTCAATTTTTTGATAAACTCAACGAGAATTCTATAAATGGAGTCTGTTTAAATTGTAAAAGCATGCTGCCTTGTCGCAGACCCTTGATCAGCTTTTCAGCTCTAAATCCTGTTTAAAAGGAGTTTATACAAAACCCAGATCTTTACAGGCTTTTTTTTTAATTAAAACCACAAATAATGGATCAAAACATCATATTGATCGCTTCTGGAGCCGCAGTATTGGGGCTTGTCGTAGGTCTGATCATTTCCAAAATAAGAGAAAAAAATAATGCCACTCAAATCACAAAAAATGCAAAGCGCACCGCAAGTGATATTATTTCTAAAGCAAAGTCAGAAGGAGAGAGCATCAAAAAAAACAAAGTATTTCAAGCCAAAGAACGCTTTTTAGAGTTAAAATCTGAGCATGAAAAAGTAATTTTATCGAGAGATAAAAAAATGGCTGAAGCCGAAAAACGTACACGAGACAAAGAATCTCAAGTATCTTCTGAATTGTCTAAAAACAAAAAACTAAGTCAAGAGTTGGAGTCCAAAAAGAAGGATTATGACCAACGTCTTTTGGTTTTGGACAAGCGCCAAGAGGAGTTAGACAAAATGCATAAAAGCCAAGTGCAACAACTGGAAGTTATTTCTGGTCTTTCCGCGGATGATGCCAAAGCACAATTGGTAGAATCCCTAAAATCTGAAGCCAAAAATGACGTGATGGCCTATGTGCAAGACAAAATGGAAGAAGCTAAACTTACAGCGGAACAAGATGCCAAAAAAATCATCATCAATACCATTCAACGTATTGGTACTGAAGAAGCCGTAGACAACTGTGTTTCTGTTTTCAATATCGAATCGGACGACATGAAAGGGCGTATTATTGGCCGTGAAGGACGAAACATTAGAGCACTTGAAGCAGCTACTGGCGTAGAAATCATTGTAGACGATACACCAGAAGCCATCATTCTTTCGTGCTTTGACTCAGTGCGTCGTGAAATTGCTCGACTGTCTTTACATAAGCTCGTAACAGATGGGCGAATTCATCCAGCACGAATTGAAGAAGTTGTCCGTAAAACAGAAAAACAAATTGGACAAGAAATTATTGAAGTCGGAAAGCGCACCGTTATCGATTTGGGTATTCATGGTTTGCACCCTGAGTTGATTAAAACAGTCGGACGTATGAAATACCGTTCTTCTTACGGTCAAAACTTATTGCAGCACTCTAGAGAAGTCGCCAAACTTTGTGGCGTTATGGCCGCAGAGTTGGGGATCAATCCAAAATTGGCCAAACGAGCAGGGCTATTGCACGATATCGGTAAAGTTCCTGATTCTGAGGTTGATATGGAAACTCCTCATGCTATTTTGGGTATGCAATGGGCCGAAAAATATGGTGAAAAAGAAGAAGTATGCAATGCTATTGGTGCACACCACGATGAAATTGAAATGAAATTTCTACTCTCACCAATTGTTCAAGTGTGTGATGCAATTTCTGGAGCAAGACCTGGAGCTAGACGTCAAGTATTGGACTCCTATATACAACGTCTAAAAGATTTGGAACAAATAGCATTCAATTTCAAAGGAGTTCAAAAGGCCTATGCTATTCAAGCTGGACGAGAATTGAGAGTGATTGTTGAAAGCGAAAAAGTAGACGACAACAACGCAAGCCGATTGTCTTTTGAAATTTCACAAAAAATTCAAACGGATATGACCTATCCAGGACAAGTAAAAGTTACCGTTATTCGAGAAACACGAGCTGTAAATATTGCGAAATAATAGAAGTAAAAAAAAGGATGAAAAGCAGTTTTTTAAACTGCTTTTTTTATGTCCGACGCGGATGAAAAGAGGTCATTACTTGTTTTAAATGGCTTTTATCGATGTGCATATAAATTTCTGTTGTAGTAATGCTTTCATGACCAAGCATAACTTGAATTGCGCGTAAATCGGCGCCATTTTCTAAAAGGTGAGTGGCAAAAGAATGGCGAAAGGTGTGGGGAGAAATCGATTTTTCAATACCAGCTTTTTGTGTGAATGTTTTAACAATCGTAAAAATCATAGCCCGTGTGAGTTGTTTTCCTCGTTGATTCAAAAAAAGTGTATCCATGTGCTGAGGGTCAATATTAAGCAAGGTTCTGGCGTGGTGACGGTATAAATTGATAATCTTTTGGGTGTCTTTACCAATAGGCACAAACCGTTGCTTGTTGCCTTTCCCGGTGACTTTTATAAACCCTTCATCGAAAAATAAATCGGACAGTTTCAAATGTGTGAGCTCGCTCACACGCAAACCACAACTGTACAAGGTTTCGATAATAGCCTTGTTGCGCTCTCCCAAAGGATGACTCAAATCTATGGCTGCTACAATCTTGTCAATTTCTTTTACGGATAGTGTGTCTGGAAGTTTACGGCCAATTTTGGGCGCTTCAATTTGTTCTAAAGGGTTTGTGGTGCGGTAGTTTTCAAAAATAAGATAATCGAAAAAGCTCCTTAAGCCAGATATAACTCGCGATTGTGTACGAGCATTAACACTTTTGGCTAACTCGTACAAAAAAACTTGCACCGTTTCGAAGTCAATGTCTATGGGACTGATGGATTTTTTGTTTGTTTCCAAAAAAACAATCAATTTTTGTACATCCATACGGTAGCTGATCACGGTATGCTTCGATAGACCGCGTTCAATGTTTAAATAATGTTCAAAATCCCGTAAGGCATTGTTCCAGTTCATAACTCTAAAATACGAATATTTAGTTGTTTTGGAGAGGGATTATGGGTTAAGAGAATTATTTATACAAAAAAACCAAGTAATTTTTAACTTGGTTTTCTTTTGCGGAGAAAGAGGGATTCGAACCCCCGGAGGTGTGACCCTCAACAGTTTTCAAGACTGCCGCATTCGACCACTCTGCCATTTCTCCTTATGCGAGTGCAAATATAAGTGGCTTTTATGTTCTTTTCAAATAGTTTGTTGATTTATTTCATTGGTTTTTTAATAAATTTTAAAATTTCATTAAGTCCTCATCTTTTATAAATTCCCTATTTTTGTTCAAAACATAATTTATGAGTCTACTTGACGCCCTTAAATGGCGCTACGCCACCAAAAAATTTGATGCCAATAAAGCTATTTCATCATCAGATTTAGAAAAAATAAAAGAAGGGTTTAATCTTTCGGCTTCTTCCTATGGTTTGCAGCCCGTTGAGCTTTTGTTGGTGCACAACAAGGCCATTCAAAAGGAACTAGTACCCATGGCTATGAATCAGTTGCAAGTGGAACAGGCCTCACATGTTGCCATTTTTTGTGTAAAAACCGCTTTAGATGCCAATTATGTAGTAGACTATTTTGAGCGCATCAAAG
>ERZ1048068.1033-NODE-1033-length-22732-cov-7.200115_pt1 | contig 22732 bp, 24 predicted proteins | sample MGYA00383098_ERZ1048068 | MGnify/ENA primary metagenome ERZ1048068 (study PRJEB29581, sample SAMEA5548368) | metagenome | biome: marine; feature: coastal; material: water | depth 1 m | study: Short-term variability in the microbial, nano- and picoplankton... | reverse complement strand
GGTACTGGACAAACTGGATCTTTTGCTGCTGGTGATATCGCTACCGGTAGTACTGGTGGAACATTTACATTTGTAGGTGAATCAAGAATAGATGGATTTAACATCTTTAAAATTGATGCACTACCTGCAGGAATGAATGTTGCTACTGCATTAGAATCTGGTGTAATCCTTACTAGTGGTGCTAACGCTGTAACTACTGCAGGTGTACCTGCTTTAGTAAAAGCATTAGAAGATCACGTGATTGGTTTCTCTTCTAACACTTGGGATGGTTCTTCTGAGCCAATGTCAAGATTACAAGGTGAATCTACACAAGATAACGTAATGAACTTAAGCCTATTCAATAAATCTATTGAGGCTAAAACTTACCAAGTTGCTGCTGCAGTAACTCGTGAGCAAGTTCAAGACCTTAAACAATTCGGTATTGATGCCGTTGCACAAGTAGAATCTGTACTTATCAATGAGTTAACTCAAGATATTAACAGAAACATTCTTGAAAGACTACGTAGACTTGGTTATACTAACCACGGTAACGTATACAAAACTCAAGGTGTTCAATTCAACTTATTAGTTGGAACTACTGCTGCTCCTGCTGCATATAATACTATTACAGGTTTGAGTGGCTTAAATACTGCTGGATCTGACGGTGTAGCGGTGTTCGGAAGTTCTCCTGCTCTTTACAATCCTCTAATTGCATCATCTGAAACTAACTCTGCTGCTGAGAATTTACATACTAGACAACGTAAAGTAATGTCTAAAATTCTTGCAACTGCGAATTTAATCGCAATCAGAGGTAGACGTGGACCTGCTACTTTTGCCGTTACAAACGGTCAAGTAGGATCTGCTTTACAAGACGTTGCTGGATTCGTTCCTGCTCCAATGGCAAATACATTAAACCAACAAACTGGTTCATTGTACCCTATCGGTACTTTAGCTGGATTGGCTGTTTATGTAGATCCATATATGAGCTGGAGTGATACTCGAGTAACTGTAGGTAGAAAAGGTGATGGAAATTCTCCAGGACTTGTATTTATGCCATATTTAATGGCTGAATCAGTGCAAACTATCGCTGAGGGAACAATGGCGCCGAAAATCGCTGTTAAATCTCGTTATGCTTTAGTTGAAGCTGGATTCCACCCAGAATCTATGTACATCACATTCGGTGTAGCAAACAGTGCTGGTGAGTGGGCTTAATACCTAACACCATAACTTATAGTTTCAAAAGGTCTCCTTCGGGAGACCTTTTGTTTTTTGATATGAATATATAGAATATAAAATAAACTCTATAGAAATGAATCTAATAACCAGAGGCGAATACAATAATATCAACGAAGCCGTTATAGGCTTAAGAAGATTAGCATCTAAAGAAGATTTAGAAACTGTTAATGATCAAGAATTTAACGAGATGATTAAGTTTTTGTTATTACTTAATAATCAAACAGGTGCTCGATTATGTGAATCTCATTATACCATAATAAAAGAATTGATGATAAAATCCGATTTAGTTAATGAATCTAGATTTGAATCAATGGATAGTATAGTTGCTATTAATGAAAATTATATTAATGAAGATTGGGATGATGATGTTAGTACAGGAATAAAAACTGCAGCAGTAACAACTGGAGCGGCAGCAGTATCGTTAGCTGCATACATATCTTTCCTATTTAAAAAGAAAAAAATTAGAAAGGCATGGGAAGCTGTGAAGGACAAGGAGCTTGAGGCAGTGGCTGTTGATAAGGATTTAGCAGATACTATTAAGTCTTATGAACCTGAACTTTCTAAAGAAGAGGTTACCGATAAGATTTCCGATATCGAAAAGAAAAAAGATGAGGAAAAAACCGCATTAAAAGATTTTGACGTTAATAAAAAGGAAGAGGTTGAGAAGACTGAAGATAAATTAAAGAAAACTAATGATGCCATTAGAGGTTTAGATTCGTCAGAGGCTCCTAAAGAAGGGGAAGAAGAAACTGTTGAACCGGTTAAAGGACCTACTGGTGGAACCGAATCTGGTGGAACTGGTGGAACTGAATCCGGTGGAACTGAATCTGGTGGAACGGCTACTAATAAAAACTCTAATGAGTCTACTGTTATAGAAGCCGATGGAGATGCTAAGGAAGATGAAGCTACCGGCCAAATACCTGACAAGAAAAAAGAAATTAAAGATATAAAAGATAATTCTAATATAGAGGCCGATATAGAGAAAATTAAAAAGGAATCTCAAAAAATAGAAGATAAGAATAAAAAGCTTAAAGATGATGGTGGTAAAAACGTAGAAAAACAACTTAAGAAAAATTCTGATTTAAAAAAGAAAAATTCCGAAAAGATAAAGGAACTTGAAGAAGAAGGAACTCCTGAATTAAAAAAGGCTAAGGATGATCTAAAAGTTTTAAACACGGATCTCGAAAAAGAAAAGAAAAATAGAGACTCTCAAAAAGAAACTCTTAAATCGGCTAGAGATGAAGAGGCTATTAAAAAAGAAAAGGAAGATTTAAAAGCTAATATAAAATCTGCCGAAACCGAAATTAAAGATATAAAAGAAAAAGGTAAACCTCGTGGAACTGATGTTGAAAAGAAACAAGCAATTGATGATGCTACAAAACAAAAGGAACAGATTGCATTAGAGGTTGAGGCTGCCAAAAAAGAAGCAGACCGAATTAGTGGAACCAGTGGTGGTGGTGAAAGCGCTAAAGGTGTTGGTGGAAAAATATTCGGATTTTCTTCAGGATATGTACAACAATTAAAGGGAGAACATGCAATCGAAGTGTTACAAGCTAAAAAAGACGCATTAACTACTAACGATACAATATCAGATAAAGATAAGGCTGCACAAGAAAAGGGTCTTGATGCACAAATAGAAAAAAGTAAAGAATCTATTAAATCCGGTGAAAAAACTTTAAAAAGCGCAACAGATGGCGTAGATGCATCAGACGATGAAATCAAACAAGCCGAAGATAGTGTAGATAATAAACAGAAAGAACAAGAAGCTGAAAAAACCGAAAAGGAATCTAAGGATAAGGCTAATAAAAAAGAAGCTATTGACGACGAAATAGAAAGAATTAACAAAAAGATTGATGGAGCTAAAAAGGCTTTAGATGGTGATAATATCCCTGCAGGTAAAAGAGATATGGTTCAATCTAATATCGATGCATTCAATGACAAGAAAGAGGAGCTTAGAAAAATGAAAGATAAATTAGGCGAATCTACATATTACAAATTTAATTTAGCTTTATTAGAAAGAGATATCGATACATTATTAAATGAATATAATATAATATTAGAAACTAGAAAGGAATTATTAGAAGAAGAACCTAGTGATACTAGTGATACAAAGGATGATGAATCGGGTAATGATAAATCGGATAAGAGTAATTCATTAGAAGGAAAAAAGGTTGTACTAGTTGATATGAGAATTAAAGATCTTGGAGCGTTAGAAGGTGCAAGTGGTGAAATAATTAAAGCATTTAAAGAAAACGAGCGAGAACCTGAAGGAGACTTACCAAGAAGAACAGGAGATCCTGAATTATTCAAAATTAAATTAGATAAACCTAAAGATCCTATGTACCCTGAAATTAATTTAACAAAGAAGCATTTTAAATTAAAAGAAGATAAACCGGAATCTAAAGAGAAGAAAACTAATGAGAGTATTAACGAATCTTTTAGACAACGATTCTATAACGCATACAATGATTCAAATAAAGAGATCTAAACCTGGCAAAAATCCAACTAAACATGGTATTGTTTTAAAAGGACTTAAACCATTGTATCAGAATGTATTAAAAAAGCATGAATTTCTTAAAGATGTTTGTGATGATGATAAATTCTTAAATATAATGTTCAGTATAGTTGATAAAGAATCTAGAGTAAAAAATAAAAGTAAATATTTTATAGATCCAACCGATTTAAAAATTAAATCTAGAGATCGTTTACAAGATGAAATACGAATAATTCCTTGGAAGTGTTCATTTTGTCAATGTGAAATAAAATCAAAAATGGATAATTTTTCTGTTAAGAATTTTACTTGCAAAGATTGCTATGATACATATACTAAAGATGGAAAAATCGTTAGTGAATTAATATTAAATAATTCAGTAGAATTTACTGAGCATTGCAAACGATTGATAAATAAAGATAGAAAAAACTTTTTAAAATACATTTCAAAATAAATGAAACATTTCGAAAACTTTCAATTAATAACTGAGGCGTTATCCTTTAATAAGGTACAAGTAATAATACTTTCGAACTTAGAAGCAGAGTCAACTACTGTAGATGCTGTAGTAAAAGCTTGTAAAGGACGTGGAGTACCTTGTTACCCATTAAATGTTAAGACAGCGTTTATTAAAGAATTTGTAAATAAACGTAATGATATTAAAATTGGTGATGCCGATAATAAACCTATCGCAATAAACCGATCAAATACTGTTATTCTTTCTAGACGTGGTGTTGTTAATTCTACATACACTAGACAATTACTAGAAGACTTGGAATCTTACAACTTCTTTTGTGTTAATACATTAGATTCAATAATGACTTGTGAAAATAAGAACACAACAAATAGAATATTAGAAGCTGCTGGATTACCAACACCTAAGAATTCAATACTATCTGATCCTGAAGGTATAGATCAAGCACTTAAAGATATCGGTGGTAAGTTTCCGGTTATTGTAAAAATGCTATCAGGTTCTCAAGGTATTGGTGTTTCTCAAGTTGATTCTTATGAATCATTAAAATCAGTACTACAAACTCTTTGGAAAGCTAGTGGTAAGAATGAAATATTATTACAGGAAATGATTCCTGCAACTGGTGATGTAAGAATTCATGTTTTATCTAAAAAATTCTTTAGTCCTGATGATGAACATTCTGAGGTAATTGCAGTAATGCAAAGAACTGCTGCTAAAAAAGATTTTAGAACAAATTATTCTATTGGTGGTGGAGTTAAGAAATTTAAGCTGACTAAAGAAATGGAACAAATTGCAAAGGATTCTGCAAAAGCGGTTGATGCAACATGGTGTGCTGTGGATTTAATTATCGATAAGAATACAAAGAAACCATATATATTAGAAGTTAATGGTTCTCCAGGTACTAAAGGAATTACAGAAGCTACAGGATTACCTGTTGTTAAATTAGTATTAGACTACATATTAAATAAAGAAAATTGGACATATCCTAATATTAGTTGTGGATTTCGAGAAGTTGTTACGATACCTGGTGTCGGAGATTATGTATGTAAAATGGACACCGGAAATGGCGGAAAGGCATTATCTATACATGGAGAAAATGCAAAAGTTAATGGAAAGTATTTAGAATATGAAATGAATGGAAAATCTTACAAAGATAAAATTGTAGATTATTCAAATCCGGTTGTAGGAGAAAAAACTTTAGAAAGACCTATTATATTAAAAGATCTTATTTTTGCTGGTAAACTTGTTCCTAAAGTTCCAGTATCAATAGTCGATAGAAAAGAAAAATCTACACCAGCATTAGCTAATCGTAAATTTATGGATAGATTAGGTATAACAGTTAGTCCATCTAAAGCTTTTAAGGCTACATCATTTGAAGGTGGTGAATATTCTGTTGAAGATTCTATAGGAAATGCTATGGGAGGTATTAAATTCGAAAAGTAAAATAAATAAATAACAAATGGCAAGAACAGCAAAATATGCAGTAATATCAAATGGACCTACTTACTACGGACAATCAGATCCATTTAATAAAACCCCAATAACGTGCGATCATTTTTGTGCATACTCAAAAGATTTTGTTTTAGGAGCAACTAGTGTAACATTTATTGCACAATTTGGTGATGTTGCAGGTCCAACATTTTCTAGAGCTTTTACTAAGAATTATGAAATAGGTGGTACTGTTTTAGATGGTTGGGATGGAGATCCAGAAGACATTTTAAATCTTATAGCAAACTTCGAATCGTTAACGGTAACTTCTTTTACTACATTAGATTACACGGAACCATACTTTTAATAAATTGTTAATAACTTTTTTAAAATAAGTGTTCAAAAATTTTTTTTTACCATGTTTTTTTATTATATTTAAATATAATTTAAAAACACATAAACATGTCCGTAACACTTTCTATCGTAATTCAATCACATCTTTCAGACTCATTGATCGAAACTTCGTTCAATCCTGAACAAGCAAATCTTCGTATACGTTTCGTAAAATATCTTATCAATCGATTTAGCGACGATATAAATCAAAGGGTTGATATTGATAAAGTATATTCTGAATTTTTAGAAACTCAAGGCGAAACAATATCATAAAATCATCATATAATATAAAATCATCAAAACATGTTAGAACCAATTAAAATTCACGTAAATTGTTTAACAGGCTATTCGCCAAATTGTTTTCCAGAAAAATTTAAGGAAAATCTCGTTAAACGAATCATAGAAATTAAAGAAACCGAAACTCTTGTTTTTGGAAACGAATGGATTCCAGGAAGGAGATATAACGATAACGATAGAGTTGCTTCTGTAATTATGGGTTGTATTTCACAATCGGTTGCAGAACATATAATTCCACATCAACCTCGATTCGATAAAGATGGAAATTCTAATCCAATTCTTGAAATGCGATGCTTGGCATATACTACAAATATGGATGCTGAAATATTCGATAAATGGATATACGAAGCATTAGATTATTCAGGAGATACTGACTATTATTACAAATACGAAAAAGATTGGAATTAACATTCAATTGTTAATAACTTTTTGAAAAAAAAGTGTCCAAAAATTTTTTTTTACCAATTATTTTTATTATATTTACATATAACAAATTTAAACATATATCATTATGAACGTATCATTCAAAATCAACATCAAGTACTTCTTACTTACTATCCTTTCATTTACAATCGCTTACACAACCGCTTCAGGTACAATTCAAAATTACATTCATTTTGCTGGCGATCTTAACGAAATGGCATTTTGTATATTCGCATTCTTCTTAGGCGTAATATCAATATTTATGACCTTCGAAAAAAACACAAATAAGTAATGAGCGAATCGAACGAAAACAAAAAGCTTCAACAAACTAAATTTACTATACAAGAAATTTGGCAAGCTATGCGTGGCAACGTTCAAAAGAATAAGAAAAAGTATAACCGCAAAAACAAGCACAAAAACAAAGAATTATGAATCTAACCGAAATAATCAACGTAAACGAAGACGAGCGATATTATATCATAATAGCAAAAGGAACTTCACCATCATTAAACGAAACCATTGAATTTCAAGGAAATCGTTGCAGAGTATTAAGGCTATCATCTTATGTAAGAAATGGTGATATGTTCAAACTACAATTATTGAAACTAGACGTTAAGTAAATCATATAACTAATAAACAATAAATATTTATGTCGCATACAAAATCTCTTTTGTGGACTGAAAAATATCGGCCACAAGAACTATCGGACTTAATTGTTCCTGAAAGAATTGCTAAAAAACTAGATAAAGGTGTATATCAAAATCTATTATTCTATGGCGGTCCAGGTAGTGGAAAAACATCATCAGCTAAAATATTAGCACAAAATCATCCAACGCTATATATTAACTGTTCTAGTGAAACTGGCGTTGATACTGTTCGTGTTAAAATATCAGAATTCTGTTCTACGTTATCCTTACTAGATGGTGAACGTAAATTAAAAGTAGTAATTCTCGATGAGTTCGATGGAGTATCGGATCAATATATGAAAGCTCTTCGAGGTACTATTGAACAATTTCATTTAAGTGCAAGATTTATTGCAACTTGTAATTATTTCAATAAGATTCCTGATAATATTCAATCTCGATTCGAATGTATTAATTTTGATTTTAGCGACGAAGAAGAAACTGAGATTATGCGAAAATACCTTCGTAGAATATTTGAAATATGCAAAATCGAAGGTATGGAAATCGATAAAGATGCTTTACTTGAATTAGTACAACGTAAATTTCCAGATCTCAGGAATACAATAAATGTCATTCAGGGATACTTTGCCGAAGGCGTTAAGAAAATCACACTCAAAGATGTTACCACCTTCCATGGCGTCTATAAAGATCTCTTCGATCTTATTTTTGAAGATATTAATTCCACTGTAAATAACTATAAATTTTTGATATCTAATTACTCTCATAAAGTTGATGATGTTATTAAAGCATTAGGTACAGATTTTATAGAATATATTCAGACTGAAAAACCAGATTCAATTAGGCACTTAGGTGAAATATGTCACGAAGTAAACAGACACTCTTATGAATCAAGGTTTGTGATCGATCCTGCCGTAACTATGTTAAGTTTAGTATATAAGATACAGAAAATAGTTCATTAAAATATGAATCTTTATGACGGTAGCATCATATAATAATAAACAAATATAAATATATTATGAGAAGGTATACATTAGTTGTCGATGGTAATTATTTCTTGCACAAAACTTTTTTTATTTCAGGTAAAATAAAATCTAGAAAAGGTGCACCACTTAATTTTATCGATGAACCCGAAAAAGATGCGGATCTATTAGCATTTAAATTAGCTACAGATTTTGCATACGAAGTTAAAAGATTTTCACCAATATTAGATGGTGTTGTTTATTGCATCGATTCATCTTCATGGCGAAAAGATTTTTATCCAGAATCAAATGCACTTAAATCTGCAGAATCTCAACAATACAAAGGACATCGTAAACGAGATAATACAATTAACTGGAAAGCGATATATGATTTACATGATAAATTCGCAAAATCTTTAGAATCTCTTGGATGTACCGTATCTCGTGTAAGTGGTGCCGAAGCCGACGATCTAATATTTTCTTGGTCTTCATACTTAAATATGAACAATAGAAATGCACTTATATTTTCTGGCGATAATGATCTAATTCAATTAGTTTGTAATAACGAATCTAACGGCACAAATACATTATACTATAATAAGTTTTCAAAATCTGTATATACTTTCGAAGGATTTACCGAATGGCTAAAAGAAACTAATATGGATTCCGTCGATATTTTCAATCAACCACTAGATCTAACAAGTAATACAAAACTTGCATTACAAAACGTTGTTCGAGGTATCGATATAAGAGAAACCAATGTAAACGAATTTGTATTCAGAAAAATACTTATGGGTGATGCTGGCGATAATGTTTCACCATTACATCAAACAATCAAAAAAGGTAAAGATGGCAAACGTCGAGTATATAATATTACTGATAAAAAAGCTACTCAAATACTTCAAGATTACGAAGAAAAAAATGGCCGAATAAACGAAACAACATTCTTTAGTATCGATTCAATTACAGATATTTGTAAAATCGCTAAAAATAATTTAAGAATTCTAGATAAATCAATCTCACAACTAGTCGAACGCTACGAAGTAAACAGAAATCTAATGTTCTTACATCAAAAAGCAATACCAAACGCTATTATGGATGCGATGCTTTTAAGTATCGAGAATTCTAATTATTCTAGCATTCATAATATCGGTCAAATAACTAAGGATACTATATCTGAACCATTAATTCAAAACAAAAAAAATACGTCAACAACACAAGATTCTTCATTCTTTGGAGGTCTTGGACTATAATAAATTATGAAAGATTTTTACAAAACAAAAGCCGGTCAGAAATATTTTGACTATGATTTACCTAAATTAATTGAATCTAATAATAGATTAGCTAAGGCAATCGAAGATCAAAACACAATAAACGAAAAAGCTAATCGTTTAGGAAAACTTAAACCAAGGGAATCTGTAAAGAAATAAGTTCATATAATAATATAAATATGCCAGATTTAAATCATGTATTTCGTTCAGGTAAATATAAAGGACGTACAATCGAAGAAGTAAACGAAATTGCACCTTGGTATATTCGTTGGGTTTCCGAAAATCGTCCAGAAATGTTAAAGAGTCACAAACCAACTCCAAAACCAATATCAAATAAAAAGCCAGTTTATATAGATCCACCGGATATACCTAATCCTAATGCTATAAAACCTAATTACGATTTTGATAACATGTTTTAATCAATTAAAAATATAAAAATGCAATTATTCGATCTTGTTCGTACAATGTTTACGAATCCTAAAAAATACAAAGAATTAAAAAACCACGATAAAGCTAAGAATCAATTTATGATTAATCGTTTTATGGCAATACAATGGCCTGAACAAGCTCAATTATTAAATAGAAATGGCATTAATGGTATTGGTGTTATTGATACTTGGCAATTCATTACATCTCGTTTCAAAAAGGTTCCTGGATGGATATATACTAAAACAAAGAAAACTAAAAAACAAGAAAAATTAGAATTTAAATATTCTGAAGAATTAGTATCATTGTATTTAAAAATTAACGAAATATCTAGAAAAGATTTTAATATGCTCGTTAAATTTTATCCAACAAAAATGCAGGAATATTTTACTCAAATGAAAAAACAATACGAGACTTATGACGGAGACAAATCTTAAATACCCTTTAGTTATCGAAGTTGTTATGTATAAAAACAACATCATAGATAACAGGATATTAAGTGAAGTTCGTCGAAATGCTCATATAAACCAAGTAGGAAATTCAATCTCAAATTTCTACGTTCCTGCAACAGATATTAAAGAAATATTAAACGATAAATTCGAGAAAGATTTCGAACAATTATCTGGTTTAACAAATGAACAATTATCTAAACGAGTAAATTCTGCATTTTTTTTACATAATGTTGTTAGATCTTTTACTAATTTAAAATTTATTAAATTCAACGTATCAGATCAAAAACATTATACTAGAAAAACAGAAGAAGGTATAACTTTTGACTATAAAATATTACATGCTAAAGTTGATTTACCTGATTTATTCGATTCACGTAAATTAGCAGAAATTCAATATCTATTAAAGGAGTGTGGTCTATGGGAATACAATTCTTTCTTTCCTAAGCCTTATATAGAAATATCTTCAAGAGACCTTATAGGAACAATAACTCAAATGGAAAGTTCTGAAGATTTTGTACAAGATAATGCAGAATCAATTAATATGTTAATGAATGTTATAGACATGAAGATGGAAACAGACAATACTCTGTTACATTTGATAGTCATGGAATGATATATAACACATATTAAAAAAATCTCTCGAAAAACATTATGGTTGAAGTTTGGATTCCGGTAGTTACGGCGGTAATAGGTTCAATAACTACGTTCTTAACGATTTGGTATAGGAATCGCATAGAAAGACAAAAAAGAAATAAAGAATGCTTCTTATCTAGTGTAGTTGAGGAAGAATCAGAATTACTAGAAAAATTAGCAGAGATCCGAACTTCAGTTGGAGCCAGTAGAGCTTCGGTATATCAATTTCATAATGGTGGTGAATACTTTACAGGTAAATCGATGAAAAAATATTCGATGACTTATGAACAAGTAGAAAAAGGAATTGCTAGAATTCAACACCAAAATCAATCAATACCGGTATCAGGTGCTATTAGATTATTCGCAAAACTTCTTGAAAATCGAACAGCATTTTACAAAAACTTAGATAGAGATTTTCCTGAAAGCTTATTAAAATACAACTTACAAGAAGTTGGAATCGATTCAATCTATTGTTGGTCAATATTAGATTTGAACAAAAATGTAATCGGAGTATTCACATTAGACTTCGTTTTAGAACCTACTAAAATTTCTCAAAAGGACTTAGATAACATTCAATTATATGTTATCAAAATGGCAGGGTACTTGTAAATAGATTCGTATTTGTTGCGAATATATATTAAAACAAATACTCATAAATGGCCAAGATAAGTGTAGGTTTATCTACTAATAATATTACGTACAAAGATGGAGATTCATTAATGGTAACCTTTAACGGTGCCTTTATGTCTGTATCTTCATTCACAAGCTATGCAGAAACTTCTTCACCTGCATTAACAGACAATGATTACTTTATTACCAATTTAAGATGGTCTTCTGATAATATGACATGGTCTCCATGGATTTTATTAGAAAGAAATCCTGATGGTACTAAAACATTACCACCAATGGATTTTGAAGCTGGTTCTGACATATATGTTCAATTAAAATATATCAGAGTATCTCAACCTGAGCCTGAAATACCCACTGCATTATCGATCACACAAATCGAAATGGATATAGAAACTTCAGTTAAAGAATCTGAGTATACTCCACCATCTCCAAAATCATGTCCAACTAAAGATTATTACAAAGGCATTAGGATAGAATGTGAAGGTAATTTATTTAGGGTATATGATTTAATGGGACCTGCAATATCATTGAATCGAGAACTTGCACTTTCGGTTAGTGAAATGTTAGGTCATGAAGTTTGTTACTTTAAAGTTAAATCAGATAAACGTTCTAAAGATTTTGTATTAAAAGAATACTCATTATTTAATGTAAGTGATGTAAAGAATATTCGAGTTGTAGTACCAAATAACGAATTTCCAGATAACAAAATTATGTTCACTCCATTTGATATGGATTTTGAATCCTTTGAAGTACATATCGTTAAAGAAGATTTCGAAAGAGCGTTTGGATATTGTGTGAGACCTGAAGAGCGTGATTATTTATACTTCCCATTAGAAAATAGAATGTATCAAATAGAATCACCATACTTATATAAGGACTTTATGAGAGATGGTGTATATTACAAAGTTAATTTAGTCAAATATCAAGAGAGTTTAAATATTTCAACTGAGCCGGGTGGTACTGCTGAAACTTTAGAGGCTGAGCTTACTCAAAACTTTGATCAATTATTTAAGGAAGATAATGAAGAAGAATTTAATCAAATTACTAAACCCTTACAATATAAAACTATTAGTACAGGAAACTATGATTTTGTTCGTAGTGGAATAAATGAATTGTTAAATATCAAAAAACATGACATCAATAATTATTTTAATATTGTAGCTAAATATGCTTATGATTTAAAAACGGTTGAATATAACACAGTTGCAGTTAAATATAAAACATTAGTTGATATACCTGATAATGAAGATAGAGTTTATACAATGTGGTTTAGAACAAATAGAGAAATCTATCAAAATACAGATTTTATTAAATATGTAAATGTCGATGAGAATGGAATGTTGTTCGATACATTATTAAACGGCGTATCGCACGGAGAATTTGATCCTGTTACCGGAGCAACAGCAGCAGACAAAGGAATACAAATAAATTTACAATACAACGATACTAATGGAAACAAAGCTTATATAACTAAAGGTATAGACGTAAAAATAAATGGAAACGATTACACATTTAATACAAATTCATTAGAACCTTGGCCAAATCAAGAATTTCCTAACTTAGCAACAGAAGCAATTCAAATAGAAGGAAAGTATAGAAATCTTGGTAGAAAATGGTTTGCGATGGTTTTGAATATATCAAATCAACATCAAAGTATAAATTGTAATATATGGGAAATGAAATTCGATCCATCTAAACCAGTTTATGTACAACAAACATCTCAATTGAAATTAGTGTTTAGTCAAACTCTTCCATTTACTAAACAAAATATAGAACCAAATGTTTATTATGAATTAGTTGGATCTCCGATAGAAGTAACTAATATCAGACTTTTAAACAAACTAATAAATGAAGAAAATCAACCGTTAATGTTAAATCGCTATACGGTTAGAGATAATCAATATGCTATAATGATAGATAATGCGCTTCCACCATTAAATATGGGCAGAGAATCCGCTAGATAATTTTAATAATATTAATATGAACGAACAAAAAAACGAAGCAAGAGAAAGCATAGAAGACTTGCTATCTGAAGATAATCAATTACCAGTTGCAAGATCTGGAGATTTACCATCATTTCATTCGGTAGAAGATTATCAATACGGTGAATCAAAAAACAAAGCCATTGCTAAAGCTAAAAAGATGATGGACTCTGTTGCTAAATTATATTTAAGTCAAGATGTAATTCAAGAATATGAATATGTTAGGATAAAGCAAAAGATTGAAGAAATGCAACTAGCAAATTTGTTTAATCAAATGCAACAAATGGAACATTCAATAGAAACTCTTATGCGTACAATCGATAGTGGTGAATTATCACCAAGAATGTTTGAGGTATTAGGTGGTTTACAAAAAACTATGTTAGAAGTCATGAAGCATACTACATTACATGTAATGGCTGCTGAAGAAAATATGAAAAAGATCAAACATGATATTGACATATATGGTGACAGTACATTAACCACTAATAAACGTAAAGACGAGGATGATACCTTAACTGCAAGAGGAAATCGAGATTTTATGAAAAGTATTCAAGAAGAAATTCAAGATGTTGAATTCGATGATAACACAGAAAAGGAATAAAATATGAGTGAATTTAAAGTAAAGCAATTTGAAGATCCTAAAGATAATGATTCTAATAGAATTGTTTGGAACGAGGAGAAAGTTAAAAAGGCTATTGACTCGATTGAAATGGGATATCAAGTTCCACATGCACCATTTTATGAAGGTGATATAGCATATCGAAAAGGTAATACTGTATATGATTATTCTAAAGAAGAAGTTGCAGAAATTAAAAGATGTGCAAAAGATATTGTTTATTTTGCAAATACTTATTGCCATGCAATGACAGACGAGGGTGTTAGAAAAATTAAATTACGAGATTATCAAGCAGATATGCTAAGACAGTATCAAGATAATCGATGGAATATCACATTAGCATCGAGACAAATTGGTAAAACTATATGTTCAGGTATTTTTATTGCATGGTATTCATTATTTAACTTTGATAAGAATGCAATGATTATGGCAAATAAAGGAGCTACAACTAAAGAGATCCTTATGAAAGCCAAACACATTTATGAGAACTTACCGTTCTTTTTAAAACCAGGCATTATGAAAAAGGATGTTATGGAAATGAGGTTTGATAATGGTTGTAGAGTTATTGGACAGAATACTACAAAAACTGGTGGTATATCATTTACAATACATTTATTATACTTAGATGAGTTTGCTCATATTATGCCAAGTATTATTAATCCATTCTATGAAAACGTTTATCCAACCCTATCATCATCTAAGATATCACGAGTTATCATAACTTCTACGCCTAATGGATATAATAAGTTTCATGACATATATCAAAATGCAGTTGAAGGTAATAACGAATATGCTCCATTTAGGGTTGATTGGTGGCAAGTTCCAGGAAGAGACGAAGAATGGCAAAAACAAGAGATTGCTAATTTAGGAAGTATCGAAGCGTTCAATCAACAATATAATAATCAATTCCTTTCGGCATCTTCATTATTACTATCTTCGATCGAAATGAAAAAGGTAAAGAATAATGAAAAGGAATTTGTATTTAAAGAACTAGATGCATTAGATGACTTAGGTGTAGATTATTCATCATTGCGTTGGGATCCTGATATTGATGTAGATTATTTAGATGGAAATCAAGATTTTTATTTATTTTCAATTGATTTAGCTGAAGGCGTAGGAAAGGATCATACGGTAATTAATATGTTTCAAATTAAACCAACTGAAATTAAACATCATCGAGATCTAGTGTCACCTAGTGATATTACTGACTTTTTTAAATTAGAACAAATAGGATTATTTAGATCTAACATACATTCATTAAAAGATTTTAGTATGATACTTTATGAATTGTGTGTTAGTATATTCGACCAAGAAAATTTACGTCTAATAATAGAATATAATGCATTTGGACAGGAAGTTATTAATAATCTTATATCACTTTACCCAACACGAAACGATTTTGACGAAGAAACTATTGTTAGATACTCACATCGAGTTGGATCTAAGATTAAAAAACCAGGTATCAAAATTAATAGAGACAATAAACGAATACTAACTACGAAGGTTAAAAATTACATACGATCTAGTCGAATGATAATTAAAGAAACTAATACTGTTAGCGAAGCTTCTATGTTTTCTAGGAATGAGAATGGTACATATTCTGCACAAACCGGTAACGATGATTGTATGATGACTGTAGTCAATGCATGTAGTTTTTTTGATACCGTAGATTACTCCGAAACGATAGAAGAGCTTTTCGATTACATAGATGAAATATATAAAACTAAGATCGAGGAAACTCTCGAGATAAGCGGAAATTTATCTGGCGATTCATTTAATATTTATGATATTGTCCAGTAATTAAATTAGATGCTAAAGGATATATAACTAAATAAAAAAAAATTTTAGACAAATGGCTTTACCAGCGAATATTCAACAATTTAAGTCAAGCGGTGTTTACAGATTAGAATTTGATAAAAGTCAACTTATCAACATTCCAGCTGAAACCATCCGTTTGGTAATTGGATACTCCAACAAGGGACCTTTCAACACACCGGTATTTGTACCGGACGTACCTTTTTTCAAAGAGGTATTTGGTGATATTGATGCAGGACTTGAGTTAAAAGGATCTTATTTTCATAGATCATGTTTAACTGCCTTGGATAGAGGACCAATTTTAGCACTAAACTTATTATCTTTACCTGACAGTGTAACTGCAGAGTTCAGAGCGTTAAGTGCACAATCAAACCTAGGTAACCACGCCGAAGGATTTGCACCAGTTGCAGATTTCTTTAATCAGGATAAATTCTGGTTTGTGGATGACGAAGCAGTTATCAAAGCAGTAGATGCAAACGATAGCACAGTTAATGCGGCATCATCTCCAAACGGATCAACTATCCTAAACTTTGCGAACAGTGGTAGAAAAAACGTTTCAATTTTCGCAATTAAATCTTCTACACCAGGATTCGATGCTACGGCAGAGGAATGGTACGGAAGTGGAAAAGTGCCACCATTCTTAGATAAATCTAGTTTAATCTCAGATTTCTTATTAAGAGTTGTGATACTTGAAGGAGATTTTAGTAATTATCAAGCTCTTTCAGTAGATCCTATATATGGTGATTATTTTACACCTAAAGGATTAAAAGCGATTTACACCGATTCATTCGGTAATCAAGCAAATGGTATTGATAAATTACTTCAATTACCGGAAGTTAGTGCTTTAGCTGAATACATTGGGTGTGTAATTCCTGAATTTCAAGATAAAGACGGAACAAACTTATTTATAGAAGACATTATTAATAATGAAACTACTAAAACAGGAGTTGTTTGCGCAATGAACAAAGATTGGTTCTACGATAATCCAAGTGTAATTACTGATGCAATGGTTGATGGATTACAAATTGATTTTATCGGACATGGATTAGAAGAAAATGAAAATGGAATTTCGGTTCTTAATTTCTTATCTTATTTCGGAACCTTAAATGAGTTACAACCATATCTTCAATTAGACAAAAATCACGGAGCTACAGCATACGCTGCTTCTCCTTACGTTTTTGACGGTCTTGGAGCTGGAGCTACTGCAAATGAATTTATTTTAGCAGCGTCTTCAGATTACAATACTAATAGTGGAGGTAACGCATATAACCAAATGCAAGTATTTGGACCTTATCACCCATTTGTTATTGGTGGAACGGTTTCATCTCACTTTTTAACAACAACTGCAGGACAAGAAGAATTTGTAGATTTTGCTAATTCAATTATAGCAGGCGAATCTTTCGTTAGTGCTGGTGTTACTGGTGCAAGTTCAGGTACTTATGCAGGTGCTACATATACATTAGCAAGAGTAACAGATAGATCTTTAAGTACCGTAGGTACTTCTAAGGATTTACTAACTATTCAAATTACTGAAAAGGATGAAGCTGGTGATGTACCAGGATTCGACACAACGGCAGCTGCTGGTGCTGGTACTGCATTTACATTAGGTTGGAAAGCTGGAACTACCGGAATTGGTTCTGTTACAGGAGCAACTGCTAACATTGAAATCATTCCAAGTATTAATTATACTGTTAACCCAGCTGGATCTGGTGCAACACATTCAAGAATGTTTGCTGGACCTGCATCTTCATTAGGAAGAGATGTTATTAGTGGAGTTATTACAACTGGTGATAAAATTCAAGGAGCTACTTCTGGAACTGTAGTACTTAACCCAATTAAAGCTGAGGTTATTAGTTCTATCGATCTAGATGCTTTAGCTGAAGTTAAAATTTCAGTTGATTCTCCATCTAGAGTAACTGATAAAGCAATTCTTTCGCATAAAGTTGCGAACGCAAGAGTAACTTCATTTACTGATGATACATTCTTAACTGAGGTTGGAATACTACCTTCAGATGAAGGTTTCGTAGATCAATTTATCGCAATACCTCAAAACGGTGCTACCGGTGCAAATTATACTGAAGCGGTATATATTAGTACTCTTGAAGGAAACATCAACGAGGTGTATCCGATAGATGCAACTAATGTACTTGGAGTTAATAAAGTTCAGTTAGGAACCGCTGGAACTACTGCTGGTGAAGCGTTCATTGGAGAAATTCAAGTAGGACAATTCATGGTTAGAGGATTCGAATCAGTTGCTGGAAGCGGCGATTATGATAGTAAATACGACCCAAGAACAGGAACTACTAGATTAACTAGAGTTAAATCGGCCGTTTACGATAGTACTACCGGTTGGTTTACCGTCGAAACATTCGATGCAATATATACTTATCCAAGTGCATTCACTGGATTACCAACGGCAGTTGAGAGATACACATCAATCGATGATTTCGTTGACTATTACACGGTAACGGCATTAGACGGATATACTATACCGGCTACTTCTAAACCAAATAATTCAAATGCTAGAATGAATCAGATTCTGGATGTAATGTACGATACTAATATTGCTGAAACATTGCAAGATAGAGATTCTATTACATTCCGATATATCGTTGATACATTTAATCATGGAATCGAACCATCTTCTAAAGCGAGACTTTCTAAGATCGCTAAAGGAAGAAAAAATGCATTCGCAATTCTTAATTCACCTTCTGTTAAGGAGTTTAAGAAATCAACGAATCCATTATTTAAATTCGATTCAACATCAACATTCGACGCAAGATACGTTGGTAGTGGAGGTAACTTAACACTCAACCCAAGTAACATATACTCTTTACCAGGTATTGCTGATGGAGCTAATTACTGTGGATTCTATACTCCTAACTTAAGGATTATTGAAAATGGATCTACAAAATTCGTACCACCAGCTGCAAATATCTCGAACTTGTACATTGACAAATATAACTTAGCGTTACCATGGTCAATCGTTGCAGGACCTCGTAGAGGTGTGGTTTCAGGAGTTGGAGTTGCTGGAGTTGAATACTCATTTGATCGTAAGGATTTAGATAACATCGAACCATTCGGATTAAACGCAATCGTTAACAAACGAGGATTTGGATTAGTTATTAATGCTAATCAAACGGCTCAACAAAACGTTAAGTCTGCTCTTTCTCAAATTCATGTTAGAGAATTGCTAATCTACATTGAAGATGGAATCGCTGAAATTCTTAAGAATTACAGATGGGAGTTTAACACTCAACAAAATCGTCTAGAGATTAAAACATTATGTGATAATTTCTTAGGACAAATCCTAAACGACGGAGGACTATATGACTTCCAAAACGTAATGGATACGTCTAATAACACAAATGAAGTTATTGATAATAACATTGGTATAATTGATACATACGTAGAACCGGTAAGAGGAATGGGTATCTTAATTAACCGAGTTACTATTCTTAAAACTGGATCAATTAGTGCAGGAAACTTCTAAATAATAAATTGAGAATCTTGAGGTACCATTAGGTATCTCAAGATTATCTCATAAGGATTAGATATATAAATAAAAGAAAAAACATAATATAACATGGCTGGATTACCACATTTTACAAATAGTAAAGCTGCTACCAAATATTACGAACCATTTTACCAGAACTTATTTGAAGTAAGTATTCTTCCTCCTTCAGGAATTGCAGGTGGTGAAATTCTGTTAGAACACGTAAGAAAAATTGGTGGACTAAATAACGAAAAAATGGAAGCAGTTGTTGAACAAAAATATAAGTTCGCAACACGTTCCTATGCAAAATCTGCACCAGATTCTACAACAGTAGATTTGGCAGTAGGTTTCTCATTAAACCTTAACGATGCAAATGAATTGTATGTTTACAAAACATTAAGAGATTGGAATAGACTTGTATATAACTCTTTAACGGGAGAACAAGGATTGAAAAAGGATTACGTTGGAACTATCGTTGTGTCTAACTACAATAGAGCTGGCGATATATTCTGGCAAAGAACCTTCTATGGTTGTTTCCCTACAGGATCCGAATTAGCTGCAGCGGCAGAGCTGAATTACGATACAGCAGAACCGGTTGAGCTAGAAATGACTTGGAGAGCTGATTGGTGGACAGAAGATATGGTATAATTTCAGCTTAATAAATACTTTTTCCCCTTTTACATATCCCGAACTTAAGGTACTCTTTAATTAGAGTACCTTTTGTTGTATGATAAGATTAGTATTAAATTGCTGGAGTGGTAGTAGGGAATTTAATGTAATAACGAGTTTTTAATTCTCCAGCACTCACAACCATAAGTTCGTTATTAGGTTGTTCAACCACAGCTTGAATATATTGTGGAAATGCATTTTTGATACGATCAATTCGGTATTGTTTTGTGTGTTTCGAATCTTTTGCAAATACTCTTACATGAGAAAGAATAGATTTTGTAAGTTTAGAAGTTGTTGAAACGTTTACCGGATTGTCTGATTGATTTAAGTTTGCCATAATGATTTTTGTTTTTGTTTTAATTTGTTATATGTAAATATAATAAAAATAAATGGTAAAAAAAAATTTTTAGTCACTTATTTTCGAAAAGTTATTAACAATATACATCACAACCTCCAAGTTCCATGCTCTCAATATAATGAAATAAGGTTTCGATGAAGTGTGTACTTTTACTGAATGTTTTAGTTTCGATCTCTACTCCGTCAAATACGCTTATTACTTTGATATCAAGATATTTGTCAAAATCGATGATTACTTTTAATTTACTAGAAATGTCCATAATGTATATTATTTTTGTTATTAATTAAATATAATAAAAAAAGGTGGTAAAAAAAAATTTTAGGACACTTATTTTTCAAAAGTTATTAACAATTTTACTTTTATACTAATATCTCACCAATATCCACAATTTTTGATTCACTCGTTTGTGCTAGTTGAACCTAAATGATTTTAATGAGTATATACTTAATTAAAAAAGACCAAAAAATAGCGGATATCTATGTCTTTGATATCCACGAAAAAACCAAGATGATGATAGATATATAATCTAATAATACAATATTATGATAATCTAAAAATAATAATTCGCAATGGCAAAGGATAAAAAAATTCAAGTCCTTCTAAATAGCGATGATGAACAAAAATTAAATAGAATAATAACGTCGGCTTCTATGCATGAAGGTAAATTAATAGCAACTTCAACATATGTCCGAGACTTAATTTTACATCATATTGCACAATACGAAGGCGAACAAAATTCATTTGTAAATGAACACGTAAAAAGAATCTTAAGAGAATATCAAAGTAAAAACAAATCTAAAAATATAATACAATGAGTAAAGACGAAAATAATTTTGACGAAATCGCTAAAAACGATTTAGCCAAACGAGAACAAGATAGTGGCCTTTTTAATAAAGAAGCTGAGGAAAGAGCTAAAGCAGACGCTGTTAACGAAGGAGAATTGAAATCTACAACTTTAGGTAAAAGTTCTGATTGGAAAAATAAAAACGAAGATACTGGTGAAGAATTTAAGTTAGGATGGCATAGTATTGCACCTACAAATTTTCCATCAAGAGGTTTATTTTATTCAGAAGGAATGAAAGTATCTATTAGACCAGCTACCGTTAAAGAAATTAGACAATTTTCTATTGTTAACGACGATGATCCATTTTCAATTGATGAAGCAATGAATCATATTATGGGTTCTTGTGTAAACGTAAATATACCAAACAAAATTAGTAATTGGAAAGATTTATGTGAAGAGGATAGAATACATGTTGTTTTAGCAGTTAAAGAATTAACATTTTCTAAAGGTGAGAATAAATTAAACATTCCACTTGAATGTCCTGAATGTGAGGCTGCTCAACAAATTGAATTTTGTAATATGAATCTAAAGCCAAATACTGTTAGCGATAAAATGATGAAGTATTTTGACTATGACGAAAAAATATTTAAAGTTCAAACTAAAAGTTCTGGTACACTCGAAATTAAACCGCCATCAATTGGAGTAATGAGAGTTATTACTAAATATATACAAGAGAAAACTCAAACTCCAGGTCAAAGAAAAAAATTAGACCAAGGATTTATTAAGGTTTTACCTTATATAGTACACGATTGGAGAGGATTTAATACAGATAAAATTAAAGACATTGAAGTAGATTTCATGAGATGGGATGCTACAAAATATTCGACATTCTTTCAGCTTGTTGATATGATTAGAGTTGGTGTTGACGAAAATGTACACTCAATGTGTACGTCTTGTGGAGCGGAGGTCCACGTTCCCATCACGTTTCCCGGAGGAATCAAATCTCTTTTCGTTGTTTCAGATCTCGCTGGAGAACTTCTTTAAGATGCAAACTCACTTGCTGTACCATCTCAGGTTACAGCCGAGTGAGATTGTGGAAATGCCATATTATGAGTATGAATATATAATACAGAACTTATTAGATATTCTAGAAAAGAAGAAAGATGCTGAAGAAGGAGAAGGTGAATCATCGAAAGAGAAACAATCAGAAATGATGGGTAAAGCTCGTTCTATGATGCCAAAAATGCCTAACATGGGTAGTGGTGGATCAATGCCTTCAAT
>ERZ1048068.1029-NODE-1029-length-22770-cov-10.574334_pt1 | contig 22770 bp, 21 predicted proteins | sample MGYA00383098_ERZ1048068 | MGnify/ENA primary metagenome ERZ1048068 (study PRJEB29581, sample SAMEA5548368) | metagenome | biome: marine; feature: coastal; material: water | depth 1 m | study: Short-term variability in the microbial, nano- and picoplankton... | reverse complement strand
AATATAGTAGCCGAAAAATTGCAGTCACTTCAGCTCAAATTTCCTACAGTAACTGCTAATGATTAAGAAGATATGTTAGCAGGTAAGAAAATTTTACAAAACGAATGGTCGATTACAGTATTATTTAAAGAAAGTGTTACTTTTGCAAGCCTTTAGAAAAATACGCTTTAAAGCATAAAGAGAGATAAAGATATAAAGATGAGTAAGAGAACATTCCAACCAAGTAGAAGAAAAAGAAGAAACAAGCACGGTTTCAGAGAGAGAATGGCTACCAAAAACGGTAGAAAGGTACTAGCTGCTCGTCGTAAAAAAGGACGTAAGAAATTAACTGTTTCTGACGAGCCTCGTCACAAGCATTAATCATATCCCCGACTAATGGGGAGTTTACATACCTTTCATAATCTTGAGAAACTTTCTCACAAGTCCTCAATAGACGCTATTTTCCAAAAAAAAGGAAAAAGTATTTTCAAGCCCCCTATTCTATTCGTTTATTTCAAGACTGACTTACGGACACCTTATCAGTGCCAAATCATGGTATCCGTGGGTAAGCGTAAATTCAAGAGTGCTGTCCATCGAAATCAAATTAAGCGACAGATAATAGACATTTATAGACTCCAGAAACACCGTATTTACCAAGCGATTCCAGATGACACGAAATACGCCTTAGGTATTTTGTACTTGGACAAAAAAATGCCGTCTTATTCTATTTTAGAACAAAACCTTACCTTAGCTATCGATGAATTTATTAAAAGGATTAAGTAGCTTAGTTGTGATTATTCTGATGATACCCATTCGTATATATCAGAAGGTGATTTCACCGTTTCTACCGGCAACTTGTCGTTACGCTCCTACTTGTAGCTCATATGCTGTACAGGCATTGCAAAAACACGGACCAATTAAAGGTTTTTATCTTGCGGTCAAGAGAATTTTTAGCTGTCATCCTTGGAGCAAAAAACACGGGTACGATCCCGTACCATAGAAGTGCCTACCTTCATCTACATTTTTAGCTCGCTCATAGAAAGAAACCATCCCGACACACTACCATAGGAGTGTTGAAACGTTACATTTGTGCGAAGTACATATTATTTTGAAAAAATATATTCTAACACTCTTAATAGGAAGTCTAGGTCTTTTAGCTTTTAAGGCAGAAGACTACTTCGAAGTATCCAAAAATCTTGATATATTCTCGGAAGTGTATCGGGAAGTCAACACAACTTATGTGGATGAAGTAAAGCCCGGGGAACTTATCAGAGCAGCTATAGATGGCATGCTTAAGTCTTTGGACCCTTATACAAACTTTTACTCAGAAGCTCAGGCTGAGGATTATCGTTTTCAGGTGACGGGTACATACGCAGGTATAGGCTCAACTATACGAACTATTGGAGATTATGTATACATAGAGTCTCCAGTAGATGGATTCGCTGCACACAAAGCTGGCCTGCTGCCAGGAGATAAAATTCTAGCTGTAGACGGTAAGGATATGAAAGGTAAAAACAGTGGAGAAGTTACTGACTTTCTCAAAGGAAAGTCCGGAACCACTTTCCAACTCACCATAGATCGTATCGGTGAAGGAGAAATAGTAAAAGATATAACGCGAGAAAATATAAAAATGAAGAACGTGCCTTATTTCGGCATCATAGAAAATAATATTGGTTATGTAAAATTAACTGGATTCACTCCAAATGCAGGTAGAGAGGTAAGAGACGCTGTAGTTAAGCTCAAAGAGCAAGGTGCAAAATCAATCGCATTAGACTTGAGAGGAAATGGTGGAGGACTCCTGCACGAAGCTATAAACATAGTCAATGTATTCGTGCCAAGAGGAGAAACTATCGTAATAACAAAAGGTAAGTCCAAGGAAGATACCAAAGTTTATAAAACGCTCAATACACCTGTCGACACTGAAATCCCGGTAGTGGTCTTGATAGACAAAGGTTCAGCTAGTGCTAGTGAGATTGTTTCAGGAAGTCTTCAAGACCTTGATAGGGCTGTACTCGTCGGTAGAAATTCATTTGGCAAAGGACTAGTACAGGTCACTAAGAGGCTGACTTACAATACCTCTATGAAAATCACCACGGCAAAGTACTATATTCCTAGTGGCCGATTGATCCAACGATTGGATTATGGCAATAAAGTAAATGGAAAAGCTATTGCTGTAGCAGACAGCACAAAAAAAGAATTTAAAACTAAGAATGGCAGAAATGTAACCGATGGAGAAGGAATTCAACCTGATATCAATATTGCTGGTCAGAAATACTCAAAACTTGCTCAGAGCTTGATTAAAAATAATCTAATATTTAAATACGCGAACCTCTATCGAAGTGAAAACGAACAAATCGTTGAACCTCTTGCATTCAATGTAAGCGATGAAGAATATGAAGATTTTAAGAAGTTCATAGCTGGTAAAGAGTATCATTATACTACACGTACAGAGGAGCAACTCGAAAAACTTGTAAAACGATCTGAAACAGACGAATATTACGATTTACTTAAAGAAGAATTAGAAAAACTAAAAAGTGCTTTAGAAGCCAGTAAAGAAGCAGATATAGATAATAAAAAGGATGAGATAAAAGAACTTATCGAATACGAAATCATAAAACGGTACTACTTCGAAAGAGGAAAAGTAGAAGCTACATTTGACGATGATGTCGATTGGGAAAAGACTAAAGAAATCCTTGTAGATATCACTAAGTATTCTGCCGTTTTAGAAAACAGTTAAATGGAAATAGTAGTACTCCTCATTTTTGGTGCTATAGGTGGGCTCATTAGTGGCCTTCTTGGTGTAGGGGGAGGTATTATTTTTGTACCTGTACTTACAAGCGTGCTAGCACATTATGGGGTGGGTGACCCAGAACTTGCAAAGTATATTCTCGCAAATTCTTTCGCTGCCACCTTCTTTGCGGGAGCTATTAGTTCATACAAACAGTACAGGTTGAAGTCTTTCTTTCCTAAGGAGATATTGCTTACTGCTTCTGCCGCTATTCCAGCAAGCATTATTGTATCCCATTTAATCACTCAAGGCACTTGGTACGATAAAAAGTCATTTAGTATATTTTTTATCGTTTTGCTCATACTGATGTTGATCAAATTCATCACCAGTAAAAAAGTAAATACAGAAGAAAACCCAAGTGTACCTGGTTACAAACACTCCCTATCTGGAGCATTTGCAGGTATTGTTTCTGCTCTGTCTGGGTTGGGTGGTGGTGTGATCATGATTCCAATGTTTACGCAGTATGTGAAACTGCCTATCAATAAGGCTGCTTCCATATCAATCGGAGTTATCCCAGTGATGATGATTCCTATGATTGTATTCTACGGAATACAGTCCCAAGCGACGAATCAAGTTGCTACTTTGCAAATAGGATATCTACTGCCTACCATAGTGCTACCTCTTGTGGCAGGTTTATTTTTTGCAGCTCCTTTGGGTGTCACATTCAGCAAAAAAACTCATCCTACAAAATTGAAAATTATATTTGCACTCCTTATTGTTACAGTCATTATTAAAACCATTTTAAACCTTGTTTAGATTAAAATATAACATCACCCTTATCCTTACTATTTTCACTTTAAGCTCCTCCGCTCAGAGACCTTGGTTTAAGGAGAGAAAAATAGCAAAGCTAGTAAAAAAACACGTAGAATTCTTAGCAAGTGACGCTTTAGAAGGTCGCTACACCGCTAGTGCTGGCGAATTAAAATCAGCTGAGTATATAGCAGAGCAGCTAATGGCTATTGGCGTAAAACCTCATGACTCTTTGAATTCATACTATCAGACTTTCAAGATTGTGGATTTACGCATGGCACAAGCAAATTCGAGCCTTAAGATCGGAGATCAAGTTTACACCCTGTTTCAAGACTTTTATCCTTTAAGCCCTTCTATAAATAATGGATCTTTCAATGGTGAAATAGTAAATGTAGGATTCGGTATAGAGGATGAAAAACTTGACCATAATGATTATCAAAACAAGAGCGTAAAAGGAAAAACGGTACTCATAAATATAGATTTACCAGGAGGCACTCATCCTCACAGTAAATTTCTTGGCTGGTCAGGTTCCGAATTTCGCTCCAACTACGCAAAACAAAAAGGGGCAGGTGCTGTTTTATTCTATTCTAAAAATAAAGACCTGTTCCCAAATGGAACGCTTGCGAGAACTTACAAAAACACAGGCTTGCCAGTCATGTTTCTAAAGCAAGACCTCAGCGACATAAGCACTGTGAATGGTGATTTAGTAGTAGATATTCTCATTTCTCATCAGACTGCCCACAACGTAGTGGGGTATATAGATAATGGATCAGCTCATACTGTAGTCATAGGAGCTCATCACGATCATTTAGGATATGGATACAAAGGAGGCTCTTTAGCTGAGCGACCAGGAGATATTCACAACGGAGCTGATGATAATGCCAGCGGGGTAGCCGGTTTAATTGAACTAGCGAGGTTCGTCAAGAAAAACCAAGATGATCTCAACAATAATAACTATGCTTTTGTTGCCTTTACAGGAGAAGAGCAAGGTTTGGTAGGCTCCAAATTTTTTGTGAACAGTGGATTAGTAGAAGCTCCTAAGACACGGTATATGATAAATATGGACATGATTGGTCATTTAGACTCTACACACAAAACTTTAATTGTAAATGGAGTAGGCACATCACCTGAATGGGAATCTTCAATATCTAAGGTGCAATACCCTTTGAAGAAAATTGCAAAGATTAAGACCACTGAAAGTGGTATTGGATCTTCCGACCATACATCATTTTATCTCGCTGGTGTGCCGTCAGTACATTTTTTCACAGGCCAGCATAAGTACTATCATAAACATACCGATGACATAGAAATAGTCAACTATGGTGGAGAGGCTTTTGTTATTAGTTATATCAAGTTGCTTATGTGTGAAATGGACCAACTTGATGAGGTTACTTTCACAAAAACCAAAGATGAAAACCAAGGTAGAATGAATTTTAATGTCACCTTGGGTATTATGCCTGATTATGTATATGATGGAGAAGGGCTAAGAGTAGATGGAGTCAAAGACGGTAAAACTGGTTATAAGGCTGGTTTACTGAAAGGTGATGTAATTATAAATATGGATGGCAAAGCTATAAATGACATCCAAGACTATATGAAACAGCTCTCCTCGTTGAAAAAAGGAACAAAAACAACACTTACGGTACGTAGAGGGTCAGAGACTAAAGTCCTTGACGTACAATTTTAAACTATTATGAAGTTAACAAACTATCTGAGTTCAGATAAAACACTATTTTCATTTGAGGTACTTCCGCCTCTAAAAGGAAAGAGCATTGATTCATTGTATAAAGCTATTGACCCACTTATGGAGTTCAAACCAGCCTTTGTGGATGTAACATATCATCGTGAGGAATATTTTGAACGTCCTAGAAAAGAGGGCGGTTATGATAAAATAAGCACTAAGAAACGTCCAGGTACCGTTGCTATATGTGCTGCTATAATGAATAAATATCAGATAGAAGCAGTTCCGCACCTAATTTGTGGGGGTTTTAGCAAAGACGAGACTGAAAATGCTCTTATTGACCTAGCTTTCCTTGGAATAGAAAATGTACTCGCACTCAGAGGAGATAATAGACGAGATGAGAGACATTTCACGCCGGAACCCAATGGCAATTCAAACTCGCTTGAACTTATCCGTCAAGTGGTAGATATGAATAATGGTATCTATCAAGATCAAGAGTTACAGAATGCAACGGAAACAAATTTTTGTATAGGAGTTGCTGGGTATCCTGAAAAGCATATAGATGCACCAAATATGGATAGCGACTTAAACTTCTTAAAAAGAAAAGTAGAAGCTGGCGCAGAATTTATTACTACTCAAATGTTTTTTGACAATCAGAAATACTTTGAATACGTAGACAGATGTAGGAGTGCTGGAATAAATGTACCAATAATTCCAGGAATAAAGCCCATTACTAAGAAGGGGCATTTGAGAAACCTACCAAAGATTTTCAATATGGATATCCCAGAACCACTGGCTTCTGAGCTAGACAAGGCAAAAGACGATAAAGTAGCACGTGAGATAGGTATAGAATGGTGTATCCAACAGTGTAAAGAACTAAAAGCAGCCAATGTTCCGGCTTTACACTTTTACACAATGAGTTTCTCGTCTGCGACTAAGGACGTCGTTTCCAAGATACTTTAGCATGAAAGGCATTGTCAGTAAATCTACAGGTAGTTGGTACAAAGTATTATTAGGCAGCAATGGAAACGAAATAGATGCCAGACTAAGAGGAAAAATTCGAACTTTAGAACTAAAAAGTACTAACCCTGTAGTCGTGGGAGACGAGGTTATCCTTGACTTTGTGGACGAAGAGTATACTATCAAAGAGATATGTGATAGAGAAAACTGCATCGTAAGGAAGTCTAACAAGCTTAGTAAGCAATTTCAGATTATAGCGGCAAATATTGACCATGCCTTTCTAATAGCATCTCCAGCAAATCCGCATACTCCACAAGGGTTTATAGATCGGTTTTTAGCAACTGCAGAAGCTTACCATATCTCTGTTTCAATTTTACTCAATAAAAGTGATTTAGACTCAAAAAAAGCCAATAAGCATAGAGAAGAATTATTAAACCTATACCCTAACATCAGTTACCCAACACATAATGTAAGCTTCTTTGATGAACAAGACATAAAGGTGATTAAAAATCTAGTTGCCGAGAAGTGTGTTCTACTTGCAGGAAACTCGGGAGTCGGAAAATCTACCTTGATAAATGCTCTAGTCCCTCACAGTAATCAAAAGGTTAGCGAAGTTTCTAAATCCTATCACAAGGGTCGTCATACTACCACATTTGCACAGATGTTTGTAGGAGAAAATGGGTGCAGAATCATCGATACACCAGGAATAAAAGATTTTGGCATCGTAAATATTGAAACTCACCAGGTCAGCCATTTCTTTCCTGAAATGAGAGACTTACTTTCTCAGTGTAAGTTCAGCAACTGTCTTCACACAGAAGAGCCTCAATGCCGTATTCGTGAAGCGGTAGAATCAGGAGAAATCAGCGTAACTCGATACGTTAGTTACCTCGGGATATTAGAAGAACTCTCTTAAAACAGAATAAATATTATTGCAGGAAAATTTTAACTAGCTGATTGTGAGCACATAGTAGAATGTATCTAATTTGTTTAACAAAAAACAAAAACCATTAAATAAGTAAGGTTGTTCAAATATCAACGATAAAGTCAAAACCATTATCGCTAAAGCCAAAAACGATTGAATTATTCGATCATTCATCATCTCTCAACTGAAATACGAAGTTTAGTTGCAAGAAAAAAATTTTAAGACTGTTAATTAGTTTAGTTAGGATGAAGCTCTTCTCACAATGTTGGGAGGGGCTTTCTTTAATTGGTGGCAGACTACTCTTCTAGTCCAATAGCCATATTATCTACTACTACTTCCCAAGTCTTATCTGGAAGCAATAGTACTGAAGCCAAGAACCTATCATAAGGCATTTTCGATTTCCACTCAGCGGGAGAAATAAATGAGAGTATTTTCTCGTCATTTTTTTCATACAAGTGATACATTTCATTGATTTGAGGAGTGAACTTCATCTCAGCTTCATAAATTCCGTAGGAAATTTGGAGCCTGGATTCAATTTTTTTTACTTGTCCCATAATGACATCGGCCTGCTTACGAAGCATAGCAATCTGCTGATGAGCCTGCTTCTCCATAGCCTCAACCGCACTTGCCTTTATCTTTCCCTTGTGCTCAGGTCTTATTACTGGTGAAGATACGCTAAGAGGAATAGGAGAGAACTTAGCTTCTCCAGTGTAATATTGCTTTTCTTTTTTATCTTCTTTCACTTTGGATGTGTTTAAGGTATGAAATATTCAATGCCTATGGCTCCTTTAAGTCAAACATACCGAACGGAATATTGTTCCCTATATATGAAAAACTTAATCTTGATTCTTTTGGTCTTCACATTCGCACAATGCTCTTCTTCCAAAAATAATGGTTCTACTTCGGAAACAAATAGTACAGAGCAAGTAAATGCTATAAACAATGCTCAAACCAATAATGTAAACAAAAGCTTTCATTCGTTTAGCATATTGTCCTTAGACGAATCAGAAACTCTCCAGATGGCTGACTATAAAGGAAAAAAGATTCTGATTGTAAACGTAGCATCAAAGTGTGGTTATACTCCACAATATGAAGGTCTACAAAAACTTCACGAGCAACAAGGTGAGAAACTTCAAATCATAGGATTCCCTTGCAATCAGTTCATGGGTCAAGAACCTGGTGGCAAGGAAGAAATAGCTTCTTTTTGCCAGAAAAACTATGGTGTTACCTTCCCTCTGTCCACTAAGATTGATGTAAAAGGAAAAGACCAACATCCAATTTACAGTTGGTTGACATCAGCAAATCAAAACGGACTTGAAGACTACAAGGTGAGTTGGAATTTTAATAAATTTCTTGTTGATGAGAATGGGCAATTGATCGGTCACTTCGGTAGTAGTGTAAAGCCACTAAGCGATGAACTGTTGAAGGCAATCAATCAATAGAACTCTATTTTTTGATGAATCGGTCTACGACAGAGTCGCCCCCGCTATAAAGCTTTATGAAGTAAAGACCAGACAATAGCGTATTCACGTCTATAAGAACAGGACCGTTTTTGAGTTCTGGCGTACTGCCTGAAAGCTGCACTCTCCCCTGAACATCAATCACTTCGTAAGAGTCTACCTTTCTTTCCTGTAAATATGTTTTCACTATTCCGGAACCCGGATTGGGGTATGTAGTCACTGAACCTAAGTTTGTGTGCTTGCCTTCGACTAAGATAGACTTAGCTAAAAGCCAGATATTTGGATCTATCTGCAGTTCATCTACTTTAAAACCTAAATTGACATCTATAAACTCTTCAGAAGAGCTATGTTGGATAGAAAAAGTACTGTCCTTTCCTTCTCCGGTTGCAGCAAATTCTATTTTCAAAGGAAAGAAGTCTACACTATTATGAGTAGTTCGCTGAATCAGATTGATTCTAATGGTTTCATTGTTTATTCTATGCCATTCAGACGTAATAACAGGATAACCTTCTTGATAGATATATCTTTTGAAATAGTCCGTTAAATCTTCGCCACTTGTTTTCTCAATGGCCTCCTGAAAATCTATCGTATGGGCGAATCCGTAGCATAAATAGGCATCGGACGTGTAGTTCCTTACACCTTCAAAAAAAGCCTCATCGCCTACTTCCCACCTAAGCTGATGTAAGACCATAGCTCCCTTAGCATATCTCAATCCCGCACTGAATAAATCTCGAACAGAGCTTGTATCATATGCATAAACTGAACCTTCCTCATCAATAGTTGCGGTAGTCCTAGTTTCTAGCAGGTAGTTGAGATGGTTTGCTCTAGTATCTGCAAACTCACGTGCGATAGCTGCTGTATAGGTTGCCCAACCCTCATTCAACCACAAGTCTTGCCAGGTGGCACACGTAATCTTATCCCCAAACCACTGATGCCCTAGTTCGTGAGCCATTAAATCATAGTTTAAAGTACCCATGAAACTCATCGTTTGATGCTCCATACCTCCTCCTCTTCCAAACATAACGTGGCCGTGCTTCTCTTTGATGTATGGATACTCTCCAAAAAGGCTATCAAAGGCACGCATCATCCCATCTATATTCCACCTCAGCGTATCTGCTGCCGGTTTATAAGCAGGATACATGTAATCTACGTGAAAAACACTATCTCCGTCACTCAAATGAATAAAGTGACTCTCTTCATAATAATTGCTTACTGCCACCGCTACAAGATATGTAGCCACCGGATATCGGTGAACCCAATGGTATACTTGAGTACTATCATTTAGAGTGTCTATTGGCTGCAGAACTCCTAAGCTAGCCGCTATATTATCAAACGGGACCGTAAGACTTATATCTATGGAATCAATTTTATCTGTCAACTGCTGCTTACAAGGCCACCAACCTAATGCTCCGTATGGTTGAGATAAAGTCCAAGCAACTGGACCATCCTTCTGAAATCCATAACTAAAAGCACGCTGGTCGTGCTTGGTAGGGTCTCCTTGATAGAAAATCGTAAAGCCTATTTGCCCCCCTTTTGAAAGTGGAGGAATAGATAACTGAATTTCATCGTTCAAGCGTGTGAAACTGATGTCTACGTCATCAGACACTACAGAATCAATGCTCATTGAACTATGCAGATCCATTGAGAATAGAGAAAAATTGTCTTCCTCTGCCTTTATAAGAGTGTAAACATTGCCGTGTATATATCTTACTATTGGATCTATCTCAATATTCAGGTGATGATAGAGTAGGTCATATTGCTGCCCAGAACGCTTAGCTTTAAATTCCAGTTTTGATAAATAAGCATCTCGCTCAGATTTTAGCATAGATTCTTCAAACTGAGCATAAGTGCCTAGATTAACGATAGCAAGAAACAGAAAAAGAATATTACGCATGCTTACTTGTACAAACTTATATAAGCACAACACTTATTAATCGATTTATACATCATATTTTGGTATAAATATTTAATTTGCCCCACATTATGCAAAAGTTTTCAATTGTTTCAGTAGTATTAGTTTGTAGCCTATTCTTATTCCAATATCAGCTACACGCACAAGACACGCTAAGAAATAAAAAAGATGGCAACTACATTTTTACAATCAAAAAAGATATAGAAGCTAATCAAGTACAAAATCAAAATAGAACAGGTACATGTTGGAGCTTCTCGGCACTAAGCTTTATAGAAAGTGAGCTTATCAGAATGGGTAAAGGCACTCATAAATTGAGTGAAATGTTTGTTGTAAGAAAAGCATATGAGGACAAAGCAGAAAATTATGTCCGAATGCACGGAATGGGCAACTTTAGTCAGGGCGGTGCGTTTCACGATATCCCTCACGTAATCAGCCAATACGGAATAGTACCTCAAGAAGCTTACAAAGGTTTAGAGTATGGTTTAGATGAACACAACCACAGTGAAATGGAAGCTGCTTTAAAAGGAATTTTAGACGCAGTTATTCGAAACAAACAAGGTCATCTTACTACGAGCTGGAAGAAGGCTTTCAATGCTGTATTAGATGCGTATTTGGGCGAAGTGCCAGAAAAATTCACGTACAATGGTGCTGAGTATACGCCAAAAAGTTTCGCAAACTATTTAGGACTCAATATGGACGATTATGTTATTATCTCTTCATTTACACATCACCCATTCTACGAAAATTTTGTATTAGAAGTGCCAGACAATTGGTTGTGGGAAGAAGTAGAAAATATACCTCTGGATGAAATGATGGATGTAATGAAAACAGCTATTATGAATGGGTATTCAATAGGTTGGGCAGCGGATGTCAGTGAAAAAGGATTTAGCTTCAAAAATGGTTTAGCCATCGTTCCAGAAAACGATGAAGATCTCAAAGTAAAAGGCAAAGACAATAAGCATTTTAATGATGCTGGAGCTGATAAGTCAGGTAGTCAATTTGACTCTCCTGGTAAAGAGCTAATAATCACTCAAGAAATGCGACAAGAAGCTTTCGACAATTACAAAACAACTGATGATCACGGGATGCACTTCACAGGATTAGTGACCGATCAAAATGGGAACGAATACTTTATCGTTAAGAATAGCTGGGGTACGAAACACAATGATTGTGATGGATACTTCTACGCTTCTATGACATATGTAGCCTATAAAACGATGAATATAATGGTCCATAAGGATGCTCTTCCAAAAGGATTAAGGAAGAAATTTTAGTACCCTCAAAAAAAATGAAAAAACCAATTGATTTTGCCATCAACTGGTTTTTTTGGTTTGTAAAAACAAGGTAACTGTTCCAATGAGAAATCAAATTCCGTAAAGAATTCAGCTAGAATATCTTCCATATTTAAGGCTGCATACTTCTTCAATTTCCCTACCTTTGAGCTACTTTTGAAATTATCCGTGTACATATATTTATGTGTCGCTGCACTTATGTGGTCTTGTCAAGAAGGAGTCCTAGTAGATCAATTTCATGACATCCAGAATTCGGAATGGGAATATGAGAATAAAGTCTTGGATACATTCAATGTGGAACAGCCAGAATTTTATCACCAAATTTCAGCTAATCTCAGAATTTCGGGCGAATATGCATACTCTAACATCCACTTACTTCTCACCGCTAGACATCCAGACGGTAAAATCACTACTCATAAAATTCCTTTAGAATTAGCAGAAAAATCTGGGAAATGGCTAGGAAGTGGTTTGGGCGATGTCATTAGTTTTCAGATTCCTATTCTTCATAGAAAATATTTAAATCAAAAAGGTACTTACCGTTTCGAAATAACTCAGGACATGAGATTAAACCCGCTACCTAATTTACTCTCTGCAGGCATTAGAGTGGAACAGCAAGAAGAAATATTTTAAACATAACACCAACCTAAAAAATACAACAATACACCATGAGCAACTACGACGTAGCCATAATAGGATCAGGACCAGGAGGATATGTATGTGCCATACGATGTGCACAGCTTGGACTAAAAACAGCTATCATAGAAAAATACAACACGCTAGGAGGTACTTGTCTTAATGTAGGATGCATACCAAGTAAAGCTTTGCTCGACAGCAGTCATCAGTATCACGATGCTACTCATAAGTTTGCAGATCACGGTATACAGATCGGTACTCCCAAGATTGATTTCAAGCAAATGATTGCTAGAAAACAAGGTGTAGTAGATCAGATGACCAAAGGTGTTGATTTCCTAATGAAGAAAAATAAGATTGATGTATTCACTGGGATAGGATCATTTGTCGATGCTAGTACGATACAAATAGACGGCGAGAAGAAAGAAAAAATATCCGCTAAAAACATTGTAATTGCTACGGGTAGTAAACCTGCGAGTTTCCCTGGTATGGAAATAGATAAAAAACGGGTAATTTCCTCTACTGAAGCTCTCGAATTAAAAGAAATTCCAAAACACCTTATCGTGATTGGTGGTGGTGTGATAGGTCTAGAGCTAGGTTCTGTATATCACAGACTTGGAGCTGATGTGAGTGTCGTAGAGTATGCCAACTCTGTAATTGGCACAATGGATGCAAGTCTTGGTAAAGAAATGGGTCGTGTGCTCAAAAAACAGGGAGTAAAACTTCACCTAGGACATAAAGTAACCTCTGTAACTACAAAAGGTAAAACGGTAACCGTAACAGCTGAAGGCAAAAAAGGGGAAGTTAAATTAGAAGGAGATTACTGCTTAGTTTCTGTAGGTCGTAGACCATACACAGATGGTCTAAATGCTGAAAATGCTGGCGTAAAGCTTGATGATAAAGGTAGAATAGAAACCAATGATCATCTTCAAACTAACATTCCAAATATCTATGCTATTGGAGATGTAGTGAAAGGTGCTATGCTCGCACACAAAGCTGAAGAAGAAGGTGTGATGGTTGCAGAAATATTGGCAGATCAAAAGCCGCATATCAATTATAACTTAATCCCAGGTATCGTCTACACTTGGCCAGAAGTAGCAGGTATCGGACAAACTGAGGAACAACTGAAAGAAGCAGGTGTAAAGTATAAAGTTGGTCAATTCCCTTTTAGAGCTAATGGTCGTGCGGTAGCAGGAATGGATCTAGACGGTTTTGTGAAAATATTAGCAGATGAGGAAACAGATGAAGTGCTGGGAGCTCATATGATAGGACCACGTGTAGCTGACATGATTATGGAGATTGCAGTGGCCATGGAATTCAGAGCGAGTGCCGAAGATATAGCCCGTATCTGTCACGGTCACCCTACCACTAGCGAGGTTACTAAGGAAGCAGCTTTAGCGGCTACTGAGAATCGAGCATTACACAGTTAATATTTTGTCTAAGTATACATTCATCTTATTGTGTCTATTGGATTGCTTTAAAAGTGAAGTCAACGCACAGGGTTTGTCCAAGTATGATCAATCTGGAGTCATAGGTCTTTCTCTTGGTAATGGGATAGCTGGAGGTGCCGGGGCTACTTGACACACTCTGTAATCAAACCAAAATCAAAACACCTGTAATTCAAATAGGTGGTGACTATATGCTTACGGAACGTTTTTCTGGAGGAATAATAGCAGCATACCAACGAATAGATGTGAAAGTAGCAGACTCCCTAAATCAGCTGGTAGAAGAAGGACAAATTAATAGATTATATATTGGATTTAGAGGAATGTGGCATCATGGACCAAATGAGAAAGTAGACCTATACTCAGGTTTCAAGTTTGGAGTAGTCCGATTTTCTACAGGAGAAATTTCCACTACAAGACAGACAATATCTGTTTTAGAAGATCGTAATAACAGATCAAGATATTCCCTTGGGATTATTCCAATTGGAGCTCGATTTCTAATCACTCAAGAAATTGGAGCTCATTTTCAAGTCTCCATAGGAGCACCTACCTTCTTGAGTGGAGGTATTAACCACTCATTTTAGTTCATAGTTCAACTTTACTTTAATTCTAAATACGATATTCCTCTTTGGCTGTAGTGATGATAAGTCTGAAGAAACTACTCCAAATGAAATAGCTTGGGATGAGTCTATCCAAGGAGAGCTTTCAGGAGACTTATCCTCTCCTACTCCTGTGACGTTCAATGAAGGAAACAATCGAATCATCGGTAGCTCGACTCCATTTAACGAAGCATACTGTACTACTTTGATGGCGATCCAGCTAATTCAATTATCCCCTACTTTCCAGGACACGAAGCATACGTAGATGCATTTACATTTACTGTACCAGCAGAAAAAGAGTTTGGTATCTATTCACGTTGAAGACGTCCAACTTACAAAATTTCATAAGGTTGAGGATTATCCTTGTATTGGACCATTTGAGGGCCAAGCTGGTGCATTCGTAGCAATAAACGCTAGTGATCAAATTGATTGGAACTCAAACACCGTACAAGAGTTTATTGCTCTTCCTGTGGAACATCCACTAATCGGAATAGGTTTTACCAGGATGACAGGAGACGACTTATTAGAAACATTCAGAGCTCCTTTCCCTTCACCTGGGTACGAAGAAGTTAACGACTCTAACCTCAGTATAGGGGAAGGTACATACACCTTTTGGTGGAAAGAAGGACAGAACGAAACAAGCTATACGCTTAACTTCCTGATAGAGTAGAATTACAAATCATAAAAGAACAAATAAAAAAAGCGATGAACATCTCATCGCTTTTTCTATTTATGAAGGTTCTTAAAACCCCAGCTACTTACTAACCCACCTAATATTCCATTCAAGGTTTCACTAGGACGCATAGCTCTTGATGTTTTAGACTCATCTGGTAGATAATAACCAGCAATGTCTACAGCTTTGCCTTGTACTCCAATAAGCTCACCGTTAATTCTAGCCTCATTACTTCCTAAAAGTTCGGCTAGAGGACCAAACTTAGCCCTCAGACCTGCATCTTCATTTTGATTTGCTAAGGCTTCTGCCCAATACATAGCTAAATAGAAATGTGACCCTCTATTGTCAATGGCTCCTAACTTTCTTGCTGGAGACTTATCATTTTCTAAGAATTTTTCTGTTGCTTCATCCAATGCGGTACCTAGAACGCGTGCTTGTGGATTATCAAACTTTTCACCTAAATGATCTAAAGAAACGGCCAAGGCTAAAAACTCACCTAGAGAATCCCATCTCAGATAGTTCTCCTCCACAAACTGTTGTACATGTTTTGGAGCACTTCCTCCAGCCCCTGTCTCAAATAGTCCTCCCCCATTCATCAAGGGAACTATGCTCAACATCTTGGCACTGGTCCCTAATTCGAGAATAGGGAATAAGTCAGTCAGGTAATCCCTCAACACATTACCCGTGACAGATATAGTGTCTTCACCTTTACGGATTCTATCTAATGAATATTGAGTCGCCTCATAGGGAGCCATAATATGTAAATCAAGTCCAGAAATATCGTGATTTTTGAGATAAAGGTTTACTTTCTTTATGAGTTCCGCATCGTGAGCTCTATTCTCATCTAACCAAAATACGGCTGGAGATCCAGTAGCTTTTGCTCGAGACACTGCGAGTTTTACCCAGTCTTGGATAGGAGCATCTTTCACTTGACACATCCTCCAAATGTCTCCTTGCTCTACTTTGTGTTCCAAAAGTATATTCCAATCTGTATCTACTACTGAAATAACTCCATCAGATTCTACTTCAAACGTTTTGTCGTGGCTTCCATATTCTTCAGCTTTCTGAGCCATAAGACCTACATTTGGTACAGTACCCATAGTTGTAGGATCAAAAGCCCCATGTTCTTTACAAGAATCTATCGTTGCTTGGAAAACTGACGCATAGCTGCTATCTGGAATTACCGCATTGGTATCTCGCTCATCTCCATTCTTATCCCAAAGTCTACCACCATTTCTTATCATAGCAGGCATACTCGCATCTATAATCACATCACTAGGTACGTGCAAATTTGTGATTCCTTTGTCACTATTGACCATACTTAAGTCGGGCTGGCTATCCAAAATAGATTCTATATCGGACAATATTTCACCTTTCAAAGAAGAATCTAAATCGTCCAGTTTTGATAAAAGATTACCAAATCCATTATTCAGATTTACTCCGATTTTCTCAAATGTACCTCCATGCTTTTCAAATAGCTCATCAAAGAACACACGAACTGCGTGACCAAAAATGATAGGATCTGAAACCTTCATCATTGTAGCCTTCATATGCAATGAGTACAAAGATTCCTCCTTTTTAGTCTCTGCTATAGTAGATCTCAAAAAATCAATTAGAGCATTTTTACTCATAAAAGTAGCATCTATCACTTCTCCTGCCTGAACAGGTGCTTCGTTTCTCAGTACTGTCTTTTTACCACTAACATCAGTATGTACAATTTTAAAATTCAAAGGAGATTCTATAGTAACTGACTTTTCATTGCTTCGAAAATCACCACCATGCATTGTACTCACTCTAGTCTTACTGTCTGAGGACCACTTACCCATGCGGTGTGGATTCTTCTTAGCATAATTTTTTACAGCTTTGGGTGCTCTCCTATCTGAATTTCCTTCACGCAATACTGGATTTACAGCACTTCCTTTTACTATATTATATTTAATGGACGCATCTCTTTCCTCATCCGAATTTAATGTATCTGGATAATCAGGAATGGCATAACCTTTAGCCTGTAGCTCCTTGATAGTCTCTTTTAGCTGAGGTACAGAAGCAGAAATATTTGGCAATTTTATAATGTTCGCCTCTGGAGTCTTAGCCAAATCTCCTAGTTCCTTGAGATGATCTCCGATTCTTTGTTCGGGACTTAGTACCTCTGGAAATTGAGATAGCACTCTAGCAGCAAGTGAGATATCTCTTGTTTCTACTTCTACCCCTGCAGCACTTGTAAATGCCTGCACTATTGTTAAAAATGAGAATGTAGCCAACATCGGGGCTTCGTCCGTTTTTGTATATATTATTTTAGCCATTTTGTTCGTTGTGTTTAAAGCACAGCAAATGTATGTGAAAGCTAAACATTAGCCAATACATCGTTGTGCCATATTATAGGAATTAAAAGGTCCGAAATCACCAAGATTCGATTTTGTCTTCCCTAAAAAAAAACATAGTTTTGGTTCCGAATATTTATGAAAAAAATCAATAATATTTTTCCTGTAGTCTTCTTCTCTTTTATAAGTCTGTTTCTATCCAGTTCCTTGCAAGCAGGGAATGGAAAAGACATTGACACAACTAGCGTTGGCACGTTGATAAATTGTCCTGATATATCAACAAAAGTAGATACTAGAAGAAACAGAAATCATTTTCAGAAGAAAGTTCATCTTATAAGTTTGGGTTATGGAATCCCGAATTATTCCGGAGCGTTATTCTCATATCTAAAGGATAAATTAAATGATTTTGATCAAAGCGGTATCGGTCCTATTTTTCTTAAGTATGATTATGCGTTTACAGATCACATATCTATAGGATTGACTACCAGATTCAGTACAAACAAGCTTGAATACCCCGTTGAAAGTGTAACCTATGATGGAGATGGGAATTCTACTGCTCAGGATTCTACATATACCTACGGTCAACAGCGAATGTCAATAGCTGGAATGGCTAGATTTAACTATCATTTTGGTACTTCGAGAAGATGGGATCCCTATGCAGGTATAGGATTAGGATATGGATACAACATACTATCTATAGACTTAGGAGGAGACCTTGGAGGAGATGATAGCAAAGTAAGTAGCACAAGCCCTATTGCCATGGAAATCACTGCTGGTGCTAGATTCTTTATCACACCGAAATTCGCTGTATATGGTGAGGTTGGGTTTAGTCAGTCTTTAGCCAATCTAGGGGTTTCTATAAAATTATAACATAGTTAGAAATAATTCTCGTTAATTTGCCCTGAACAAAAGGGGTGCTTCTTGTCTAGGCAAGTTGCTGAGATGATACCCACATACCTGATGCAGATAATGCTGCCGTAGGAAAGAATCAAACACAGATCACACGTATCTCTCGACACTCCTGTATGTTTAGAAAACAAAAACAGGAATGAAAAAAATTACTATTCTTTCAGCTTTATTGCTTAATGCTCTGTGCTCTTTAGCTCAAGTGGATTACAACGCTCAAATCAAAAATGTAAAAACCTATGAACCCGTTGAATCTGCATTTATCCGGATTACAAAATCAGGGAAATCGCTAACGACCTACTCGACTCCCAACGGATCTTTTCGATTTGAGAATATCCCAACGGGTAGATATATAGTGTCCATAAATCATATGGGCTATAAAACAAGCATTGATACTATTGATATTGTCAGTTCTTCTGCAAGAGATATTTTCTTTTTAGAAGCAGATATGGATTATCTAGATGCAGCAATTATTACAACGGTACGTGCAAAAAACACGACACCTTCTACATTCAGTAACATTGATAAGAAGCAAATAGAAAGTTTAGATCAAAGTAAAGATTTCCCATTTTTACTCAACATGACTCCAAGTACCGTGATTTCCTCGGATGCTGGAAATGGTATTGGATATACAGGAGTACGTGTGCGAGGTTTAGATCCTTCCAGGGTAAACATAACTGTAAATGGTATTCCCATCAATGATGCGGAGAGTCAAGGGATGTTTTGGGTTAACATGCCCGATTTAGCCAGCTCTACAGAGAGCGTACAGATACAAAGAGGTGTAGGGACAAGTACCAATGGAGCTGCAGCTTTTGGAGCTAGTGTAAATATTCGGACGAATGAATTAAATAAAGAAAACTTCACATTGGCTAATTTGGGATTCGGCAGTTTCAACACTCAACGAGTTTCTCTTATGCATAATACTGGAAGACTCAAAAATAATTGGGCATTTCAACTTCGTGGGAGTCTAATACAGAGTGATGGATTCATAGACAGAGCTTCCTCAGACCTTAAATCGTTAAATCTAGTAGCTGCAAAATATTGGGAAAAATCTGTTTTTAAGACCAACATTATGCTTGGCAGCGAGCGTACATATCAAGCTTGGAACGGGATACCAGAAGAACTTTTTAGAGGAGATTTGAGTACTTTAAGTCTCGGTAACAGTAAAACCTATAATGCTTATACTTATGAAAATCAGGTAGACAACTACAACCAAAATCACTATCAATTCTTTTTTGATCATAAGTTTAGTAATCTCCTGAAGTTGAATACAGCTGCCTATGTGACTACAGGAGAAGGATATTTTGAGCAATTTAGAGATGGTGAAGATTTCGCAGAGTACGGCATAGATAGCATCCAATCAAACGGTGACACCGTACTTTCAGGTGACCTTGTAAGACGTAGGTGGCTTGATAACACTCTTGTAGGCGGTATAGCAAACGTGACTTATACCAGAAACAAACTTGAGACTGTAATTGGAGGAGGATATAATCAATATAGCGGAAGACACTTTGGGGAAGCTATAGCTACTGAATTTACTGAATACGAAGCCCTGAACTCTATTTACTATGAAAATGACGCTACTAAAACAGACGGAAATTTTTATGTGCGTCAATCGTACAACTACAACAATATAATTCCATACATGGATCTTCAATATCGCTTTGTGGAGTACAGCTTTTTAGGACTTAACGACTCCGCTGGTAGCACTACTTTACCAGCAGACCAACAGATGTCTCAACAAACCGTCAACTTTCAATTCTTCAATCCTAAGATGGGGTTAACTTATCTATTGGGGGACAATACATTCTATGGTGTCTTTGCTATCGGCAATAGAGAACCTGTAAGAGATGATTTTACTGACAATCCAAGCAGAGCGAGACCAGAACATGAATCGATGAAAAACGTTGAGATAGGGTACAGATTTGCAAAAGGTAGAAAACAACTAAACGTTAACCTTTATAACATGCAGTATGAAAACCAACTGGTGCTAACTGGTGCTGTAAATGATGTAGGAGCTGCAGTCAGAACAAACGTTAAGAACAGCTACAGAAGAGGTATCGAAGTAGACTTTCAATATCCTCTAACTAAACGATTAGAGGCTGGTGGTAATGTGACCCTATCAGAAAATAAAATAGAAGAATTTACAGAGTTTGTTGATGATTGGGATGTGGGCGGTCAAGTAAAGAACAATTACAACGGAACGGACATAGCATTCTCTCCAAATACGATAGCAGCTGCTATGTTTAGCTATAAAGCTTCGGATAAATTCACCATCAATGCTAATGGGAAATACGTAGGGAAGCAGTTCTTAGACAATACTCAAAGTGAAGAGCGTAGTCTCGACGCATTTACTAATATAGATATGAGCATAAACTACATCAGCAAAGAAGTGAAAGGTACACAAATCGTCAATGTGGGACTATATCTGAACAATGTCTTAAACAAGTACTACGCACCCAATGGCTATACTTTTGGTGGCATCGTAGGAGGAGAACGTCAGAGTTTTAACTATGTATACCCTATGGCAGGATTCAACTGGATGATGAAAGTGAGTATCACACTATGAAATAGCTTTACTCCTTTGTCTTGAATAGTCCTGCAATTATTAAGAATGCAACTCCAGATAAGAATGGAGGCATCATGAATTTTGGTGCCTTTATTCCTCCCAAATACATCATTGCCAATCCAATGATTACGAGTAATATCAATAGTACGTTTTTCATTTTATAAAAGTAGAAATTTTATTTTAAAGAATATTGATGCCCTAACTGAAGTAAATAAAAGACATCAGCACTCAATTCCTCTACAGAGCTTAAGCGAATATGGTGAGTATATTTCTTTCCAAACGTGGTGACTTTATAAAGCAATTCCGACTCTAAACGTTGATCATTATAGAACTTAATATCTAATTGCTTGGACATTGGCTTAATGATAAGCCAAGCTTTTTTGGAAGTGAAAATAATTGTATTGACTGATGCACCATACGAGTTTGGTTCCCAGTCGGAAGTGACTTCAGCTAAAGCATCGAAGATGAGTACAAGTTCATCTGGCTTACCAATGAAAAGCTCTCCAATATCTTTAGTGGAACACATATGAGACATATTCTCATACTTAAAGTTTCTGTTACAGATAGAACAAGTCCACATGCTTATGCCCGGTTGTATTTCACCTTGCAGACAGGACATTGATCATAGATGTCGTGATTTTGCAGCTTCATAGGCTCTAAGTGTGTTTTCACAAACCCTTGGATAAAGGCGTGAGATACTTCACCATTATTTACATCAAGTTGTTTGTCTTTTACAGCGTCTTTAAAAATCTTATCGTAGGACTGCTGACCACAGCAGTTTGGACAATATCCAGTTTCTTCTAGTTTTAAATCAGGAGATTTTTGGTTCGTCTTGGCCATTAGCCATTCTATTATTTTCATCGTTTCCTTTTTTTATAAAATGGACTCTCCGTTTAGATCTGTTGTTAACACATCAGACATGTAGTCGAAGAATGGTCTAATGGCGAGGTATGTGCTCATTATCTCCTTAGAAAACGAAGGAGAAAGTACTTCCTTATCCGTAAACTCTCTGAACACATAAAGTTGCTTGAGATTTATCCATTCTATATTGGGATGGGTCTTATCAAAATCTCGTGGTGCAGATTTCAATCGCTCACCACGCAACTCACCGAAATGGCTCACAAATACTTTGTCTGATGTGATTTTTTCAATCTCCGTAACATCCATTTCGAACTCTTTTCTAATTCTAAGTAAATCTACTTTTTCTGGAGCATAGAAACCACCTCCCACTACAGTCTTTCCACCTGGCTCTATACTGAAAAAATATCCTCCTCTCCTTTCTGCTCCTGCTCTAGTGAAATATCCACTAAGGTTTGATTTGTAAGGAGACTTATCCTTGCTAAATCGAATGTCTCTATTGATCCGAAATATCTTTTTCCCGTCCAATACATCTGTATGATTGAGTTCGTCCGCTATACTATCTACCAGACTGCCAAACTCATTCTTGGCTGAGTCATATCGTTTTTTGTTCTCTTTGAACCAGTCACGTGTGTTATGCTTTTTTAGGTCTTTAAGAAATGCTAGTGTGCTTTTGGTTATCATAATATCTTATGCAAGATAAACATATGAGATGCACTTTTCGATTTCAAAAGCGAAAGCATAAAAAAGGCAACCACTAGGTTACCTTTTTACTTTGGTATATTTTGGTAAGATTATTTCGTAAAAGTTACGGAAACTCTTCTTTGAGTATCATCGCTTAACTCTACACCAGGTATAGGCTCATCCGTACCGACACCTTTCGTTTCTATTCTACTTCCTACAGCATCGTGTCCTATAACCAATTTAGCTTTCGTCCACATAGCTCGGCCTCTACCATTACCTACTTTCTCTGATCAGAATCCGTATGTCCTTTGATCAATGCCTTCAGATTCTCATTAGATTCT
>ERZ1048068.1025-NODE-1025-length-22837-cov-6.422351_pt1 | contig 22837 bp, 20 predicted proteins | sample MGYA00383098_ERZ1048068 | MGnify/ENA primary metagenome ERZ1048068 (study PRJEB29581, sample SAMEA5548368) | metagenome | biome: marine; feature: coastal; material: water | depth 1 m | study: Short-term variability in the microbial, nano- and picoplankton... | reverse complement strand
AAACCTATCAAAAAATTCTCAACGAAGCCATTGATGAACTCAAAGAAAATGAATTTGAACATTTGTTCAGTAAAGATTCTGAGGCTAAAATCTATGTCAAAGAATTGACAATTGACACGGATTTTTCATTGCTTTTCCCAGATGACTATGTAAACAATATTTCGGAGCGTTTGCGTCTCTACACAAAACTCAATGGTTTAGAAACGCCAGAGGAACTTAAAACCTATGAATTAGAGTTGGTAGATCGTTTTGGGCCATTGCCTACGGAAGTTGTGGATCTATTGGATAGCGTAAAAATGAAATGGTTAGGCATCGCATTGGGTCTTGAGAAAATATTAATGAAGCAGCATAAGTTAGTTGGTTATTTCATTACCGACCAAAATAGTTCCTTTTTTGATTCGCCACAATTTTCAAAAATTCTAAACTATGTTCAAAAGCATCCAAAGATTTGCTCATTACAGGAGAAACAAACACGAGCTGGACTTCGTTTGTTATTGACTTTCAACGACGTAAACTCTGTCCAAAAAGGGTTACAATGTTTAGAGGCTGTACTGGGTTAATTTAGAAAATATTGAGATTCAATAATTTCTTTAAAAATGATAAAATGCATTTTTGAGATGTTTTATCTCAAAGCCATTCCCTACTTTGATTAGGCTGACAATGTCAAATCGGACCTCCACGCCTAATTGATTTTCTTTAACATAAAAATCGATGGCCTCCACAATGCGCTGTTGCTGTTGCCCTTTTAAAAATGTTTCCGGAGCTCCGAAGAATCCAGTAGATCGCGTTTTTATTTCCACTGCAATCAATAGATTATCTTTAAGCGCAATTAGATCAACCTCTGCTTTTCTGTGGCGGTAATTTTTTTCTAGAATGCGGTAATTTTTTTGCTTTATAAACGCCGCAGCTCTGGCCTCGCCTTGGCGACCCAGTTTGTAGGAAGTACTCATGTTTAGTAGGTTTTAAAAGCGTATTATAGTTTCAGATTTGGTAATATTAAGATCAATGGACCTCCCAAAAATTAAAGCACGATTTTCAGGCTTATGACCTGCGGGAACTCCAAAAGCAACAGGGAAATCATATGGGTCTAAAATATTCATGATTAATTCTTCTATGCCAGTTCCCCAAGCCGGTGAATTGGCTTTAATATCCATCATGTCGCCCACAATAACCCCGTTACAATGGTCAAAATAACCGGCGCGCTTCAGGCTTTGCAACATGCGGTCAATGTGGTATTTATATTCTCCAATTTCTTCGATGAATAAAATTTTATTGCGCGTGTCTAATTGCGATGCACTTCCAAGTTGTGCCGTCAAAAGCGTGAGGTTGCCACCGGTCAAAATACCTTTTGCACTACCCATTCGATTGGATTTATTTGGTTCAATACTGTGCTTTTCCAAGGTCCCAAATAGGCCAGCTTTTAAGGATGTGATCGACGCTGTGATGGCCTTGGCATCTTCTTCCATGTTAACAGGCATCATGGCGTGAAGCGTTTCATATCCTAAATTTTGAAGCTGATTGTGCAGGGCGGTAACATCGGAGTAACCAACCAGCCATTTGGGATTTTTTTTAAAGGTTTCAAAATTCAATTCGTCCATGATTCGCATGCTGCCATAGCCACCGCGGGCACACCAAATCGCTTTCACATTGGGCTTGTCTAAGGCCCACTGTAGGTCTTTGAGCCTTTGCGTATCAGTGCCGGCGAAATGATGATTTTCAGAAAACAAATGTGGACCTAAAACCGGAACCAGCCCCCAGCTTTTTAAACGGATTCGGGCGGCTTCAATAGTTTTTTTTCTGCTCTTTAAAATCCCTGCGGGTGCTACAATGGCAATTGTGTCTCCAACTTGAAGTATCGCTGGGCGAATGTATTTTTTTGACGCCATAGTTTGAGGAGTTTTAAAAGTAATTTTTGAAGATTTACTATACGTACAACTCATGAAAAGCAGCACGTAAAATAAAGATTTAAAATGCATTTCAAAGGGCTTTATGTAAAGATATAAAATTCTCTTGGGTTCTGTTCAGATTGCTGCTTTATTTGTGTATTTTTGTTATTACAATCTGAAAAATGTCAAAACGTTACACACTCACAGCCGCTTTACCCTACACCAATGGTCCCATTCATATCGGCCATTTAGCTGGGGTTTACATCCCCGCGGATATTTATGCGCGCTACCTGCGATTGCAGGGATGTGATGTGGCCTTTATATGTGGTAGTGACGAGCATGGTGTACCCATCACCCTAAAAGCTAAAAAAGAGGGGATAAGCCCGCAAGATGTAGTCGACCGCTATCACAAGATTATCAAAGACTCATTCAATGAATTTGGAATCTCGTTTGATAATTATTCAAGAACTTCAGCAGCAATTCACCACGAAACGGCTTCTAATTTTTTTAAAAAACTTCACGAAAAAGAGGCTTTTGTTGAAGAAACTTCAGATCAACTCTTCGATGCAGATGCTCAGCAGTTTTTAGCCGATCGGTTTGTAATTGGAACCTGTCCAAAATGTGGGAACACGGAAAGCTATGGCGATCAGTGTGAAGCTTGTGGAACCAGTCATAATGCTACGGATTTAATTGACCCAAAGTCAGCCATTTCAGGTAAAACTCCTGAGTTGAAATCTACCAAACATTGGTATTTGCCTCTTGATCAACACCAAGAATTTTTAAAAAATTGGATTGGAAATGAGCACAAAGATGATTGGAAGTCTAATGTGTATGGACAATGCCTCTCTTGGATCAATGATGGATTACGGCCTCGTGCTGTAACCCGAGATTTAGACTGGGGAATTCCCGTTCCTGTCAAAGGTGCTGAGGGTAAAGTGTTGTACGTATGGTTTGATGCTCCAATAGGTTATATTTCATCAACCAAAGAATGGGCCCTTTCCGAAGGAAAAGACTGGGAGTCCTACTGGAAGGCTAAAGATACTACCTTATTGCATTTCATAGGAAAAGACAATATCGTGTTTCATTGTATTATTTTTCCAGCGATGCTTAAAGCTGAGGGTAGTTATATATTACCTCAGAATGTGCCTGCAAATGAATTTTTGAACCTTGAAGGGAAAAAACTATCCACCTCAAAAAACTGGGCCGTTTGGCTGCCAGAATACCTTAAAGACTTTCCCGAGCAGCAGGACGTACTTCGCTATGTGCTCACAGCGACAGCTCCAGAAACCAAAGACAATGATTTTACTTGGAAGGATTTCCAGTCGCGAAACAATAATGAGTTGGTTGCTATTTACGGGAATTTTATCAATCGTGTTTTGGTGCTTACGCATAAATATTATGAAGGCAAAGTTCCTGAGTCAGTAGATTTGATTGGCGAGGATACTGCTGTTTTAGAAATGCTTCAAAATACACCAAAGTCCTTACAATCATCTCTAGATCGCTTCCGCTTCCGTGAGGCCAGTCAAATTTTGATGAATTTGGCCCGTACTGGAAATAAATATTTGGCCGATCAGGAGCCTTGGAAAGTCATTAAATCCGATCCTAAGCGAGTTCAAACCATTATGAATACTGCCTTACAGATTGCTGCTGGGCTTGCAGTGTTGTCCGAACCCTTTTTACCTTTTACAGCTAAAAAGTTACAGGGCATGCTTCAATTTAACACCAAACCGTCATGGGGAGATATTCAACAAGGGCAAACTCTTCTAGTGGCGCAACATTGTATTGGAAAAGCCGCTTTGTTGTTCACCAAAATTGAAGATGCTCAAATTGAAGCGCAGCTCCAAAAACTAAAGGACAGCAAGGCAGAAATCAACGAGGAGCTTAATATTGAAGCTCAAAAGCCAAATATCCCATTTAAAGATTTTTCTAAAATGGACTTTCGTGTTGGGACTGTTGTCGCAGCTGAAAAAATGCCTAAAACCAACAAACTATTGGTTTTAAAAGTAGATATTGGAGATGAGGTTCGTACCATTGTTTCTGGAATTGCAATGGATTATGCGGCAAGTGAAGTCTTAGGCCAAAAGGTTACAGTTCTCTGTAATTTGAAGCCACGTATATTACGAGGTATTGAAAGCCAAGGGATGATTTTGATGGGAAAATCAGCAAATGGAGCCCTGATCTTTATAGAGCCGGATTCTAGTCTTGAAACCATATCAGGATTGAATATCAGTTAAAGATTTTTTAGGCAGAATAAAAATTTACCAAGTTTTAATTTTGTAATTAGGGCCTTCACTTATTCCTGAGTAATTATCATTTCTCCCGTTTATGACATCAATTTGCCCGTTTATTACACGAAATCCTTGGCAGGTTACATGGTACTTGTGTTTCTTGATGGTTTGTTTTTCCTTTGACTAAAATTCACTAACAGTTTTAGTGTTTTCGATAGAGTGTAAGATAGACCAATTAAATAAGTCACATAAAATTTTATGTCCCTATTTCTTTATGGCAATTAAAAAACAACGCAGATAAAAGGCATTTATAATTTAGAATAAAACGCTGGGTTTTTAAAGATTTTGCTTATCTGTCTTAATGGTCCTTTCGGGGATATATGCTGTTGAAATATAAATTCTCTTGCCAGCACAATATACCGTGTGGCATCAGGGTTCGGGACAAGACCAGGTACCGTAGGCAAGAGAATACATGAGAACCGCTGCTGAACTTTGGATAGGTTTAGGACTAACCCTAAACTTTTATTGAGAGCTTCAAAGGCGGTTCAATATGCTGATTCTATTGTTTTACTTTTATATGTGCTTAGCCCTCCCATTTATGGGTGGGTTTTTTTATGTTTTTAATCAAATTAGCTCAATTGGCTTTTTTTAATTGTCAAAAAAAATGTTTTATTTTTTTATACCCTTAAAATTATGGGGTTAAAATTATTAAATACATAAAATATAAAAAAATACCCTATAATTTTATGGGTATTTATATAAAAAATATATTTTTACACTTGTAACAGCCTAAAAAATTATAATTTTTAACTCTGTCTTTAATAAAACAATTATGGTCAATACATTTTTAAACACTTTTGGGAATTCAAAATTAAATACAAACAAATTATGAAGAAAGTAGAAGCAATCATTCGAAAGTCTAAGTTTTCTGTGGTTAAAAAAGCCCTCCATGAGGTTGGAGTAAATTTTTTTTCTTACTGGGATGTCACTGGAATAGGAAATGAAAAAGAAGGTCACGTATACCGTGGTGTTTCCTACAGCACAAGTGACATCCAACGTCGTTTTTTATCAATTGTAGTAAATGACAGTTTTTTAGAACCTACTGTTAAAGCTATTTTGGGATCTGGTTCCACAGGTGAAGTTGGAGACGGTAAAATTTTTGTAAGCGATATTCAGAAAGCTTATCGAATAAGAACTGGAGAAAGTGGAGGAAATACTCTAAACTAATTAACTAATACATTAAAATTAAGATATAAATTATGGAATTAACAACAAACAACGTATGGATGATGATTTGTACGGCGCTTGTGTTTTTTATGCACATGGGATTTGCCTTTTTAGAAATTGGCTTGACTCGAAAAAAAAATACAATTAATATTTTATTTAAAAATATATTCATCATTACCACGGGGCTTTTATTGTATGGCATTGTGGGCTTTAATTTAATGTACCCAGGTTTTGCCGAAGGGGCCTTGGGTGTTTTTGGTTTTGCAGGCTTTGGGCTTCAAGCCCCTATGTTAGAAGGCGCTTTAGATTTGGCCTACAGCGAAGGCTACACTTATTGGACTGATTTTCTGTTTCAGGGCATGTTTGCGGCCACGGCTGCAACCATTGTCTCGGGTGCTGTTGCTGAGCGAATGAAAATTTTTCCATTCATGATTTTTACGGTTCTTTATGTTGGTTTTGTTTATCCAATCCTAGGGTCTTGGAAATGGGGTGGCGGTTTTTTACAACAACTCGAAACACCTTTTTATGATTTTGCTGGGTCCACCTTAGTTCACTCTGTTGGGGGCTGGGCAGCTCTTGTAGCAGTCATCCTTTTGGGGGCTAGAATTGGTAAAATAAAAGATGGTAAAGTCCAAGCCATTCCAGGGCATAATATCCCCCTAGCCACCGCAGGTGTTTTGATTCTTTGGTTAGGATGGTTTGGTTTCAATGGCGGGTCTGTACTTTCGGCCGATCCTGAGTTAACATCATTGACTTTAGTAACAACTTCCATTGCAGCTGCAGCAGGAGGGGTTTTTGCAGCTATTGTTTCGACAATAGTTTTTAAGAATTTAGATTTAACAATGTTTTTAAATGGTATTTTAGGTGGGCTTGTCGGTGTTACAGCTGGTGCTGACCAAATGAGCCCAACTGATGCTGTATTAATTGGTGCTATTTCGGGCTTGTTAATCGTAGCTGCTGTTTCGTTTTTTGACCGCTTAAAGCTAGACGATCCTGTTGGTGCCATTGCTGTTCACTTGGTCTGTGGTATTTGGGGAACATTGGCTGTAGGCCTTTTCGGCGCACTTGCTTCGGCAGATCAATTTTTGAGTCAACTTATAGGTGTTGCAGCCTATGCGATTACTTGTGTTTTGGTATCGTTTTTGATACTAGGAATTTTAAAAGTTACTTTGGGAATTCGTGTGGGTGAGAAAGAAGAATTGCAAGGCCTTGACATACATGAACACGGCATGAGTGCTTACTCTAACTGATGTTTTATTTTTATTGAATTTGTTAGTTTTGAAAAGCACTCTATTAGAGTGCTTTTTTTATTAATTCAGTTAAAAAAATGTTTTAAATTTGATTTTTAATTAAATTTATAATTAATGGCAAGTAGTAGGACAACGTTGAAAGAATTAGCTTCTATACTAGGACTCTCTATTTCAACAATTTCTAAAGCACTTAATGACAGTCACGAAATAAGCGATGCGACCAAAAAGCGCATTGTCAAAACAGCAAAGTTGTATAACTATCGTCCCAATAAAATTGCATTGGGATTAAAATCAGGACGTACCAATACCATTGCTGTAATCATTCCTTCTGTTCAGAATAGTTTTTTTGCGAGAGCATTGTACGGCATAGAAAGTGTAATTTCTAATTCAGATTACACTGCTATAGTTTGTATTACTAAAGAGTCTCATGAAAAAGAAGTCGTTAATTTTGACATGTTGAGCAATGGTGTTGTCGATGGATTTATTGTGGCTGTTTCTGAAGAAACTCAAACAGTAAAAAACTTCAGTCATTACGAAGATGCGATGAATCAGGGAAAGAGTATTGTCATGTTTGATCGTGTGATCGATTCCATTCCTTGTGCCAAAATAAAAACCAATGATTATACAGCAATTTCAGAAGCTACAAATAATCTTATCGGATCAAAACGAAATCATATTATTTTAGTTTCCGCAATTAATAACTTAAACGTTGGCAAACAAAGAACAAAGGGATACCTAAAAGCGATGGAATATGCAGGCCTTTCCTCAGTTGTTTTAGAAGCAAACTCAAATCAAATTGAAAATGTACTAAAAGATTACGCAGAGAACAATACTTTTGATGCTGCAATAGCCTTGGACACCGACGCCTCTTTTGCAGTCTACAAGGTAGCCAGTGAATTAGGGAAAAACATCCCAAACGACATTGCGGTCATTGGATATATGAGCGAGCGTATAGCGCCTTATCTAACTCCTGAGCTCACAACCATAAATCAACACAGTTATACCATGGGTAAAACGGCAGCAAAAATATTATTAGCACAACTTGAAAGTAAACAGAATACTGATCAAACGATCTTGATTGATTCAACATTGTCTCAGCGTGTTTCGTCTTAAATTTCTATGAAAACAAAAAACCCACATTTCGTGGGTTTTTTGTTTTTTATTTACAGTAGTAAAAGTTCATTGACAATTACTTCCGTAGTGTATCGTTTCTCACCCTCCTTATCGTCATATGTTCTTGAGCTTAATTTCCCTTCAATAGCAATTTGCTTTCCTTTTGTAACATACTGCTCAATCAAATCAGCTGTTTTATTCCATGCGATTAAATTGTGCCATTCCGTTTTGGATTGCTTTTCCCCATTTTTATCTTTGTAATGTTCATTGGTGGCGAGTGAAAATTTTGCTATTTTTTTGCCATTGTCAAGGGTGACGATTTCTGGATCATTCCCTAAGTTTCCAATTAACTGTACTTTATTTCTCAGTGTATTCATAATGTATAATTTATAGATTTAACAGTTATTCTATCGAACGTTTCGACTTTGCAAACATAGAACTGGACGTTTCACTTAGTCGGTTGTTTGTTGTTTACTTTCGTTTGTAATCGTTTGTTGTCGTTTATAGTTGATTATTTTGTAAGTTTATAAAAAAGAAGTGATGCGATTAAAACAGTGCCCAGAGTGTGGTGATAAAATTGTTGGACGAACGGACAAAAAATTTTGTAGTGATGGTTGTAGAAACACTTTTAACAACCGTATCAACAAAGATCAAAAGAATTTGATTCGAAATGTAAATAACCGTTTGCGTAAAAATTGGCGCATTCTAGAACAACTCAATCCACAACAAAAAACAAAAAAACCGCGTACCCAGCTTGTGGCATTAGGTTTTGATTTTAGGTATTTCACAAGTATTTACAATACAAAGTCCGGTAACACCTATTTTTTTGTGTACAACCAAGGCTATTTAGCACTTGAAAATGATTTCTTTGCCTTGGTGAAACGAGAATAACCAATTCCTTTTTACCGATTATTACGTCATATGGCCGTTTGTTACGTCATATAGCCGTTTATTACATGAGTCTTGCGTAGGGTGTGATTTGAATGTATTTTTACACCAGTAATATTTCTATTACATTTTTTTAAAAGTTAAATTGGTTAATTTTGAAAAAGCACCCTCTCAGGGTGCTTTTTTTATGACTTTATTTAAAAAAATCTTTTAAATTTGGCGTTCTAATAATAAACTATGAAACTTAAAATTACACTTCTTTTTGTTTGTATGCTTTATTTCTTTAACTGGAGTTTTGCACAAACCGATTCGGATTTAATCGATCACTACAAAATGTATTATGCACAAATGCAAAAACAAGGGGATGTTCAAGGCATTATAAATGCGATGACACATCTTTTGGTTTTAGAGCCTAATGTCGCTAGAAAGGACACGCTTGCAGCTTACTACATGAATGAAGGAAAATATTTACAAGCATTGAACCTTTTAGGAATTGAAAAAGACACATTAGATAGCAATATGGCATTAGAAGTTAAGGCTGTTTCTTTAAAGTCTTTAAATGAGCCCGCTCGCGCACTTGAGCAATATGAGCTTTTGTTTAAACGGCTACCCACTGCGAGTTTGGCTTATGAGTTGGCTGATTTAAAAATATCAACCAATGATATTATGGGCGCCAATTTAAACATCACCTATGGTATTGCAAACAGTACGGAGCAGATGATGAAACCTTATTACGAAACCCAAACGCCCTATCAGGTACCTCTTAAGGTTGGATTTATGTATTTAAAGGCCATTGCTAAATTTAGAGAAAATCCGGAGACAAATCACGAGGCCGCAATTGAATTATTAGATGCTACTTTGGCTGTAGTTCCTAATTTTAATTTAGCAATCTTAGCTAAAAATGCCATTGCCAGTCAAAAAACCGAAACAGTTACAGATTAGGTCATAGTGTTTCTTTCGCACAAATAATTTCAAAAAAAATAGACTAATTAGTTACTGATTTTATTAACTGATTGTAAAGATTTTTCATGCGTTTTGTTGATTTGGTTTATGAGGATGTTATAAGCGTGAAGGATGTTGGTTTTGGTTTCTTTAATTTGTTTAGCCCCTTCAGGTTGATCCATAGTAGTTTCAAAGAATTTATAGGCATTATTTTCTAACACTTTAATGCGTGCCAAAATATTATTTGTATTTAACAATTTTGGCATATTAATATCAAGATTTATAAAAAGTTGTTTGATGTCATTTTTTTGAAGTTCGAAAATAGATTGAGTATTTCTTTCTAATTTCATAATTTCAGTCTTTAGGAGGTGAAAAGCTGCCCAATCTTCAATAACTATTTGAGTTGTATTATTGACTTCAAGAAGGGGTGTTTTTTTTACATCAAGATCTTTCGCCCCAGTCGAAGATTTCATGACTTCTATAGTTGTTGAATATTTATTGTTATTAGCAGTTGTTTCACATTTAGTAAAAAATGTGAAAATTAATGTACAAGCAAATAAAATTAACAGTTTTTTCAACATCTAAATAAAAATTTGAAGATTGCAGGTATTTACACAAATATGACAATAAAAAGATTAATTTGCTAAAGTGAATTGTTAATTTAAGTTTTAAAGACTTAATGGTTGAAGTTTTTTTTAAAAAAAAATCCCATTCAATTGAATGGGATTTTGTGGTACCTCCAGGAATCGAACCAGGGACACACGGATTTTCAGTCCGTTGCTCTACCAACTGAGCTAAGGTACCCCGCACAATGCAGCAGCAAATATAATGCAATTTTAGTATTCCCAAAGTAAATAATTAAAAAAATGGTTTTGTAAATTTACACTCTAGAACATCTTATGAACTTAATTATTGACATTGGTAATACAGTTGCTAAATTAGCGGTTTTTGAAAAAGAAAAATTGATTCTCTTACAACGTAAAAACGCAAATGATTTAGAGCGCTCCGTTTCAGAAATATTACCCCGTTTTCCCAAAATAGAACAAATATTTGTAGCTTCAGTGGCGGCCTTTGATTCAAGCCATTTTAGCAAAATTTTCAGTTCTCATAGGCTACTGTTTTTGAATTTAAAAAGTAAGCTGCCTTTTAAGAATTTATACCAAACCCCAGAAACACTTGGTCCAGACCGTTTGGCGTTGGTCGCTGCAGCAGTTTGCAAATATCCCAAACATAATGTTTTGATTATTGATACAGGCACTTGCATTACCTATGACTTTATAGATGATAAATCGAATTATTATGGCGGCGCTATTTCACCAGGGATTCAGATGCGCTATAAGGCACTACATGAAAATACCGATCGCCTTCCATTACTTGAGCCCACTATACCTTCTCACATCGTTGGGGATACAACTCAAGGGGCAATTCATTCAGGTGTTGTTTTTGGTGTTGTTAATGAAATTGAAGGGGTTGTAGCGTCCTACAAATCAAAATATTCCGATTTAACAGTGATATTAACAGGTGGTGATACTAATTTCTTGTGTAAACAATTTAAAATTAGCATATTTGCTGTCTCAAATTTTCTTTTAGAAGGACTTAATTTTTTATTAGAATATAACTCAAACAAATGATTAAAAAGTTATTGATTTGTGCTATAGTTGTAGTTTCAAGTATTGCATCTGCACAAGAGAGTACAAGCTCACCCTACTCATTTTATGGCCTTGGAAGCCTTAAATTTAAAGGCACCACAGAAAATCGATCTATGGGCGGAATTAGTGTTTATTCCGATAGTATTCATATCAACCTAAGAAATCCAGCTTCGTATGCGGGTACAAATCTAGCCTTCTACAACAATGAGGCCCGCCCTATTAAATTCACATTGGGATCGAGCTACTCTTCAACTACCATTGAAACTTCTACAGCATCTGATGTCTACAGTAATTCTGCTATAGATTATCTAGCTGTGGCTTTACCATTTAAAAAGTTTGGGTTGGGTTTTGGGGTTTTACCCTATTCTTCAGTAGGTTATAACCTACAATCCAGAAATGACAACAATGATTTACAATACAGATATAGGGGTCAGGGTGGTATCAATAGAGCTTTTGTAGGTTTGGGCTACCAAGTTTCTAAAAATTTAAAAATTGGTTTTGATGCCCAGTATAATTTTGGTAATATCACCAATACGAGCATTGCTTTTGGTTACAATGATTTAGGTGAACTATTACAATTTCAGAGTCGTGAAGTCAACCGTTCCGATTTAGGAGGATTTTCTTTTAATATTGGAACTATTTTTAATAAAAAATTAAACAACGCTCTTGAATTCATGGTTGCGGCAAGCTACAGTCCTGAGGCTGGCATAGCGTCTAAAAACCAAAGCGAATTTTCGACCATCGTCATCGATTCAAGTCAAGCAGAATTTGTTGTTGATTCTGCTATTGTTGATTTAGAATCTGATAACCTTGCACAAACAAGTTTAATTCTGCCATCCAAAACCAATTTTGGGATTGGTATAGGAAATCCTCGGAAATGGTTCGTTGGAGTGGATTACACGTTATTAGAAGCCTCTAAGTTTTCAAACCGCTTTGTGGAAATCGACAATACAACTTTTGAAGATGCTGCATCTTTTTCAATTGGAGGCTTTTTTATACCAAAATACGACTCCTTAGGAAACTACTGGAAACGCATTGTTTACAGGACAGGATTGCGTTTAGAACAAACAGGATTTGTTGTCAATAACGAGTCCATTGAAGAATTTGGCATATCTTTTGGTGTAGGTATCCCTGTCGGAAGGCTTTTTTCAAATGCTAACCTATCATTTGAGTGGGGTCAAAGAGGTACAACCGCTTCAAATTTAGTCAAAGAGACTTTTTTAAATGTAAATATAAGTCTTTCATTAAATGACCGTTGGTTTGAGAAACGAAAGTTTAACTAGGTACGTCCAATTACAAAACAAATTAAATATGAAACTTAAAACTACACTGATTTTTGCTTTTCTTTCTATTATTGGACCTTATAGTTTTAGTCAAAATCAAGAAGACATTCAAACCTTGTCTATTTTTAGTGAGTATGTGAAATCTAAAAACTACGATGCAGCCTACACGCCTTGGATGGAACTCCGTCAGAGAAACCCACGTTTTAACAAAGCTATTTTTGTTTACGGAGAACGAATTTTGAAAGATAAAATTAAAAGGAGCTCGGGTAAGGAAAAGGTCAATTTTATTAATGATATGTTGGTTTTATGGGATGAACGTGCCCAGTACTTTGCATCGGTCACTCCAAAAGGAACCTACATGGCAAAGGCCTGCCAGTTAAGATATGACAACAGAAATGAGCTTGGTATTGATAAAGTGCAATTACACTCAGATTTTAGTGAGGCTTATAACAACGATCCTCAAACATTTACCAATCCGAAGAGCCTTTACACTTATTTTTCATTGGTAGTGGACATGTACGACGCCGGAAATTTACCTGCACAAGAGCTTTTTAACAGTTACGAAGTTGTGACGGAAAAAGTTGAGAGCGAGGTTAAAAACTACACCAACAAAAGAAATGCATTTTTAGATGAAGAAGGTGCCCCAAAAGAACTTTCTCGGACTGATGCTTCACGTTTAAAGTCTTACAATAGCTATTTAAAAGCATACGATCAAATTTCATCTAGTATTGATGTGAAATTAGGATCTCGTGCCAATTGTGAAAATTTAATTCCGCTTTACAGTCGAGATTTTGAAGCTTTTAAGAATGATGGATTGTGGTTGCAACGCGCCATGAATAGAATGTATGCTAAAGGCTGTAATGAAGATCCGTTATTTGTTAAAATTGTGGAACAGAAAAATAATTTAGAGCCCAATGCTGACACTTCTTTTTATCTTGGATTGTTGAAGGAGAAATCAGGTCAAACGGATGAAGCATTGGCATTTTACAACCAGGCAGTAGATCTTGAATCCGATGAATTTGCCAAAGCAAAAATTTTATTTAAAATTGCCACAAATTTTAAAAAGAAAGGGCGCTATGGCCAGGCGCGTACATATTACAAAAAAACCCTGAGCTTTAATCCCAGCATGGGAAGGTCCTACCTTGCCATAGCAGCGATGTATGCCAAAAGTGCGAACACTTGTGGAACGGATAATTTTTCTAAAAGAGCCGTCTATTGGTTGGCTGCCAAAGAAGCTGCGAAAGCCAGTAAAGTGGATCCAAATATGAAGAAGAATGCCGCTAAATCCATTGCGAACTTCAAAGCAAAAGCCCCTCAAAAAAGTGAGATATTCTCATCGGGAAGAGCAGGTGAAACGATTAATATTGGCTGTTGGATTCAGCGCAGTATTACAGTACCAAACCTTTGATGAAAACTAAGCCTTCCATTTTAACTAAAAGCAGCGTTGTTTTATTTATCATAGCCATGTTTTTTTCATGTTCCAAGAGGCTTGAGCAAATCCAAATCAGAGATAAAACAGAATTTTCACCCATGTCTATTGCCGAAAACATCAACACAAAACACACAGATTCTGGGCGATTAACTTCTATTTTGGTAAGCTCAAAAATGATTAATTTCTCGAATCAAAACTTTCCTTTTTATGAGTTTCCTGAAGGCATCCATCTAACGCTATTTGACAAAAAAAAAGCATCAAGTACAGTGGTGTCAAACCACGCCATGGTATATAATGAAACCGATCTCATTGATTTAAGAGGTGATGTCGTTTTGACAACAGCCACAAATGACACGCTTTTCACAGATCAATTGTATTACGATCAAAAAAAAGAATGGCTATTCACGGATTTTCCTGTAAAATTTAGAACCAAGGACTACATCACCAATGGCAATGGCTTTGACGCCAATCAAGATTTTACAAATGCCCAGGTTTTAGAAGTCTCGGGGAGGATTTACATTGCGGAATAATACGTATCTTTACTTTAAGATCAATCCGTTTAATACATGAAATTTTTACACTACTTTAAATATTTTTATCTCTTTTTCGCATGTTTATTTGCCTATGATGCCATTGGAAAATGGGATTCTAATAGAGAAGGAGCCTACCTCTCATTATTTTTTGTAGCCTTTGCGATTTTTATATTCTTTTTTAGGAATAAATTTCAGCAGCGATTTAAAGATCGAGAGTAATTATAACCAAATGACCTCTGAAGTCCTCATAATTATATTGAGTTTATTTTTTTCAGCCTTCTTTTCAGGGATGGAAATCGCCTTTATTTCCTCGAATAAAATTCACATTGAAATTGAAAAAAAACAAGGTGGGTTTTTATCTAAATTATTAAGTAAAATAACTGCCAAGCCTTCAAAGTTTATAGCAACGATGCTCATTGGAAATAACATCGCACTTGTTGTTTATGGTTTGTATATGGGCGACCTTTTGGTTGCTTGGTTTTCAAATCATATTCCCAATGAATCAAGTTTAATACATTATTTTTTTGACGAATTAAGCTTGTTAACTCAAACGATTATATCCACTTTGGTGATATTGCTTACTGCTGAGTTTTTACCAAAAGTATTTTTTCAGATATACGCCAATGCACTAATGAAATTACTGGCACTGCCGGCCTATGTTTTTTATATCTCTTTTTCATTTTTTTCAAATTTTGTGATTTGGATTTCAGATTTGGTTTTGAAAAAATTTTTTAAAACCAAAGGCGATGAAATTCCATTGGCTTTTACCAAAGTAGAATTGGGGCATTATATCAGTGAGCAAATGGCAACGGTTGCAGTAGATGAGGCTATTGACAGTGAAATTATGATTTTTCAAAACGCACTTGATTTTTCTGAAGTCAAGGCCAGAGAAGTCATGGTACCTCGTACAGAGCTAACTGCCATTGAAATCCACGACACCATAAAGAATTTGAGTGCATTATTTACACAAACCGGGTATTCAAAAATTGTGGTTTATAAAAACTCAATTGATGATGTTCTAGGCTATGTCCACGCCTTTGACTTGTTTAAAAATCCAAAGTCTATAAAATCGATGTTGATGCCAGTTGAGTTTGTCCCTGAAACCATGTTGGCAAAAGACATTTTGAATGTATTGACAAAAAAGCGAAAAAGTTTGGCAGTAGTACTGGATGAATATGGAGGGACTTCAGGGATTTTAACGGTTGAAGACATCGTAGAAGAATTGTTTGGTGAAATTGAAGACGAACACGACTCAGTCGCGCTCACTGAAACACGGTTAGATAAAGACTCCTTTCTGTTTTCCGCCCGCTTAGAAGTTGATTATCTTAATGAAACCTATAAATTACAACTGCCAGAACACGAAAATTATGAAACCCTTGGGGGGCTGATTGTTCACCACACTGAAACCATACCCATTAAAAATGAACACATTCGCATTGCTGATTTTCAGTTTACAATCGAGGAAGTATCCGACACCAAAATTGAAATGATTTCACTGAAACTCACCAAAGACGATTGACTTTAAGCGCCTATCCAGAACAAATATTAAATCCCTTTTTATTAATTCAAATTAAATTGGTATTTTCGTCCACTGTATTTTTTAAATTTTAGACAACAATTTCATGGCTGTATTAAACAAAATTAGACAACGATCAATTTTCTTAATCATCGTTATTGCACTCGCATTATTTTCATTTGTAATTGGAGACATTTTCAACAATTTAGATTCCAGTTCAGCAGCTGATTCCGCCATTGGTACAATCAATGGGGTCGACATAGAACGCAATGAATTCATGAATAAAGTGGAAAACATTCAACGCCAATCAAATGGTTCCATGACCAACACACAAGCCATGAATCGCGCATGGGACAATGAAGTACGTGCCAAAGTGATGCAATCTCAATACGATGCACTCGGATTGTCTGTAGAGCGAGATTATATGCGAAGCTTATTAGAGCAAAATTTAGGATCTTTTGAAGAATTTAAAAATGAAGCGGGTCTTTTTGACCAAGATAAATTGAACGAATTTATCGCCAATCTTAAGGCCATCGCACCCGAAACAACAACCTTAGGGGGTTCTGCTATAGACTACAAATCTTGGACAAATTTTGAACAAAATGTTGCAATTTCGGGTGTACAACAAGCCTACTTTAACATGGTTAAATCTGGAATTACTGGCACCCTTACCGAAGGAGAATTGGATTACCAACTTGAGAACGACAAAGTCGATTTGAAATACGTTCAAATCCCATATTCTAGTGTCGCTGACAGTACTATAACTGTTAAAAGTTCTGAAATCAAAGCCTATATGAAGCGTTTTCCTAAAAAATATGAAGTTGAAGCCTCTAGGGATTTGGTTTTTGTGGAATTCAAAGAAGAAGCGTCCTTAGCAGATGAACAAGCCATTAAAGCCGATTTAAGTGCTTTAATTTCTGACCGTGAGGAATTTAATGAAGCGGCCAATGCAACGCAAACCATTGTTGGGTTTAAAAACACCAAAGACAATGCCTCGTTTGTCAATTCCTACTCCGCAGATAATTTTAATGACAATTATGTCTTTAAATCCGCTTTTGCATCAGATCAAGCCGATAAAATATCTGGACTTGCTGAAGGTGAAATTTATGGGCCTTACAAAGAATCAGGATTTTATAAATTATCCAAAATGGTATCTTTAAAACGCATTCCAGATTCTGCGAAAGTCCGCCACATATTGACCCCTTTTGTAGGGAGCACTCGCGCAGATGCTTCGGTCACCAAAACAGAAGCGGAAGCCAAAACAACTGCCGATAGTATTTACAAGGTTTTAAAGCGAAACCGCTCTAAGTTTAAATCCCTTCTTTCTCTATCTTCCGACAAGGTGAGCAACGAAAAAGATGGTGTAATAGAATTTGCTTACACTGCTGGTTTTGCACCAGAGTTTAAGGCCTACTCTTTCGAAAACCCTAAGGGAAGTTTAGGAGTTGTGAGAACCGATTTTGGATACCACGTGATAGAAATTTTAGGACTAGGTACCCTACAGCAAGCCTATAAAGTAGCAACCATTTCACAAGCGATTGAGCCCTCAGTCGAAACTGTTGATGAAGTTTTTAAGAATAAATCAAAATTTGAAATTGCTGTTGCCGATGCTGATTTTGAAACCGTTGCTGCCGAAAACAACTATGAAGTTCGACCGGTAAGCAGTGTCAAGGAGTTGGATGAAAACATCCCTGGTTTGGGTGCACAACGCGCCATTGTACGCTGGGCTTTCGATGATAGTGCCAATGAAGGTGATTTTAAAAGCTTTAATACTACAGCAGGTGGCTTTGTGGTTGTAAAGCTCACTGGAGTCAATACAGCAGGTTTGATGTCTACAGAAAGTGGCTCTGTTACTGCTTTACCAGAAATAAGAAAAGAAAAGAAAGCAGAAATTATAAAGGGCCGCATCTCTGCCACAACTCTTGATGAGATCGCCACTGCAGAAGGTCAAACCATTAAAACGGCCGTTGCGGTCAATATGAAAAACCCAACGCTTTCAGGTGCTGGTCGTGAGCCTCTGGTCATTGGAACTGCATTTGGTCTAGAAGAAGGTGCTACTTCTGGGCTCATCTCAGGAAATTCGGGGGTTTATGCTGTTCAAGTCACCAAAGTGACAGCAGCAGCTGCGCTTCCAAGTTACCAAGCCGCTGCCAACAGAGTTGGAAAAGCCAAGGAAAATGCAGTCAATACCCAATTGTACAATGCCTTAAAAGAGGCTGCAGAAATAGAGGATAACAGAGCTGTTTTTTACTAGAAAATTTTAAATGAATAATTTTAAGGGACTGATTCTTTCAGTCCTTTTTTTATGATGCCATTTCCCCAAACGGTAAAATCGTATTATACCCCTTATCCTTAAAATATTGTGTATTGGTTCTTGTTGCCAAAAAGAAATCACCACCCCAAGCGCCTAAGCTTTTTATCGCTCCAGGATAGTCTGCAAAATTTGTGATTTTTAGTGGGGGTTGTTGGATAAGATTGCCCACAATAGTCTCGTGTTTGCTCATCAGTACTTCAAATTCTTCTAAAGTAGTAGCCACCAAAAGTGCATCGGTAATGGCATTCAATTCAGAAAAATCAAGTTTTTCACCCTTTTTCAACGCTTCATAGGCTGCAATGGCCTTGCGACTGTTTCGCTTTTGGTTCTGGTGTACAAAAAACAACTGGTCTTTAAAAGGGGGATTAAACACTGCTTTTTCAATCTTTGGAGATTTTAAGGTTTTTTGGAACGTAATCGGGTAGGGGTGTTGCGCACAAGCAATGTCATAGCCACTGCCACCAAAAGTTGCAGCGAGCAGCTTGTAGGCATCTACTTCGGCCCATTGTGCCAAATTGTTAATCAATGTTGAGGACGACCCTAACCCCCAGTTTTGAGGAAATTCCAATTGGCTATGCATTTCAAATCCAGTTTGAGTTTTAAAAACATTAGGATTGAGCTTTGAAATCGCATAAAAACATTCAGACAGGCGTTTTGCAGTATCGTTTGTGTTAGGGGTTTTAAAAGTTGGAAGTTGTAAAGTCGTTTCAAACCAAAGTTTTCCATTATGGTCAAAACTTTTCCAACGAATTTCGGAGCTTTCAATGGGCTTTACTTCAAGCGATTGTCCAAATTTTGTTGGAAGCGCTAGGGCTTTGGCACCGTCCAAAACGGCATATTCAGAAGATATCAATAGTTTTCCGTGGCTGTAATAACTTGGCATCAGGCACGTAGGTTTTTAAGGGCTTCGGACACCGCACGTTGGGAAACACTATTGGTTTTAAAATGTGTGATCAATTGTTCTTTTTCAGCCGGATTGGCCTCCAATTGATTTAAAATGTTAAGCAAGTGCATTTTCATATGCCCTTTTTGAATTCCGGTGGTAGTAAGTGAGCGCAGGGCTGCAAAATTTTGGGCCAGTCCCGCAACAGCAACAATTTGCATTAAGTCTTTAGCAGAAGGTTTGCCCAGTAATTCCAAGGCAAATTTCACCATGGGGTGTAAGGCGGTTAGTCCCCCAACAGTCCCCAGAGCAAGGGGGAGGTCTACCCAAAATCTGAACATGTTGTTTTCTAGTGAGGCATGGGATAAACTTGCATATTGCCCCGATTTTGCCGCATAGGCATGAACCCCGGCTTCAACCGCTCTAAAATCATTTCCAGTGGCGATGACCAGGGCATCTACACCATTCATAATGCCTTTGTTGTGAGTGACAGCACGGAAGGGTTCAACTTCCGCAATGCGTACTGCTTGTAAGAATTTTTCAGCAAATTCACTTCCAGTAAAATGACCTTCAAGCGTTAAATCTTCCACAGCACAGCTCACTTCGGCACGAACGACACAATTGGGGACATAATTCGATAATATACTCATTACAACTTCAGGAAGAAACCCTTTTAGATTAGAAGCGTCTTTAGATAAAGTTTCAAAAGTTACCGCGATTTGTTCTAAGCAAGAATTAATGAAATTCGCACCCATAGCATCAGCGGTTTCAAAAGTGACTTCGAGTTGGTAATAATCGGTTATTTTAGAGGTACAATCAATCAGCTTTAAATCTAAAATACCCCCCCCGCGTTTTTCCATATTTTTTGTCAAAGGTGCGGTATCCTTTAAAAGTTGCGGTTTCAAAGTTTCAAAACAGTTACTTAAATTGTCTTTTCCACCTTTAAACGTAAAGTGAACATGTCCGATTTTTTCAGTGGACAATACCGTTGTTTTAAAACCACCTCGGGTCAACCAAAACTTAGCAGCATTGCTGGCAGCAGCCACTACGGAACTTTCTTCAATGGTCATTGGTAAAGTGTAAAGCTTTTCATTGATCAAAAAATTGGGTGCAATCCCGAAAGGCATATAAAAGTTTGAAATTGTATTTTCTATAAACTCGTCATGCAATTGCTGCAGTTTTTTGTCTTCATTCCAATAGGATTCCAAAACAGTTTTGGCCTGTTTGTCATTTCCAAAGTGATTAGCAATCAGCCAATTAATTTTTTCAACTTTAGACAATTTAGAAAACCCCGAGATTGATTTTTGCATGCTTGTGTATTGATGCACAAAGATACTATTCTATCCATTATATGAAAAGGCAATTGTTAAATTGAGGATTAATCACTTGGTAAAAGCGGAATTCTGATTTTTTTTTAGTAAAATTGATGTCATTTTTACATTCAATTCTATGCTGCGAAAACCCCTACTTTCAATCTTTTTTGTATCATTTTCACTTATTTCTTTGGCCCAAGTCAAAGAAATCACCCTTGAGGACATCTGGAATGGATCTTTCAGAACCGAGCGCATGGAAGTATTGCATTCCATGAAAAATGGACAACAATACTCCGTTTTAAATTTTAACCGCTCCACCCGCTCCACATCTATTGATCTCTACGACTACAAAACCCAGTCGAAAGTTGCGGCTTTAGTCGATTCCAAAGATTTAGATGCTATTCCTTATTTTACAAACTATATTTTTAGTGCAGATGAATCAAAAATCATCCTTGCAACTGAAGTTGAATCCATTTATAGACGCTCCACATTAGGAGTGTTTTTTGTATATGATATCGCCTCGAAGCAACTTCAAAAAGTTTCAGACTCTAAAATTCAAGAGCCCACTTTTTCTCCGGACGCTTCACAAGTTGCCTATGGGTTTAATAACAACCTTTATCTCAAAGATTTAAAAAGTGATCGCGAAAAGCAAATTACTTTTGATGGTGAAAAAAATAAAATCATCAATGGCATTACGGATTGGGTCTATGAAGAAGAATTTGCATTTGTCCGCGCCTATGAGTGGAATGCCGATGGTCAAAAAATCGCTTTTTTACGCTTTGATGAAACCGCTGTTCCAGAATTTTCAATGGATGTTTATGGGCAAGCCCTATACCAAACACAACAGGTTTTTAAATACCCTAAAGCCGGTGAACAAAATGCGGTTGTATCGCTTCATATATATGATTTAAATAAAGATTTAACCAATGAAGTCAAGTTGGAGAAATCTTACAATGATTTTTATATTCCACGAATCAAATGGACTTCAGCAGCTTCCATTTTGAGTGCACAATACATCAACCGCCATCAAAATGAATTGGATTTATGGGCCATTGATACTGCGTCTAATACCAGTTCAATTCTTCTTACAGAAACCGATGCGGCTTATGTGGATGTGACGGACAATTTAACTTTTTTAAAAGACAACAGTTTTATTTGGACTTCCGAAAAAGATGGCCATAACCACCTCTATCATTATAGCAAAAAAGGCAAACTCATCAACCAATTGACCCAAGGCAATTGGGAAGTAACTGCCTATTACGGTTGCGATGAAAAAAATAAACGCATTTATTACCAGTCGGTTGAAAATGGTTCCATCAATAGAGATGTTTATGCGGTTGGTTTGAATGGAAAAAAGAAACGCCGCCTTTCGGCAAAAACCGGCACCGATGCTGCTGCTTTTAGTGCCGATTTTACCTATTATATCAATACTTTTTCAAGTGCTATCACCCCTCCAATTTACACCCTCAACAGCAGTTCGGATGGCCAGGTTTTAAAAACCATCAAAACCAATGATGCATTGGTTGAAAAGTTAGGAGCCTATACCATTTCTGATAAGGTTTTTAGCACCCTATCAGTCAATGGAAACGATTTGAACATGTGGACGATTAAACCCCTAGGTTTTGACCCCAATAAATCCTATCCAATGCTTATGTATCAATATTCGGGGCCTGGCTCCCAAGAAGTCGCCAACCGATGGAATGACTCTAATGACTATTGGTATCAAATGTTGGCGCAGCAAGGCTATTATGTGGTTTGTGTTGATGGCCGTGGCACTGGCTTTAAAGGCGCTAATTTTAAGAAAGTTACCTATATGAATTTGGTAAAATACGAAACAGAAGACCAAATTGCCGCAGCTAAGCAGTTATCAAAACTACCCTTTATAGATGAAAGCCGCATTGGGATTTGGGGCTGGAGTTTTGGGGGGCAAATGAGTACGAATTGCTTGTTGAAGGGCAGTTCCATTTTTAAAATGGCCATTGCGGTCGCCCCGGTGACCAATTGGCGTTTTTACGACACGATTTATACAGAGCGCTATATGCGAACTCCTCAAGAAAATGCGGCTGGTTATGACGATAATTCACCCTTTAATTATCCTGAAAAATTAGAAGGCGATTATTTATTGGTTCACGGCGCTGCGGATGACAATGTGCATTTACAAAATACGATGCGCATGGTCGAAGCGCTTGTACAGGCCGACAAACAATTTGAATGGGCCATTTATCCAGATAAAAACCATGGAATTTATGGCGGTAACACCCGCTTGCATCTGTACAAGAAAATGACCAATTTCCTATCCAAAACATTAGGTGATAAAATTTCAAGCAAACAAAATTAAAGCGTAAATTAACCCATTGATAAAAAACAGATTATGGCAACA
>ERZ1048068.1024-NODE-1024-length-22863-cov-4.620966_pt1 | contig 22863 bp, 17 predicted proteins | sample MGYA00383098_ERZ1048068 | MGnify/ENA primary metagenome ERZ1048068 (study PRJEB29581, sample SAMEA5548368) | metagenome | biome: marine; feature: coastal; material: water | depth 1 m | study: Short-term variability in the microbial, nano- and picoplankton... | reverse complement strand
GTTGGTCTTGATCTTGATTTTTGGCTTGATGCTCAATAATCACCGCCTGTTCTTTCCACAATGGAACTTGGCGAAGAAAAAATGGAAAATCCTGCCTTCACCTGCCAATTTGCTCGATGACAAACGCATGCACGAACTGCATCGAGACTATCACCTGCTCACGTTAGAAAGCGCTTTTGTCATTCGAACTTTTTTCTTTGTGTTGTTTGGCATGACCGTTTCCCTCGCCGCATTAACAGATTTGCATGTGATCACAGAAGGCCTGATCATTTGCTGCATTCTATTTGCTGTCCGGTTCCTCAGTTTGATCGTTTTTCGAAGGAAAAGCATGTTTCCTTTGCTATACATCGCACCGCGTGGGCTCATCACAATCCTTCTGTTTTTCCAAATCCAAGGAGCTTACAGCCAATTTGCACAACCCCAATTCGACCAAGGAATCCTACTTGTCATCATTTTGGTTTCCAGCATCGTCATGACCATTGCGTTGGTACAAAATGGCATCACGGTGCGCGGGGTAACGTTGGTGCCTGAAATGGTATCGAACGACGCCCTGGAAACTCCTTTGACTGAACCAGAAGAGACGCCAGAAACCGCAGACGGTGAAGCTGCCGATCCATCTGCAGATTCCCCCTCAGCCTAGGTTTCGCGGAATATACCAACCTCCTGGTATTCTCTGTACCATTCCTTTGAGTTCCAAAATGAACAGCTTGCGATCGATTGTTGCCGTCGGCACTCCACATGCCTGTGCGATGTCGCCAATTTGAACCCCTCCTTTTTGAATGATGCAGTTCCAAATTGGCAACAACTCCTCCGCTAATTCCGTTTCCAATCGATTGGGAACAACCGCCTTGATTGCCCTCCCCAAAAGACCGAATAGTTCCTCCATCGATTGCCAACCCATATCGGGAAACTCCTCCAAGATTTTCCGATTTCCAGCCCACCGCTGGCCTCGTTCCTTTTGGTCATCCGGACGATAGACCCAACAATCTACACCCGATTCTAGGGCCAATTGGGCAGAAATCAGTGCGCCACCACGGACAGGGCTTTGAACCATGATCAGTCCCTGTGCAAGGCCCACAATGAGTCGATTTCGTGCAGCAAAATGCCACGGGTAGACCTCGGAATTTCGAGCGTGCTCTGTAATCAACGCGCCCCCCTTCTGGATGATGCGCTCCGCTAGTTGCCGGTGTTCACGAGGATAAATGCGATTCAATGGTCCTCCTAAACACGCCACGGTGAGTCCACCAGCATAACACGCCCCTCGATGCGCCATGGCATCCACACCTTTGGCGAGGCCGCTTACAATTCCCCACTCCTGCTGTGCCAAGTTTCGGCCCAATTCAAAACCCAACTCCGCCGCTCTCTGTGTGCAGTCACGGGTTCCCACGATGGCTAGAAAAGAACGTCGGTTGAAAATGCGTTGGTCGCCCTTTCCAAACGCTACAATTGGAGCATCACGCAATTCTCGCCAGCGAATAGGGTACGCCCGGTCTTCCCATGAAAATGCCCAATGACTCGGATCCGACAACGTCGCTTCCAAAGATTGCAATCGGCTCGCCTCTCTCGCTGCGAAATGCACTTCACGACCCTTTGTCCATTCCCAAGCGTGATCCAGCGAACCCAGAGTTTCGACGCGATCTTTCAACTTAATTGGCCCTATGCCCTCTTCGCCGGATAACACCCACCATTTCTTCAATCGATCCATCGCACAAAAGTGGATTTCAACATCATCAAGATTACGCCAGATTTGCACAAGTAAACGATGAATTCATGTACTCAGTCGATGGCAATGCGAGTACAATATGTTGCATCTTGCAATCATGCAAAAGCGAATACCTCTTGTCATTCTGGCTATTCTGGCAACAATGAGCCTGGCTTGGAGTCAAATCGTCACTGGGATGGTGAACGATGCCCAAGGCAATGCTCTTCCAGGCGCATTTATCACGGGTGTATCTGATTCCGAAGAAGTTGTCGCAATCACCAATTCTCTGGTTGACGGGAGTTACAACTTGGATCTAACCCTTTGGTCAGGGAAATCAATTCGATTGAGATGCAGCTACATCGGAATGGAGAAAGAAGAGAAATCCCTCGGGATTTTGGAATCTAAGCGCGCCTACACCGTCAATTGGGCGCTCGAAGACGCTGCCGAGCTCATCGGACAGGTTGTGGTCAGTGCAGGGCGGTTTGAGCAATCGGCCAACGAAGTCACCGTTTCCATTGATGTGATCCCGCCTCGAATTGTGGAGTCCAGAGGAACCACGACCCTCGAAACTGCGCTTGAAATGAACCCTGGTGTCACCTTTGTGAACGGTGAACCACAAATTCGAAGCGGAAGCGGGTTCAGCTATGGAGCGGGCTCGCGGGTGATGATCATGGTTGATGACTTACCGGTCTTGAGTGGTGATGCCGGAAGGCCTACTTGGGGGTTTTTGCCCGTGGAAAATATCGAGCAGATCGAAATCATCAAAGGTGCATCCAGCGTTCTTTTCGGAAGTGCCGCATTGAGCGGTGTAATCAATGTACGCACGCGTTTTCCCGATGCTCGCCCACTCACCCGTGTAAGTGTCCAACACGGAGTCTACTCCACCCCACGAACAAATCGCGCCAAGTATTGGAAGGGTGCGGCGCAACAATCCAATATTCGATTTTTACACAGCCAGCAGATGGGTTCGTGGGACGTAGTCATTGGCGGTAATTTCTTGGGTGATGACGGCTTTCTAGCACCCGAAGACATCGCGGCTAATGATGCCGCCAAATTCCGTTTCCAACCGTGGAAAGTTGATCGGTTTGGCGCCGAATATCGGGCCCGACTGAACGCAAACATTCGAAAACGCGAGTCCAGTGTGGAAGGTCTGAGCTACGGTGTCAATACAAACTGGCAATTGGGAGAATCACTCAATACGCTGATTTGGCAGAGTGCTCCTGACTCCATTTATGGTGCTTTCGACGGTGCTGCCACGCGCACCAACCAACTCATTGGAACCGTCGATCCCTATGTTCAGTACTTGTCGCCCACGGGTATTCGACACAACTTGCGCACACGCTGGCAATACCTCAACAATGACAACGACAACGACCAGTCGAACGGCTCTCATGTGATCTATGGAGAATACCAGGTATTCATCGACGGCAACCGCTGGAATGTCCCTGGGCTCAAAATCACAACCGGGTTGGTGAACTTGACTGCGCTCAGTCGCGCGGAATTGTACAGTGGAGGCTCATCTGACGGCAACAACACCGCAACCAATCAATCTGCATACGTGCAGTTCGACCAGTCCATTGGGGACCGATTCAATTTGTCTGGCGGTGCACGGTATGAGCATTTCACAGTGAATGGGTCCGGCGCCGGAAAACCTGTGTTCCGAATCGGGGGAAATTACCAATTGGCTGAGGCCACTTTTTTGCGGAGCAGCTACGGTCAAGGATTCAGATTCCCGACCATCGCCGAACGATACATTAGAACAGGACTCGGAGCATTGCAGATTTATCCGAATGAAGAATTGCGCCCTGAATATTCGTGGTCTGCTGAAATCGGTCTCAAGCAAGGGTTCAAGCTGGGATCTTTCGCGGGGTTCCTCGATCTCGCGGTCTTCCGCCAAGATTTCTCTGATTTCATTGAATTTACATTCGGACCATGGGGGCCCGATGAAGGGGAGTCTCCGAATGAAGGAAATGCCTATGGCCTGGGCTTCATGAGCGTCAATACGGGAGGAAGTAAAGTAACCGGAGGGGAAATCTCCATCAATGGGCGATTGCAAATGGATCGTGTGCGCATCGATGTACTCACGGGATACACATACACCAATCCAGTCAGTACCACCCCCGGTTTCAATTACAATCCAGACAGCACCTCGAACTATGCCGCGACTTATTATGGCACCAGTCACGACACCACAGGCTTGATTTTAAAATACCGTTCTCCCCACGTCTTCCGATTCGATGCTCAAGTTTCCGGCGCAAAATGGTTCGGCGGACTGAGCGTGCGCTACCAGACAAACCTCAGAAACTTTGACCAAGCCTTCATCTCGTTTGAAGAGAATCCGGCGATTTCAGGCATCAATTGGGGTGCTCGAGATTGGTTGGAAGAAAATCCAAGCCTCCCGTGGATCATCGATGCTCGGTTTGGGCGAGAGTGGTCCAACGGTCACAAGGTCACATTGGTGATGAACAACATCACAAATGAGGAATACGCCATTCGACCCATGGCAATGGAGGCGCCAAGGTTGACCACGTTGATGTACACTTACGAGATCAATTGATGGCCGACGCTCGTCCCAAACTTATCGGAATCATCCCCGCGCGCTGGGGATCCACGCGTTTTCCCGGCAAACCACTGGCTGAACTGGCGGGTAAGACCGTGATTGAGCGTGTGGTGGAACGTGCCTTGAACGCTGGCGTATGTGACGCTGTGCTGGTCGCTACCGACGACGATCGCATCGCGCAAGCCGCGATGCGTGCAGGTGCCGAAACGCGGATGACAGATCCAAATTTGGCGAACGGAACTTTGAGAAGTCATGCTGCTCTTGTCCAATGGGAAGCTGATCACGCCACCCAAGCCGACTGGATCATCAATATCCAAGGCGACGAACCTTTTGTGCACCGCGAGCAACTTCAAAAACTGGCTCAACTCATTCGAAAGCCCGGAGCCGGGATTGCAACTTTGGCCCGCCCCAAAGACGCCGAAAATACAGAGCGCGAAAATCCCAATCGCGTCAAAGTCACTTGCGATTTGAACGGCACTGCACTTTACTTCAGCCGCTCACCCATTCCATCCAGCCCCGGACCCTGGCTCGAGCACGTCGGACTCTATGCCTTCTCGCGAGGCGCGCTCGAGGCACTCACGCATTTGCATGCGACCGAACTGGAAAAGCGCGAAAGCCTCGAGCAATTGCGCTGGTTAGAGCACGGTTGGAAAATCGCAGTTGGGCGCACCACGCATCAGACCCATGCTGTCGATACTCCTGAAGATTTGATTCATTTGCACAACCTGTTAGAAAGCGGTGAATTGAATTAGATTTGTGCCTCACTACTTGCCCAATCTCATGTCACGCTTCTCCCTCATTGTACCTTGCGCGCTCTTTGCAAGCGCTTTTATGTTCGCAGCAACCCTCAGTTCCTGCAATTCCTCTGATTCTTCCATGGCATCTCACAAACAGCCCGAATTGAACGAAACTCAATTCTCCACCCCACCGGTTGCGGAAAAGCAATCCCACATTACCGAAATTCACGATCTTCAACTGGAAGATGACTATTTCTGGATGCGACTGAGCGATGAGCAAAAAGAAGCTACTGAGCCCGATGCTCAAACTTCCAAGGTGGTTGACTACCTCAACGCCGAGAATGCATACAAAACGGAAGTCATGAAGGGCACTGAGTCCTTTCAAGAAACGCTCTTCAACGAAATTGTAGGTCGCATCAAGCAAGATGATCAAAGCGTTCCACTGCTGGACAAGGGTTATTACTACTACAGCCGATACGAGGAAGGCAAAGAATACGCGATCTACTGCCGCAAACCCGGTTCACTGGAAGCGGAAGAGCAAGTGATGTTGAACGTCAATGAAATGGCAGAAGGGTTCAGCTACTATGCATTGGGCGGTCAATCGATCAGCACCAACAACGATTTGCTCGCCTTCAGCGTCGACACAGTGAGCAGACGTGAATACACCCTGCAGTTTAAAGATCTTTCGACAGGCGAAATCTTGGCCGACCGTATCCCGGGCACCACCGGAGGAGCGACATGGGCCAATGACAACAAAACCGTTTTCTATTCCAAAAAAGATCCTGTGACCCTGCGCTCATCGCGCATTTTCAAGCACGTGCTTGGGACCGATTCAAGCGACGATGTGATGATTTATGAAGAAACCGATGAAACGTTTGGCTGCGGCATTGGCAAGTCCAAAAGTGAGCAATACCTCATGCTCGCGAGCTACTCAACCGTGAGCAACGAATGGCGCTATTTGGATGCCAATACACCCAATGGTGAATGGAAGGTTATCCAGCCTCGTGAACGTAACTTGGAATACAGCTGCAGTCACTACGGAGATCACTTTTACATCACCACCAACCGCGATGCGAAGAATTTTAAGCTGGTCCGCACACCCGTGACCGCAACAACCTACGAAAACTGGGAAGATGTACTTCCACACCGGGATGAGACCCTGCTCGAAGGCGTCGATATTTTCAAAGATTACTTGGTGGTCTCAGAACGCACCGAAGGTTTGAATCAAATCCGCATCAAACGATGGGACGATGCTGCCGATTATTACATCCAGTTTCCTGACCCAGCCTACTCGGCCTACGTCGGTGCCAACCCTGATTTCGATACGCAGCAACTTCGCTACGGGTACAATTCTATGACCACGCCGAGCTCGGTGTTCCAAATGGACATGGTGAGCCAAGACAAAGAATTACTCAAGCAGCAAGAAGTCCTTGGTGGCACATTTGATTCTGCCAATTACGAAAGCGAGCGGGTGATGGTTGAAGCGCGTGATGGTACCAAAGTCCCCGTTTCAATTGTTTCACGCAAAGGCGTCAAAAAAGACGGTAAAAACCCGCTTCTCCTCTACGCATACGGCAGCTACGGGTACAGCATGGATGCTGGCTTCTCAAGCACGCGCCTCAGTCTGTTGGATCGCGGGTTCGTCTATGCCATCGCTCACATTCGAGGGGGCCAAGAAATGGGCCGAGATTGGTACGAAAACGGAAAGATGTTCAACAAAAAGAACACCTTCTCTGATTTCGTTGATTGCGGACAAGCTCTGGTAGATTTGGGTTATACATCACCGGAACACTTGTATGCCATGGGAGGATCTGCCGGCGGATTGCTCATGGGCGCGGTCATCAACATGGCGCCAGCGTTGTTCAATGGGGTGATTGCCGCTGTTCCATTTGTGGACGTCATCAACACAATGTTGGACGAGAGCATTCCTTTGACTACCGGAGAATTCGACGAGTGGGGAAATCCGAAGAACAAAGATTCATTCGATTACATGATGTCGTACAGCCCGTATGACAACGTATCCGCGCAAGATTATCCGCACATGCTGATCACCACGGGATATTGGGACAGCCAAGTTCAGTACTGGGAACCCGCCAAATGGATTGCCAAGTTGCGCGATTCCAAAACCGACGACAACCTGCTGATCATGGATTGCAACATGGAAACCGGCCATGGCGGTGCCTCTGGTCGTTTCAAGCGTCTTCGCGAAACAGCGATGGAATATGCCTTTTTCATGATGCTCGAGGGCATCGAAGAATGAGGCGCGCCATACGATGAAGAGATTCCGATTATTGACCAAGGAGGAATTCGACGCCGTCCGTCCTGAATTTGTGCGTTACCTCGCTTCTGAGGGCATCGCTGCAGACGATTGGACCAAGAAGCAAGCCCATCATCCTGAAGAAGTGCAAGAGTGCCTAGAAGGCTTCAGTCATCGTTTTTGGGAAGGTGCAACTGCCGCCATTCAATGCATTGAACATACGCCAACAGAAGGTGATCTCTGGTTGTTTCAATTTGGCGAAACGGAAGCCACATTGATCCGGTGCGTGCGAAAAGGTGATTCTGTAACTTGGTCCAAAGGAGGGAAAAAATTCGAACAAGAAGCCCGGGGACAGGAGATTTTTGAATTGCTCGAGCAAGGCGCAAAGCCCTGCGATCCGGATCGGTTCAAAACCTACCAAACAGAAATGAGTGCGGCGACGGGCGCTTCGAATTAGGCGGGTAACGGACCAGAGCGAAATGCCGACTCCGGCAAATCAAATCCGCGTTTCGACAGCCAAATCGCCACATCATCTTCCACGGGGTGATGCCAGTGCACCTCCAAACCCGCAGCACGAGCACCTTTGACGTGCTGCTCGCTATCATCGATGAAAATGGTCCTGCTGGGGTCAACTCTGTGACGTGAGCAAAGCGACAAAAAAGCTTCTGGGTCGGGCTTGCGTTGACCCATTTCCTGGCTGTAATGAATGCCCTCGAAAGCACCTCGAAACGAGGAAAGTCCGAAACGTTTTTCCATCCAAGCTTCAAACACATGTGCATGAATCACATTGGTGTTGGAGAACAAGAAAAGCCGTGTCTGCTTACCCAACGCTTGCACCAGTGGAATGCGCGACGCATGCATTCCCGTTAAGATTGAATTCCAAGCTTGCGCAACCTCTGCTAATGTCGTTTCCGGGGCACAATGCGATTGCATCTGAGCGTAAAAATTGCCCGGGCTGATCCGACCACACTCCAAATCATCGAACATGGGAGACTGCGCTGATTGCTGATAAAGTCCTGCGAAATCGGAGACGCCAAGCGCGGCAAAGGCACGAACCGGTGCTTCGTAGTCAATGTCATACAACACCCCTCCAAAATCCAAGATCAGCGCCTCGGGTAAGGGTAAATTCGTCATGCCCAGTTTTGAATTAATGCGCTGCACCAACGCGTTTCAACCAGGCGCGCTGAGTTGACTTTTCTCCGCGTAATTCTGCCAAGCGAGTGCGTGCAATGCGCTCGTCTGCATGAGCTGAAAACGTCACAAGGTGCAATCCACTGTCCTGGAGATACACCTCAGAATCGAACCCTTTTCGAGTCAAATCAGCAGACAAATTCATCGCATTTGACTCCACAGAAAACGAACCCGCAACCAGCATAAAAACCTCACTATTTTTGGTCAATACAGCCGACTCTGGCTCAGCCAGAATAGTCCTACTTGGGTGGACTGCAGAAATCTCTGAAGACTCTATGTACAAGTCCTTGGATTCGGTAACGGGCACTTCAATGGTTTCCCATGTTGGCACCTTCTCCTCCTCAAATCTTGGCTGATACACCGCTTCTTCATAGGACTGAACACTCACGGGTAGCGTGCTCATCAATGCCGCATTGTTGTCCATGCTGTCGGCGAAAAACATCCCTGCACCTCCTAAAATAGGCACCGCAATCGCTGCGGCTATTCGCCTCCATGGCGCTTGAATTTGTCCCTGGTCAGCCCTTGGCATCGAAAGGACTCTTGTCGCAGCAATCTCGGTGGGGCCATCTACTTCGGAGTTGAGCAATGGCAGAGGAATTCGCTTCAAACCGAAGGACCGGAGGATTCGCTCCATTTCTTCGTCAGGCATGAATTTCAATAGACCTTCATCACCTAAAAACAAGCGACCAACTTGATGAATCCGGACCGTTTTCCCTCCTTGTATCTCTGCTTTCAGTGCTGCAGCCTCTGCCTCAACTTTGATCAATGCCTCATCCAATGAAAGGCCCAAATTGCGCGCAATGGCTTGAACCAAAACACCGTCATGATGAATGATTCGCTCATTGAAGAGAATGCTCCGTGATGGCGGAATCAACTCCTGACGACTAGCGTCATACTTCGCTGGCTTTCGGTTGCACACAAATCCGCCCAATCCGGGAACCACGACACAATCGTGATCCAAAAACAGGCGATGAAGGTGGTGGTCTAAAAGATTCATGGTATCACGATTCAGGTGCCAATGGGCCTTCGAATGTAGGAGAAACAATCCGCTCTTGCAAGGTGCAGCGGTCGTTTCAAGCGTTCTGGAATCAAATCACCGCAATAGAGATACCGTTCCCGTCTTCAGCCTCGGACCATCGCGCAGTTCGTAACGCATACGCCAGAGGTAAACTCCATCAGGCACAAAGTGATCCGAATCCATCTGCTGGTTGTTTCCTATCCAAGGTTCGGTGGGGTCTTCACTGTAAAAGACTTGTTCGCCCCATCGATTGAAAATTTCCAACCTAAAGCCGCGGGGATCGACGCCTTCGACCCTAAAGACATCATTGACACCATCGTTGTTTGGGGTAAAGGCTGACGGCATGTACAACGGATAAAAAACATCCAAAAAGACACTATCGCGAGCCGTACAACCTTCCGGAGAGATACTCTCCAAAACGAACCATTGTGATCCTTGCACTTCGACCTCAGGCGTGAGGCAATCGCTGCAACTGAGCCAATCGTCAGGAGTCCACCAAAGCGTATCCGCATCCACCGTTCCAAAAAGACGCACTTGATCCAACCAATCAACAGACCGATCTGGGCCGGCATCGACATAAGGTGGTTGCCAAACTTGCACTGTAATGTCAGTGCTTCCGGTACAACCAAATTGATCTGTTACGTACACCGTAAACGTGGTCGTTTCTGTTGGAAACACCTGCGTTGACTGCGCTGTGGGACTCGCCGCCAATCCCGATGGCGTCCACGAATAATTCACCCCATCGGAAGCACTCAATTCCATGGTTTCACCCCGGCACATCCAGCCCCCGCCCGTGGCATCTGCCGAAGGTGCGATCAACTCAACGCTAACGCTGTCGACACCTACGCCACAAACATTGGCAATTTGAACCGAAAATGTTGTGTTTTGCGAAGGGGATGTGAACGTGTTTTGCGCGAGCGGATTGGTCACCAATTCTGCAGGCGACCACAGGTAGCTGACACCTTCTCCCGCCTGCAAAAATGTACCCTGTCCTTCGCATAAGAAAATCGTTGGATAGGTTTGGCCCCCTGGCACAGACTGAACCACATTGATGGTCACTTCTTCTTCAGCCAAACAATCGTTTGGACTGGAAATCAACGCTGTGTATGTCGTCGATTCTGCTGGACTCGCTGTGGTTGATTCCGACGTGGGCGAACCCAACCCCACCGTAGGCGACCAGATGACATCGCTACCGCCTGTTGCTTCCAGGTCCACGACGTCGCCCAGGCAAATGGTCATGTCCGCAGTAATGTCTGTCACCAAAACCTCCACAACTACGGTTACCTCAGCGCTCCCTGAACCGCACGCATTGGAATCTTCCACCGTGTATGTGGTGGTTTGGAGTGGTGTGACCAGCGGGTTCGGGACCGAAGGGTCATCCATCGTTGGGTGCGGTTGCCAGGCGAGCCCATCGGTGCCGTAGGCCTGGAGATTCGTACTTTCTCCCTCACAAACGGGAGGAACCTCATCGATCAAAGGCTGTGGAATCTCCTCAATGAACAGGGTCGCGAATGCGGTGTCCGGCTCCAAACATCCCCCACTGGCTGTTGCATCCGAGACAATGAGCATCACGTCCCACTCGCCGGGAGTGAGGTAGATGTATTCTGGATTTTCCTCATCACTGATGCTCAAGTCTCCAAAATCCCAAACGTAATCGTTGCCTCCGATGGAGTTGTTGACGAACTGAATCGGCTCTCCCGCACAAATCAGGTCAGGCGCATCGATGTCGATGTCGGCAACCAATGATCCCAAATTAAACTTGAAGACTCCCAAATTGCAATTGGTCGAGGGGTTGTTGCCAGACCAAGCTCCCGGTGTGGTCGGAAAATCATCCCAACCTCCACATCCCGCGCACACCGCCTGATAAACAGTCCCGTTCTTATCAAATCGAGAAGTCCCCCCGTCCACATGCTCATTTGAAAACGTACCCCCAAAAAATGTTCCGTACGTCAAGTCTGCCGCATCTGGCGCCAGCACTCCTAACCAGAAATCACTGCCATCGGTTCCGATTTGATACGCCCCGACTGTTGTCGGCATTCCATTCGTCGTCGATTGACCCGCATTGGAACTGTTGTTGTTGTTGGTCACTCCTCCCCAGCCGCTGATGTACATCTCATCGCAATCAGAAACCAAAAAGGCAGTAGGGCTGATGTCAATGCCAGACTGCGGTAAGCCCACTCGGGTCACCCAATCCACTGCATCCAATCCCGATGTGAAACGAACCACAAAGGTGCTACCGTTGGGATTGTCCGAGTAAACATCCCCAACCAACGCGAGCGAAGAGCCAACCGTTTGACCGCACAAATGTGGACGATCTTCCGTATCCAGCTGAACAAAATAAGATTGGTCGTAGTCGTCTGTGCCAAAGTAACTGGCTGCATCCAAAATGGGTGTTTCAGTGGCGTAGTTCAAAGAAAAAACATACCCATCGCTATCGCCCGCTAAATTTGGTTGATACGCATCAGGTGAGGTTGGTAAATCGTCACTGCGCGTCCCTCCTGCGATGTAAGCTACAGTGCTGCTTTGAGCAAACTGAATGGCATAGGCCGCATCGTCCTGATTGCCTCCAAAGTAGGAGGAAAACTCAAGTTCTACCAAATCCTCTGAAAGCCGCATGATCACGGCATCACTCGTGCCATTTAGCCCGGGGTCAAAGGCATTGGCCATGGGGAAATCATCGCTTCGGGTGCTGGTCGCCACCCATACATCGCCCTGTGGATCTACCATCACTTCGCCCCTGCAAACATCCCCGTAATTATAATTTAGCTGTGTGCCCAGGTTCAATCCGTCGTTTTCGGTTCCGCCCAAGAATGTTGAGGCCTCCAGTGAACCATCATTTCCATCGATTTTAGAAAGAATGATGTCGCTCCCAACTGAGAAAGACTGATAAAAACTATAGCCCCCCAAGTCAATGAACGGCCCGCCAACGAAAGTTTCTTGGAAAGCGCCTGCAGTGGTCGGGAAGTCCGCAGACCCCGTGGTGCCCATGGCGTAGATGTCACCTTCAGAATTGGTCACGAGGCTGTGGGGATAATCGAGGTTTGATCCGCCGAGGTAGGTGCTGTATTCGAGGGTGCTCCCATCCGATGAAAAAACACTGATCCCGAAGTCAAAATCGCCCCCATTGAAAGCCGCATCAAAAGCTCCCGCCGTGGTAGGATAACCCGCACCGCGCACGCCAGATCCCCCAATAAGTCGGCCCTCATCATCATAAGCCGCCGTGAATCCCCAACTGTCTGCTGTCGAACCAATGTAAGAGGCGAATTCAATCTCAGGGTCAATGATGAGCGGACGCGAGGCGTCGTAATCTCCTAACTCATAGGTGATGCGTTGTGCACCGTCTTCCATGGATTGCAGTCGGTATGAGCAATCCACCTCTTCCATCACACTTCCATTCATTTGGTAGGCAAATGGAGCGGCCTCAACTATGTGACCCCAAGCTCCCGAAACGGCTAAGCCTTCACCGACAGACGGCCCAAGCAAGTGTTTCAAGGTGCCATCGGCTTGCAACACTGTTTCAAGGCCTCGATAAATGGAAACTATTTGTGCAGGATCTGCCCCTGCGTCAATTTTCCAATCGCATTTGATGTGGGCGGCATCGCCTTTCATCCCATCAATAGAGCCATGAATTCCCGGCCAAACATGCTGCAGCCGAAGTTTGCCTGAAGGCCTCACGCCCTGAGCCCATTTCGAAGGATCGTTGCCACGGTAATAAGAGAGGAAATGATCCGAAGAGTGGCTTGCAATTGTTTCAAAATCCGTCAAGGCACCCTCCCATTCCACATCCAATACATACTTCGTCAACCCACCGACTGGTGATTCGTGACGTGCAAGTGCATCATAGCCAGTCGCGAGCATGGCCGCTTTCCAACCGCGCGCCGTCAACCACCAATCGCCCCCATGCACTCGGGCCTCTGCCAAAACTTCCTCGTGAAATTGACCTTCATTGGGCACGAACCACACACCTGATTGAGAATGGCCGCGTTGCACGATGCGAGCATCTTCTTCCGACACTTGGGCCTGCAGCAATGCTCCCCAACCCAAGCAAACCATGGCAAGGACGGTCGTCAATATGTGTTTTTCGATGCGGAACATAACTCAGCCAAGAAATGCTGTCAAACAAATAACGGACAAAAGACCTTGCGGGTTGCCTCTGCCGCAAAGGCAAGACAAAAACTGAAACGAAATCAGGCGAGCTGTTCGGTCAGCAAACGCATTTCAATGACAGGCGACATCCGCTCATGCAGTATGCGGTGGACAGAATCAGCAATTGGAGTGTCTACGCCGAATTTCTCATTCATCCGATGAACCCCTTTGGAACCGTTGAATCCCTCCGCGACCATATTCATTTCCATCATGGCGCCTTTGACGCTGTAGCCCTTCCCGATCATCATCCCCAAGGTGCGGTTTCGGCTATGGGGGCTATAGGCTGTTACGAGCAAATCGCCGAGGTATGTGCTTTCTTTCACATCACGGTCCAATTCATGCACTGCTGCCAAAAACCGCTTCATTTCCTGCGATGCGTTGCTGATGTAGACACTGAGGAAATTGTCTCCGTACCCCAATCCCAGTACAATTCCTGCACCAATCGCATAAATATTTTTGAGCACAGCAGCCAATTCAGCTCCCACCACATCTTGGCTCGTTTGAACACGAATGTAGCGCGTTGCAAATGCTTCCGATAAGGTTTGAGCAAGCTCCAAATCTGGACACGCCATGGTGAGATAACTCAGTTTTTCACGCGCCACTTCCTCTGCATGACATGGCCCTGCAAGCAATCCAATCCGCTCATAAGGAATGCCAAATTGTTTGTGCAAGTACCGCGCGGGAATGCTATCATATTCCACCACCATGCCTTTGATTGCATTGATGATGATTTTATCCTTCATCCGCTCCGGTTTTTGCGCTTGTATCACCGCGTCCAGGTGAATGGACGGAATAGCGAAAATCAACACATCACTGGCATCAATGACTTCCTGCATCATCGTGGTCACCATGATTTTTTCGGCGTCAAATGCGATGCTTTGGATGTAATGCGGATTGCGCCCGTAGGCCTTCAGGTGATCTCGGGTTTCCTCGCGGCGCACCCACCAATTCAACTGTTCTTTGTTGGTGAGTACCATTTTGGCGATGGCTGTGGCCCATGAGCCGCTTCCGATAAGTCCGTAGCGCAAGTTTGATGGCATGGGCTCAAAGGTAATGGAGAGCAGGTTGTGTCTGTCGGAAAAGTGAGGCGGTCCGGTCTCCGCGCGCTACCTTTGCCCACGCATTCAGCACATTCGAATCAACATGAGCGACGATCTCCTCAAAAAAGTCATCAGCCACGCCAAGGAATACGGCTTTGTATTTCCTTCCAGTGAAATTTATGACGGCCTCTCAGCGGCCTACGACTACGGCCAATTTGGCGCCGAGTTAAAAAACAACATCAAGCAGTACTGGTGGACCGCGATGGTGCGCATGCACGAAAACATCGTTGGCATCGACGCTTCGATTTTCATGCATCCAACCACTTGGAAAGCCTCTGGTCACGTGGACGCCTTCAATGATCCGTTGATTGATAACAAAGATTCCAAAAAGCGTTACCGCGCCGACGTGCTCATCGAAGACCACATCGGCAAGATTGAAGCCAAAATCAACAAAGACGTAACCAAAGCCGCGAAGCGCTTTGGAGAGGCCTTTGACGAGCAACAATTCCGCGAAACCAATGGCCGCATTCTGGATCGTCAAAAACAAATTGATGACATCAACGGCCGATTCAAATCGGCTATGGAGGCCGATGATTTGACCGCGGTAAAAGCTCTCATCGAAGATCTTGGTATCGCCGATCCCGATACAGGTAGCCGGAACTGGACCGATGTTCGGCAGTTCAATCTCATGTTCAAAACGGAATTGGGCGCCGTGAGTGGTGATAGTGGAGCCATCTATTTACGCCCCGAAACAGCTCAGGGAATTTTCGTCAACTACCTCAACGTCCAAAAGAGTGGACGCATGAAACTTCCCTTTGGAATTGCGCAAATTGGAAAGGCATTCCGGAACGAAATCATTGCCCGTCAATTCATTTTCCGCATGCGAGAATTCGAACAGATGGAAATGCAATTCTTTGTCAAACCTGGAACACAAGAAAAGTGGTACGAGTATTGGAAAGAAGCCCGACTCAACTGGCACAAGGCGCTCGGGTTTGGTGATGGTATGCACCGATTCCACGACCACATCAAGCTCGCGCACTACGCCGACGCTGCTGCTGACATTGAGTTCAATTTTCCGATGGGGTTCAAAGAATTGGAAGGTGTGCACTCCCGCACTGATTTCGATCTCAAACAACACGAAGAACACAGCAATAAAAAATTGCGCTACTTCGATCCGGAGACCCAAGAAAGCTATGTGCCCTATGTCGTTGAAACTTCGATTGGATTGGATCGCATGTTTTTGGCAACACTGAGCGCTGCACTCCAAGAAGAGACACTCGAGGATGGATCGCAACGCACCGTATTGCGCATCCCTGCTCCCCTTGCTCCTGTCAAGGCTGCAGTATTGCCGTTGATCAAAAAAGATGGGCTACCCGAGAAAGCTCGAGAAATTTTGAAGATGCTTCAAATGGATTACAACGTCCAGTATGACGAGAAAGACGCCATTGGACGTCGCTACCGAAGACAGGATGCCATTGGGACACCATTGTGCATCACGGTCGATCACGATACACTCACCGACCATGCTGTGACCATTCGCGACCGCGACACCATGGCCCAAGAGCGCATTCCAATTGCAGAATTGGCTGCCCGCGTCAACCAGAAAGTAGGATTCGCACAATTGTTTAACGCTGCTTCATGAACTTAACTGATCTCCCACTTGAAGGTGAACGCGCGCTGATTCGCGTTGATTTCAACGTCCCCTTGAACGAAGCCCGAGAAGTCACTGATGACACGCGCATCCGAGCTGCACTGCCTACCATTCAACATGTCTTGGCACAAGGTGGTTCGGTCGTGTTGATGTCGCACTTGGGGCGCCCCAAGGGCCCAGACGAACGGTACAGCCTCAAACACATTTTGCCACGCCTTGAAGCCTTGCTTGGACAAAGCGTAAAATTCGCAAGCAATTGCGTCGAAGACATTGCACTCGATGTGACACAATCCCTGAAGCCAGGTGAAGTTGCTCTTTTGGAGAATCTCCGCTTCCATCCCGAGGAAAAAGCAGGCGATGAATTCTTTGCAGGACAGCTCGCCGAAAACGGAACTGTTTACGTCAACGATGCATTTGGCACGGCGCACCGCGCGCACGCATCCACAGCCGTGATTGCCAAATTCTTCCCGGAAGACAAGGCATTCGGCTTGTTGCTCGCCAAAGAAATCGATGCCTTGGAGAAAGTACTCGCTCACCCACAAGCTCCGCTTACCGCCATCATTGGCGGAGCGAAAGTGAGCTCCAAACTGGGCATCATCGAACACCTCATTGGACGTGTCGACCGTCTCATTGTTGGCGGAGGCATGGCGTACACCTTTGTACAAGCCCAAGGCGGCAAAATTGGCAACAGCTTGGTCGAATCCGAAATGCACGCTCAGGCGCTCGCCATCTTGGAAAAAGCCAAGACCACTGGCACCGAACTTCTGTTGCCACACGACACCCTGATCGCGGATCAGTTTGCAGCAGATGCAGCAACCGATATCGTGCTCACAGAATCCATCCCTGACGGCTGGATGGGCTTGGACATCGGTCCGGAAACCACTCAACGATTCGTCGATGCCGTGCTAAGCTCCAAAACAGTACTCTGGAACGGACCGATGGGAGTCTTTGAAATGGACGCTTTTGCCAAAGGAACAAACGCCGTCGCTGAAGCACTCGCCACAGCAACTTCTGAAAGCGAAGCCTTCACCCTCATCGGCGGCGGTGACTCCGTTGCGGCCATCAACAAAGCTGGATTGGCCGAACGAGTCAGTTATGTCAGCACCGGAGGTGGGGCCATGCTCGAATACTTGGAAGGCAAAGAATTGCCAGGAATCGCTGCCATTCGTTCATGACTGCTGGAAGACGCATCGGACTCGGACTGATTGGCTTGTTTGTCGCATGTGCCTCGTTGCGTGCACAAGACCGCGTCAATGTATATCCGGACAACCGGATGCTCTGGAGCGAAATGATGCTCCACGCTGAACAAGGTTTGATTCGAGAGGGGCGCGACTGGCGTGGAACTGTCCTTTGGACAACAAGGCCCGGTGAATTGTTCGAAGGGTATTCATCGAGTTCGTTTGACTTGAAATTCACAGTACGTGATGGTCACTTGATCCAGGGTGATTCAAATTTTAGCGATGCGATTGTCTACACCTTAGATGGAAACAGCATCTACATCGGAGACAGCACGTTTCCGTTGGATTTGGTCTACACCTTGCAACAGGACGCACTGGACCCTAGCGCTTTTGGACTGTACAGGGAAGACAGCATCAGCGTATTCGATCGCATCTGCGTTTTTGAAGGAGCGCCCTCTCCTGAAGTTTTGTTTGGCTTTTTACTCGCGCTTGGAATGCTCTGATTGGCTTGAAAGCCTCAGGCAACAGTTGCCAATGCTTCTACACGAAACTCAAACTGCTCCATGATCTGGTTCGTGAGCAACTTCTCACACGCTTCCTTGACCTGAGCCTCAGCCTCGGCTTGGTTTTCAGCTTCCACCTCGAGGGTGATGTGCTTACCAATGCGCACATTGTCAATGCCCGCAAGTCCAATGTTTTTCATATTGCTCGAAACGGCCTTTCCTTGAGGATCCAACAAAGCTGGCAGGGGCATGATGTCAATGGATGCGCTGAATTTCATGATCGAAGCTTAAGAATGTGTGGTATTCGGTTGAATGAATTTTCCGAAGAATGCATACAAAAGTAATGCGGCTTGCAGTCCCAAACCGAAGGCACGACCAAAAATTGCCACCACGATTCCAACAATGTCCAAGCCACCCAAAAGCATGACACGTTTCCGGTCGTAGACTGGATTTTTTCCCCATCCCTTGAGGTCCATCATTGGGCGATCACTAATCATCCACCAGGGAATTAGGGTGGACCCAATGATAGTCGACGCCACCACGGTCACCATTCCACCAACTCCGTACAAGCCCCACGATCCGAACATTTCATATTGCGCGCCAACTAGCAGCGTGCCAATCCACCAAAGCGCACCCGCCGGTGCAGGCATACCTCGAAATCCAGAACCATCGGCCCCTGCAGCATATTCGACGTTGAAACGGGCCAGACGCCAGGTCGCCGCCATGGCCATCGTGAGCGGCAAAAATTTGACCAATACTGGGATTGCTGGCGCCCAAGCATGAAGGAACATGACCCCCACAATTGCGGGAGTAACACCACTCGAAACCGCATCCGCAATGCTATCCAATTGCACACCCATCGGCCCTTCGGTCCGCGTCCACCGCGCTACGATGCCGTCGAGAAGGTCGAAAAACTGTCCTGCAAGCCAGATCATAGCGAGAGCAAGCATCCCCCACCCACGCTCTGATTGAGCCAAAGCTCCGAACTCCATAAACGTCTCTCCAGTGAGCGATCCATTGACAGCCGAACCAAAAGGCCAGATGAAGAGCCCAATGATGACCAGAACTCCGGACAGCAAGTTGCCCATGGTCAGTGCGTTGGCATAATATTTATGAAGTCCCATGCCGCGAAAGTACATTTCTCCCCTCAAGAATGTAACCTCCCTGCGTGGTTTTCGTATATTTGTTCTCCTGTTGTAAAAAACAGACATGAGGGTCCGATGGCCGAGTGGCTAGGCTCAGCTCTGCAAAAGCTGCTACAGCGGTTCGAATCCGCTTCGGACCTCAACGAACAAAAAGGAAGCCCCGTTATCATTGCGATAGCGGGGCTTTTGGTTGGCTAAAGAGTTGATTTCTGGGTAACCCGCTTTTGTTTATATTTCGAATTGGAGTTCCCTTACTAACCACCAAGCTGCGAAGTTGAGGGATGCGTCTATCCCAAAGCGCTGAATTACAATGAAGCTGCGACAAAAGATGATTTCAGCTGCTATTTCACCGAAAATCCCTGCCCATCAGATTTGAACTTCGATGGGGTCACAGGAACTCAAGATCTTTTGATGTTCTTGGTAGAATTTGGGCTCAACTGCAATTGAACGGGTTTTCTTATTTAGAATCATTCTAAATACCTGATTCGTGGTATTGGATGCAAGTTCCAATGCGCACAATCTTTGCATTCCAAATGAAAAAACCCTCAATCATGAAAACACGGAATCTTCACTCACTCCTTGCAATCCTCGTTGTAGGATTCGCTCTGACTTCTTGCAACCAAGAAGGTTGTACCGACTCCGCGGCATCAAACTACAACAGCGATGCTAACACCGACGACGGCTCATGTACCTATGACGTCGTCACGCCCGATGAATACGTTTTCACCGACGCAAATGGAAACAACACGGTGAATTTTGATGGTCAGCGAGAGCGACTCAACATGCTTTCAGAAATGACGTCGTACTTGAAAACGTCGAATACACCTGGAACTGCTTTAGACGCATCGACGCTCCTCGCTATGTACGCCAATGATGGTTACACCTGGATAGACGAACAAAACTTGGGGATGACCGGATCGAGTAAGCAGCTTCGAAGCAAAACAGTTGGCGGAGATCTAGTCTGGACGGAAACCTTTGAGGGCTTCATGAATGGCATTGCAGACGCAAGTTCGCAGACTGTTGCAGGAGTAACCGACGGAGCCGCGGGCAACGCTGGAGTTGTCTCTTCTTCATCAAGCAGCAGCCAGTACCTTCAGAGTGCTCAAGGCCAAGAATGGACACAGCTCATCGAGAAAGGTTTGATGGGAGCTTGCTTCTATTACAACATCAGCAGCGTCTACCTCGCTTCAGGGAAAATGGACGTCGACAACAGCGAGGCCGTCGATTCCAATGACGACAAGTATTACACGGCAATGGAACACCATTGGGATGAAGCCTATGGATACTTCACAAACGCTACAAACTATCCTTCCAATGAGACGAAGCGCTTCTGGGGCAAGTATGCAAATTCCCGCGAAGAACTTCTCCAATCAGCATCGCGAATTTCCGCTGCGTTTCGAACAGGTCGTGCCGCCATCTCGCAGAACCGCCTCGCAGAACGCGATGCGCAAATTGACATCATCAATCGAGAATTGGAACGATGCTCTGCAGGAACTGCCATTCACTACCTGAACGATGCGCTTTCAAACTATGCAGACGATGCGCTTCGAAACCACGAGTTGTCAGAAGCGAAGGCTTTTATCATGGCACTTCAGTTTGGAGCAAACACTTCGGTCAACACGGATTCTGTCAACTCTTTGCTCGATCTACTTGGCGAAGACTATTATTCAGTCACTACCGCTCAAATCACTCAAGTCAGAGATGAACTCGCAACGATGACAGGTCTGACTGAATTCGCTACAAGCTTGTAATCCAGAACTAACCCTTTGATGACGATTTCAAACCCTGGAAAGAAGCCAACAGGACGCTCAATGCGTCCTGTTGGTCTTTTCATCTCCACCCTTTGCCTGATTCTCTTCGCTTTCGGATGCAATCCCGATTCCGACGATGAGCAAATCACGTTTGATCGTGGACCATTCCTCGAAAACACAGTCCAAGCCGTCATCTTACCGGCATATTCCAACTTTGCAGCACAATGCGAAGCACTCCATAATGCGACTGAAGAATGCATTGCTGGAGAGATAAATGATCAAGACATTGCATCGTTGCGCGAGGTTCTTCGTCTAACATACCTCAGTTGGCAGCACGCTGCCCTATTCGATTTTGGCCCTGCAGCGGACCGCACGTTTTCATTGACAACCAACACTTATCCAACAGACACCGCTGAAGTAATTGATGAAATCTCAAACGCAAGTTGGACACCCGGACTGCCTGCAACGCTGAATAGCATCGGATTGCCTGCCTTGGATTATCTCCTCAATCACGCTCCAGCCGAAGAAGTTGCTGATTTGATGAATTCATCCCCTGCAAGGTTTGACCATTTCAAACGATTGATTGTCTTTCTCGAAGAAGAATCCAACAATGTGCTTTCCGCATGGGAAAACGGTTTCAGCTCCAACTTCATCAGCAACACAGGCACGGAAGAAGGCAGCTCAATTGGCATGCTTCTCAACTCCTTCAATGAAGCTTACGAGCAAGGCATCCGAAAACAAAAACTCGGACTTCCAAATGGGATCATGACCTTCAGCGAAACTCCACAACCACAGCTTGTGGAGGCGCCATTCGCAGAAACATGGAGCATCGAACTGATGCATGAAGCTTTGATTGGATGCGAAAACTTTTACTTTGGAGATCATGTGCAAGGGGATAGCCAACAAATTGGGCTCGATGACTACCTCAAATCATTGGGCAACTTCGAATACGGCCTGGGCTTGCACAATGAAATCACTGGTCAACTCTCAACAGCAAAAGCTGCCGTGCTAACCATGCACGACCCTTTGGGTCAATATGTCGTGGAAAATCAAGAAGCAACTTATGAAGTCTTTGCAGAATTACAGGCCCTTGTTGTTCTTTGGAAAGTCGACATGATGTCATCTCTTGGTGTGCTCATTACCTATCAGGACAATGACAACGACTGATTCATGGTCTCTGTTGCTCCGCTCATAACGCTCCGGCGATTTTTCGCTGCGCTCATATTGTTCAGCAGCATTCGATTCATTGGCAAGGGTTGGATTGATACGCAAATCATCTCCCCCATTTGGTTGTTTCCCTTTGACGGTTTCGAATGGTTACCAAGGCCAAACCTCCAAGCGACCATTGGCCTGTTCGCAGGAATGATCGTCGGAGGGATTTCACTTCTTTTAGGTAAAGTGCAGCGTTTAGGAGCGCTGCTTTTTCTTTTTTGCTTCACGTATATCGAAGTCCTAGACAAGAGCAATTACCTCAACCATTACTACTTCATCACAGTCATTGCCTTCCTGTTCGTCCTCATTCCAGCAAGAAGTCAACAGCAAAAAGTACCCCGGCTGTCTCTTTGGTCATTCAAGTTGATCATTGCAATTGTCTATTTCTACGCTGTCCTGGCAAAATTGAATTCAGATTGGCTGCTCAATGCCCAACCTCTGTGCCTGTGGCTCCCGCAGCACAGTTCTTTGCCCTTGCTTGGACCACTTTTTAAATTGAAGCAAACAGCATTTGTGTTCAGTTGGATGGGGGCTGCTTTTGATCTTTTGGCACCATTCGCTCTCTTCTCCAATCGCTGGAGACCATTCTTTTACCCCATTTTGGTGGTTTTTCACATCCTCACTTGGCTGTTGTTTCCTATTGGAGTTTTCCCGTGGGTCATGATTGCTTGCACAACTGTGTTCTTTCGGGATGAATGGCACCAGAAGTTCTGGAAGCTTTGGCCTTGGACTTCCGCTCATTTGCCCGATGCCGAACAACCAGCTTCACACT
>ERZ1048068.1020-NODE-1020-length-22912-cov-6.559828_pt1 | contig 22912 bp, 15 predicted proteins | sample MGYA00383098_ERZ1048068 | MGnify/ENA primary metagenome ERZ1048068 (study PRJEB29581, sample SAMEA5548368) | metagenome | biome: marine; feature: coastal; material: water | depth 1 m | study: Short-term variability in the microbial, nano- and picoplankton... | reverse complement strand
ACCCTGGATATGAAATTTTGATTACTTGTGCGCCACCTCCAACATGTTTGGCGCCCACAGATTTTGAAACTTCAAATGTTACTGCAAACTCTGTTGATGTCTCATGGACAGCAAATAATGGAGAATCGCAATGGGAATATGTCATTCAACCACAAGGAACTGGAATTCCTACATCTGCTGGAACTCCAATGACAACAAATCCATACACAATTACAGGCTTAGATTCTGGAACAGGTTACGAAATATTCATTAGAGCAATTTGTGATGGTGGTGATTCTAGTGCATGGACTGTCCCCGCAAATATAACAACAAGTCCTGGCTGCGGCGATACAATTTTCGACTCCGGAGGTGCTAGTGGAAACTACAGCAATAACGAATTGATAACCGTTACTGTTTTTCCAGATAACCCTGGAGATGTTGTGACGTTTACATTTCTTAGCTTTAACACTGAAAGCTGTTGCGATGATATGACTGTGTATAACGGTTCAGATACTAGTTCTCCAGCTGTAGGCACATATGCAGGAACTACTATCCCAGATCCAATAACTTCTACAGATGTTTCTGGAGCACTAACTTTTGTGTTTGAAAGTGATTTTTTATTTAACGACCCTGGATATGAAATTTTGATTACTTGTGCGCCACCTCCAACATGTTTGGCGCCAACAGGACTTACCATATCCAATATTAGTGGAACTACAGCAGATTTTGATTGGGAAACACAAAATGGTAATGAATCATGGGAATACGAGATTGTACCCACTGGAGATCCTGCTCCTACTGGAACTGGTGTCTTTACGGCAGTTAACTCCACAACATTTACTGGCTTAGATTTTCTAACAACATATGATGTCTATGTTCGTGCATATTGTGGAACGGAAGACGGTTATTCTACATGGTCAGGACCAAAAACCTTTACCACAACGCAACAAACTGATTACACGGTTGACTGTGGAGCGAACGAAATTGTTAACATAAATTACTGCTACACCAATGAAGATAATACATACTGGGTGTTTACTTCTAATGATGGATACCCTCTTAAATTAACCTTTAACGAAGGAACTATCGATGATTTAGATGATATTACAATTTTTGATGGCGTTGATAATTCAGGAACAGTACTCTTTAACAACAACGATGCCGGGCTTGAAGACCTTAGTGGTGTAGTTATAGAATCTACCTCACCCTCTATGTATATTGAGGTTGACTCAAATTTTTATACAAGTTGTGAGTCTTCAACAGGATTCACTCCATGGGATTTTGATGTTGCATGCAAAACTTGTATTACGCAAACCGTTGAATTTGATATAGTAGGCAGTTGCGAATCTAATCAAGAATTTTATGTTGAAGCCAATATTACAGATATGGGAAGTGCATCAAATCTTGAATTGACTGATGATCAAGGGAGCGCTGCTCAAACAGCAACAGCTACAAGTGTGATGACTTTTGGTCCATATGTTGCCAATACCCAAGTGGTCATTTCTGTGTTAAACACAGACGATACAAGCTGTCTTGTGGAGAGTGACACCCTCACATTCTTGTGTCCTCCACCTCCAAATGAATGTTCAATTGTTTATGCTGGTGAAGACACAACATTTTGTAGCGATAATGATCCTGCTACGGAACTGACTGCATATTATCATATTGCTGGGCAAGATACTACATCTTATGATGTGACTTTACTCGATGAATGTCCATCGCCAAACTTAAGTGGGGGGATAGATCCAGATTTAAGTTTAGATGGAACAATCTCTGATGATTGGTCTGAAGCTATAGATCTTGGGTTTGAATTTTGTTTTTTTGGAGATACGTACAGTCAAATTCTGATTGGCTCAAATGGCGTACTCTCGTTTGAAATGGATAATGCTAATGGTACTAACGGGTGGTCATTAGATTCGGATGATACACTTCCTAATGGATCTAATACCACAATAAATGAAGCTAATATTTTTGGCGTTGGACATGATATTAACCCTACAGATGGTGGTGAAATTAGCTATATGATTTTGGGATCTGCACCATCACGACAATTTGTCGTTAACTATTTTGATGTCCCGCATTATGGATCTTCATGTGATGGGTACACATCTACATCACAAATTATATTATACGAATCGTCAAATGTAATTGATATAAACATCATTGATAGGCAATCTTGCCCAGACTGGAATGGTGGTTTGGGTGTAGTAGGTATTCAAAACATTGATGATACCATTGCATTTACACCACCCGACAGAAACACAGGAGTTTGGGAAGCGTCTAACGAATCTTGGCGTTTTTCACCGTCCGTAGGTGAAGCCAACTATGTGTTTGAATGGTACGATGGAGATACGCTGCTCGGTACAGATGACACCATTACCGTTTATCCAGAAGAAACAACAACGTACACTGCAGCAGTGACTTATAATTTGTGTAATGGTGAGACCGCAACGGTAACCGATACCGTGCTTGTTGAAATCACGCCAACACCAATCCCTGTTGCTGTTGAAAACGATGTATTTGTCTGTGAAGGTGGTGAAGTTGTTTTGGAAGTCAATGTTGATCCTTCTCAGCAATCACCTGATTTGGTTTATTATTGGACCTATGACAATGTTGATGTTCAATTTGGACCTGAAAATACATTTATGCTTGAAGAAGGTTCTCAACAATTTGGGGAATACCTCGTAACTGCATATAACGAAGTAACAATGTGTTTTGCGAGCACAACCATTAATGTATCGCAAGGGTTTACTCCTGATTTGGAAGATGGAACATCATTTAACAAATGTGCTAATGGAGAAATCGAACTTAGTGTAAACATAACGAGTGATCCAGACATGACTGGAACGTACAGCTATGCGTGGTATATAGACAATGTACTGATGGATGAAGATACAACTGGAACTTTTGTGCACAATCAAGATATGGCTAATGGCCCTGTTGTGGTCGTTGTAACGGATTTATCATCTATGTGTGCTTCAGAAACAGTAATTGATGTAAACTACTTCCAAAATCAAAATTGTCTAGATATCCCACAAGGAATATCACCCAATGGAGATGGCATGAATGACTGTCTCGTTCTTGACCATTTAGAAGCACAAGAAGACATCATAAAAGCTGAAATCTATAACAGATATGGCGCTAAAGTCTTTGAACTTAATGACTATGTAGACCACTGGTGTGGTCAAGACGGAAATAATAACTCATCAAATGAGTTATTACCAGTAGGTACCTATTTCTATGTCATACAATATGCTTCTGGTCGCGAACCAACCATTAGCTGGATTTATTTAAATTACTAACCAATACAACTAACAATAAAACAATGAAAAAGTTAATTCTAATATTTTTTACCGTACTCATTGCGCATCAAGTTTCTGCCCAACAGGATCCACAATACACGCAATACATGTACAATATGAATATTATAAATCCGGCCTATGCAGGAATTTCAGAGGGGTTATCCATTGGGGCATTGTACCGAAGCCAATGGGTAGGCTTGGATGGAGGGCCTGAAACTTATACGTTCAATATTCATTCGCCTGTAGGGAAACAACTAGCGCTCGGGCTATCAGTAATTTCAGACCAGATTGGTCCTGTACAGGAAACCAATGCCTATATAGATGTATCCTACACCATTCCTACAGGTATGGAAACTAGATTGGCGTTTGGCGTCAAAGGAGGGTTTACGTTTCATGATATTGGCCTGATAGACCTTGAATTAGTTGATGATTTTGACCCAATTTTTTCGCAAAATATTAATGAAACAACCCCAAATATAGGGGCTGGTGTTTATTTTTATAAACCCAACACATATTATATTTCTGTGTCCATTCCAAATATTTTAAATGGAGTACATCTAGATTATAACGGATCAAAAATTGGCTCAGAGTCAGAGCACTTGTTTGCAGCGGCTGGCTATGTCTTTGATTTATCTGAAAACTTCAAGCTCAAACCTCATGCGCTAGTAAAATACGCATTTGATGCACCTATAAGTTACGACATCAATGCCAACTTGTTTATGTATGATTTGATTGAAGTTGGTGTTGGCTACCGTCTTGAAGATTCATTCAGTGGAATGATTAATTTCCAAGTGATGGACAATTTACGCATTGGTTATGCCTATGATGCTATTCAATCAGATTTGGATATCGTCACAAATTCATCTCATGAAGTTTTTATCAATTTTGATTTCAGATTTTCTTCCAAAATTTCAAGATCACCACGTTATTTCTAAAATTAAGCTAAGTACATTATCATGAAAAAATACAATTCAATTTTTATTATCATATTAATCACTGGCTTATTTGCCAATGCGCAATCGAAAGCCACAAAAAAAGCCGATAAACTCTTCTCTAAGTTTGAATTTGTGGAGGCCGCAAAAGCTTACGAAGATCTCATTGCAAAAGGAAATTCAGATGTCTATGTTTACAGTCAACTTGCAGAGGCCTATTATAACGTATTCAACTCCGTTGAAGCAGAAAAATGGTATGCAAAAACACTAAAAACATCTGAAGCACCTGAAACAATTTACAAATATGCACAGATGCTTAAAGCCAATGGAAAATATGAAGACTCCAATGCGCAGATGGCAAAATTTGCTTCCATGCGCCCTGCAGACCACAGAGCAATTGCTTTTGTTGAGAATCCAAACTATTTGCCGAAAATCCTTGAAAAAGGAAAAAAATTCAACGTTCAAGATGCGGGGATCAACTCTGCATATTCAGATTTTGGAGGTACACTACAAGGAGGACAATTGTATATTGCTACAGCCAGAAATGAAATGGGAAAAAGCTATGGTTGGAATGAAGAACCATTTTTAGACATCTATGTTGCTCAAAAAAATGACGACGGATCATTTCAAGCACCCAGCCCAGTAGAAGCACTGAATACGAAATACCACGAAGGGGTTGTTTCTTTCTCACCAGACGGAAATACAATGTACTTCTCAAGAGAAAGTTATTACGATAAAATTTTTGAGCGAGACTCTTTGTCAAGAAATAAGTTCAGTGTACTAAATCTTTATAAATCAACAAAAGAATTAGAGGGTTGGTCTGAAGGAGAAGCACTGTCTTTGAATTCTGAAAATTACTCCGTAAAAAACCCAGCTGTCAGTCCAGATGGAAAAACATTATTCTTCGCTTCAGACATGGCCGGAGGTATGGGACAATTTGATATATATTCAGCACCAATCAATGACGATGGAAGCGTTGGTGAAGCCACAAACTTAGGTCAAAAACTAAATACTGAGGGGCAAGAAATGTTCCCTTTTGTAAGTTCAGACAATACACTTTACTTCTCTTCTGATGGTCATTTAGGACTTGGAGGAATGGATGTCTTTTTTGCGAAATTGGTTGACGGAAAAGTTGGCCCAATTCGAAACGTTGGTATACCTGTAAATGGTAATGCCGATGATTTTGCCTTTAGCATTAATGATGAGTCTGGAGAAGGATTTGTGTCTTCCAACCGTGAAGGTGGAGCAGGTAGCGACGATGTCTATGCCGTAAAAGTTCTACAACCCATTTGTGATGTATTGGTTACTGTAACAGTAAAGGACAGTGAAACTGGGAACATCCTAGTTGGTGCTACAGTTAATGTTTTGGACAGCGAAGGCAATAGTATTGGAACAAAAACAACTTCTGACAAAGGAGAAGTGAATTATATTGTTGAATGTGCTTCAGACTTAAGTTTAAGTGCGTCAATGGAAAACTACGAAAGCGGTACTGGATTTGTTGCTGGCACAAGTGAGGAAGAAAGTTCTACAGAAATTCTTTTGGATCCTATTGATGAAATTATTCTTGCCAATAAAGTAGCTCTTGATCCTATTTATTTTGATTTTGACAAATCAAATATTACAGCTCAAGCTGCTTTTGAACTAGATAAATTAGTGCAACTCATGAACAAATACCAATCTATAATCATTAGTGCAGAGTCGCACACAGACACTAGAGGTAATGCTACCTACAATCAAAAATTGTCGGAAAGACGTGCACTAACTACTGCGCAATATGTAATCTCTAAAGGCATTGCCGCAGAGAGAATTACAGGTGTTGGTATGGGCGAGACAGCTCCAGTAAATGATTGTGGAACTGGATGTAGCGAGGACGAACATCAAATGAATAGACGTTCAGAATTTATCATTCTAGAGGGTAATCCAAATAACGAATAGTAATAAACTTATAACGATGAAAAGACCTCCACAATAGTGGGGGTTTTTTTATGCTGCTTTAAATAATATAAAAGCTAAAGCAAAAAGAGCAAGCGGAATAAGAATCAAAACCATAAGAGCGTGTGTTTTGGAACGTTTTATACTTTTTGATAAGAGTACAGCACGCTTTTTCCCATTGTAACTCATCCAGTTTTTAAATAAAATAAAACCAACGACACCAATAGAAACAATCCACAAACTTGTATCGTCCAAAACATTGAGTTTCATTTGCTTTGCAAACTTGGTAAAAAAGACTCCTAAGACAAGGCACAACCCTATTTGGAATAGAGAAACATAAAGATGTGCCCAACGCGCTGCACGCTTTGGTTTGTATTGCTTCAACTTGTGAAAAACAGAAAGATATAGCCGATCAGAAATATTCATCAAATAAATGTATAAAAAAACCTGTGAGTAGCTCACAGGTTTTTTTTTGTTTGTGAATAGTTTTTAGTTTTGTACTAAAACTTGGAAATTGTCAATTTCGTAGGTTCCGTCTGTTGGAGCCTGTCCACTTCCGATATATTTAAAAGCAACATAGGCATTACCAGAAAAAGAACTTAGATCTACTAGTCCAGAATCTACCCAATTTTGATAAAACTCACTATCTGAGACAATATTGGCATTTAAAGCGTCCCATGTTGAAGATTCAATTGTGGCCTCGGTACCATCCCAATCCGTAGAAATAAGTAATTCTAATTCGCTACCGTCAGAAAAACTGTTAGAGGATATGAACTTTACAAATTCTGCCCCTTGAGCATCCAAATCAATCACTGGGGTGATTAACCAGGCAATCGTGCTTGCATCACCTGTATTGTAAGATCCTAAAGAAACCATTTTGCTTCCAGCATTTTGATTATCATTTGTTATTTTAATAAACCAATCTCTGCTTCCAGCTTCGGTATAATTCGTCCATCCATTACCGTTTAGTGAGCTGTAATTTGGATAGGATTCAAAATCATCTTCAAAAATGGGAGAAAAATCATTGATGTCTAACAGTTCACAACGACTTCCACTCATTTGAACATCTTCAGAGGTGTTTAGCGCAAGTACTAATTCATCTCCATTGTATGTTTTTGAAACAATTCCAGAAATAGACCCACCTCCAGACGGGAGTACTTCATTTTTAAAACTAGCAAATGAACTGGTTTCTAATTTGAACGTCGAATAGTCAAATCCTGAACAGCGCTGAACAGTTCTTTGCGTGTCATAATCGTCAGTTGGTGATACATAAGGCAACCCCACGTTACTTGTTGTAAATTCTGCAGATTCTATAGTAACATAAATCCCAATATCATTTGTTGATAGAGAAGAAACCGTTTTTGGAACTATTGTTTCAGTTGTGGCCGAACGAAATACATACATAGGTGCTTCGTTGGCATTTAAAGACTCTACTTCACCATCACCATTCATAGAACCTCCAATAGTGAATACTCCATCACCGCCATTTGCTTCTCCTAAATATAGGTTTTTCAAAGACACATAAACTTCTCTACCAATATTAAATTGGTTGTAAGAATCTACTTGGTTCAAAAATATTTTTACAGCATCAGTTGGGTTTTCTGCTGCATTTTGAATAAAAAATTCTTTATAAAAATTTCCACTTGCGTCAGACGAAGACACATATCCTTTAACGGCAATATCTGATGTGATTTCTGTCGCTTCGTTATCCGAAACAAATTGTGCTTTCAGTTGTTCTATGGTAATTAATTGAACCTCTCCGGAATCAATTCTTGAAAGCAAATTGTTGAGGTTTTCATTTTCTTCCGTACCAACGCTAGAAGGCACTTCAAACTCGTCGTCCTGTACACAGGCAACCAAAGCAACAGATGCGAAAATTGTTGCTGCTAGTGTTTTAAAATTTATTGTTTTCATTAGTTTAATATTAATGTTCATTTTTATTTTTTTTAGAATCTGAAATTTAGGTTTAAGAAATAGGTTGGGCCTCTTCCGTACCAATATTTTGGTCCAAAGACTCGTTTGGGATTACCGGCGTCTTCTTGCAAAGATTGGTAATTGGCACTTCGCCCTTGTTCAAACCCACCAGATTTATATTTCTGGTCAAAAATATTGTTTAAGCTTACAAATAAACTGACATAGTAGTCGCCTATTTTCCAAGATTTTCCACCTACGGCGTTGATTACCATATAGTCTTCAAATCTCTCTTGGCGCAAGAGTTCTCTCGCCAAGTTCGGATCATAATCTGAAAAAGGAAGTCCATCCGTGTCTAAATAAAAATTCTCTGTTCTGGTCAATGGAGAAACATCGACATAAGTGTTTGCAAAGAAATTGGCTGTTGTACCAAACCACCAGTAGTTTGGATCTCTATATTCAAAACCAATAGAAGCAGCTTGTTGCGGTCCTCCAGCAATCTTATAATCTTTCAGGTTTGCTTCACCAAAATTTAGTCCTTCAACAAAATCACTAGATGTTAGTACCAAATTTGGGTTATTGTCATACGTAAATTGTCCTACAGATGCAACACCTGTTAACTTGATGGTTGGTGTGACTTGAGCTTCAATTCCAAATTCCATTCCTAAGTGTCTCTTATCGATCCCTTGAAGGATTTCTTGAACAAAAGCAGTTCCTTCATCAACACCACTAATACCATCTGCAAAATAAAATGAAACTTCATTAGCGTCTTGCATTTGCGTATAGTACCCTGTCAATCTGGCTTTTACTGTTGGCGATCTAAATATATAGTTGGCGTCAAAAGAAGTGATTTTTTCTTCTGTTATATCTATACCTGATTTATCGCCAACAATTGCGTGATTTTCACGAGAGTTTGTAAATGTGTTTCTGATGGTTGGCGCTTTAGATAAGTAGCCAGCGTTGACATTAAAAATATGCTTTCCTGAGAATTTATAGGTAAAGCCCCCTTTGGCGCCCAATCCTGTAAATGAAAGCTTACGTCCTTTTCCTAAAGAATTGTCGGCATATGTTTCTGTTTGGTACAATCCCTCGCGCTGGTATTCGGTAGCTGTGTAGCTTCCAGCCACAAAGAAATCTACTTTATTGTATTTAAATTGTGCCTGAAGAAAACTACTTAAGACATTAGCATCAATATTGTAGTTGTATCGGAACGTATCTCCTTCTCCAACAACTTGATTTGGATTTTGTAAATCATATTGTACTTGATCAAAGGAATCTACATTGAGATATCCTGTGTTGCTCCCCAACATATCTATTATTTCAGCAAAATTATGTGATTTTAAGCGCTTATAATTTACAGCTGCATTTAAAGTTGCATGTTCTGAAAGTTCAGATTCTAAAATCGTATTTACAGTAAATTGTTGGTCATCACTTCTATCTTCATAGAGTATGTGAGCGGCATAATCGCCGTTGATGTTGTTGGTTAGGTTAGCATCATAAATACGGTTCCAGTTGACTTGACCTCCATTACGGAAAGATTGATCAGCTATATATGCTCCTGCATAATCTGGACCATCGTCATCGGCCAAAAAGTAACTTGGCAATCCTTGGTAATACGCTGGGCTTGGGTTTGCACCCCCTGCATAATCCAAACGACTATTTCCGAGTTCCCCAAATTGATAAGCAACGTTTGTGTTTAAGGTTGTTTTGTCCGTAACATCCCAATAATGATTTAACATTAATACAGGTTCTGCGATGCGTCGAATACGCGAATTTCGTTTTTCACCATCATGCCATCCCCAATATTCATTGTAAGTAATGCCTTTTAAATCAAATACTTCTTGTGTATTTGGTGAAGACTTACCACGACGGTTGGGCGTATAAATACCAACAAAATTTAAGCTATGCTTATCATTAATTTTCTTTTCAACGGATGCAAAAAAGGAATTGGCGTCGTAAAACGTACCGTCTTGAAATCCTTCATTACCCCAACGTCTTCCGATAGAAAAAGCATAGGCCCATCCGCCATCAACCAAACCTGAAGCATAAGTGGCCATCAAACGATTGGTGTAGCTTCTATTGGATGAAGAATAGGTGACTCGACCACCAGATCTGTAGCTTGATGCTCTTAAATTAATGTTAGTTGAACCCAAAAGTCCTCCAAAATTATATGAAGACGGGGCCAACCCCATGCTCAGCTCTTGACCTCTTAAAACATCATTCAATCCTCCCCAGTTACTCCATTGGGGTCTACCGTCAAACATTTTATTCATTTCAATTCCATTCATTAAAACATTTCCATTTTCGGAGTTTAATCCTCGAACACGAAAAAATGAAGAACTAAATTCAAAGGCCGCTGCTCTTTGGAAAATATCTTGAGAAGCTGACAGTAATCCTGAGATGTTATCAGCACCGCTAGAGTCGTCATTAAGTTCATCATCTGTGAGCGTGATGGTAAATAAATCATCATCAGAATTATCCAATGAAAGCATCATGTCTTGAATGTCTAGCGTTTGCCCTTCTGTGACAACAATGGGATAGCGTGCGTTTAGGTAACCGACCTTGCTTAATGACAAAATTTGATCCCCTAAAGGCAAAGTGGAAGAAAACTTAAATGCCCCGAGTTCGTCTGTGTAAGCAGTAAGTTGAGAACCTTCAATATTCACCATAACCCCCATTATGGGCTGGTCTGTTAGCATATCTTTCACTACCCCTTTTACAGCGGCTTGCTGTGCAAAAGCAAAAAGCAGATTAAAACATACAAACAAAATACTAAAAATTTGTTTTTTCATATAAATTAATTTTGTTGAAGTATATATATATTAAACAAAAGTACGTTTCTTATTTTAAAATTTATACTTTTGATGTATTATTTAATCATTATTTACAGACCTATTTTTTGTTATATGTTAGACAAGTACTTCAAAGTTATATTTTTTGTTTTTTTTGCTGGTTTTATTTCAAAAGTTGAAGCTCAAAATAAACGAAAGTTTAAGGTTCATACCATTGCTTTTTATAATGTAGAAAACCTTTTTGATACTATAAATGATCCAAATAAATTCGATGAAAGAAGTCCAATGATGGAACTAAAAACTGCACGTTCAGAAGTATATACTAAAAAGGTAAGCAACATGGCGAATGTGATTTCAAAAATTGGTGCGAAAACTTCTAAAAATACCCCAGCAATTATCGGACTATCTGAAGTTGAAAATAGAACTGTAATAGAGGATTTGGCAAACGACCCAGCACTTTTAGAAAAAGATTATGGAATTGTTCATTTCGAATCTCCAGACGAACGTGGTATTGATGTCGCGTTGATGTATCAAAAAGCATTGTTTACTCCTATAAGCACAAGCTCACACGAATTAAAACTTTCTGATAATAGCTCTGACAAAAGAGATTACACGAGAGATCAGCTTTTGGTCAGTGGATATTTGGAAGGCGATTTGATTCATTTGATTGTAAACCATTGGCCATCACGTAGTGGTGGTGAAGCAAAAAGTCGATCTAAACGAGAAGCGGCAGCGGCACTAAACAAGCGCATCATTGACTCCCTCCAAAGTAATGATCCCTATGCCAAAATTTTCAGCATGGGAGATCTTAACGATAACCCCAACAACACAAGTCTCAAAAAAGTATTAAAAGCAAAAGGAGATAAAAAACGAGTGGGCTTCAAAGAGATTTACAACCCTATGGAGTCATTTTTCAAAAAAGGACTTGGCTCAAATGCTTACAGAGATGCTTGGAGTTTATTTGATCAAATTTTAATTACAAAACCATTGCTCGAAGACGATTTTTCTTCATTTCGTTTCTATAAGGCCGGTATTTTTAACGCACAGTTTTTAATCACAAAAAAAGGACAATTCAAAGGGTATCCTTTCCGTAGTTTTTCTTGGGGTGGGTTTACAGGCGGCTACAGTGATCACTTTCCTGTATATGTGCATGTCATAAAAGAGGTAAAGTAAGTTGCCATTGGTGGTTAGCTTTTTTTCTCTAAATTTCGTTCCGTAAAAATTTATAAACCAATGAAAATAAATAATTTTTGGATTAGAGTTTTAGGGATGTTTGGAATTATTGGCGGACTAACTTTGTTTGCCGGAGATATGCTTTTTTATTATGATGGTTCAAATGTAAATTTTAACGAGAATATGGGCAACGCTTCGGATTTTAGGGTAATTACCAGTGGCCTTACGGCTTTAATCGCCTCTTGGTTTTATCTGATTGGATTGGGTCAAGTGTACGTTGCATTAAAACCAACAAAGCCCTTTTTAAGAACGATTATATTAATTTGTTTTGGGGCTATCTTTACGGCCTACGGAGTTATTCATGGCGCTTATGTTGCTATTGCTACATCGGCAAAATTGGCTACTCAATATAATTTTGACCTCAATGACGCAGTACACTTGGCTACTGAAACAAATAATGTAATGCGGCTCATTATTTATCCCATTTTTGGCGTGTTGTCTATTCTATTTATCGCTCAAGTTTGGAAAAAAAATACTTTATATCCGCGGTGGATTATTTTCTTCTTTCCATTACTTCCATTTCTTGTTCGAGATCTGGTTTGTACAACTCTTTCGGGCGCTACAAAGACCGTTGTATGTGGGGGTTATTTAAATCTCATTCTTGTGGTCTTTTTTACAGCGTCAACCATCGGATTATGGAACATCAAAAAAGACGCCGTACAGAGTTAAAATCTACAGCCCACAGAACGTAAAAGTTTATATGGCTGGCCACACATCCCAAGGAATTCTGGAAAGAATCAACACTAATGCAATAGTGTAGAAAATGGCTAAAGTTTTATATTTCGGCGCAGAAAGTCTTTTCTTTTTATGCTTTGAATAGCCAATCGTAATCAAGGCCACCGCCAAAATATTGATGGTGGGATGTTCAACCAAATAAAGGCGATGTACAGCCGTTTTCATTACCTCTCCTACACCCAAATCTGCCCATAATGAAAACCGACTAGAAGTGAAATACAGCACAAGTCCAATAAGCAATTGTATGTGAGAAACTATGAGTGTAAACAACGCTACACGAAATGTCTTAGGGTCGTATTCTCTTTTGGATATTACCCCAAAAATTGCTTTTAAAACAGCTAGAATTAAAACGGCTAAAACTAAATAGGCCCAATAGGAATGTACGGTTTTTATCATGGTAGTTCTGTTTATTAGTTCATACAAAAGTACAAGATTTTTAGGCATAAAAAAACCTTAGACTTAACGCATAGATTTATACATAGCAATAAGGTTGGCGGTAGATGTGTCATGTTGTGCCAAGCTGTCTTGAGAAAATTCTTTTAGAATCTTACCTGCCAATTGTTTCCCTAACTCAACACCAAATTGGTCGTAGCTAAACACATTCCAAACGACGCCTTGAACAAAAATTTTGTGTTCGTACATAGCAATAAGTTTTCCTAAACTTTCGGAGGTAAGCTGATTGATAAAAATTGTATTTGTAGGTTTATTTCCATCAAAAATCTTGTACGGAACAATAGCTTCAGCTGTGTCTTCGGCAAGAACTTCAGCTTTTGTTTTTCCATTGAGTAGTGCTTCAGTTTGTGCAAAAAAGTTAGACATTAATTTGTCCTGATGGTCTTGATTGCCGTGCAAGGATTGTGCAAATCCTATAAAATCGGCTGGTATCAGTTTTGTGCCTTGATGAATCAATTGGAAAAATGCATGTTGTGAATTGGTGCCTGGCTCCCCCCAAATAAGATTACCTGTTTGGTAATTTACCTTGTTTCCAGTACGATCAATACTCTTTCCATTGCTTTCCATAATGGCTTGTTGCAAATAGGTTGCAAATTGATTTAAATATTGTGTGTATGGGATTATTGCTTCACTTTCGGCTTTGAAAAAGTTATTGTACCAAATACTCAAAAATGCCAATATCATTGGAATATTTTGTTCAAATTTTTCTTCTTTAAAATGAATATCCATTTTATGTGCTCCCTTTAGCAGAGCATCAAAATGTTCAAATCCAACTGCCAAACTTATACTTAGGCCAACTGCGCTCCACAATGAAAAACGACCACCTACCCAATCCCACATAGGGAATATGTTTTGAGGATCAATACCAAATGCTTTTACTTTTTCGATATTGGTAGAGACGGCAACAAATTGTTTTGCAATGTCGTCTTGAGTTGCATGTTGTAAAAACCATTGCTTGATGGTTGTAGCATTTGATAGCGTTTCTTGTGTCGTAAATGTTTTTGAAACTATAACGAAAAGAGTGGTTTCTGGATTCAATTTTTTGAGCACTTCGTTCACATGGTCTCCATCTACATTACTTACAAAGTGTACATTTAGATGGTTCTTGTAATAAGATAAAGCATCAACTACCATCGCTGGTCCAAGATCAGAACCACCGATACCAATGTTTACAATGTCTGTAAAGGCCTTGTTGGTAAACCCTTTTCTGCCCCCTTCAATAACTTCCTGAGAGAATTGTCTTATTTTATTTTTTACTTCGTAAATTTCTGGAATTACGTTGTTTCCCTCATAAAAAACCTCTGCATCTTCTGGTGCACGTAGTGCAGTGTGTAGTACCGCTCGTCCTTCTGTTTTGTTAATTTTTTCACCATCAAAATATTTAGAAATCGCATCGTCTAATTGTATTTCCTCTGCCAAATCTTTTAATAATTTTAGGGTTTGTGGAGTGATTCTGTTTTTAGAAAAATCAAGGAAAAAATCCTCCCATTTAATATTCATTTTAGAAGCTCGATCTGAATCAGCATTAAACCAAGAAACCATATGTTCGTCCTTGATGGATTCAAAGTGATGTTGTAAGTTTTTCCAAGCGGAAGTTTGTGTGGGGTTAATGGATTTTAAGCTCATAATATTTATTAAATATGGTTAGTTTATAGAGTCTAATCGTTGTTTAAGTGGCGTAATGTATTTTAAAAAATCGGTTTTATATTGTTTTGGAAGTGCTTTGGCATCAGGAAGTTTTTGACGAAAAGGGTCTACTTGTCGTCCGTTTTTCCAAAATCGATAACAAACATGTGGTCCGCCAGTATTACCTGTCATTCCAACTTTCCCAATCACATCTCCTTGTTTTACAAAATCACCAACATTAACCAAACGCTTGCTCATGTGTAAATACTGTGTAGAATAAGTCGCATTGTGACGAATTTTGACATACTTTCCATTTCCTCCACGACGTGTAGATTCTACAACTGTTCCGTTGGCTGTGGCCAGAATAGGAGTACCAACAGCTGCTGCAAAATCAGTTCCTTTGTGTGGTCGGACTTTGTTGCCATAATATGCAATGCGCCGATTTAAATTATATCTTGAAGAAATTCTACTAAATTTTATAGGGCTTTTCAAAAATGCTTTTTGCAGACTTTTACCTGTTTCATCGTAATAGTCCGTGCTGTTTTTGGACTGTGGAGTGATGTAATCAAAAGCATATATGGGTTCGCCTTTATGCTCAAAATAAGCGGCATCTATACTTTCTATACCTGCATAGATTGTGTCTTCCACAAAAAGTTGTTTATAAATAACTTTGAAATTGTCTCCTTCTTGAAGTCTAAAGAAATCAATGGTCCATGCATAAATATCATCAGACATATCATAGATCAATTGTATGGGTAACCCTTGCGCTTCCATCGTTTCTGATAACGAACTTTCGATTACTCCAAAAGCTTCTTTTTCGACAATTTTTACTGGTTTGCGCTGTTTGTAGGCAACTATAGAGTCACAAAATTCGAGAACTACATATTCTATTTTATTGGGCTGATATATAAAACTTTGTGGCGTCCGGTTTTCATCCTTACTACATAAAAGCATATACGGTTTACCAGCGCGGAGTTGGCGAATATCGAAAGTGTCTTTGGCTTGATTTGCAATTTTATAAATCTGAGGAAAGTCTACATTGTATCGAGATAGAATTTCTCCAAAACTCTCACCCCGCTGAATGGTGTCTCGAACAACAAAAAAATTATTCAGATTATAGCCAAACTGTATGTCTTCTTTGGGTTCTTGAAGTTCAGGTATTTCTTTTTCTGTTGTTGTACAACGCATTACAATAATTGCCAATACAACAACTAAAATAAATTTTGATACGGGATTAAAATGGTGGTTTTTTTTAAAGTTCACTAGTCTAAGTTTTGTCCCCAATTTTCAACTTCTTCTACGCTCCAAAGTTCTGGAAAAAATATTCTTTTTTGGTATTTTGGATGCATATATTTTTGCCAATTACTCCCCCCTGTTGCTTCGCCATCACCCGAATTGGCTAGTATATAGTGTTTAGCGGCATTAAAATGAGCCATAACCCATGTTATGTTTACGGTATAATCGTAATGACGCATGGCCTTTATAAGGGCTTTGTTCTTTTGATTTTCGGAAGATAATTCTTTATAGCGCGACCATAGATTTTTGCTGTTGTATACTTTCATAAATGTGATGAATTCTTCCTTGTAGCGCTCTTCAAAATTTGTGAGTAAGATTGACTTCTTTCCAGTTTCATAATCTTTACCTGCAGCTTGCCAATAAAGGTGCTCAAATGCATGTTCAAAAGGAGTGTTACGATCTATTGATTTACGAAATCGTGCATCTATTAAGTTAATGAGCTCTGTTGAAGCAAATTCAATTTTTCTGTATTGGGCACTTTGGAATCCACTTGCGGGTGTTAGTGTATGTCTGAATTTATTGTACTGTTCTACATCCATTCCTTCTTGCATGATAGCAAATGAGGAGGTCAACATATCGAAATACCTACTCACGCGCATGAGTTTGTCGGTAAAGAAGTCTACCTCCAAAACGTTGGCTTTGGCAACCTGTTGAAGCTCCCATAGAATCATTTTGAAAATAAGTTCATTGATTTGATGGTATCCAATAAAAACCATTTCATCTGGAAGATTGGTGCGCTGAATTTGCAAATTCAAAAGCGCATCGGTTTGAATATAGTCCCAGTAATTAATGGTTTTGCTGTGCAAAAGCCCTTCTAAATACACATTTTTATCCTGATTGATTGCACTATATTTTTCGTCGAGTGCATGGACTAACTGTTCCGTGGATTTGTTTTTCATAGAGTGTTCATTAGAGTTGTATTTCAAAGGGATGCTTTAATCCTTTAAATGCTTCCAATTCGGATCGCAAAGATCCAACTCGAAGATCGGCCTGAATTTTTATAGGTATTTTATTTTTATCTGCACTAACCCAAAGTGTTACGCTTTCTTCTTCATGAAATACACGACCTGCCATTACATAAGGACGAAATTTCAAGCATTTTACTTTACCAAAGTTGGTTTTTATTGTTTGACGTCCTAGAAACTTTAATTTAAATGTAAATATTTCATCATCAAAAAACATATTCAACTCAACGACTTCGCCTACTTGAATCGTTTCAGTATCGTAATGATCTCTCAAATAATAATATGCAGAGAGCATGTCTTGAATATCAGACCGAATGGGCTCAGTAGTTTTTGTTCCCTTTTTAAGGTCGTTTATGTGTGCTATGTTATTGTTGTAGTCAAATTCTACTATTCTATTTTTGGTATAACCCCCTTCATAAATGTCTCTTACAAATTTATAGGGTTTGCTATTGGTTTTGTCAAAATAGCTTTCGTATCGATCTTTAACCTTAAAAAACCATTTTATAGCACCTGTTGTCCATCCTTTACCCACAACATGATACACGGATTGGTCTTTGTACTTAGCATCTTTGACTTTTAGAGTAGCATATCCAGCTTTTACCCAACCACTATAGCTAAGTTTAAATTTTAGCCATTCGCCTGCTTGAAAAGAAGAGTCTGTTTGCGCTGATGCAGTGCATAAGCCAACAAAAAGTAAGAAGTAAACTAAAATTGTTTTCATTTTGACATCATTTGTTGATGTACATGCAAATTTGCAATTATTATTCCAAAACTAAAAACAATTAAAAATCATTATTGCATGAGTTATTAAAGTGTCCCTCGATTTGCTTGTTCGCGTTCAATAGATTCGAACAATGCTTTAAAATTTCCTGCTCCAAAACCTTTGGCACCCATCCGTTGAATAATTTCAAAAAATAGCGTTGGACGATCCTCTACAGGTTTTGTGAAAATCTGTAATAAATACCCTTCTTCATCAGCATCTACCAAAATGGAGAGCTCTTGAAGTTTTGAAATATCTTCTTTCATGAGTTTCATATGCGCTCCCAATCGCTTTGGAATGGCATCGTAGTAGGCCTGTGGTGGTGGTGGCAAAAACTCCACCCCATTGGCCCGCAAATGCCTTACGGTAGTTATAATGTCATCGGTGGCAACCGCTAAATGTTGCACCCCACAGTCTTCATAAAAATCAAGGTATTCTTCGATTTGAGAACGTTTGGCTGCTTCGGCAGGTTCATTTATTGGAAATTTAATTCGACCATTCCCATTACTCATTACTTTACTCATCAAAGCTGAGTATTCGGTATGAATTTGCTTATCATCAAAAGATAAAAAGTTGACAAAGCCCATCACTTCCTCATACCATTTTACCCATGTATCCATTTCTCCCCAACCAACATTACCAACCATATGATCTATGAATTTCAGTCCAGCACTTGGTGGGTTATAATCCGACTTCCAAGCAACATAACTAGGAAAGAAAACACCATTGTAATTTTTGCGTTCTACAAACACATGAACCGTTTCGCCATAAGTGTAAATTCCCGAGGTTACAATTTCACCAAAATCATCACGATGAATTCTTGGTTCAAAATAGGATTTTGCTCCTCGCTTGGTGGTCTCTTTATATGCTTTATGCGCATCATCCACCCATAAAGCAATGACTTTTACACCATCACCATGCTTTCTTAAATGATCGTTTATTGGAGACTTACTGTTAAGTGGTGTTGTGAGAACCAGTTTTATTTTTCCTTGTTGAAGCACATAACTTACCTCATCTTTTGATCCTGTTTCCAAGCCCTTGTAGGCAAGCGATTGAAAACCAAAAGCGGTTTTATAGAAGTGCGCCGCTTGTTTGGCATTCCCCACATAAAACTCGACATAGTCGGTTCCTAAAAGTGGTAAAAAGTCTTGAGCGCCATCGAATATTTTTTCGAGACCGTAGTCCACAGATTTTAATGCTTTTTTCATAACTAAAATTTTAGGTGAATTATTCTTTTTCTAACCATGATTTATAATAATCATCATCAGAAATTTTCAGGGCTTCTTCGGTAATTTGAAGCGGTTTAAATGTATCAACCATAACGGCCAATTCTTGAGTGTCTTTTTGACCAATACTGCGTTCCATGGCGCCAGGGTGTGGCCCATGAGGAATGCCTGCAGGGTGCAAAGAAATATGACCTGCTTCTACGTCATTTCGACTCATAAAATCCCCATCCACATAATACAAAACCTCATCACTGTCTATGTTACTGTGGTTGTATGGTGCTGGAATCGAATCTGGGTGATAATCATACATACGTGGCACAAAACTACAGACTACAAAAGCATTGGTTTCAAAAGTTTGATGCACTGGTGGCGGTTGGTGTATTCTTCCTGTAATGGGTTCAAAATCGTGAATTGAAAAAGCATATGGGTAATTGTATCCATCGTAGCCCACTACATCAAAAGGGTGAGATCCGTAGATCATTTCAATCATTTCATTTTGTTTTTTCAATTTTATTTTAAAATCTCCACTTTCATTATAAGTTTCGAGTTCTTCTGGACGACGAATATCCCGCTCACAAAAGGGTGCATGTTCCAACAGTTGACCAAACCAATTCCGGTAACGCTTTGGGGTGTATATTGGACTGTAAGATTCTACAATAAAAAGTCTGTTGTCTTCTGTGTCGAATTGAACTTGATAAATAATCCCTCGAGGGACTAACAAATAATCTCCGTATTTGAACTCCAAATTCCCAAACATGGTGCGCAGTTTTCCAGAACCTTTATGAACAAAAATGAGTTCATCAGCATCGGTGTTTTTATAAAAGTAATCGGTGAGCGATGTTTTTGGTGCTGCCAAAATAATATTGCAATCTGAATTTGTGAGGACAATTGTTCTGCTCTCTAGATAGTCATCTTTAGGAGCCACCTCAAATCCACGTAATCGATAAGATTGAATATTGTTGGGTTTTGCAATTTTTGGGGCAACACTGAATTGCTCCCCAATTGATTTTACTTGTGTTGGGCGTTGCTCGTGGTAAGAATTGGTGGACATCCCATCAAAACCTATTGTACCAAATAGTTGTTCATAATAGAACCCTCCATTTGGCTTTTTAAATTGAGTATGCCTCTTAGGAGGAATTTTTCCAAGTTTGTGATAAAATGGCATAATAAAAAGTTTTTATGTTAAAGAAATAAGCTAAAAAGGAGAATTGTTCATGCAGGGCGCACGAAGGAGCTTATTCAGGGTTTCTCTTGATAAGAAAATGAAGTAACAATAAAAGATCTTTCCAAAATAGGGTCATACACAAATTTAATAAAAAAATCGATACAGACTAGAACCAGTATCCCAAATTCACGAGCACACCCCTGTAATCCGTCTCTGGAGACCAATGGAATTTAAGTTCGATTGGGCCAAAAATAGTTTCTAAACCATAGCCCAAAGCATAGCCACTGTACGAGGGTAATGTAAGCCACTCTTCATTTAAGAAAATATCGTTTCCAATATTGGAAAAGTTCCCCGAAATATTGATGTGGTGACGCTTATAAAACTCGTAATCAGCATTAAAATAGGCCTTTACAAAACTATTCCCAGAAAGACTAAAAAAGTCATACCCAAAGAAAGTTCCATTGTTGATAATCTCGTGGTGTGTATAGCCACCCAATCCAAAATTAAGCGTCGGAATTTTGTCGTTTCCTACCATAAATCCACCTTCAGTGCCAATTAGAAAAGATAGGTCTTTAGTGACTGAAAATGCTTTTGAGATATTTGCTTTTAAAACAGAAAATTGACTGAATTCATCAATGTTTGAGGCCGTTAAATACAAATCCATACCCCCCTCAAACAAAAATCCACTTGATGGAAAGAAAATATTATCAATAGTGTCGTATTTAAATAGCACATTGACATTAGAAAAATCAGATTCTATAATTTTGTATCTCGAGTTTTGAAATGTTGAAATGAGTAACGGACTTGTTGCATATATGTTTAGGCGATTAAATGTTGCGCCGATTTTAAATGAAAAATCTCTTTCAATTAGTGTTTCTACAAAAAAACTTCCCGTGAAATCCGAAAATGTAGTTGGGATTTCAGTGTTGAGTTCAGCCGGAAGTGATCTATCAAAAAACAAAGGATTTATATCATACTCAAAGCGCGTAAATTTGGCATTGAGTCCTATACTCCAATAAAACCCTTTATCGATGTAATAATCAAAATTAATCCTCGAATTATCTCCAAAAATAAAGTCCAAAGACAACACATCATTTTTAAGCAAAAGTTGCTTTTGAGTAAAATTTAAAAGAACTGAACTTTGGAAAATCTGATCATAATGAACCCCTAATTTTAAAAAACTAGTGTTTGTAGTTTCTTTTATTCTTCCGTAAAAATCATACCCCTCATCCTCCGACAGAGAGAAATCATATCGAAAACTCTTAAAATTGTTGGTTGCTAATAAATTATTGACGCCGTTTTTAAAATCTTCAAAACTCAAGGTTTCATTGTGTCTAAAACGCAATTTCCCAAAAACATAAGCATTGGTGTATTTTTCATTGCCAACAATTTTTACTTTATTAATTTTTAGACTGTCCAAAACAGGTGGTTTAAATGCTGGTTTCTGAAAATTTTGGGTCTTTGCTATAGCGCTTAATTCATCTAAAAATGGCACAACAGACATTTCTCCACGTTCAATAATTTCTGAGCCCTTGTTAAAAGAGATAATAGAGTAGCCCTCTACATTGGGCTCTATGTAAAGATCTGTAAGTTGAATTTTTTCTTTCATGGCTTCAACAGTTCTGAAATTACTAATTTGAGTTAATATTTCAGAAACAGATTTAATCTCATCTTTGGACAAAAGATCTTCTTGAACATTGACACCAATAATGTAATCCAATTCTTTTGTCTTTAATAGTTCTATGGGGTAATTGTTCGCAATACCGCCATCCATGAGTAATACCCCATTGTATTCTATGGGCTGAAAAAGTGTAGGCAATGTACTGCTTATGGCAATAGCTTCTGCAAGGTTTCCATGGTCTAAAAGTACAGATGCCCCAGTTTCCATGTCAGTAGCCATGCAATAAAAAGGAATAGGCAATTTGCTAAAGTCCGAAACCTCTCGAACATTCATCGTCAATTTCGTAAACAAATTGAAGACATTTTGACCTCTAGATATGGATGATGGCAATTGAATTTTAAAATTATTAAATGGCAAAGAAGCCGCATATTTCTCAGCATTTTTGCGCTCTTGAAAAGTCTTTGAAGCACGTGGCACTTTGTCGCCTAGTAAAACATCAAAATCAATTTTTCTAAAAATAGAGTCTAATTGCTGAGCAGAATACCCAGAGGCATACAATCCACCAACGGCAGCACCCATACTTGTTCCCCCAATGTAATCGATGCGAACACCAAGACTATCAATCGCTTTTAGCACACCAATATGCGCCAGTCCTTTGGCACCACCACCGCTCAAAACCAATCCAACTTTGGGATTCTTTTTCACAGGATTTTGAGCAAAGCCAATAAAACAACAGAAGAAGAGAATATAAAATTTAGGGTTATACTTCATTTTTATTGTGGTAAAAGTTATAAATTTTATGTGCTTTGGCCGTACCAACAATTTGCTCCAATTCATCCAATTTAGCAAAAGAAATTCTTTGCGCTGATTTGAATGCTTTCAACAATTGTACTCGCGTTTTGTCTCCAATACCAGAAATGGATTCCAATTCTGAGTGTAATGCAGATTTACTACGCCTATTGCGGTGATGTTCTATACCAAAAC
>ERZ1048068.1019-NODE-1019-length-22920-cov-5.804155_pt1 | contig 22920 bp, 21 predicted proteins | sample MGYA00383098_ERZ1048068 | MGnify/ENA primary metagenome ERZ1048068 (study PRJEB29581, sample SAMEA5548368) | metagenome | biome: marine; feature: coastal; material: water | depth 1 m | study: Short-term variability in the microbial, nano- and picoplankton... | reverse complement strand
ATAACATCACTTATAACTGAATTATCATTATAGCTAATATATGGTTCTCTTTTAACCAATACATTATTACTATATGAAAATAAGTTATTTATTAGTATTTTTATTAACTTAATAATCATTTATAATGGATTCATTTTTTATAAATATTTTTTCAATTTTATTCAATTTAATTTAATATTAATTGATTTTATTTGATTTTATTTAATAATAAATATGTATTTAAAAATATTATGTTAATAATATTATTAAATATGATAACAAATAAAAAAATATTATTAATAGGAGGGTCTGGATCACTTGGCAATGCTTTTATAAAAAAATATATACATAATAATATTATTTATGTATATTCACGAGATGAATGCAAACATTGGCATATGCAACTAGAATATAATAATCATATAAATTTAAAATTTGTAATTGGTAATGTATGTGATTATAAAAAGTTACAACAAACATTACTTCGTAATAATTTTAATTTAATTATTAATGCAGCAGCTATGAAACATATTGATAAATGTGAATATGAAAGCAATGAATGTTTAAATACTAATATTATTGGTCCACAAAATCTTGTAAATTTAATTGAAACATTTCAAAATGTTTTAACAAATCTAGAATGTTGTTGTTTTATTAGTACAGATAAAGCATGTAGTCCTGTAAATATATATGGTATGTCTAAAGCTATTTCCGAATCTTTATTTATTGAGAAAGCAAAATTTATAGATAATATTAAATTTGTATGTGTAAGATACGGCAACGTACTTAATTCTCGCGGAAGTATTATTCCTATGTTACATGATTTAGGTAGAAATCAAGAAGTAACTCATTTTAAATTAACAGATGATAGAATGACTAGATTTGTTATGACTCTAGAACAAAGTGTTGAACTTATAGAACATGCGGTTATTAATGGTGATAGCGGTGATATTGTAATACCAAAACTTATTAGTTGTAAAATTAAAGATATGATAGAAATTTTTTCTAAATTATACAATAAACCCATAGAAAAGAGACCATTGCGTGCTGGTGAAAAAATGTTAGAATCATTAATAAATGAGACACAATCATTAAGATTAATTAAAGATGAAAAAACTGAATATATGTATATAAAACCACAATATAAAAATGTTATATCAAATTGTGATCTACAAGATTATAATAGTAGAATTAATCCTTTAACTAAAAATGAATTAAACCAATATCTATTAAATTTAAAACTAATATAATTATTTAAAACTAATATAATTATTTAAAAACTTAATCTATTATTAATAAATAATGAAACTTGAATTTAAAAAACTTAAGTATTATTTTTTATCATGCAATAATCCAATACGTGTGGAACATATGATGAAAGAATTTTCTATTTATGATATTACTGAAGTAAATCCTGTATCTACTGATATTGGAATCAGTAAAGAACAGTCAGGTTCTACAGGGTTTTCTAAAATGTTGGATTTAGCTATAAAAAATCAAGATAAAAATATACCTTTTCAACCATTTGTTTTATTTGAAGATGATATAAAAAAATATAGGGATTTTCCAGATGAACTTGATATACCAGAAAACAGTGACATATTATACATTGGATTAAGTTCTTGGGGAATGACTAATGCAGAATTAGGATCAAATGGATCTATATGTTTTTCAAATATTTCATCACATCCTGAAATTGTAAAAATATATAATATGTTATCTACACATGGATTTATAATTTGTTCTATGGTTGGATTAATAACATTTCAAAAATGTTTATTTGAAGATTTTTATAGAAATCGGGGTTATGATATGGCATTGGCACATATCCAACCACATATAAATGCATATGCTCTTAGAAAACCATTAGTATATCAATATCAACCTATTGGTGGACAAGAAGTTGCTACAAAAATAGAAATTCGACCAAATATTGAAAGAAATATGCCAACCGAATGGATAAATTTTACAAATTTATCATATAAAACACAATTTTATTAATATTTATATAATTATTATATAAATATTAATAAACTATTAATAATATTAATATGACTGACTTTAACTTTGCAAAAGAAATGGTATATGGAAAAAAACATATGCAAAAATTAGATTATAATATTAAAGATTATAAATTTATTGAATTGGTTACTAATTTATTTGAATCTGAATTATGTGAACTTCATAATAATTCTAATATTAAATATGAATTATTTACAGAATTAGGTAAAGATTCACATACGGAATTTCACAAAAAATTTTATAGTAAATTAGACGAACATTGGAAAGAAATTAAAGATGAATATTCGAAATTTATTAATAATACAGTTTTACCTTATTTGGGTTTAGAAGAAGCCTTAGTGCAAACATTTCCAACATTCAGAATACATCTACCAAATAATGTAGCTATAGTTATAAATCATTATGATTCCGATTCAAAACATAATCATCCTACTGGTGAAATAAATTTTATATTTGCATTGACTAATATGTTTGATACTAATACAGTTTATATAGAAAAAATGCCTCGACTAGAAGAATACGAACCTATATTATTAAATGGTGGAGAATGTATATGTTTAAATGGAAATAAATGCAGTCATTATAATAAAATCAATAAAACTGGTAAAACACGGGTTAGTTGGGATTTTAGAGTACTTCCATTAAATTATTATGATAAAGAGAATGAATTAATATCAGTTACAACAAAAACTAAATACAGAGAGGGAGGATATTATACTCGTTACAAGTTAAATGAATCAAAACCATATATTGCAAGAGATATTTGGGATAAAGAAAAAGAAAATTTTAATCATGTTATGAAAAAATATAATGTAAATGATGCTTGGGGAGTAGTTGATTTATTTGAAAAAAAAATAGCTGAATATGCCGGTAGCAAATATGCGGTTTCTGTTGATAATTGTACTGATGGATTATTTTTATGTTTAAAATATCTTAACGCCAATGAAACAGTTATAATTCCTTCAAGAACATGGATATCTGTACCTTGTACTGTAATACATGCTGGGTGTAAAATTAAATTCGAAGATAGAGAATGGTCTGGTGCATATCAATTAAAACCGTATCCCATTTATGATGGAGCGGTAAGAATGAAAAAAGGTATGTATCAATCGGGAACATTTCACTGTTTGTCTTTTCATATTAGAAAACATTTACCAATAGGAAAAGGAGGAATGATATTAACAGATGATAAAGATGCATATGATTGGTTTAGAACTGTTCGCTATGAAGGACGAAGTATGGGACCTGATGGTGTTAACTATTTATTATATAAAGATGATCCTATTAATTCTATGGGTTGGAATATGTATATGACACCAGAACAGGCAGCACGAGGTTTAGAATTATTTGAAAGAATTAGCGATGATAATCCAGATCAAGAAAGCTCTGGTACCTGTAAAGATTTAAGTAAATTAGATATTTATGGAGATATGAAATGTAATGATGAATTACCATATTATTCATATGATTATTGGTTTAATAATAGTGAACACGATTCTTGGGACCAAGGTGGTGAGAAATATTATGTTAATACATTTTATGAAAATATTATAATGAAATTGGATGATATACCAAAAGAAGGTAAAATATTAATATTGGGAACTCATAATTGTTATACATTTGATAAATTATGTAAACATTTTGGTTATGATAGATGTATTGGTTATGATTTACACAATCCAAATAATCATCCTAATGTAGTAATTAAAGATTGTATGGAATTAGGAGATGAAGATAAAATGGATATTGCATTTTGCCATAATGATTTGGGTAATTATGCTACAACACCTCAATTGAAAGAACATGGTCAAAAATGGGCTGCCAAAAATATTGTTTCAGGAGGGTATTTCTTATCTAACAATAATTTTAACAGAGCAAAAGTTAAAAATATTGAAATTATGAAAGAAAATAGATTTGAAATTACACAATTAGTAGATTTACAAGAAAAATATGATTTATCAGGGTTACCTTTTGAGAGAATAGAAGGATATATGTTAAGTAGGAAGAATTAAATAAATAAATAAATTAATTTGTATACCAACATCTTATTAATTTACAAATATATAATATTTCATTATTATCTAATGTTATATATGAAGGCAAAAATAAACCATTATTACAAACATAATTACTATTTGGTAAAACAATATCAGAATAATAAATATTTGTCTTATTTATTTCACCATAAACTGGTCTTGTTTGTATCTTATGTATTTTTAGAAAATTTATTAAATTATCTCTATCCGGTATATAAATATCTACAAACCAAGGTACCCATTCATTATTTAATGGTTCAATCATTTTAACTATATTTTTTAAATTTTCATAGTACAAATTATATATTTCTTGCATTCTTTTTACTCTATAGTCTAATTTTTTAATTTGTTCTATTCCAATTACTGCTTGTATATCTGTAAATTTTAAATTTATACCAAATACTTCAAAATCATCTTTTCCACTTTCTCTTCTACCAAAATTTTTAATTATATTCATTTTTTTTGCCATACCATCATCATCTGTTACGCAAAAACCTCCTTGTCCTGTACTTATAATTTTAGGGGAACTTAAAGAAAAACAACCTATTTTGCCAAATGTTCCCAAAGATTTTCCATTTATTTTACAACCCAATGATTGTGCACTATCTTCTATTAAATATAAATTTTTTTCATTACATAATTTAACAATGGCATCCATATCTGTATATCTATTATTTAATGAAACATGAATGATGGTTTTAGTTTTTTCTGTAATATTTTTCATAATTTCATTACAATTTAGAGTAAATGTATCTTTATCAACATCTATTATTTTTGGAATTAATTTTAAAAATTTAACAGCATTTATTGTTGCTATCATTGTATAATTTGGAACTATTACTTCATCTCCTTCATTTAAATTTAATGCCATTAATGCTAATATAATTGCAACTGTTCCACTAGTAGTCATTATACACTGTTTACAACCCACATAATTACATATCATCTTTTCTAATTCTTCTGTTTTTTTATGTTCTGTTACAAAATTATCTTCCATCATATAACTATATGTTGCTAACGCCTCTTCTTTTTCAAATGTAGGTCTATGTTGCATTATTGGATGAAGTTTATACCAATTCATCATTGTTAAAACATTTGTATCTTTATAACAAATTTGATAATAACCACCTGTTAACATTAATGTTGGTTCTCTATTTCTCTCTATATCTCTTGGATTAGTCTTTTTTAAATCATATGTTGAAATATAATTAAGATAATCTTTCAATAAAATTATTCTAAAATCTAAAGATATTCTCAATTTATTTTCTTTATTTTGTTCATTATAATGAGTACATTTATTACCATTAAAATGAAACATCTCTCCGTATTCTAATTTAATTGATTTAAAATCTTTTTTTCCAGGTTCTGATTCTATATAAATACTATTTGTATCACACATTTTAGTAATTGGTATTAAAAAATTTTTCTCCCCTATAGGATGATTACTTAAATGATCAGAATCATAGTGTGGTGGTATTACAACACTTTCCATATATTGAATTCTTATACTTGGAAAACTTTGAAATATATGTATCTCTTCTGAAGGATAAAAATAAGCAAATATATCTTTAATAAAAGTACAATATAAATTTTTAAACAATTCTTTTGATTTTATATCGTTATAAAAAATTTTATGCAAATCTGTATCTTTATCATTTAAATAACCTAAATTTAACACATCTTTTACTTCTTGATAATCTTTTGACTTTAAATGTAAATTTTCCAAATTTATTTCATCGAATAATTTCATAAAATATTCAACAAATGGATGTTTATTTATATCAAATTTATAAATTTTATGATCTCCCCATTGAGATTTTAATGAAAACATATAAATAATTTATTTTAATAATATTTATATGTTTTTTTTATTTATATGTTTTTTTTATTTATTACATTCTACATTTAAACTCATTAATATTCCATTTTCTTTATTCATATGTGGTATGTATGATTGAGAATAATCATCTATTTGACGATGATCTACTTTTCTCCAATCCCACAATCTTATGTTTTTAAAACCACTGGTTTCCAAAACTTTTTTTAAGCTATCAAAATCATATGTTGTTTTATGATATATTTTCTCTTTATCAGTCATGTTCCATTTACCATACAATGGACCTAAACACTGATCTAATGTAATTTCACCTTTATTATATAAATCACAATATACAGCAAAATTTGGTACAGCCAATCTTAATATACCATCGGATTTTAAGCATCGTCTCCATTTTTCTAAAACTTTTACACATTCTTCTCTATCAAAATATTCAAATACATGTGAAGCATATATAATGTTAACTGAATTTTCTTCAAAAGGTAAATCAACTATATTATGAGAATGAATATGATCATAAGTTGAACCATCTATATGTATCCAATCTTCTCCAAAATTACGTTTTCCACAACCTAAATTTAATTTCATTATTTAAATATCTATATGAATAAATATTTAAATAATATTTTTATAGTAAATCTTTATTATATTAAATCTTAATTATAATCTGGATATCCCAAAATTGTTTCATATGTATTACAATCTCCAAAAATCCATGATAAAAATGAATATGAACTTCCGGCACTACCAATAATATAATTACATTTAGATAGTAATATTAAGTTTGCAATTGCTATGTAAAGATTGCCTGTATCTGATCTATTATTATAAAATGATATTTTATCTAATTTATCGTTTATTATAATTTTATCGGGAAATTTATTCAATAAATCTATTTGATATTCTTCATGTAATGTAGTTAAAAATATTTTAGAATCTTTTTTTTGTAAATGATCTCCTATTTTATTTATTAAAAGTTGATATGTTCCCTGTTTTTCTTTTTTTATACCGCCTTTATCATCTCCACGAATTTGAACACCTAACATATTTGTAGAGAATTTTGATAAAATTTCACTATAAATATTTTTTATATTATTATGTATAATAAAATCTTTAAAACATGCTTTCAATTCTTTTATATATACATCTTCTATATAAATACCCATTTTTTTTGTATAAGGTATCCATTTGTCCATAGGATCTGTTGGTAAACCAAATAAATGAGTATAATTTTCTAATATTAGATTTTCATAATTATTAAATATATTTAAATCTATTATTCCATAACCTTCCAACTTCCCATCATTTTTTTTCACAGGTTTATTACTAATTTTAGAATTATAACGTAATATATAACTTTTAGAATTATTATAATAATCCATATAAATATTATTATCTATCAATGTAATTTTTTCTATACTAAATATTGATTCAAATGCTATTGCAAAATTTACAGATTTATTATGAATATTAAATGTTTGTCTTGGCCAGTATAATAAAAAATCTATATTATATTTTTTACATATTCTATATATTGAAATAATTGGTCCTAATCTATTGCCCAATTCAGATGTAGTTGATAATATAATTCGCATATTACTATAAATATAATATTTATATTTAAATATAAATATTATATTTATAGTAATATTATGAAATTATCATATAATGAATTTTTAAATTTACATATTAAATCATTAGTTGATATTAACATATTAAACAATGAAAATCATCCAAAAATACCATATGTAAGTTCTATAAAAATTTTAACCAATAATTTTAATTTATCAAAAATTTCTGATATTATTAACTATTGGAAAGAACAAATTGATAATAATAATAATATGATCAATCATATTAATTTAAATGATATCAATTGGATGTATGTTTATTGTATTAAATATGGATTTTTAAAAAATTTAGAAAAAATAAATATAAATATATACGGTAGTTGGGAATATACACATAGAAAATATAATCTAAATATAAATCAAGCCGACAAATATTTATCTACATTAGAAAAAATGTCAAATGAAGATATTAATATTTTATTAAATGAACCTATAAATATTAATAAAAATAATATATTACTTGACGGAACACATAGATGTTGTTGTATGATTGGTAGAATAATAAATGGAGATAAATATATTAATATTAATATTAATTATACAGACTGATTTTTATTAACAATCCATATCTCATTATTTAAAAATTCCACTTCATTACCAAATATTTCATCAACTGCTTTTTGAACCTGATCATTTTTTTTACTTGTAAAATAATCATCACCAGCAATTATACCGTTTTGTTTTATTACTTTTAAGGATTTCTCTATATCATTCTTAACAGTTAAATAATCATGTCCACCATCTATAAATATATATTCAAATTTATAATCATTTTTTATAAAATAATCTAATGCATCATTGGATGATTGTTGATATGGGATAACAATATTTTGAACTTCTAATTTATTTATATGATTATTAAATGGAATTAAAAGATTTCTGCCATATGTATCTAATAGTTCTTGTTTTTGTTTTATATTCTTAGGCCAGTCATCTCTTATTTGGAAATAATCAACACAATGCAATTTTATAGGTTTTCCGCTCTCTTTTATTTTTTCCGCCAAATACATACTTGATTTTCCTAAAAAACATCCTATTTCTAATATATTCGTTTCTTGAACATTATCTGCTAATTTAACAAAATTATCATATATGTTTCTTTGCCCATTATTAAACCATCCAAATATATTTGAATAATACATATTATATAAATATATTATTCAAATATATTTATATAATAATATACATAATATATTATTATAGAAATGATAAATATTATACCATCAAATGAAGAAATTGAAATAGCTAAAAATTGTGGTTATTATAATAGAGAAAATTCAAAAAAGCAAAATTATATTAATAAAATTTTTAAAAAACCTTGGGGACAAGAATATCTAGTATATCAAAATGATAATATTGGTATATGGATATTACATATTAATAAATATGAAAAGACTTCAGTTCATTGTCATTTTAGAAAAGCGTCTATTTTAATACCATTACATGGATGTTTTAAAATAGAAACATATAAATCTTTTGAAATATTACATGAACTAAATGTATTATATTTTCCAATAAATACATTTCATGGTATTATGAGTTATATTGACGATGGGGTTATAATGGAAATAGAAATATATACAAATAAAATTTCATATAGTGACAAAAATGATTTATTAAGGTTACGTGATATTTATATTAGAGATAAAAATTGTTATGAAAATTCTACTCAAGAAATTATATTAGAAGAAAATGAAGCCGTTAATTTTCATAAAATGAAACAAATTATTTATGGTGATACAATAATTAATTTTAAAAATTTTGATGAACTGTATTGTAATAGTGATTTAAATTTAAATAATGATTTAAATATATTACTAAATGGAAAAATTTTTCAAGAAAATATATTATCACCCGGATCAATTATAAGTAATAATAAGATTATTAGTAATTTAGATTCAAATACGATATTTTTATGTATAAATAATATTAATAACTATGAAAACAGTAAAATAATATATAATAAAACTCATCTGAATGATTTAATACAAAAACATAAGTTTACGAATATTGGTTTAACATCTGGATGTTTTGATATAATACATAGCGGTCATATTAATAATTTAAAATTATGTAAAAATAATTGTGATAAATTTTTTGTTTGTTTAAGTTCTGACAAACAAATTAAAACATTAAAAGGTTCAGAAAGACCAATAAACAATTTAAAAGATAGAATTAAACTATTATCAACATTACCATTTGTAGATTATATTATTTTATATAATGAAATAGATAATGAAACTGAAATAGAATTAGATAATATAATGAATATATTAAAACCTAATTTTTGGTTTAAAGGCAATGACTACACTATAGAAAAAATTAAACAAAAACATCCTGGATTAAATAATATTATTTTATTTGATAATATAGAAAATAAAAGTACTACTAATATTATTAAAAAAATACAAAATAAAGAGTAATTACTATTATTAGTATTAGTATTATGATTTATTTAATTACTGGTATAACAGGATTCTTAGGACCGCATTTAGCTAAACAGCTTATTGATAATGGTCATACTGTATATGGATTATTAAGAGGTACAAGAGGAACTGAGTATGAAATTAAAGATTTATTATCGCAAGATATTTTTAGTAAAATAAATTTTTTATATGGAGATTTAATACATTATCGTACAATAGATAAAATTATGAAAGAAAATATATTTGATGGAATATTTCATTTAGCTGCTCAAACACATCCACCTACAAGTTTTAACGACCCAATTGGAACATGGGAAACAAATGTTATGGGATCAATTAATTTAATAACAGCAACACATGATCATCAACCAACTTGTAGATTTATATTTTGTTCAACAGTAGAGGTTTATGGTAATGAAGGAATTGATAAAAGAAAAATAAAAGAAACAAATACAATACTTCCAGCGAATCCTTATGGAGCGTCAAAATGTGCTATAGATTTATATATTGGGGAACGAATGAAAAATAAACAGATAAATGCTACTGTAGTTAGACCATTTTGTTTTACAGGACCAAGAAGAGGTGCAAGATTTTCAATAGCGTCCGATGCTGTTCAAATTGCAAATATGATGTTGGAAAAACAAAAAAAAATATTAAGAATAGGGAATTTAGATACAACACGAGCAGTAACTGATGTAAGAGATGTGGCAAATGCTTTTTATTTAGTAAGTCAATCAGATAAGAGTATTGGTAAAACATATAATGTATGTGGTGGTTTACCATTAAAAATGAGAGAATATACAAATATGTTAATTAAATTCAGTAAATTAGAAAATATAGAAATGGAAATAGATGAAAGTTTATGGAGACCAATAGATATAGAATTTCAAGATGGCGATGCTTCATTGATTAAAGAAGAATTAGGTTGGGAACCAAAAATACCAATTGAAAAAACAATAAAAGATTTATTAGATTTTTGGTACAAAAAATTAAGTAATCAAATTCAATAATATAAAGATATTTCATATTAAAATATAATGACTATTTTAATATGTGGTGCATCTGGTTTAGTTGGAAATGAATTATGTCAGTTATATGAAGATAGAAAAATAAAATATTTTGGCACATATAATTCTATTGAAATTAAAAAAGAAAACATGTATAAACTAAATTTTTTAGATATTAATGAAATAGAAAATTTTTTACAAGAAAAAAGTATTAGCATATGTATATTTTTGATTGTTCAAAGATTAACAGATATTTGTGAAAATAATTGGAATGAAATAAAAAAAATTAATATTGATATGGTAAATAATACATCATTTATTTGCAATAAATTAAATATTAAATTTATTCATTTATCAACTGATTATGTATTTGATGGAATAAATCAACCAAATTACCCGGAAGATTTAAAAAATCCATTACAAAATTATGGTATTTCAAAATTATTATCTGAATTTAAAGTCCTATCTAATTGTAAAAATTATTGTATTATTAGAACACCTGTTTTGTATAGCAAATTAAGTAGAATACATGATAACGCTATAACTACTATAGCCAAATCTATTATGGACCGTCGCGATATATCACAAACAGAAGATAATTATAGTATACGACGACCAGTATATATAAAAGATTTATGTATATTTATTTTATATATTATTGAAAATAATTTTAATGGAATATATCATTTTTATAATCCTTATAATAAATTTACAAAATATGATATATGTATAAAGATAGCAAAATATTTAGATTTACCATATAATCATGTTATACCAAATGATAAATCAAGTGAAGGATTGGCATTACGTCCATATGATACTATGCTTCAAGATAATAAATATAATATAAATAATTTTAACTTTACAAATTTTGATAAATCTATTGAGCTATGTTTTGAAAAATATAAACATTCAAAAATAAATATAGTTAATGCAAAACATTTTTTCTTTTTATTGGATTTAGATGGAACCTTAATTAATTCCAATGAAGCACATTATAATTCATATAAAATAGTATTTGAAAATATTAAAAGAGAGTTTCTCTCTTTTGAAGAATGGAATGATTATATAAATAATAAACATATTGATGACTATTTGAGAAAACAATTCACAGATTCTGAAATACAAAAAATAAAAAATGACAAGGTAAATAAATTTAAAGAACAAAATATTAATTTTACAAAAAATAGTGAAAAATTTTTAGAATTTTTAATAGAGAATAATATAAATTGTTGTATAGTAACAAATACTAGTTATAATTCAATAATGATAATTAAAGATAAACTTCCTATATTTAAAAATATAAGTAATTGGATAGTTAGAGAAGATTATACAAATCCCAAACCAAATGGGGAAAGCTATATTTTGGCAAAACAAAAATATTATAAAAATGAAAAATATATAATTGGGATTGAAGATACAAATGTTGGTTACAAATCGTTAAAAACTGTAACAGATATTATTTACTTATTTACTACCGAAATAAAACATAATTTTAATATGAATGATTGTTATATTTTTGATGATTATAATAAAATTATAGCATAGATAAATATTTTTCACATAAATATAGTGCTATCATTAAACTGGTTATTTTTTTTTCATTATTAATAAAACTACTATTATTTCCTAACCATATTGTTAATGATAGCAGTTTTGTGTATTTATTAAATATATCATATTCATATATTTTACAATATTGTTCAATAAATGTAATTTGTATATTATTATTACTAATATCTAATTTTTTTACATCCATTTGATCAAAAATACTATAACCAGAAATACCAAATAATAATTTGGCATAATCGTACTCTTTTATACCATATAATTTACTATTTCCAAAATATCCTCGTGGGTCTATAAATCTCAAATCTTTATTATTTATTAAAATATTACCCAGATGAGTATCTCCATGTATTAAACAAAATTCATATTTATCATTATTATTTATAATATTTAATATTTTATTATTAATTATATTTAAATAATAAGATAGATTTTTTACTTCCACATTATTAATAGTTTTTATTGATTTGAAATTATTTAAATTATTCCAATCTGTTTTATTATATCTATATACAATTTTATCATAAATTTCTAGTTTCAAATTAGTTAAATATTCTTGTTTTGTAATTATTTTAGTATATTTATGCAGACTATTTAAATTTAAAATAATATTTTGTATAAGTTCATAATTTTCATTAAAAATGTTTGTTAAATCTTTGTAATCTTTTAAATATTTCATTTTAATAATATTATTTGAATTATCTAAATTATATATCTCTGGTATAGGAAAATTTATATTATTATCAATAATAAATTTATAAAAATTAATTTCATTCTTTATTTTATTACTGCCCTCTATATTTTTAGCCTTTTTTATTAATATATTATTTTCTATTTCTAATAAATTAAATGAATATCCATAATTATTGATATTCATAATATATTTATTGTGATATATTATAAATATCATTTTATATTATATAAAATGATATTCATTTTATTATAAAGATTTATAAGTTTTTTCTAATCCATCTATCAAATTTGTTTTAGGATCAAAATTTAAATCTCTTTTAGCTTTAGATATATCAGCATATGTTAGGGGTACATCTCCAAGTTGATTTTCACAATGTTTTATTATTGCTTTTTTTTTTGTTATATTTTCACAAATTTCTATAAATCTATTAAGTGAAATTGGATTACTATTACCCAAATTATAAATCTCACATTGTATATTTTTCTCGTTATCCAATGATGCAACTACACCACTTACTATATCATCTATATATGTATAATCACGACTCGATGTACCATCACCATATTTATTAATCTCTTCTTTTGAACTGATTGCTTTTAAAAATTTATATGGTGCCATATCTGGTCTACCTCGTGGACCATATACTGTAAAAAATCGTAAACCGATTAGTGATATATTATATAATTGATTGTAAGTTTTTGCATAAAATTCCATTGCAAGTTTACTTACTGCATATGGACTATTTGGTGATGTTATTGGATCAGTTTCTAAAAATGGAACTTTTTTATTTAAACCATAAACACTACTACTACTTGCATAAACTATATTAAAAATATTATTTTTTCTAGCTTCCTCTAATATATGAATAAATCCTTCAATATTTGTTTTAATATAAAGTTTTGGATTTTCAATTGAATATCTTACACCAGCCATTGATGCTAAATGACATATCTTATTTGGTTTCCATTCACTTATAGCTTTTGTTATACATATATCCTCTTTTCTAAATTCAAAATTTTGATATTTTTGTAGAATTATTATATTTTGTTTTTTTATAGATATATCATAATAATCATTTATATTATCAATACCTAAAACTATATCACCCCGTTTTAATAAATACTCACATACATGAGATCCTATAAATCCTGCACATCCAGTAACTAAAATTTTTACCATTTTATTTATATAACATTTTATAAATAAATAAAATACGAATCTATATTATTTATATTATCTAAGTTATTAATAATATTTAATACTATATTTTTATTTTTATTTTCATTGTGTTTTATATTTTGACAATAAAATACTAATAATTTATATTTATGAACAAGAATATTAAAAATACTTTGATCAACAGTATGATGATACGTTACCAATGGTAATGGTAACATATTATCTTTATAATATGTAAAAAATATCCAATCATTTATAAAATTAGTATTTATATCATTTTTTTTTAATATAAACCATGAATTTAAAACATGTAGTTTATCTATGAGATTAATATTATTATTATTAGGAAGTATTTTATTCCATATATCTAAATTATCACAATATTTAAGAGTATTATTTTTTATATCATTTCCTACACTTCCTGCAATAAATCCTTTTTCAAAAACAATATCACATAATTTATCTATATTTTCTGTAAATCCTTCCACATAATGTTGTGAAGAATCTACATAATATAATATATCAGTATCATTCATCTTATCATATACTTCTTTTATAATAAATGCTTTCCACGAATTATAATACCCGTCTCTTTTACCATCTCTAATAATTGTTGGCAAATCTTTAATATATTTAAACCAATTGCGTTGTTTAATTTTTTCCAAATTATAATCATGTATATTTATATTTTTTTTTGTAAATTTATAAACTGAATCTATTGTCATTTTTTTTGTTGTATTAAAAGGCTCTCCATTTGAATATAAAACCAAATTAACTATCATATATAAATATATATTTATATATTTATATAAATTTATATAAATATATATTTATATTAATATATATTATGTATATAGCAGGAAGGCAATTAAATTATGATTATGTTATGCCTGGATGGGCTACTATACTTAGAAATTTAATGACAACAATTCGTACTGCAAAAAATAACAATGCAGAATATAAAATTTATTGGGAAAGAAAAGTTAGTAAAATATTACCTCGAGATAATAATAATAATATAACAGATTTTACGTTACCTGCATTTAATATATTTTTTAAAAATAATATAGCAATAAATTATATTCCAAATGATTCGAATATTATTAGTACATGGAATTTAAATGTTTTTGAAGAAGATATATGCGAAAATTTTTCAAAAGAATATCTACATGATTTATTAAATGCTTGTAAGTATGAAGGTGGTAAATATAATATACAAAAACAATTACCCGATTACACAAATATGATACCTATAAATATAAAAGAAAAATATTGTGAATGTTTAAATGAATTAGAACTAAATGATGATATTTTAAATAGTATAAATAATTTTTATAATAATAATTTTGATGAAACAACTATATCATTAATAATTAGAACATGGCCAGAAGATAAAAATAGAGCTAAAATGTTTATATTGGATGAATTTACTTCTTATATTAATAAATATTATAAAAAAAATAAAATATTTATAAGTGTAGATACAGATCCCAATTTATTTATTGATTTATTCAAACAAAAATGCTCAAATAATATATTTTTTTATAATACATATGATACTAATTATATTGATATATATAAAAAAGCGTTAATTAATTTATATTTAGCATCTAAAACATATGTTATTATAGGATCACGACATAGTAATTATCCAGAATTTTGCTGGTGGCTAAGTAATTGTAAGTCAAAATTCATTGCTATTTGATTTCCATATTACGATAATATATTTATCTGATTTATTATGACGTGGTAATGATTTGAATACTATACATTGTTTGATACTATTTATTGATTCTTTTATATTATTTAAAAGCCTCATTGAATTATTATATCTATCATTACTATCTTGTGCCGAATCTTCTATTATATATATACCATTTGAATTTAATTTATGCCATATATTTTTTATTGTATTATATTGAGAATTATAATCATGTGCTCCATCATCTAGTATAATGTCAAACATTGGTAATTCATTAAATTTAGTTAAATTTACAGAACAATTCATCTCGAATATTTGTTTAACATCATTATTAACAAAAGCATTATAATTTTTATATAATTCAGGTTTAAATAATTCAAATTCTTTTAAATTTATATCTATACCATAAATATTTCCTTTTTCAAAATAATCACACCACATAGCTAAACTTCTACCTTGAAATATGCCTATTTCTAACATATTAATATTTGTATACCTTTTATCTTTAAATATAGTATCATAATATTCAGTAAAACCTACCATTGCCTTATCTCCTCCTGTATTAATTACATTCATTCCTCTATTTATACCACTATAATAACCATATTTATTGCATAATTCTGTCAATGATGTCATATTATATATATATAATATCTAATATATTTATATAATAATTCAATTATTATTATCATCTTTATCTATTATATTTTTTATTGTTGGCCAAATATTATATTTATCCAGTATTAATTGTCTAGCAATTTCCATATCTAATATATTTTCTTCAGTAATTGGTTTCTGTATTATTTCATATAATTTATCAATACTATTAACATCATTTATATCTAATATATAATATGAATTTTTTGGAAAATATGTATCAATATTTTTACAACCAAAGTAAATTGGTATTGTCCAACTTAATAAACAATCTGTTATTTTCTCTGTAAAATAATTATCATAGCATGAATTTTCTATACATAATGAATATTTATAATTCTTCAAACCATCATATTTTGATTTATTTTTATTTTCATTAAATCTATTATTAGCCCCCCCCAAATTATGAAAAGGCAATTCACCTTTATAATTTAATCCCAAAGAGTTATCCCACTGAGATCCATAAACATCCATGATATTTGGATATTTATTACAAAAATCTTTTATAAATTTTACTCGTTTTTTACAGTTTTCTGTATGTAATCTCATAGATGTTACTGTTGATAATAATAAATTTTTTTCTAATTCATTATGTTTACAATAATAAAAATCATCATAACTCATTTGCATATGTTCAGGATGTGTCCAAACATGATACAATTTTTCATAAGAAAATGATAACCGTAAATTTATATTTAATAACTGTATAATATTTGGTTCACGTTGAAATATAATTAAATTATTTGTATTTATTTTAGAATATAATTGATTATTCGGTAAACCGCCCAAACTTATAATATAATCAGCTTTATTAATATCTTGTGTAAAATGAATATTTTTCCATATTCCACTATTATTAGGAGTAGTTGTTTTTAATCTTTTTAATAATGTTGAATCTACTTCACCCCAATTATTAGTAAAATATATATACTTATCTTTATGATTTAAATTCATTTTTTATAATATAAACTAATATATTATGTTTATATTATAAAAAATAATATAAAATATTTTTTACCATTCATGTTTATTTAAATGTTTTAAGCTAATTAATTTTGTCGGAACATCTAATAAATATAATGTTATACCAAAATATCTTGCTAATAAAAAAGATGGACGCAATCCTGAAATTTCCGCATATTTATTTTCTATTATATGAGAAATAAAACCCATTATTTTTTCGAAAGTACATATATCTGCTAAAAATGATTGTTGATCACCTAAAATAGGATTATTTATTAATAAGTATTCAACAGTATATTCTGTATTAAAATAAATATTAAATTCATTTAATATTTTATAAAATATATTTTTATTATTAACTATTATATTTTCATCAAAAAAAGATTTAAATCTATGGCGCCCAGATAATATAATTATTAATTCTTTATTTGTTGATATATTTTTCTCAATTTCTTCGGTTATACTGGTAATATTTTTAAGTTTTTGTATTTCTACATGTGATGTATTATTTTTCAATAATACATCATCTATTTCTAACGATATATCATATTCTAGAAATCCTATATATTTATAATCTTTATATACATTATTTTTATATATATGATATATTGCACTTACAGCCATATATGGATTACTAAGATTTTGCAAACTAGAATTATAAAAATTAAAATCTTTTTCGTAACATATATCATATCCACACATTTTATTATATTCCGCTGGAAATAATTCATTACATTTTATAAATTTATATTTTTCAATATTAAATTTTGAATCATTCTTGTAACATTTATCCAATAAATATTTATGAAAAATAACATATATTTTATATTCATTCATTGTTATAATCATAATATACAGATAATATTTAAATTCTTATTTTATGTATTAATTCTAAATCATTGATATCTTTTGGTTCACCTCTATTTTCCTTCATTTTCTTTATAATATTTAATGTTGCAAATTTATATCCGTTAACATAAAAATGATTTTGTGGATTATATATTATTTCATCCTTATGTATTTGATAATATGATAACCATTTACCATCATGAATACCAATATTTTCTGCATCTATACATTTATTATCTTTATGCAAATAATCTATATCTTTTGCTTGTCGTAAATTATACATTTCCATAATTAAACTTGAAGTTAAACAATAATCTTCATTATTACTTTCATTATTATTTTCAATTTCTTTAAAATAAGTTGTTAATAATTGTTTTGTTTGTGGGCTAATATTATTTGTTCCATTATTTAAAAAATTTATTGAATTTTCATTTAATAAAGCAGCGCTTATTCTCCATGTATCGCTTATATAATCGCTTACATGTAATGAATGTTTTCCTAAATTATATATTTCACGGCATTTTTCTTTCATTTCTATTAATTTTGTTACATCATACATTGAAATTGATATATATATAATCGGATTATCAACATAACAAAATCTAAATTTACCATCTCCACCCGAAGTAGGAAATAATCCCCCAATCCATTCTTCACCTCTATATAATTCTTTTATTAAATTTATTAATCCGTTCGGTGATAGTTTAATTACTTTATGATAATATATATCTCCATATTGTTTTATTATTGGTATTATTTTTTGAATCTTATTATTATCATACGCATTCGGATATAAAATCATACATCTTTGATTTGGATTATGATTTATATATTCTAATGCCATTGTATCAGCATATATTCTTTCTAATGGTGGCTTTCCCTGTCTTTGTAAAAAAAAATTATAATCATAATATTGACCTTTACCTGATATTTGCTTTATTTCAGGTTTAATATTATAATAGTAAGCTGTTAATAAGCGATGAGTACCATTTTCAATAATACCATTTTTATCAACAGGTATTGGATATTGTTTATTATATCCATTTTTCTTCATATCATCTATTAATTCATTAAATACTTTTATAAAATCATCTATATTTTGTTTGATAATAGTGCTATTTGGTAGTGTAGTATCTGGTAATTCATAACCACCATTAAATGTAGTTATATGTGCTTTATATAAATCTATAAAAAAAGAAGTATTATATTTTTTATCATATTGTTTTACATATAAATATTTTGCCATAAAATCAAATCTACTTGGATAAAGTTTAATCATATATAATAATAAATATACTTTACATTTAATATAATAATTAAAATATAGTAATAATGGTTATATTAAAATAATATAAATAAAAATTTTCATAATTTAATATATGAAATTAGCAATAGTGATAGGAACAAGACCAGAAATAATAAAAATGGCACCAACAATAAAATTATGTAGAAAATTATTTGATACATTATTAATACATACAGGACAAAACTATGATCGTACATTAAATCAAATTTTTTTTGAAGAAATGGATTTACAAGAACCAGATGTATATTTAGATTGTTCTAGAGAAAATTGCTGTAGTGCAGTAGGTGATATTATAACAAAAAGTTATACTATATTTAAAGAACACGATATTGATTGTTTATTACTACTTGGAGATACTAATAGTGCATTATGTGCTTACAGTGCTAAAAGATTAAAAATACCTATATTTCATTTAGAGGGAGGAAATCGTGCTTTTGATCCAAATGTACCAGAAGAAATAAATAGAAAAATTATAGATCATTTATCTGATGTAAATATGTGTTTTATGGAACATGCTCGTCGTAATTTATTAAAAGAAAATGGTAATCCAGCATATACTTTTGTTATAGGGTCACCGATCCCTGAAGTATTTGATAATATAATGCCTAAATTAAAAAACTCTCAAGTTCTAGAAAAATTTGATTTAAAAAAAGATGAGTATATAGTTTGGAGTGTTCATAGAGAAGATAATATTGATAATGATGAAAATTTTTTAGAAATGATGAATTCATTAAATAATACAAGTGAATTTTGTGAAAAACGAATTATTTTTGGAGCACATCCACGAACTGCCAAAAAAATTACTAGTTCGGGCATTAAATTAAATGATAATATTATAATAACAGAACCATTTGGTTTAATAGATTATTATTGTTTACAGCAAAATGCTTCATTTGTGGTGTCTGATAGTGGTACAGTATCCGAAGAATCAAATTTATTAAAGTTTAAAGCAATATTACTTCGTTATTCAACAGAACGTCCAGAGTGTGTAGATGCAGGAAGCATTGTGTTAGGAAATATAAATTGGTCAAATTTAAAATTATCTATAAATACAATTACACATTCAAATCATATTTACAATAAAGTATCTGAATATACAGATAAAAATTTTTCAGAAAAGGTATGTAAGATAATAGCGGGATATCATAGTATAGTTAATAAAATGCTTTGGTTAAAATAATATTATTATATTAAATTATAATTTTTTAATTCTTTAATTTGATCAGTTAAAAGTGGAATATTAAATATATTATTTGTTTCATAAATTGTAGTTAGTGATTTATCAATATTGTTATCAGTTTTAAATTGTTTAATTGTGATATTTAAATTATAAATATTATTTATAATATTAGCTAATTCAAATTTTGATACAATATTAGGTGAAAAAATATGTCTAACTCCATCCCAATACATCTCTTTATTGACAATTGTCTCAATAATTTTTGCAAGTTGTAAACACGTAATACCATTCCAATAATGATTTATAAAACCATTCATTTCTTTATTTTTATTACTTCTTACCCATTCTAAAAATTGTAAACATTCTTTGCTTTCTTCACCAATTACAGAAGTCCTAATAATTGTACCACAAGCCAATTCACCCAAAGATTTTGACATTCCATACATTTTTGTTTCGTCAGAAACACTATTTTCATCATAATTTCCTTTGGAACCTGAAAAAACACAATCAGTAGTGATATGAATAAATCTCATATTATATTTTTTACACATAAAACTCAATATAATAGGAAATAAGGAATTTATCATAAAAAATGACCGTGTATTATTTAAATTATTATCTGTAGAGTGTGGTATAATGCCAATACAATTAATAACAATATCATTAGGGTTGGGTTCGTAATTTTTTAAAAATTTCTCTAAAATGTCATATGTAATATCTAATACATTTATTTCATTTTTAGTAATAGAAATTGTATCATATTTTGTTGATAAATATTTTTGAAAATAGTTACCTAACATACCAGCCGAACCAAAAATGAATATTTTCATTATTATAAATATTATAATGATTTATTTATAATATTTATTTGTAATATTTATTTATAATATTCTTTTACAAATTTATCCATTAAACAGTAATTTTCTAAATTATTTTTTAACATATTATTATCTAACTTGTTGCAATAATCTTTAGCTTCTTTTGCACCATTAAACCAATGAATACCTATTATATCTTTATTATTTTGATAAAATTCTTTCTTTATATTTTTATCATTATATAACATTTTAGTTTCATTCCATTTTATAGGTAAATAACAATTAGCATCATCCATATATACTTCATTTAATTTCATCTGCGTTATTATTGGTCTTCCTTGTTCTGTAGAAAATAATAGATGAAACATATTACATCCCAAACATTGATATTGTGTTTTATTATAAAATAAATGAATGTTATTTAAAATTATATTAAAAATTGAATTATTTGGATTACATAAAAATAATCCTACAGGATAAATATTTCTATTTACTTCTTTCCATAAATATCTATATAATACTACATTTTTTTCGATTTTCAATTGTTTTTTATGATAATATTCTTCAATATTATTTATAAATACAATATCAAAATCAGACCATAAGCCACCAAATTTATTTAATATATATAAACGAAAAAAATCACTTTTGATTACTTCAGAAGCTTCTTGAAATTTAAATGGTAAATTATTAAAATCTATATTATGAATAAATACATTGTTAATATTTTTCAGTTGATCAAAATAATCTTTACCTGTATATTCTGCTTTCTGTTCTGAACCAGACCATGATTTATTTTTTACAGGATTTATCGGGCAATATATATTTATTTTCCACCCAAAATGATACTTATTGAATGACAAAACAGTTAATAAATTTAGATAAGAAAAATTAGAACCATCCCAATATAAATGTAATAATTTTGGATAATTAAAATTATATTCTTGATGCTTTCTAACATATGTTTTATATAATTTCTTATTTAATTCAATCATTCTATTATTATCTACTTTACGATGGTGGGGTTCTGTATCTCTTGGATGGCATTGGTGGATGACAAATCCC
>ERZ1048068.1013-NODE-1013-length-22975-cov-11.115314_pt1 | contig 22975 bp, 36 predicted proteins | sample MGYA00383098_ERZ1048068 | MGnify/ENA primary metagenome ERZ1048068 (study PRJEB29581, sample SAMEA5548368) | metagenome | biome: marine; feature: coastal; material: water | depth 1 m | study: Short-term variability in the microbial, nano- and picoplankton... | reverse complement strand
AATTGTAAATACTGCCGGACCTGCAATGTAACCTGCGGTTGTAATATTGTTTGCTACAATATCGTGTGTAGTAAGATTAGTTGCATTACCTGTTGAATGATCTGATACTAGCAAGCCGCCAGTGGTGTGTCTTTTAAGTGCTAAGTCGCCTATAACAGCACTGTTACCACTTAGGTATAAATCTCTAAATCTTGCACTTGCACTTCCTAAATCAATGTTTTCACTTGAACTAGGAATAATATGATTGCCTACAGTAAGTCCTGCCAGCATATCTACATCTGTTTGTATTTCTATTGCACTTGAATCGCCGCTATCAATTTGGGTTGTAATAACATTACCAGTTACTGAACCAAATGTTACATTGTCTGTTGTTTGTACAGTTTGATCTGCACCTTGTAAGTCAGTTACTGAGTTGTTCTGTAAGTTAAGAGTTGCTGCAACACCGTCAACCATTATAGTTGAATCGTCAGCAAACACTGATCCTGTTAAGTTACCTGACGGTGATTCTATAATAGCATCAATTTCTGATTTAGTATATGCATCACTAATCGAATATCCTGCTACAGTAGTTGGTTTTCCATTTAGATCAGCAAACTGTGTTGTAATGCTATATGCTAAGGTGTTCCAGTCACTTGTACCATCACCTACTTTAACTTTATAAGTATCTGTTTCAACACCTGGTTCGCCAAGTGCGAGAGTAGGATTTACACTTGCCCAAACTGCGGCTGTGTCTCTACGTAACTGAATCTTTGCGGCCATACTTCATTTCCCTTAACTAATTAGTAACTGTATTTATCGACTGTTGACCGTTAAGGTGTTATACTGTTAAGCCTGGCGAGTAAAGTATGATACCTTAATATTTTCTGGATTAAACCAATGTTCGACTACTTTTTTTGCAACTTCGATATCAAATTCTTTACAACTAAAAATGTCTAAGTAAAAGTCACCGTTTATATCTACAAAATGCCCTGCAATGTTTGAAGTTTCAATCAACTGTAACAAACTATAACCGGCTGCTTCTGGATTGTGTGTTGCAAAATGTTCTACAATTGGATCACCATATGCAGTCATTTCAATTTTGTTTACCAAGTCTTCAGCAAACTGTTTTATATTTTCACCATCTCTTACTAGTTCAAGATCGCCAGCACGGCAATCCAACATCAAGTGATGTCCCCAATATTCGTATTTCATAATAATTCCTAATAGTGTTTATTATATATCTCAATTGTCTTTTATAAAGATATCAACTGGAACAGCCATTCTTAATGAAGAGTGAAATTGTCTTACACTATGATACACATATCCTGGCATAATCAAAACATCGCCTGTTGATGGAGTATGCTCTATAGGACTAAAGAAGTGTTTAAATTTATTCGAATCAAATCCTCTATTAGCATTAACTCTCGGGTCATGTATAACTAGTTCGCCGCCTTGGTCTTGTTCTTCTGCTAACAAATAAAATACAGCCGCAAACTGTGCTCCTGAATGATTATGGATATCCATACTGTACCCATTAGTTGAGCCAGTGAGCCAGGACTTAAAATCATAGCTAAAGTCTTTAAGATCCATTTCTAACGCTTCTTTAAAAAATTCAGTATACTTTATATCAGCTAATGTCTTTAACAACGGTATTCTATCAGTTAGCGAGCCATCACTAAAATCAGACTGAGGTTTACCTATGTTTTCAGTTTTCATTATCTCGTTTAATAAAGATGTACATTCATCTTGAGTAATAGATGTTTTATATATAGGCGTTGCCCAACTGTTATTTACTCCCGATTTCAGCATCGTAGTACTCCTTTATGTCTGGTACCATACCTAGCATAGGTATAGGAAATTTTACTTTGTCCATTATATAATTATACGTATCCGGATCTTCTTCGTATGTTCTAAAATATGGATCGTTATCATGAAGCAAGTTAGGATCATTTAACAACGAATAGAAGTCTTCGTTAGGATAGTCTTGACTTATCCAATATGCATAACAAAATGCTACAGCATAACTCTTTGCAGGATATATCCATTCGTCAACGTATTCAAAGAAATGACGCAGTGCATCTTCTTTTACGTTTTCTGTTATTACAATATCAACTTTGTTTAAATCGTCAGTATGTTCTGTATTTAAACGATGATATATTTCTTGTTTAATTTTCCATTCACTTGTCATAATACGGCAACTCTAATGCTTGTTTCTCAATACTAGATAAAGTTTTTTTAAACTTAGTCCAATACCAGAATCTTTTCTTTATATAATACAGAAAATCTCCATTGTCAACAAATTCTGTATCAAGATTTTCTTGGAAGTTTAGATACATAGCGAAGACATACCATTCACTATAATTTCGCATGAAGATACTGTTAAGGTATTCAGTAACCTTTTCGGGTTGTGGGTCAACAGTTTTAAAATTATGTCCAAGATCTGCATCAACATCTACTAACGTTGGTACAAAGTATTTTTGTGTGTACCAAAGATGTTCATGGCTTATAAACTTTTTAAAAGTTTCGCGGTCTTCCTTACTGTTAACGCATACAGTTAAGTACCAATTTTTTTTACCATTATGTCCGTCGCAACTACTTACAGTTAACCATCCTTTGTCAGTAAGTGTTTTGACTAAAGTTATTATATTTTTTTCTAATACTTCGTCAAACTTATTGCTATAAGGAGATACAGTGTGCATTATATTAGGAGTTATGTTTATTTCTCCTTGACTTTCTTTATTGTAATTTACATTAGATAGTCTACGATTAATTTCCTGTATATTTTTAATTTCCATTATCATCTCCACAGAACATTGTAACATTTATACTAGTTCTAGGACTTGTTCCAGTATAGTGTAGAACCTTATGCATTGTATCAGATTCAAATACAATTAGTTTGCCAGGTGCAAATTTAATTGTTTTAACATCATCTTCAGCAAGGACTTGTAACTCACCGCCTTGGTTAACACTTCCGTCAATCCATAATACTCCAGCATGAGTTCCTGGCATTACAGTATGATTGCCGCCTATGCCCTTTTCATTATGCCAATCAAATCCGTTGCCAACTCCTGTAAAAGCAGTTCTGTTAAACCAGTTATTAGTTATGTTTACTTTGTATCCTACAGTTTCCTCTATTAGTTGTGTAAAAGTATCCATATCATTTTCTAATGGGTTGTGAACATTATTACCGTCAATAGATTTTAATTTCTCTATTAAAGGATTGTTAATATCTACATTATAAACTTGCATAATAATCTAATAATCCTTTATATCCGTTACAACTATTGTCTAAGTCTTTTACATATCTATAGTGTTCTGTTAGACAAGTGCCAAAGTATTCACAACTACGACAAATTTCACTTACATTACTTTCTTTTTCTTTTTGGGTCCATGCTATATAATCTTCCCATGTGTCAAGTTCTAAGAAATATTCTTTATCATTCTTATCAAACTCTAGTACTCCATACTTACCGTTAGGAGTAATGTATATATGATTGTCTGAGAATGCATTGTATTCTTTATTGAAACTAGCTCGTATATTATCTTCATTAATAAATTGAAATTTCTTTGGTGTACTTGATTTAATCCATTTAATAACAAACTGTTCAAACTCTTTGTGTGTTACATTGTGGGCGTTTGCTTGATTAATACTGTATGGTTTTATTTCTACACTATCAACGCTAGAACACATGTTTAACATTGTGATCATTTCTTCAACATCTTTGTTTATTACTTCAGGTGTTGCAAGTATTAGTACAGCGATCGGAACGGGACTCATTAACATATTCTTATATACTAACTCGCTTTTTTCTCTTGCTTCGAAGTCATAACTTACACTAAGATAAACATCGTCTTCAAAGAAACCGTCGTGTAACATTGAGTAGTTAGTAATAATATTAATTTCATCTGTATAGTGTTTGCGTACAGTGTCCTTTAATCCATAGAAGTAATCTTTCTTTAGAGCTCCTATTTCTCCACCATACAAGTCTACATAGTCAATCTTAGGAATGTCTCCTAAAAGCTGATCAAGCCTTTCAAGTGATATCTTTTTTTGATTGCCTAATTGTTCTGGTGTAAGATAACAAAAGTCGCATCTAAAATTACAAAAGTAACTAGGATTAATTGATACTGTAAACATTAATACTCCTTCACATATGGTGTAGGAGTTAACTGTCCAGTCATACCATTTGCTTCAATAATATCTTCTGCAATTGATTTCATATGTAAGCAATGCTCTTCAACTAAGTTATGCTCTTTAAGATCTTTAACTGTTTTTCTACATCCATTGCAAATTTGAAACATTGGACAAGTAAAACAACTCTGTTTTAAATTATTTAAATGCAAGTCTTCTCTTAATGGCGTAAAAAACTCTCCAGCCATTTCTCTTTCAAAGTCAATTGCTTTGTCCATGTCGTCACCAAACGCACCGCAACTATAATAGTCGCCTTCTGGCTGTAGTGTTCTGATGCCTGCATCACAGTCTCTGTTTACTGGACAAGTTGTACTGTGTCCTTTTAACTTTACCATCATTGCTTGTGTGTTATGTTCCCAATCAGCAAGTCCTGCTTTCCATATGTCAACGTATCCTTTATACATCTTACCTTTAACATACGGAGCAGATTGTTCTCCACTTGCCATAGCATAGTTTACTTTACATACCACATCCATCTTCTTTGCTAACTCAACTGTCTTAATAACAGTGTCTTCATTTTCTTCTACAATGACAGCAATGAATCCTGGGCGATACCCGCAATATTTTAAGACAGCATCACTACACTTCCAAAAGTCTTCTTCAGTGAACTCAGTGAAATCACCTTTGAGCCTACCACCTCCGTATTGAAATGATGTTGCTATACCTACTCTTGGGTTTTGAAATACTTCTAACCATTTCTCAGGCTTCTTATAAAACGGCCAAAGATTAGTTGTTAACGATATAGAAGCTGGATAGTTATTCTTGTCAAGGAATTCAATTATATCTATATAATATTTAGGGTCCATCATTAACGGATCGCCGCCATTAACTATTATAGTTTGGGTGTCAGGATATCTATCTAGAAACCTAAATATCTTTAAAAGATCTAGTTGTGCTGTATTGTCGTTTTCAGTTATCTTTGAACTAGAACAAAACGTACATTTAAAATTACACAACTCTGTTGGTTTTACAATTAAGTCCATTATAGTCCTTCTATATAAAATCCAAAATTTGCTACTATTCTGTCAGTAGGTATAACATTTAGTTTACTTGCCCGATGTTCCCAGTTGGATTGTTGACTTCCAAAGATAACATCATATTTTTGGGGATACATAAATCCTGATTCTTCTTTTGTAATACTATTTCTAAACCCGAAGCTGCCTCCGGTTTCTTCGTTCATGTTATTAAAATGAAGAAGGAACATTGCATTAGGTCCTTCATTTAAATCGCTATGATAATTATCGGCGCCTATATCAATTCCGTTCCATAAAGTTCTATAACCTAATGTGTAATTAGGAAATAGTTGTTCTACATACTTCTTGCCTAAAAGATTATGTGTTTCTATCATCTTTTCTTTGAGCAAGTCTGTTTGCTTAGGCCACCAATACCAATCTGTGTAGGGCTTTTGTTCCCATTCTACCTGGTCTAATATTTCTTCTAATGGAGCAAACACTTCTTCATCATTAGTTTGTGTATAACCTTTTACAAAAAAATCTGTTAGGTCCATTAGACTATTCCCAGACCATATGTGCGTATTTCTTCAAGCATTAACATTAACTATCCTGACTTCCAAAACATTTCGTGTTCTAGTTCTTTTGCAGGACTAATACATTCGGTAGTTTCCATTATCTGCATTAACGAGTGAACACCTCGTTCTGCACAGATAGGTAACAGTTGACAGTTTTTACACACTGGGTTATTAAGTGCCCATTCTGTTTGACTTAAAAAGCCTTCTAAATAGTCTTCATATAGACCGTCAAAGGTCCACTCTTTTTTAACTAAAAACTCGTCCTCAAAACTTAAAAATGCATCCATAACAAACGGAGTCATATAAAGTTCTCCTGCTTTATAAACTACATCAAAGTCTTTACCTTCTTGTGGTAGTAAGTCGTAAACGTCTACTTTATCTTTGTATTTTTGTCTAGCACTTACCATATAATCTTTTAATTTCATTGTAGCATTAAAGAACGAAAGGCGATTCATTTCTAAACGCAAGTTTGTTCTTCCATGCGGTAATACTAGTCCGCAATCAAAGCCTTCCATAAGCGGCGAATGGTGTGTCTTTACAATTAGTTCTTCTGTTAGGTTTTTATTATGTTCTCTATCGTAAATAGAACTAGTTTCATAGTTAATTATAAGATATGTTTTTGTATGTGTTACATCAGGCATGTTGTCTAATGTAATTTTAATTCGTTCTTTAATCTTGTTAACGTAACTTTCATTATCAATGTGGTAGGCTTCAAAAGGTATTACAAATTTAACTAGTCCACCTTTTAGTAGCCAGTTAAGTTTCTTTCCAAAGTCTACATAATTTTCTAATTTTGGATCTAAGAATGCACAATTAATTGCTGTCTTTAAAAACTTTGTTGCAAGATCCTTTATGTGTACACTTGTTAATATTTGATCTTTATTAATACTTGTCATTAGATCAGTTGGTCCAATTTGTAAGTTCATTGGACGGAATTCATTTTTATTAAAGTCGTCAATGAGATATGACATCTTATCAAAATCATTATCAGTTGGCCAGCTATTGCCTTCTTTGTCAACTGTACAACCTGTACAATCAAACTGGCATCCGTTTGTTACTTCTAACGTAAAGTCAATTAATTTTTTAACATTATCCTCATTCATTGCTGTAAATCCTTTATTAGTTTATATTTAAGCATTTACCTACTCCCATCCAATGCTTATAGATTTTCTTGGAGTTGTGCCAAAGTACGGTCTAATACAATGGACCTGTGAACTATCAAAGACAACTATTCTTCCTGGTATAGGCTCTATTCGTATTTTATTATCAGGGTAATCAAATGCATTAAGCGAACTATATACATCTAATTCTCCACCAGTCCAGTTACTTGTATCTTCTCTATCTACAAATATTAATGTTATAACTTTAGATTCTTTGCCATCGTGGTGTGGTTCCCAGTAAATAGCATCCTTATTTTCAATATTATAAGTTTCCATTATGATAGCGTGTGCAATACACGGATCTGTTATAGAATTATCGAAGTCAATTGCTAAATTGTACAAGATTTCCCTTTTTAAAAAATTATCTAATTCGCAAAGAATATTAACAGCACTAGTCTTACTCTCAGTAAAATAGTTTTCTTTTATAAATTCTAAATCATCTTTAGTTAATACATCATCATATATTTTTACAGAGTTCATCTAGACGTTCCTTTATTTGTTTTTCGTTATTAAATACTATGTTTTTAAATATCTTTTCAATATTACGTTCTTCAAACACTACATTTTGAAAAATGTCAATACTACGAGCTTCTGTATCTGTAAATATATCTTTTACAAGATCCTTATAAACTAAAAACATATGATCTTCTTGTAACACATTCCAAACTTCTTTAGCAACTCTTGGTACATTTTCATATGTTATATAATCTTTTATCCAACTACTTCCTATCAAAGGTGTTATCTTATTCATTATAAACATTTCGATATAGTCGTCAAAACTATATGAAAAACATTCTACAAACGTATCATATTCATAATGGTTATCATCGTATAATGGATTAATCTCAATAAAGTCCCATTTACGACTGTAGTTTGTATCAAAGTGAGATAATATTTTAGAAGTTTTTATTTTATATTGTTCTTGATACTCATCTTTGTTTGCTTCTGTAGCAGGTAAAACCATATACGGATATCGGCCATCTGACCAATACCCTAGTCTATAGTACAATTTGAATTCTTCATAAAAGTCTTCAAGGGTTGAGCCTGGCATTGCCATAATCAACTCCAGATCAATATAAAGTTCTTTGTTTTCAAAGTTATTCCATTTTACTGTAATATGATCCATTAACTTTAGTAAGTCGTCATAATCTAAGTCTTTTCGTTTTGCAATGTCACGTGCCTGTTTCGATATTGATTGTAAACTTACACTTATCACTCTTCGAGTAATATCATTTTCAATCATCCAGTCTAACATTTCTTGCTTTTGTTCAAGTTTAAGTGTTTTCAATATCGACAAAGAGTCTCCGATTTGAAGACCATTTTCTCGCATCAAAGACATAATTTCTCTGTCGCGTTCTTTGAACATTCCTGTATTCGCGTCACATAAGTCTAAGTGTACATTTTCAAAACTACCCAAGTACTCTAGTTCGTCTTTTATAACATCGTATGATTTTTTAAGAACCTTTGTACCAGTTCCGCCGCCCCACTCACAGTATACACACTGGAACGGACACCCTCGAGTTGTTTCATATATTACAAGTATACGTTCAAATAAATCAAGGTTATTATTAAAGTATTCGTGTGTCTTTTTAAAATATGCATCACACCTTTTATATACATTAGTAGTTCCAAAATCATAAGGTAATTTTAAATTGCTATTATGATAAAACGGTATTCCGTTAGGTTCAACTTTACCTTCTATATACATGTCAATAAAGAACTGTATAAACAATTCTCCTGGTGCTAACGGATCTGCAAGATAGTCATAGTCTTTAATAATTTCTTCATTTTGTTGCGGGCCTCCAAGCACTGTTACAATCTTATCATCCAATCGATCAACAATACGTTTATTAATTTTGTAGTTCCATACATAACTTGTAAAAAGTACAATGTCACAGTCTTGCAACTCATCGACAATATTATCAATAGACACTTCGTTCCATTTATAGATTGGCTCTTTCCATTCTACTTGGTCTGGATACTTTCCGTGATCCTCGTAGAAGCACTTGAACACCATCCAAATATAATTGAACTCGGTTCTAGTCGGAGAACTAGTAGGATTCATATAACCTATTTTTAGCATATCTATGTGTTCGCCTTGTAAAATTGTAGTTCTTCATTACTAAGATACTTGTTAGCAAAGATTTTGTTTTTTACTGGTAGTGTTGTTTTTTTAAAGTTCTTTAATACTGTCGATGTGTACGGAGTTTCCATTATGCATCTGTCTGGGTGAGTAGAAAATCTATCATTTAGTTTTCTTAGTGTTTCAGCTGTTGGAACATAAACTTCGTCAGCGTCTATCTTATTTTTACAAAACTCAACCATAGTCTTGTATAGTTTCACATGTTCTTTTTTACTTATAAAGTCCCAATAGATTCCGTTAAGTTGTATATTTGAAATCATTGTAATATCTTCATTCTTTTCTATGCCGACCCACCCTAATTCAAAATCTCCAGTGACAGCAGTTTTTGGATAACCTATATAACTATTACAATAACTTTCTAATAGTGCTGTTTTATTTTTTATACGTTGTAATAACTCACTTGATAAAGGTACGCTAAAGACGTAAACTTCGCTAGTTAAGAAGTTATCTAAAAAATGAATACACGGAGGTAAAACCTTATCTGATTCGTAGTCAAAAACAGTATAACATATATTGTAATCTAGGTCAACACTTTCTATTGGTGTAATTTGTATATCACTGGCTTCATTGATTGCTGTTTGACTTATTGGTGAACCATCACTATTGGCATATAAAAACATCTATGCCTCCACAGCGTACAGTTGTTTCGCCTTAATATAATTTTTTATTTTTTTATTTTCAATATACCGGTGTGTCATCTTGTAAACACATTCGTCAAACACTTCTTCTCTGTGTTTGTAATCGTGTTGCATAAAACAGCCTAGTGTGCATCGATCAAAATACTCACAGGATAAGCAGTCATATTTTTCTAAAAACTTATGTTCAATCTCTGAATTATCCATAGACTGAATGTTAGTATTATACATTTGTTTATCGTTTGGACCTTGAACTAAGTTTCCACACATACACATTGTATTATCTTGTAGTACTAATTTTGAACTACGACAACTTACGTAATTTGTATCACGTTCTATCCACGATGCTATTGGGTCAATTTTAGGATAGTCGTCGATGAATAATTTAAAAATATTATACATATCTTCATCACTTGGTGCTTGAAACTTTGCAGTTTCGTCTGGCATATAGTAATCAGCATATATGTAGAAGCCGTCATCATATATTTGTCTTAAGAAACTATCAGGATTATCAAGCCAGAAGAAAATGTTTGGTCGAGTTAGTAAGATACCTATTCCGTCTAGATCTTCTTTAAAATAATAAAGATTCTTTTTATATATTTCAAAATTAGGTTTGTTAAATCTTCCTGCTGGATCAAAACTTGTGAATAAACTACTACCAACACCAAGTTTACGGGTTTCGACTAATAGTGTTTCAATTAAAGATAGTTTACTTGTAACTAGATTCGTTACCCAGTTTATACCTACTTCGATATTATACTTTTCACCTAAGTCAACAATACCTTTAGCAAGTTTAATGTAATCATTGTTTAAGGATTCGTCATATATAGCGTCGGCGAATATTTCACCGCCCATAATATTAAACACAACTTTTTTATTTCGTTCTGTTTGTAAAAACTTTTCAATTGGAATTAGTTTTTCTATAACAGTGTCAACGCCTACGCGGTCGTCGTGGTCTTGCCAACAAAAGGAACAACTTAAATTGCAAAATTCAAATAGGTGGACTGTATACTCTTGCTGAGTATCTCGTTTGCCTCTTAGAGCAATTTCATTAAGCGTATTAGATTTATTTGTACTCATACGTATACTTATCTTCCCCAAACCGGGTAAGTATCATTTTAGAGTATATTTTTGTAGTTTATCTAGGTCGAGTGTTTTTAAAGATCTAAAGAACGGTATAAGTGGTACTAGTACTGAGTCTACTACTTGCCAAGGCATAAACACCAATCCTTTACTTTCATTTAGTATTTCATTTACTGCACTAGCATACTGTTCATCAGTTAGTGTGTCTGTTAGTATGCAACTCCTATATGCAAACCCTCTTGGTCCAAATACTTTGCCCATTAGCTCATCTGATATCTGATCTGATGCATCGCCACCGCCTGCAAGTGCCCACATATAATCTTGTGTGAATTGTAATAGTGCATTTAGATCTGCTTCAGAAGCTAATGATAAATTAAGTTTGGTAAGTCCTTGTGAAAAGTCTCCAGGATAGTATGCTGTAGATTGTGACGGAATATCTATATCGTCGGACCAATACGGTGCTTTAAATACCGAAAGCCCTGGAAATTGAGTTGTAATATTATCTAAGTCAATGTTTTCATTAAAACTACTTGCACCAAGTTGTGTTTGTAAAGCACTGTCTAAAATTAATCCATCAATATTTCGTCTTACATCAAGAACAAAATCTTCGTATTCTTTTTTAATAAAGCCAGTTAAAATACTAACTAACTTACTTTTCTTAGAAAAGTTAATGTCATGGAAAGCAGATGCTAGTAAAAATTCAAATGACGGATTGAAGTCTAAACTTGATAAGTCATAGACTGGTGCGTCAGCAAATGCATTTTGTATTGCAGGATATAAAATGTCGTGTCGTCTTGCATTTGTTTTACAATTATATTTGTATATGCCTAACCATACTCCAAATTCGTCTGCTGTCATATTTGTTGTTGAACGTAACCAACTAGTAACTATTCGAGCAAAATCATTTTCGTTTGCATAGATGATATGGTGTCCAGTTAATGCTATTGTATCTGTAAAAAAGTCTTGTAAAGTATCTCCGTCTAGTCGAGCATCTAATGTATCGTGACACGATACACAGTTTGGATTAGTGTCCATATTTGTATTATATGTATCTGATAAAATAATTACCTTACTGCCTTGAGGTACGTGCATCTCTGTATGGTAATCTATAAAAACATTATTGAATAAATGTAATTTCATTTTAGTTTGTCTCCTGTTCTACATATTTGTTGTAGAGTATTGTGTCTGCTTCTACACATTCATTATATTCTTGTGCGTCTATATGTCCACCTGCTATCGAACTTGTTAGTAAGAACATTGGATTGTTTGTGTTTGCCCAATATAAAAATAAATTATTTCCTTTAAACATATAATCGTTAAAATATTTTGAATAATACGTTGGTTCACTGTCTATTTTTTCATAGAACTGATAAAAGTCTGCATATTTGAGTATGCTAACAAAATTTACGCCAGTTAAATCTGCTGTATCATTTTGTTTGTGTTCACTTATAGTCCACTCTTTTAATTCTTCATCATCAATACAATACATATTAAATAATGGAAGTGAATCTAATTTTTGTATCCAACTATCTAGTTGCGGACCAAGTGCTTCAATCATTTCTGGATTTGTAACTTCTTGTATTCCTTTACGTTGTAACAGTAAAGAAATAGTAAGTTTCTCCAAACTAGGAAGGTTTACTAAAAAATTACTTTCTAAATAGCAACGTGCTAGTTCTAGTGCATCATTGTTATTATCAACTACAATATCACAAGGAAGATCTAAGTTACTAATATAAACTAATAACTTCTCTTCTCTGATAGTTGATGCAGCATAATCGATTTCAAAGAATGTTTCTTTATCTACAAAATATTTTTTTAAATCTGTAATATCGATTGGTGCTGGTGTTTTAATAATACTCACTATCTTCTACCTCTTGAATTATGACAACTATTATGACAACTACTATGACAAACTGTTTTAGAATAGGTTTGTGTTGTATTTCGATTAGTGTTGTACTTGGCTTCTAAATTTGTAAAAAATGTTTCTAGGTCGTTTACTTCAGGTTTATCACCTAAAGCAGTAACACCTGTTATAGATCCTTGATAACCAGTGCCCGACATATGCGAAACGTTTGTGCCATCGAACCCAGTATTAGATGCTCTAGTTTGATTACCAGGGCCTGTGCCAATAAATAGTCTTGCTCTAATCTTTCTAATAGATGTATATCTTGTTGTTTCAGTAATCAATGTATTATAAATGTTTGCTTTTGTAATTATATTGTTTGCTGGTGTAATATCATCACCGTCAATTGATATTGATTTACCAGCTGATGCTCCAAAGTCTGAACTTGTTGCTTCAGGGAATGGTATGTTTGATGACGACCATACAATACCATCGTTGGCACTTTCTACTACAAAATCAGCAAATCTATCTACAATGTTGTCTGCGTCAACTGGATTAGTTAAAGGAGTACCTGCAGGTGCATTGTAATATTCAATAACTACAACTCCGTTTGAACCTGCACCACCTGAAACTGTTGCACTTTCTACTGCGCCTCCGCCTCCGCCAGCACCAAAGTTAGCAGCTGCACCAGCTGCATATGTTCCACCTGCTCCTGATCCTGCTGAAGTAAAGCCTGTGCCACTTCTAAATGTATAGCTGGATAATGCTGTTGTTGAGTTTGATGGTTTAGTTGGTGATGCTGATGCTATTTTACTAATAAGCCCAGGGTTACCATTTGATTGAAATCCTGGTCCGCCACCTGATGATGCTTGTTCAGTATCGTTACCAATGCTTCCGCCTGGTGCACTACCGCCTGTATAATTAGATTCGCCGCCCGATGCTGTACCACCTGGTGCTGATGGAGCCGAGCCCCACCCAAAACCAGATCCTGTTGTTGATTGGTTGCCAGTACCTAAACCAATTATTCCTACTGCTCCTCTTGAGCCGCCATTGGCTGTAATAGTTGTACCAGAAGAAAATGTTGTAGTACCGCCATCTGATCCTGTTCTAACTGATCCACCGCCGCTAACAGCTGCTGCTCCAGCACCGCCAGACCCAATTGAAACTGCACCGCTTGATATGCCGTAATATCTTTGTACAGAAGTTCCGCCGCCACCGCCTCCGGTAGCAATTGATTCACGTCCGCCATCAGTCGAAGATGCGCCACCTCCGCCACCGCCTCCAATAGCATAAACTTTGTAATAAGTTGCAGATTGGGTCGGTGTCCAAGTCCCGCTTGCTGTAACAACGTCTGTTTTTACCCATGTAGCCATATGTTTATCCCGATCTTATTGTATATAATGTATTTAGTATTTAGCCAGTTTTTTCATAAGCAGCTTTGGTGCAGGGCAAATATCTCCCTCCCATGCGAGCTGATGACAGTCGCCACCACAGTATTTGTAGACTGGACAATCGTAACATCTAGGGTCTCTAGACAGTTCTTCAGCAATAATTCCACACCTTTTTGGTGCATTCAATGATTTAGCAACATCATCCATTACATGTCCCCACGCATCTGTAGGTGCAGAATTAGGACAACCTGCAATAGTACCGTCTGCATTAATTGTAAATAGTTTTTGTTCACAATCTCTACAAAATGTGCCTGCTTTAGTAAAGCCCTTTTCAAACTTAGCATATACATTTTCCATAAAGCCGTTATGAAACCAATGTCTAGCATCATGTTCTATTATTTGTTCGTGCATTTTTAAAAACCACTGTTGCATTTCTATGTTACTTGGAAACACTGTTAAGTTTTTAGTTGCTAGGCCATTTGATGTTACACGTTCAATATCCATTTCTTGTACACCTAAGCCTTTTACATATTCTAAAAGTTTAATTGGTTCAATATTGACACAGTCTCTTGTTAAACTTACGAATAGTTTAATTGTACATCCTCTATCTAATAATAACTTAATGTTATTTTCAAATAAATCTATTTGTTTTTGATTTTCAAATCTTATATTAGGATCCCATGATGTACCTATCCTATTGTTTAATACCTTTTCAATAAACTCTAACTTTGCAGGAGTTAATTTGTGTACTAGATTAGTTGTTATACCATAACTGGCATCAGGCCAATGCTCTTGTGTAAGGTTATAAAACTTCCACATGTCTTCTATTGGTGCTAAGAATGGCTCACCACCGTGGTATTCAAAATGTGCTGTAGCATTAGGTTGATATTGCTTAACTCTATTGCACCAATCAGCAATACTTTCAGGATGAAAGTATATTTTACGTCCATTTTTGCCATTCGTGAAACAATGGTCACAATTGAGATTACATGTCTCAGTTGTTTTAATGTAAAACATTAAATCATTGCCTAATGGTGTACTCATTTATTGTCCTATAGAAAGTATAACTGAACTAGACTCGTTTGTTGCTTGGTGGGGAGTGTTCGCAGGTATCAGTACTTCTTGTCCTTCTTTGATTACAACTTTCTTATCGTCTATAATCATAGTTTTTTCTCCTTCAATACACTTAATAGTAACATCATAAGGATCTAAATGCAAGGGAAAACTTGGTGCTCCTTTGGGAGATATGTAACAATGTACTGTATTTGGTAGGTAGTCTAAATAATAGTCCTCCATACCTTCTACCTTGACTGTCTTTTCACTTTCAGCAATATAGAATTCAATCATGTCTAAGTCAATCTCGTGATCTAGACTATCTTCGTCAATTATATAGGCGGTTGAACCTAAATGTAAAAAATCAAATTGCATATGTATATTTATAGACGGATAAGTACACATATGATAAAGATGATAAACTTACTTATTAAATGGGGTGAGGAATATAACTATGTTATATCTGAGCTGGGAAAAGAAGGAATATTTATTACCAATTATTTCGGATACCCATTATGTACGTATATAAATACAAGCGATGATAAACATAGATCCATTTCAACAGACAATAGAAGATCTTAAAGCTCAAGGCAAGTATCGAGTCTTTAATGATATCGTGCGTGAGCGAGGAGATTTTCCTGAAGCTATCTGGTACGGTCCATACAACATTAAGAACATTGTAAACTGGTGTAGTAACGACTATCTTGGAATGGGACAACACAAAGTTGTCATCGATGCAATGCATACTGCTTTAGACCAAACAGGAAGTGGGTCGGGTGGTACACGTAACATTGGCGGCACTAGCCATTATCACGTAGCTCTTGAACATGAATTAGCAAAGTTACATAACAAACCTTCTTCATTATTATTTACAAGTGCTTATGTAGCCAATGAGTGGACACTGATTTCTCTAAGCAAAATCGTTCCAAATATATGCTTTCTTTCAGATAGCAAAAACCATGCTTCGCTAATACAAGGTATACTACATAGCAAGGCTGAAAAACGTATTTGGACACATAACGATATGAGCGATCTAGAAAAGAAATTGCAGGAAGTTACCGCATTAGGACTTACACCTTGTATAGTTTTTGAATCCGTGTATAGCATGGATGGCGATGTCTCCCCAATTACTAGTGTTTGCGACCTTGCTGAACGTTACGGAGCGATGACCTATATAGATGAAGTACATGCTGTTGGCTTGTATGGAGAAACTGGCGCAGGATATTGCGAAAAAATAGGGGAAGAACGGGTTGATATAATCAACGGTACGTTAGGCAAGGCTTTTGGATGTCAAGGTGGTTATGTAGCCGGTGACGGGATTGTCATAGACGCGATCCGCAGTGTAGCCAGTGGGTTTATTTTTACCACATCAATGTCTCCAGTACTATGTGCTGGAGCCCTTGCATCTATAAAGTATCTTAAAGACCATAATGAACTTAGAGATGAACATCAATTAGCCGCAAAAAAACTTAAAAAGAAATTAGAAAGACACGAAATTGAGGTACACAAAGATGCCTGTACCCATATTGTTCCAGTCATGATTCGAGATGCTGTAAAATGTAAAACACTCAGCGATGAATTATTAAATGAACATGGAATATATATTCAACCTATTAATTATCCAACGGTTGAAGTAGGCACGGAGAGGCTTCGTATCGCACCTACTCCGTTACACACAGATGCAATGATGAGCGACTTAGCTGTTGCTCTTAGAAAGGTAATTTATGGATAAATTAAAAAAATATCTTTGGATGGGACTTGGCTTCCTATCATTAGGAATGGCATATGTTGGTGTAGTTGTACCCGGTATTCCATTCAGCATTTTCTTAGTACTTGCAGCATATTGTTTTGCAAAGAGTTCTCCTAGAATGCACAAGTGGTTATACAACCACAAATACTTTGGCCCGTTTTTAACTAACTGGACTCAGAAAAAAGTATTCCCAACCCGAGGGAAGTACGCTATGGTTCTAGTAATGGCATCATCGCTTATATTCTTTTGGTTTACTACTTACAATGTTGCAGCTGTAGCATGGACAGGTGGTACAATGGCATTGGTTGCTATTTGGGCTTGGAGATATCCAGGTACTGTTGCAGAGCAAGAACGTAGAGTAAAAGCAGGCGAGAAAATTGCTTGGCTAAAGTAAATGAAACTAGATTTACACGGTGTACGACACTACGAAGTAGACCATAAAGTAGAAAACTTTATTCTTATGAATCAAAAGATGTTACCGCTTACAATTATTTGCGGTAACAGTTCTGCTATGATCAACTTAGTTGAAACTGTGATTAAAAGAATAGACTGTGAAGAAGTAGCAATGGATCTTTACGGTGTGATAGTTATTAGAAGAATCTAATTACAAATATGCTTCCCAACTAGGGTGAGCAATTTGCATATCTAATTGCTTTCGCTTATTCACTAGTTCGTAATAATCAGGCGCATATGGAGTTTTAATAGGCTTCATGTGCGTTTTATTACCTTTACGTGAGTTACATGGGCCACATGCCGCTACAATATTTGTCCAAGATGTTCTACCACCTTTTGATATAGGTATTACATGATCTAGTGTTAAATTGTGTTTGGTATAGGGTGTGTTACAGTATTGGCAAGTATATAAGTCTCGGACATATAAGTGTATTTTAGAAAAACGAGGCTTTTGCCGTCGACGTTGCATATCTTTTAACATAATAACCGCAGGTACTTTTGTTTCCCAACTCTCACTACGTACCATCCAATCATCGTACCATTCTAATACTGTAACTTTATCTAGCCATAGATATGTAATGGCTTCTTTCCATTGTATGGCCGATAGGGGTAGATATGATACTGGTTGAGCGTCTGCATTGAGTAGAAGTGTATGCGCCACAGATAGTTCCTCTTTACTATAAAAGTATTTATTTTAGAGTGGACGATCTGGTGCTGTGTATGGAAACATGCTAGTGCCGCTTGAAATTATACATGCAACTTCGCCATTGTCCATAGTGACGATAAAGTTGTCGCCTTCGGGGTGCAACCATAATGTAACATTACCTTTGATTGTAACACCTGAGATATGCTTTGCTACACCTTTACCTACTACTAACGGCTTTACACCAAACCTGTTGACAACTTCTAACATTGGATCAAAGTTGTCGCACATATGTACGAATGCTGTTTCGGATTTACCTTGTGCAAATACCGAAGTTGATCCTAGAAAAGCCAGCATTAGAACTAATGCCATTATTGTTAATTTAATCCAAGCCTGCATGTGAGCTCCCTTGTGTTATATAGATCAAGAATCTTTCTGCATATATTCTATCAAGAATGCGTTGTAGATCTAGATGTTTTCTTGTGCCAGGTTTATAGTTAGACTGTTGCTGTTTGACACTTTGGATAGTAGTTACTGAATTAGACATGACATGCCCCTTCCAATAGTATTTATTTAATTAGATGTAGTTATCCATAACCGATTGGCTCACAGTTTCAATTGCTTTCATCCATTGTTCTGTTGACGACCAGTCATATATTAACCCATAGTCTGCTTGTGCTATCATCCAACCATTAGGCTGTGCTATTTCTTTTTCTAATTGACCTGGGCCCCATGCAGATACTCCTGCAAATGTTCTCCATAAGCTGGGTTGGTTACCCATTGCAATTTTTTCTAGCATTACAGTATCACTACTTATTGATAAGCCATGTGGCAATTGTAATGTATTTTGACTATACCAGTCATCTGAGTGTAATATCTGAAGTGCTTGTTGATTAACAGGACCACCTGTGAAACACATATGCCCGTGATCAAACATAATGCCTTTTTGTGCCATAATCTCAGCAACACTATAATTAGAACGTTTGTTTAATATAACGCCTAATGAACCTTTATGTTCATGTTGATAGATATACACAACTGACTTTGCAAATAAGCCTTGGGTAAGACTAGGATGAGAAACTAAAACTTTTCCTTGTAGATTCATCTGTTAAGACCAATCAGGTAGCGGGCCGCCATACTTTTGGCCTTTAATCTTCTTCCCTCCGACTTTAACTCGAGAGTTTTTAGACTTTCCAAGTTTATGACTTTTCTTACCTTCTCTACGTCTAAAGCCTTGTGATTTACAAGATGCTAAATTACTTGCACCTAATTTACTGTTAGGCTTGGAGCTTTTGCATAGTTTACGACTTGCTTTTTCTTCGACATCAAGGTCTATATCTGTAAATTCACTTAGTTTCATAAAAGTATTTATCTGTATTTGTCTGCAGGATTGTCGTAATGATCATGTTCATTTTGTTCGCATAAACGAAATGTAAGTGCTTTCCTTGGACCTTTTGTTGTATTAATATTAACTTCTCCGGTCTTCTCATGAAATTCAATCTTTGTTATTGTTGCTGGCTCATTATTTTGTCCAACAAGAATTATTTGCCCTAATTCTAAGTTCAGGCTTATGTTACGTAATGTCATAGGAATCTCCTCTTAGCGAACTGCTTAAAAGTATTTATATTAGTGGAGACCCCGCTGCGGGCATCTATTGAATACGCTAACTTATGGTTAAATAAACTTATGCGTTATGTCATATACCCTAGCGATAGGACACAGTGGTTTTTAATAGATACTTTGACCGATCAAATTATGCTTCGGTGTAGTGACCGTCTTGTCCTCAGGGCAACCTGTGATAAATTCAATACCTTGTGGGAAAAGGAACAGCAGTTATCCAAATCTCATTGACATCTTGTTCTAGATGTATTATAATAGTTGTAACTTAATATAAAACCCTTAGTAATAAGGAGGAGAGTTAGTTATGATAGAAGTATTAAATGTATTAGTTGGTATAGGTGTTCTTACAGTTATGTCAATATTCGTTTATCTAGGAGCGATAGTCTCTGAGGAACATAAACAAAAAAGACGTATTCCGTTAATATGGGAAGCTGATCACCCTTGGTTCATAAAAGTAAACAAGTTTTTTAACAAGAACAATGTAAAGGACGATGTTTAATGACGTCTAATAAGTCTATCATTACTACTATAGTTACTATTACTACTGTCATTAGCCTCAGTGCTTGCTCCACTATGGAAAACAATCACTATGTCAAACCTCTCATTGAGCCCATCATTGGCGATAAGAACCATGTTGGCTATGCCCCTCATGATCCCTGCATCAGATGTGGAGAAGGTTGGATTTTCATTCCAAATTCTGCCCAGGATTCCAAAAATGCTCGCCAAAAATGGTTAGACGAAATGGAAGCCCGAGGTTTTGATACAAAAGGGGACATACAATAAGTCGTTGAAATCCTTAGAGTTTCTTCCATTGCTAAGTCCTTGATTCTAAAGCATTATTACTGACAACTTCGAGTGGTTCGAGGTTATATATGTTACCAATATATTCTCACTTTTGGATAAAGTCAACCATTCTTTTGGTAAATTAGGGGTTGACTTCTTACCTCTAAGAGGCTATACTGTATATAACAGTTAGGCAAACAGAGAGGCAAAAATATGTTCTACATTTATAATAGAAAAACATCCAGGATTGAATCTAATCCAACCCGCGGTAAACAATACCTTAAGGCTCAATATAAAACAATGGGAGCGGCCAGAGCGGCTATGACCAGAATGCACAAGAAGTTTGAAACAGAACGTTTTCAACTTTTGGCTTCAAAGTATAGTTTCGAACGTGACAGAGATGAAGCGAAAGCAGAAAACTCTCCACTATATACTTGTGGGATTGCAGAAGCAGAACATTATCACAAGAACATTGAGAAAACAGTTACCAAGACTGGCATTTGCCCAGGTACTGGTAAGCAGATAACTCATACCGCTTCAGTAAACGAATCACACTATATGAGTCCATTGAGCGAATCATATTGGTCAATGTAATTTAATTAAAAATAACAATTCTTTGAAAGGAATACTATGAGCAAGACTACATTATATAAAGACTTAGATCAAATCGAAAATGAAAAGTCTGAACATCAAAAACAGGTTGACGAATTTATTGCCAACGGAGGCAAGATTACTTATTGTGAACCTTTTGCTAGAACAGACCAAGAGGACATTGCATACACTCACGGTTGGGGCAAGAAAAAGAAAAAGGCTACACCAGCCAAAAAAGGTTGACTTTATACCTCTTAGAGGTTATACTGTATATAACAGTTAGGCATTAAACAAAGGCAAAATATTATGGCATATGTATCACAAGAAATGAAAAAAGAACTATCACCAGCAATCAAGGCAGTTCTTAAGAAATACGGAATGAAAGGCTCGATTGGAGTAAGACATCATTCAACATTGGTTGTCAATATCAAAGAAGGTAACATCGACTTCACAGGCAACTACACCCACGGTGACAACTACATTCAAGTCAACGAGTATTGGATCGATGATCACTACGCTGAAAATACAACGGCACGTGACTTCCTTAACGAATTGATTGCGGCTATGAAGGGTCCAAACTATTTCAACGATGACGATGCGATGACAGACTACTTCTGTCGTTCACACTATACTGATATCAATATTGGTAAGTGGAATAAACCTTATGTCTATCAGCCAAAAGCGGCTAAGACAATCAAAGTTCCTAAAAAAATTAAAACAAAATTCACAGCAGTATCTACTGTTGAGGATCTAGCAAGAATGAACCAAGACCAACGAAGCATCTTTGTTCAGGAATTAGTAGAGAGGTTTCCAAATTTAGGAGACTCTTTAATGACATCAATCGGCTTCGAACTTATGTCTAAGGAGGCAAACTAAAATGGCGACAGTAACAAAAAAATTCCATAGTGATGCAGGTCACGGATGGTTGGCAGTAAAGATTCACGAACTAAAGATGTTAGGTATTGAAACTGAAATATCAAATTATTCTTATGTTCGAGGTGGTACCGCATATCTTGAAGAAGATTGTGATGCACAAAAATTCATTAATGCAATGCAAGTGAAAGGCATTGAAGTAATGGTCGATGAAGGTCCGTCGAGAGACAGAAGCCCAATTCGTTCGATGAAGTCATATGATTCGGCAGACATTTAATGTTTACCGCTGACTTGGCATGGCTATTCTTTGCCTACTTGGTAGGCAGTGTGGCAACAGGGATAATGGTTTATCAATCAACTCATACTAGTGCAATTGAAAAGACCATTGATAATTTAATCTTAAAAGGATATCTCAAAACTCGTAAAAAGGAAGGAGAAGTTGAGATTCTAAAATATAACGAGGAATAAAAATGAGTATGAAAATAGAAGAAATGATTGACCAGGAAGTTGAAAACAAGATGGCTTTTTTTAGAAAGGATATTGACAGTCCGTATACCGTGAATGGGTTTACTGGAACTTGGCAAATATCTGACTATAGAAAAATTCCAGAAGTATTAATTGGCTATCTACAATTAAAGTTTGGTCAATTGAGAATGAGAAGAATTCCAATTGAAGATATCAACGAAGCACTCAACGAGCTATGGGAAGGTCCGGGTTCATTAGAACACATCTTTAGAGCTCAAGCCGAACTACACCACTCAGGCAAAGATGTTAAATTTACAGCATCTGATATGGCTAGCATTGGTGTCAAGAAGTTTGATGACGAAGATGTTGCTCCAGTTAAGTCAACTGATCCAGAAGGTATGGGACAGGTTCCGTTATCAACTTGGGGTTAGGTTTTGGAAGATTAGAGGTTGACTTTATACCTCTATGAGGCTATACTATATAAACAATGTAAGAAAAAGCCGTAGGAGGGCAAACTATGACAAATCTAGTAACCAAAGCAACTGAACTCGTTTACAAAATGGATAACGATCAATTGAATCAACTTGTAGAGGCTGTGAAGTTGAAAAGAACTCATCTATCACGTCAAGCGGTACAGAACTTCTTAGTAGGAGATATTGTTTCGTTTACACAGAGAGATGGTAACCAAGTGTCAGGTCGCATCAATAAGATCAATAGAAAATATATTATTGTGAGGGAGAGTGCTTCAGGTACTCAATGGCGTGTACCAGGTACAATGCTAACCAAGTTA
>ERZ1048068.1011-NODE-1011-length-22997-cov-60.371807_pt1 | contig 22997 bp, 29 predicted proteins | sample MGYA00383098_ERZ1048068 | MGnify/ENA primary metagenome ERZ1048068 (study PRJEB29581, sample SAMEA5548368) | metagenome | biome: marine; feature: coastal; material: water | depth 1 m | study: Short-term variability in the microbial, nano- and picoplankton... | reverse complement strand
AAATGATTGAGCAAGATATCAGAGTAAATGGTGAATTCTATGTATGTCCTGTTTATAACAATGCAATTAAAGGTGGATTGAAAGTAAGAACATTTGATACACCAAAAATGTGGGGATTGGGAACACCAGAAGATTTAAAATATTATTTAGAGAATTATGGTAAGTAAAGATAATAACTACACAAATATGCAGAAAACCTCATACCATAATGGTACGGGTAATCATCCTGAACACAATGATAATCCTGATTATTGGGATATTTTATTAAGTGATTTAAAAGATTCTGATAAGTGGTCTAATAAGATAGCATTGGATTTTGCAAGTGGTAAGGGTAGAAACGTATCAAATATGTTATCTATTTGTAATTGGGGTAGAGTTGATGGTGTTGATATATCTGATGCAAATATTGAATTTTGTAAAACTTGGTATAATGCTAAGTTGAGTAATTGGTATTGTAATAATGGAGTTGATGTTTCTGACTTAGAAACAAATGAATATGATTTCATAATGTCAACAATAGCACTTCAACATATTCCTGTATATGATATCAGAAAATCACTAATTACTGATTTACTTCGTACTTTAAAACCAGGTGGGTTATTTTCATTTCAAATGGGGTATGGTGAGGGATTAGATTCACCATTAGGACCAAGAAGTGCTTATTACACAAACTCATATGATGCACATGGAACCAATTCACATCACGATGTTAGAGTACATAATGAATCGGATGTAGTTGAAGATTTGAAAAACATTGGATTTGTTAATATAACAACAGAAGTAAAACCATCTTTTTCAGATTCAGGTCACTCACATTGGATTTATGTAAAAGCTTATAAACCACAATAATGACAAACTATCAAAGAATAACATTTGTAATTCCTTGTAGAAATAATCTACAATACTTAAAACAAGCCATTGGTTCAATTGAAGAACATTATGGTGATACTCATAATATTATAGTATTAGATGATGCATCCGATGATGGTAGTTGGGATTGGATTAAAGAATTGGATAGTAAAGAAAACTTTACTACTTATAGAAACGATAGTGGTGATAGAGTTGGTCATACTGTATTATATGATATTGGGTTTAAGTTAGCTAAAACACCAATCGTATCAATACTACATTCAGATATGATAGTAACACCAAACTATGTTCAGAATATGTTGAAACATCTTACACCAATGAGTGTAGTATCGGCAACTAGAATCGAACCACCACTTCATCCACCTGGACCTGAAAAGTACGTTAGGAACTTCGGTATGGAGGTAGATGAGTTTACTAATCAGAAAGATGAATTCTTAGAGTTTGTAAATTCTAAGGAGTTGGTTGATAGAGATAAAACATCAATGGGTATCTTTGCACCTTGGATTATGTATAAAGAAGATTTTACATCAATAGGTGGACATGATTTCTTATTCGCACCTATGGAATTGGAAGATTCTGATATCTTCAATAGATTTCACCTAAATGATTACAAACTGATTCAGAGTAGAGATTCATATGTGTATCATATGACTTGTAGAGGAAGTAGGTTTAAAGATGGTATTGAAATTGAAAAAGAGATTCCATTACCTGATGGAACTATTTGGTACAAGCCAAAAGATTCGGAGGAGTATAAACAATTAAGAGAAAACAAATTCAGAGAATGGTGGAGAAAATGGCATACTGATGTATTGCATGATGATAATATGATGCCAATTGTTCCTAAACGATATGATGTTGGTTTTGTTATTAAAAATTGTAATACACAACTTCTATCAGTATTAGAACCTTGGTGTGATACTACATATGTAGATTGTGAATATGATGCTTACATATCATTTGAAAACCCTAAATCAGAATACGATATTAGTAAAAGAGTATATTCATTAAATTCAGATATTACTAATAATATAGAAATCCGATTTGATGCAACTAAATTAACCGAACAACACTTTAATGGGTTTATTAAGAAATTACCTTTTATAATAGAGGAAACTAATTCAATTGGTAGTTTTAATTGGGATATCTTTGAAATCAATATCAAATCATTAAAAACAATTGATATGATTAAACCTCACTTTAAAAACATATTTTAATGAGTAAGAAAACTTTAGTTTGTATTCACATTATGCCAAATGAAATAGAGATGTTTCAAAAGTTTATGGCACAATATCGTAAAGCTCTTATGTATTGTAATGATTTTAATATTTACATAAAGGCAACTTTAAATCTAAATCCAAAGTTGACTGATTGGGATAAGAGTGAATTAAAGCAAGATTACTTTATTAAGATATTTAATGAACAATTTCAATATAAGGATATAAATAATATTAATCAGATTGTATTGGATGATTCTATGTGGGGTACTACTCAGCAAAAAAGAGAATCTATTAAAATTGATTATTTTGACCAATTTATATTTGTAGATACTGATATTGTAATACATGAACATCAACTGATGTATCAGTTAAGAGCATCTGAACAATTGGAAGGAAAGTATATACTTTCTCCAGCCATACCAAAGTGGTGGGATATGAGTTGGGATGTATTGGTTGATAGTACTATGAAAGATACTGAGTTCAATACAAAAGAAACATTAGATAGTGTACATAAACAAAAACCATCTAAATTAACTTTAAAACAAATACCAACAATTAAGTTTGGTTGTGGTATGCATACTTTATACTCAAAAGAGTTTTGGCAGTTCATTGGAATACCTGAATCGTTTGGTGGATATGGACCTGAAGATACATTTGGTATGATGGCATCTATTGGAGCTATACAAAAGGGATATGATATAAAGCAGTATGTGTTAGATGGTATTTACATCTCAGAAGATTACTTTAATAGAGAACCATCTATAAAAGATAAAATAGTAAAATCTGACTTAAAAACTGATTTCTACAAACAAGCTCAATCATACATACCAACAGAACTACATACTTTCATAGGTAAGATTTAATCTTTTATTTAATCCATCAATATTTATATCCAAATAGGTTATGTTAATTAGTTATAAAACTTAACTAAACAAACATATTATGGCATTTAGAGATATTTTTAAAGACAAAAACGATTACAACGAAAAAAACATCGTAGGATTTGCATCATTCGCAGTAATGGCTGTATTTGCGGCAGCAGATATTATAACTGGAATTATCGGTACTGAACTGGTAATAGATGATACAGTATTCAATTCATTCGTAATAATTACTTTAGGTTCATTTGGCATAGATGGTGTAACCAAAATATTTAAAAAAGATGAAAAATGATAATTAACACCACTCATATACAATGGGGGTGTTAAATCATCAAATAAAATTATCTTTATATTTATTATAGAGGTAGTATAAAATAATAAATTATGAAACTATTAGAACAACATTTAGTTGAAAAGTATGAGGGCAAATTCACAATTGAAGAGTTAGTGAATGAGGGTGTACCTAAACTTTTTTTGAAGATAGAGGCTGTTAAGAAGAAGATTGCAAAATTGGAAGCTGACAGAAAGAAAGCAGTAGTACCCTATAACAAAGAAAAGGATTCTACTAAAAAAGAAAAACTTCTAAATATACTAAAGGATTTAACAAAAAAAATAAACGCTCTTAGAAAGAATCTTATCCAAATGCAAGATATGGAAGATAAGTATGTTTCTAATATGGGAGTAGGTGATGAACTAGAATTATCAGAAGATAAGGCAATAGGACATGAAGATAATGAGCCTGGTATGTTAAGAGCAGACTTGAGTATAATTGAGAGAAATGCTGATGAATTAAGTGAGATGATGGCTGAGTTTGAGGCAAGTGGTGAGGATATCGATTTTCCACATTGGTGGCAATCAAAAATTGTTTTATCAAAAGAGTACATTACGAGTGCCAACGATTACCTTAAAGCTGAATTAGAAAAAGGAAAGTAAAATAATTATGCAAACTGAATCACTATACGCTGTATTTATCACATTAGTAACTGTCTTGGGTTCCGCTGGAGCTTGGAGATACTATGAAAAACGTGCACAATACAAAAAAGAAGAAGAAGATTTTATCAAAGATGATTGTGCAAAACGTATCGATAGACTTGAAGAGTTGTTAGAGAGAAGCGCAAGTGAGAAGGATGAATTACGAGAAAAAATATTAGAACTTACTAAAGACTTAGCAGAACTTAGTGTTAAGGTACAATATTTAGAGAGAGAAAATCTAAGATTATTAGAATTAAATAATCAGTTTTTAACCTCTAAAAATTTGGATAATAGTAAATAAAATCGTATATTAGCATGTTGATAAAAGAACAAGAAGATATGATAGCAAGAAGTTTATTTACCGAATCCAAAAAACTCAGAGTTTTTGATTTTGATGATACACTTGTAAAAACTACATCATTTATCTACATTACTAATAATGGTAAGAAAACAAAACTTACACCAGGTCAATATGCAGTTTACAATGAGAAACCAGGTGATGAATTTGACTTCTCAGATTTCCAAAAAGTACAAGACCCAAACGAAATTAGAAAAATAACGAATGTACTTCGTAGAATAGTACAAAGTAGTGGTGGTGATGGAGTTCACATCTTAACTGCTAGAGCAGCACATAAACCGATAAGACAATACCTAAAAGATATCGGTATCAATATGAGTAAAATATATGTAACTGCATTAGCATCTAATAATCCAAAAGATAAAGCTGATTGGATTGAAGATAAGATTGATAATGAAGGTTACGATGATGTATATTTTGCTGATGATTCCAAAAAGAACGTAGATGTCACTAAGAAGATGTTGAGAGGTAAGGATGTTAAGTGGAGAGTACAACACATTAAACACTAAAATTATATATTTATAAATTAATAGAATATTATTATGAAAATTAACATTAAATCAGGTGGTAAAACCTATAAAGTAGATTTTAAAGTTCTACCACAACTTAAAAATAAAGGATTGTTTGCTATGGCTAAATCTTCTAAAGATTTGGATGAGTTACAATCTGCTATTGCTAATAGAGGAGCTGGAGATGATTTAATTGGAGCAATTATTCTAAAATCAATAGAAAAGAAAACAAAATTACCAATGGAAATTGATAGAACCTATGAGGGTGCTGGATATGGTTTTGTTTTGGATTTCTACTCAGTAGCAAAAAAATTAAATTAAGATGGCAAAACCTAAGATTAAACATACAATCACTAAGAAAGAGTGGGATAAGAAACACAAAGATTTCAAACTTATGGGTAAGGATGGTATTCCTTACATAATGGCATATGATTCTAAAATTGGAACACATTTAGTACCAGTTAAAATCGTTAAGGAAGAAATGGATGAGAGTGTGGGAGCTGAACTTGATTTAATCAAACAAAGTTCTAAAGATGTTAAGGATTTTATAAAGAAAGTATTTAGAGATAGTGATTTTAGAGCTATGAAAAACGATAAAGATTTCGTTAAGTATCTTAAATCTATGTATGAAGGTATTGAATCAGTTAATGAAGCTAAAGAACCTGAAGTAATTACTACATTAAGAAAAATCGTAAAGAATAAACAAAACGATTTGATTAAAGATACTAAGAGTGGTAAGAAGGTAAGAGTTGATATGAATTCAGCAAACTTAATGGTTCAAGTATATGATGCACTTAAACAATCTAATAAAGATAAGTTTGTTAAGAGTGGTATCGTAGCGATGGGACATATGGCTTACAAGCTTATGAGGAATGAATCAGTAAATGAATCCACTAGACAAAACTTAGGAATGAACTCATCAGTATCTAAACGAAGAGCTGGTGCTGAGTTAAAGCAAAAACTAAAAGGTAAACGTTCCGATGGAATGGGTAAATATACTGCCACCATTTATGGATTGAATTCAAATGGTAAAAGAGTTGAATTGAAAAGTTTAAATGATTTAAACAAATACTCTAAATTTGAAATTGATGAATCAGTAAACGAAGCTAAAGTAAACTATAATTTTTCTGAAGATGAATTAAAAAGGGTTTTAAAATTACTTGGAAGAAATGCTAGTACCGAAATAAAAATGATTAAAGCATTTGAAAAAGCATTTGGTAGAAAACTTACAAGAGATGAACTATTTGAATCAGTAAACGAAGGAAAGAAAAGATTCAAAAGACAAGATGGTATTGGTAAAGCAAAATACACAATATCTTTCCACGATGGAAAAAAGAAACACAAAGATGGTAGTGATTTCTTTGATATAAAAATCTTTAAGAACAAAAAAGATTTAAGTGATTTTGTTGGAACACTTACAAAACAAGGATACAAACTAACAAGAGAATCAGTAAACGAAGGTAAATTTGATGGTATTGGAGATTTAGTAAAATCTTTACATTTTGAAATAAATCCTAAAACTGCTGAAGAAAAGAAAATTGAATTAGGTAAAAGACAAGGAGAAGTTTCAAAGCGTAAACAAAAAGAAAGTGGAGAATACTCATTAAGATTATTTAGAAAAAAAATAAAATATGGTAATGGTAAAGATGTTGGAGTATTCTTACCAGGTTCTTATGATGCAGTTACTTCTAAATTAGGAGATGGTCCACATAAGAAAGCAGTTAAGAAAGTAAGATGGACTCAAAAGAAATATGACCAATGGTTAGAGGATATGGCAAGTAATGGGGGTGCTAGAAACGCATTCGATATGGCTCAAAATGCTAAGAACGAACCTGGACTTATTGATTGGGTAAAGAAAAACTTTAGAGGTGATAAGCCATTACAACGAATCCAATGGGATATTGAAGGATTTAACGAATCAGTAAACGAAGCAAAGGATGTTGAAGTATATCACAAATCTTATACTCATGCTATCGAAGCTGCACAAAACTATGCTGGTAAAAAGGGATATGAAATTGAAGATGATGAGATGTTCACCAAAGTTGGTATGAACTCAAAGAGACCTTCAGTTGGTAAAACTACAAAAGTATCATTAGAACTTTTGAAAAATGGTAAACCACAAAGAAAGATGTTACATATCCAAGTATATGGTATGAAGAACGGATATGAATTAAACGTATATATAAATTAATTAAAGTTAATCGTTATAATAATGAGTAGAGGAAAACCGAGAGTTTCAGTTGAAGTCCGTAAAGGTGATATTAACCGGGCTTTGAAGATTTTTAAGAAGAGGGGGTTTAATAGTGGACATATCCAAGAATTAAAGGATAATAAAGAATACACCAAACCATCAGTTTCTAAAAGAAAGAAAAAACAAAAGGCGGTTTACATACAAAAATTAAAAACATTGGATGATAAAGTAGAACGAGGTGATGTAAGATTAACTCCAACCAAACCAAAGAAAAAGAGGTAAAATAAGATGGCAGAAAATATTAAAATATCAGCGTTAAACGAATTAGTATCGGGTTCCATAAACGGAACTACGGTAGTTCCTGTTGTAGATGGTGGTGTAACGTTAAAAGCGCAATTATCATCAATCAAAGCATTTACTAATTCAGATGTTGCAACTGATACTGAGTTAGCTAACCAAGCTTCTGCTATAAACAATACAATAAACGCTTTAAGTACTGATGATATATCAGAGGGTAGTAATAAATATTATACCGATGCTAAGGTATTAGCAGAAATAAATTCACAAGGTGTTCTTAGTGGTTCATTACCAGCTTCATTTAATTTAGATGTTGGTGGTGTTAGTAATGTTGATAACATAACCTTTACTGGAGCAACTGTTACCGATAATGGTAGTGGTAATGTTGGAGTTTCAATTAATGCAGCAGCTTTAGCTGTTGATGATGGGATAACCACAGTATCTTCTGTTGACTCTATTACATTTAGTGGAGCAACTGTTACTGATGATGGTACTGGTGATACTACTGTAACAATAGCAACACCTGATTCTTTAAATGTAAACTCAGTAACTGGTGATGATGTTGATGGTGTTACTAAAATAACATTTGAAGGTGGTGATGTAGTTGATGTGGGTAGTGGTGAAGTAACAGTAACTATATCTGGTGGTGGAACTGATGTATCAGCACTTAATACATTTACTGGTTCAATTAATAGTAGAGTAACTACCATAGAGGGGTTAGAAATTGATAATACATCTTTAAACACATTTACCGGTTCATTCTCATCTTCCGTTGAAGGTAGAGTTACTACATTAGAAAGTAGTGGTGGTTCGATTGATGGTGCTATTTCTGGTTCACAACAAATTAGTGAGTTAGGATTTGTTTCATCATCTAGAAAATTCATATCAGATACAATTACAATTTCATCGGCTAGTATAGATGGTGATATAACACTTTCTGTTGCAGCAGGTCCTGGAGGTGGAGATGGTGATGTTTCATTTAATAATAATTATCATATCATTTCACAATCCATTGCGGATGGTAGTGATACTAATTTACAATTATCAAATATAAAAATTGGAACAGGTATAAATGACTTTAAATTCCTAAATTTCTCAGAATCATTAGATAGTAGGTTCGGAGCTGGTGGGGGAGCAGATTTTATAAATGATGTTAGTATCCAAAATGGTGTAATTACTTTCGCTGGAACTGGAAATGCATTTAGTGCAGATGTTCCATTACCAAATGGAACTATATCGGGTTCAGTCCAATTAACAGAATTAGGAGTTGCATTATCTGGTGATATAAATGAGGCATATATAAAACAAAGATTACCTGATGGTTCAGTATCAAGTTCACAACAATTAAGTGATTTTGGATTTGCAACTAATCAAAGTACTTCATCGTTTGCAAATAAAGATGCTATAACAGGTTCATTTAGTTTATTATCAGCATCTTTATCCGATAGAATTGGTACGGGTGGTATAACAGAAGCTAGATTGGGTGAAGTAACTGAATCTATGTTAAATGGTGGTTCTTCTGATAGTAATGGTGGTGTAATAACATTAGTTTCATCATCCCAACAAATAACATATTCATCTATATCAGATAATCCATATTTCATTGGTAATGATATTACTATAACAAGTGGTTCTGATGGTGATAATATACCATATTTTAATATTGATGCAATTACAAATCAAACTATATTAGAACATACCGCATCCATATCATCATCTGTTGATACTTTGGTAATAGCTAGTGGCTCTATATCAACTAGATTAGATTCATTAGAGGTTGGTTCAGATGGTACACGAGTTCAAAACTTAGAAAACCTATCAGGTTCCATAAATAATAGTATTAATGAACTAAACACATTTACAGGTTCATTTTCATCTTCTGTTGCTCAGAGGATTGATGATGTAGCTGGTGGAGGTGCTGGAGCCGATTATATATCAAATGTTGTATGGAGTGAACCAAACTTAGTTTTTACTGGACAGGGTTCTGGATTTAATGGAAATGTTAACATAGCATCGGTATCTGGGAGTGGTATTCAAGAGTATGAATTTACACCAATATCGGAATCCTTTGCAAGTAGAATAGATGCACTTGGAACTGGTGGAGGTGCTACTGAATTAGAAGAATTATCTGATGTGGGTAATATCACTGTTGATATAATGGATGGGGATATCCTTAGATGGGTAGCAGCTGAGCAAGAATTCACACATAGTCATGATTTAAGTGGTGATTATAAAATTACTGGTTCCTTAGATGTAACTGGAAGTATCATATCAAACACAATTTCAGCTTCAGTTATAACTGCTGATTCATTTATTGCTGGAGATGTTGGTACACCAACACTATCTGCAGCAGTTGACTTAGAAATTGATGCTGGTAATTCTATTAGTTTAACTTCTGGTATCAATGGAACATTTTTATCATCATCTGGTGAGATTAGAATTCAGAATTTACTAACCATAGATAAAACAATCGGAGATTCAATATCCACACCATTAACTGGTAGTATAATGAATAGTGGAAGTGTTGATGATGATACTAAATTATGGTTCTTCAATGGAACTGAGTGGAAAGAAATAGCATTCGTATAATAGTATAAATCAACTATGGAAACTTATAACGTAATACTTAATAAGGGCGTAGATTATCAATCCTTTTGGGATGACATGGAAAACGAAACCGATGGGGGTAATTTATACATTCCCAATCGTAGAGTTGATTCTCCAAATCTAAGACCTAATTCACAAAGACAAACTTGGTACACATTATCAGCTGAAGAAGCTGAGACTGTTAGAAATGATGCAAGAGTTTTTGTAGTAGAAATTCCACCTGAATTCAGAGATGATATTAAAATTGGATTAAGAGCAACTCAAAGTGGTACATTTACAAAAACAAGTTCAGATAGTGGTAATTACCAAAATTGGGGATTAATTAGAACATTATCCAAATCAAACAATTATGGTACATCAGCTACTACCTCAGAAGATTACACATATACATTAACTGGTAAAGGTGTTGATATTGTTACACAAGATAGTGGTATCCAAATTGACCATCCTGAATTTGAAGATGCTGATGGTAACTCAAGATTCGAATCAAAAAATTGGGGAGCATATAGTGGAGGTCCACCTAATGGTTTTGACCAAAGTCCTAACCATGATAGAGATTACGATGGACATGGAACTCATTGTGCTGGTATAGCTGCAGGTAAAACATTTGGATTTGCAAAAAACGCTAAAATACTACATCAAAAGATAGCTGGATTGGAAGGGAGCGGTGATAGTGGAACTGGTATCTCACCATCAGTTGCATTTGATGTTATCAAAGCTTGGCATAATGCTAAACCCATAAATCCAAATACTGGGTACAAAAGACCAACAGTAGTCAATATGAGTTGGGGATACTTATCAATATTTACAAACGCAAGTATTAGTGAAGTTAATTATAGAGGAACATCTTATACTGGTCAAGATATTGATTCTACATCCGAAAGAGAAAACAATTATGGATTAATGTATGCATTTTATTCAGCCTCAGGTCCTACTTATGCAGCAAATAACAGAATAGCATCAGTTGATACAGATATTGAAGAGATGTTAGAAGCTGGTATTCATATTACAGTTGCTGCTGGTAATAGGGGTAATAAGACGGATGAGGTTGGTGGTACTGATTATAATAATTATTGGGATGATGGTGGAGGAGCAAATTATTATCATAGGGGTTCATCCCCATATGGAGATGCTGGAAATGATGGTTCTCCTAGAGCAATTATAGTAGGTAATATGGATTCCAATCCATCAAGTTCAACAAATGACCAAAAAGCAACTTCATCTGAAACTGGACCTGGTGTTGATATTTATGCACCTGGTACTGGTATAATGAGTTCTACTTCTAATACAAATAAATGGGGTGGTGGTTCACAAAATTACTATTTAAACTCATCATTCAAACAAACTAATATAAGTGGAACATCAATGGCAGCACCGCAAGTAGCTGGTGTATTGGCGTGTATGTTAGAACTATATCCAGAATGGACTCCCGCTCAAGGTAAACAATGGTTATTAGATAATGCTGGTTCGGCTATCCTAAACACTGGTACTGAAAACGATTGGACAAACGATAGAAGTTTAAAGGGTGGTGAAGCAAAGGTATTGTATATGCCATTCTCAAACCCTACTCCACTTAAAATAAGTGGTGGGTTATCTATGACACTTAATGTAGCTCTAAAGGAAATTTAATAATAAAATTATTTATATTTATACTATATGAGTTGGAGTAAGAAATATAAGAAAAGTATAAATTGTTCTAACCCAAAGGGATTTAGTCAAAAAGCACATTGTGCAGGTAAAAATAAAAAGAAAAACGAAGATATGGTATTTGAAGAAATAACAGAAGATATTCTAAACGAAAAGTTAATCACATATGGTAATAGAAAACCATATGGTCAAATCGTTTTTATTGCTGGTGGAGCTGGTAGTGGAAAAGGATTTGCTATTAGTAACTTTTTAGATTCGGCATCTTTCAAAATTAGAGATGTGGATGAAATGAAGAAACAACTTCAAATCTTAAATAGATTAGGTAAATTGGATATTAGAGGTATCCTAAAAAAGTATGGTAGAAATATCAAACTTAAAGATTTAGATTTAATCAGAAAGATTGAAAAGGATGGATTCAAACTTCAGAACTTAAACCTTAAAAACCCAGACCATGTATACGCATTACATATCTTAGTAAAAGCTATGGGTATTAAAGATAGTAGTTTAGAAAAACTTTTATTGGGTAAAAAGAATCCCGAAACTCTTCCAAATATATTATTTGATATTACTGCTAAAGATGTAACTGATATTACTTCAGTAATTCCAAAATTAAAAGAGGTTGGTTATAAACCAAACAACATACATTTAACGTGGATACTTACAAATTATGTTACCGCAATGGTAAATAATAAGAGTAGAAGTAGAATGGTACCTGAAGATATCCTTTTAAAAACACATGAAGGTGCTTCTAACACTATTTGGGGATTGGTAACAAAAGCATTACCAAAGGGAATGAATGGTAGAGTAGATGTTATACTTAACAATCCACAACACACTGTATTCCTAAAAGGAGCAGATGGTAAGGATTTAGAAAAGACACAACGTATTAAGAAAACAAAGACTGATATTGATAAAGATGGTAAACGAACAACTCTAAGAAGTACTAAAGATACTAAAGTTAAGTTTACATCTGGGTTTCTTTCACTTCCTTTGAAGAAAGAAAAGGGTGGAATCTTTCCAGAAAAAGTTTGGAGAAATAAACTATTCAATTGGGTGAAGGATAACGCACCTGATTCCGTAACAGACAATATGATGGAATCGGTAGTTAACGAAGATTGTTGGAAAGGATATAAGCAAGTTGGTGGTAAGATGAAAAACGGAAAGATGGTACCTAATTGTGTTCCTGAATCAGTTGTTAGTGAAGATTCACCTGAGAGTGCACATCCACAAGGTAGTGATAAACTAACCAATCGTACAGTAGTAATGGATATGTTAGATGTAATATCACATATGAAGTTTGGACCTGATTACCATAAATTATCTACTTCACAAAAAAAGGAAGTACATAAAGAAGCAATTAAAGGTCATATAATAAAGAATAAACCATTTAAAGAATCGGTAGTTACTGAAGCTAAAAAGAAATTACCAAAATTTAAAAATATTCCATCTTGGGCTAGATATGTAGCTCAACAATCTGATGGTGAGTGGACTTGGTATCAAGATACACCAACGATGGTTAAATTCAAAAGTGGTGGTGGTGCTTGGGAGCAAGATGGTAACCAAACTTATACTGGTGTAAAAACTGATGGTAAAGATTGGGATAAGATACCTACATACTATAATGTAAAAAACGGAAAGATTACCGAATCGGTAACTGAAAGTAGATTCGCTAACAAACCTGAAGTAACTCCAAAACAATTATTAAATATACAGGCTGATATTAGAAAGATTAATAGAAAAATAAAAGTTTATATCAGTAAACATCCTGTCACTAAAGGTAGATTAGAAATAGAATTAGGACATGGGCATGATAATGATGTTGAAATAGATAAGATTTATAGTGTAATGAAGAAACGTACTGGTGATTGGAGAACTGGTACTATGTTTAACGAATCAATAAACGAAGGTTATAGTAAACATTTTACTTATGATGAAGTTGTTAAATCCATAGTAGATTTTGCAAAGAGTAAAGGATACAAAATTCCATCTAAAGGGTTAGATATAATCAAAGGAAATCCACCAAGTGGGCCTATAAGAGGATGGAGTAGAGGAACTTCTATACCATTAGATAAAAAAATAAATCTTAGTTTTGATATTTACGGAGTTGGTAAAGTATTTACTGTAAATCAAAGACTCAAACTAAATAAAACATTTGCTGAATCAGCAATTGATGAGCAAATGGATTTATTCGTAGAAGAGAATGTACCAACCGATGCATCTAAATGGTCTTATTATAAAGCACAAGCTAAAAAGAAATTCGATGTTTATCCATCAGCATATGCTAACGGATGGGCAGCTAAGAAATATAAGGCAGCCGGTGGAGGTTGGAAGAAAAAGAAAAAATAAATTAAGTTAAAGAAAGATTGGTTATTCCAATCTTTTTTTGTATATTTACATTACTATAACATATTTAAGACTTGTGTATAAAAAATGGATTAATCTATATTTATATACATAAGAAGAAAAACTTAAAATAGTATATAATAATGGAAGATGTTACAAATACAGAAGAAGATAGTGGAACTTTATTTCCACACTTAGACCCAACAAAAGATTTATCGGTTGCACCCAAACAAAGAACCAAACGAGGTTTGGGAGCTAGACCTTTGATGGAATCCGAAATCAAAGATGTTCAGCAAAAAGCACGTTCAGCTGCTGAAGCTGCAAGGTTGTTGGGAGTATCATATAATACATACAAAAAGTACGCTAAAGAATATGGTATCTTTGAGGATTTAAAAAATCCACATGGTATTGGTATTCGTAAGGGGAGTAATCCAAATTCACTAGCACATGGTTTAGATGATATCTTAGCTGGTAAACATCCTGAATATCCTGTATGGAAGCTAAAGAAGAGACTATTAGATAATGGTTATATGTTGGAGAAGTGTGATAACTGTGGATTCGAAGAACGAAGAGTAACTGATTTCAGAGTTCCATTAGTATTAGATTTCATAGATGGTGATAAGAAAAACCATAAGCATGAGAACCTTAGAATGTTGTGTTTTAATTGTTCTTTTCTTATAAATGGTAACCTTACTGGACCAAAAAAGGAGTACGAATATTAATTTTAAAAAAAGTTTGGTAAATTCAATTAATTTTTGTATCTTTACTTAAATTAATAATATATATAAATATAAAACAAAGATTATGTCAAAGTATTTTGAAGTAACAGTTGAAGTAGTGGTTGCCACACTAAAAAACGGCAAAGATAAGAAAAACAAAGAAATTTATTTAGTTGATGCTATGTCAGTAACCGAAGCCGAAGCAAGAGTTGTATCGGACTTTAACGATGCTGGTGTAAATGTTGACTATAAAGTAAGTGGAGCAAAAGAAAGTAGAATTATAAGAGTTATCGAATAGTGAAAGAACCTGAAGTTATTACCGAAGAGGTAAAAGTAAAAGTTGCTAAGAGAGTACCACCGGGTGACCGTTGGACTCCCTTAGATAACTCTTCAGTCGTACTTGAATCATTAACAGATGTATTAGAGTATGTTTACCAAAAAGATGGAGATACGCAATTCTTTATGGATGCTAGAGAAGGTTTTACTTATGTAATTAAAAAAGAACAAACAATTATAGAACCAAAACCCGATAAAAAGTATTCATTGTATGGCGAACATTAAAAAGTATTTCCGAAACACATTAATTGCATTAGCAACTATGATATTAGCATCAGTATCAGTTAACAATCCTCAACCAAATAGAGATTCGGTTAACGATGAATCTGATGATTTTCATATGTTTATCTAATCAATTGATATTTATATTAAATTAACTAAACACAAAAATTATGATTATTATTTATATTTTAGCTGCATTAGCAATTGCAGTAGGAGTATTAGTTTACCTTCAAAAGACAGGTAAAGTAAAAGACACTGATGGAGATTTGATTCCTGATGTAGTTGAAGAAAAAATTGAAAAGGCTGAAAAGGTTGTTAAAGAAACCAAAAGAAGAGCTAAGCGAGTTAAAGAAGAGCTTGGTGATGTTGTAGAAGCCGCAAAAGAATTAGGTAACCAATTAGAAGATGTTGCATCTGCTGCTAAAGGTAAAGCTCGTAAGGGAAGAAAACCGGCTGCTAAGAAAGCTGCACCTAAAAAGAAAGCTACACCTAAAAAGAAAGCTACACCTAAAAAGAAGTAATGGATTTATTTATAGTATTTGGTACGATTGGAATACTCTTTCTATTATCTATCACAATAATTTTCAGATTAATGTATCAGATGAGTGATATGAAATATGAACTCAAACTTGGTAAAATTAATTGTCAAAAAGATTTAGATAGATTAGAAGATAAGATAAACCAAATAGCTCTAAGAGATTCGGTAGTTTATTCAAAGGAGATTGATAAGTTGGAACAGCTTCATCAATCTCTTACCAAATTAGTAGATGTGAAGGAACAGGAATCCTCACACCTACGAAACCAACTTAATGATTAAATAATGAAGAAGGATATCTCAGATTCCCTACATTGGGAAGATGATTTCGATAGAAAGAAGAAACGTGGTTCTGTTAAAAAGGGTAAAAGTACCAATTACAAACGTAAAGATAAGTACAAAAAGAATTACCTTGAGGATGAATATTAATAAATCACCATAATAGATAGATGAAGAATAAAAACATTACCACATCAGAATATATATTGCTTTTAACTGTATTAATATCTATACTGTTATCATCATATTTATTCGTAATTGAAGATAATCAAAAATTGGGAATGTTTATAGGATTATGGGCACCAACAATAATGGGGTTGATAAATTTTATCAATATAAAGTTTAAGAAATAAAAGGTTACTTACTTAATGAAAGATGTTACAATACTGATTCAGGGGAAAATCTCTCAAGAAACATACAATTACTATGTGGAAACATTTCCACAATTTCCGATTGTTATTTCAACATGGTCTGACCATACATTAGATTTATCCTACTTTCCACATAACGTACATTTTATTCAAGCCAAACTTCCCAAAGAAAGTGGGGAGCAGAATATGAATTATCAATTTGTCTCAACGATAAATGGATTAAATAATGTATCTACTAAGTATGTTGTAAAGGTTAGAGGAGATGAATACTATTCAAATATAGATTACATTAGGAATTTAGTTGGAATGTGTCCCGAAAAGATTTGGACAGTGCCTGTATTCTTTAGACATGGTACGGATTTCCCATACCATATATCAGACCATTTAATGGCAGCAACTACTGAAAACTTAAAGTTTATGTTTGGTGCAACTAAATATGCATTTGATAACAATCTAATATATCACGTAGTTGATGGGCAACGTTATTCATATTGGGAGCCTGAGATAAACTTAACTAAGGGATATCTTATGGCTAAATATAAAGATGAATTCCATACTAAAAATATGAATCAGATAATGGTTGAAAACTTTGATATTATACCATTACCTGCACTCAAACCATATAAGATAATCGCAAACATATTCAAAACATATTGGATTAATAACTTTACTCCTGAGTTAAATCAGAGTATTTCTAATATAGAACAATTATTGGATACTAAAGCACCATACGAACTATTATGATACTAATATCACATAGAGGAAACATTGATGGTAAAACGATAGAATTAGAAAATAACCCAGTCTATATAGATGATGCTATTGAAGCTGGGTATGATGTGGAGATTGATATATGGTATCATCAACATTCATTTTGGTTAGGACATGATTATGGTCAATATGAAATTGATGTTAATTGGTTGAAAGAACGTTCTCATAAATTATGGATTCATTGTAAGAACCACTCAGCATTAGAAAACTTAATGTTTGAAAATAATTTACATCTATTTTGGCATGATGAAGATGATGTAACTATAACTTCAATGGGATTTATATGGTCACATCCTAAAATAAATCCATTGAAAAACTCAATAGCAGTTTTACCTGAAATACACAACAGGTCAATTGATGATTGTGTAGGAATATGTTCAGATAATATAATAAAATATAAAAGATGAAAAAAGTTGTAGCAGGAATTTGTATTAAGTATGTAGATAATATACCTCATATTTTATTGGGGTTAAAACCAAATGGGAGATGGGAGTTTCCTGGTGGAAAGGTTGAGAAAAATGAAACTGATGTACAAGCATTAGAACGTGAGTGGATTGAGGAATTGGATACAATTGTAAATGTTGGTGATTTTTACATAAACGTAGAGAATGACCCGTATAACGTACATTTTTACTTAGTTGAATTAGATGAAGATGAAAATGATGGTAGTAAGGCTAGAGATAAAGAACATATTGATGTAAGTTGGATACCATTAGATAGTGATTTAGATATACTTCCAATGGCTGTTGGTAATGATATGGTAGTTGAATTATTAATTGAAGATTATTTATAATATGAAAGTAAATAAATTAGATGAATTTTTTAAAGGATGGGTAGTTGGTAATTTCGAACCATCTTTATTCAAAACTGATGATTTTGAGGTATCGGTTAAAAATTATAAAAAGGGTGATTATGAACAATCTCATTATCATAAAATAGCTACTGAATTAACCATCATTACTAAAGGTAGAGTAGTTATGAATAATGAAGTTTATAATGAGGGTGATATAATAACAATTGAGCCGGGAGATATAACTGATTTCAGAGCTACTAATGATGTTTCCACTACTGTGATAAAGTTTCCTTGTGTAACTGATGATAAATATTTGGCAGAATGAGGTTATTATATATAGATATTCCTAATGTAAGTGATTCCCTATTCAATAAAAACTTTGTAAATAAAGTTGCAGAATTGGATGGGTTGTTTGTACCTATACATTCAACTGGTACATCTTGGAACTATCCATCTCAAATAAAGGGTTGGAGAGACTGGGATTTTACATCACAATCTCAAGGTAAATTTAGAGAAGTTGATGAATTTGCATTCACATCAACTGATATATTAGTTACTATGGTGAGAAATCCATTTAATTTATTATATCAGTACTTTTTAAATGATTGGGCTTGGTGTAGAAAGTATCATAATCTACCTACTGATAATCACACTGTTGAGGATTTTCATAAATTTGTAGATATCTATTTAGATAGGTCTATTGTTTTTCATGCACCTTCATTTAGAAAATCTCTATTCTCACAATTAAAAAATATAAACGGAGATTGGTTATTGGCTGATAATAGTGTAATACTTAGATATGAGGATATTATTAATGATATCAATAATTTTTCTAAATATACTGGAGTTACTACTTTTGGATTAGATTCACCTCCAAAGCAAATGGATTACTTTGATATGTACACTAAGGAGCATATAAAGTTACTTACTACATTATGGAAAGATGATTTAGAGTATTTCAATTATGGTTCATCAGATATACCAATCAAAAAAACCAAACCCACATTACCACTTAAACTAAATCCAATCAAATCTAATAAGAAAATAGCTATATGTTTTTCTGGTGAAATTAGAGATTTAGAGAGAACCAAAGAATATTGGGGTAATCTGATAAAGGAATATGATATGGATGTCTACGCATCTTTTTGGGATGTTGAAAACAAAGAGTTGGGTGATACGTTTGATAACTTCCACAGATTGTATGATGTAAAGAAAACCGAAGTGGAATCATATAAATCATTCGAAAAATCAACACTATCTCAGTTAAGATTAGGAATCAATCCACCAAACTCATTACAACAACATCTAAGAGAGTCTTGTATGAACTTTGGTACTTTATCTATGTGGTATAAAATATGGAGAGCAAACCTACTAACAAAGGAATTGGATATTGATTATGATATTGTAATCAGAGCTAGGACAGATTCTTTCTTTGATGATACTTTGGATATTACTGAAAATGATATGTTCAATATTCCATATGGTAGAGTACAAACAAGCGATTGGGATAAATCTGATGGTATTTGTGATTTGTTTGCATATGGTTCACCTAAATTGATGGATTACTATTCTACTTGTATATTTTATATGATGGAGCATTTGAATAAGGGATTTTATATGGTACCACATGAATACTTTCTACATACTCATTTAAATAAAATAAGTATTCCAATTAGATTTATGGGAACTAATCTCACAATTACGAGAACATCAAGGGGAACTCCTGATGAACTTTATTGTAAAGGTGTTGATGTTAGAGAAGAGATATTAAAATCAGACTCTATGGATATAACACCAAACACTAAACTTCATTGGAGAGATGATATCAAAGATATATTCAAATAATATTGTTTTTTCAGAATCACTATATTTAAGTGAGAAAAGAAAATAAATAATATGGATATCAATGAAAGAGTAAAAGATATAGTAGATAACTTAGAACAAGCTATATCTTATGAAGATTTCGGATTAGTAGAAGAAGCACGTAAAGAATTAATGTTTGTGTTGGATGTATTGGAAACTGACTATCCAACGCATGATATAGAATACTAAAATTCTTTAAAAATAAATCACAAAAAGCTTGTGTATGTCAATTCTTTTTTGTAGTTTAGTAGGGTAATTGATTGAGGGGGAATTCTCCTCATTATCTAAAATCTTAAAACCTACAATATGGCTGGAAGAAAAACTATCGAAGTAACTGAAATGTTAAATTGGGCTAATATTCAATTAGCTCGTACTGATGAATTTGCAACTGATAAATTCAAAGCCGGAATATCGGTAATGATTGAACAACTTCTTATGAAGAGTAATAACTACAATGGTTATATGAACTTACCTAATGGTAGTGAGTACACTCGATGTTATTATTCAAAATAATTTCAAAATACATGAGAAAAAGTTTGGTAGTCTCAATTCTTTTTCTTATATTAGTACTGTAATTGATTGGGAGTGATTGTAGCTCCATTAACATAAACCTTAAAACCTTAAAATATGAGTAAATATGGAAATTCTTCTTACTGGCTTTCGGACTGGGAAGATGAAGATATTGTAGTTGATACAATGAATGATGTAGAGAAGAAATCACATGACCTCTACAAACTATCAGCATCTAAGAGAGCTATCTCAAACTTCGTAAACATTGTAACCAATGACCAAATTGATGTTAATTTCAATCAAAGAGGTGATTCTTATACTGATGGTAAATCAGTTGTTATAGGTTCTAATATTATTGAACCTAAAGATTTTGATGTTGCTGTTGGGTTGGCATTGCATGAAGGTTCTCACATTAAACTTTCTAATTTTCAATTACTTAATGATATCTACAACTTAGTTCCTTCACATATTAAGGATGGGGCTATTAAGAAAGGTATTACAAATCCTATCAAAGTAGTAAAAGATATTTGGAATGTAGTTGAAGATAGACGAATTGATAAGTTTGTATTTGATTCAGCTCCAGGTTATAGAGATTACTACCGAAAAATGTACGATAAGTACTTCAATGATAAATTGATTGATAAGGCTCTTCTATCTGATGAACATACTGAAGAGTGTGTTGATTCTTATATGTTCCGAATCATCAACATCCACAACAAAAATACTGACCTTAACGCTTTGAAGGGTCTTAGAGAGATTTACAAAGTAATTGGGTTAGGTAGTATCAGTAGATTAAAAACCTCATCAGATGCGTTCCAAATCGCTCTGAAGGTATTCCAAATCATTATGAGTAACTTACCAACATCTGATGAGTTTGGTGGTGAAGGTGATGGAGATGATGATAACCAACAACAAACTGAAAATGGTGAAGGTGGTAATGGTAATGGTTCTGATGAACCTAGAGATATGACTGATGAAGAGTTTGAAGATTTATCTAACTCAATGAATGGTTCGGCTCCTTCTGGTGGTTCAAACGAACCTTCGAATGGTGGTAGTGGAATGAATGTTGATAATGTACCGGATGATATGGGAACTCCCTCTGATGTATCTGATTCAGATGCTGGTAAAGAAACTGAAAAAGTAAAACTAACCGATAGACAAAAAGACCTTCTTAAAAAGAAAATCCAAAAGCAAAAAGATTTTATGGATGGAGATGTTCGTAAGAAAACTATCTCAAAAAAAGATAACCAAAATCTTAAAGCAATTGATGAAAGTGGTTCTGAAGTTACCAATGTAGGTTCAAATCTTCAGAATGGTTGGGGTAAAGTTTACAAAGGTACTCAATGTATCGTAGTTAAGAAACTTACCAAATCATTATTGGAATCTGATATGTTTCCAATGACTCGTAATAATTGGTATAATACTGAAGAAAATGGATTGATATCAAGAAGTTATGAAGCTCCTATTACTGAAGGTATTAGAATTGGAACTATCTTAGGAAAGAAACTTCAGGTAAGAGGTGAGGACCGTTCAACTATTTTCAATCGCCAAAAGCATGGTAGAATTGATAAGAGAATGATTGCTTCATTAGGATTTGGAAATGAGAATGTTTTCTCTTATATTGAAACTGATTCTTATAAGAAAGCTAACCTTCACGTATCGATTGATGCTAGTGGTTCTATGGGTGGTGAAAAGTGGACTAATACTTTAACAAATGTGGTAGCACTTTGTAAAGCTGTTGATATGATTCAAAACTTATCTATTCAGGTAACGTTTAGAACTACTTCAAACAACAATCCTTATATAGTAATGGCTTACGATTCTAAGATTGATAAGTTTTCTAAGATAAAACAAATGTTCCCAACACTTCATCCTAGTGGAACTACACCAGAGGGATTATGTTTTGAAGCTATTATGAAGAACTTCTTAGGAAGTACAAATGATATGGATTCTTACTTCCTTAATATTTCGGATGGTGAACCTTACTTTGGTAATAATGAACTTTACTATTCTGGTGATATGGCATTTGAACATACTAAAAAAATGGTTAAGCAAATCGAAAGTATGGGAATCAAAACTCTATCCTACTACATTGAGACTTGGGTTCCTGATAATGGTGAACCATCAGCTGGATTCAAAAAGATGTATGGTAAAGGAGCTAAGTTAATTGATGTAACAAACGCAGCTCAGATAACTAAAACAATGAACGGGCTTTTTCTTCAAAAATAAATGAGAAAAAGCTTGTATATGTCAAATTGATTTCGTATATTAGTGGGGTAATTGAGTGAGAGATGAAAGAAGATAAACCAAAATTAGAGGAGAAAACATTAACCCTTCAGGAATGGTTAGAAGCTCTCAAAGTTCCAACACCACATCGGAACAAAAAGAAGTTTTATAGAAAAGAAAAACATAAAAAAAACTACGAATAAATTTGGTAGTCTCAAATAAATTTCGTATATTAGTATAGTAATTGAGTGGGGGTGATTTCCCCAAAACGTTAAACCTTAAAACAAATAAAAGTTATGACAGATTTCAAAATTGGATTCGTAAAAAATGAAGTTTACAAAGTGGAAGCATTTGGTAATTCATTTAAATTGATTGATTCTAAAGGTACCAAAGTTGGTACTATGGGAATTGGAACTGGTACTCGTAAGAGCGCTTATGAAGCTGGAGAAGCTCTCCAAGCTTATGTTCAAAAGAATGGTA
>ERZ1048068.1010-NODE-1010-length-22998-cov-5.289108_pt1 | contig 22998 bp, 23 predicted proteins | sample MGYA00383098_ERZ1048068 | MGnify/ENA primary metagenome ERZ1048068 (study PRJEB29581, sample SAMEA5548368) | metagenome | biome: marine; feature: coastal; material: water | depth 1 m | study: Short-term variability in the microbial, nano- and picoplankton... | reverse complement strand
CGCTGATCGCAAGCCCTGCTGCGATCACGAAAATGTTTCTGGATTTTAGAAATCGTTTCATCGAATCGTCGCATCAAAATTCCTTATCGGAGAAAACGAACCAGGACAGAACCGTATAAATCGCGATATAAAAGAAAGTCAGCCCACCCAAATGAAGCATATCAAACACTCCAATTTCCATCGCTCTGGCCGCGCCATCCGAGACCGACTCAAAGAGCTGAAAATCGGGAAATACCAGAGAAATTATTGTTCCTAAAATCCGGTCCACCATTCCCGGTTCCACGCCATATTCACCTTTCGTAAACAAGCCCTCCCGCGCCAATGACTGAACCGCTCCGATGATCCAAATCATCACGCTACTCGCGATGGTGAAAAGCGTTGAAGTCGAGAAGGTCGATATCAACAAGGCCACCGCGGCAATAATAGATGCCTTGAAAAAGTGTGCCAATACTCCGTATTGCAGAATCAAACTCGGACCATGGGAAACCACCTCGGCCTGTCCTTGTCGGACTTCCTCCTCACCCCAACCGATCGCGCCCAAATATTCGCCTAGCTCCGCACTCACCGCCTGCGTTCGATAATGAAGCGTCACCACCATGAGAATATCCATCACCAACATCGCTACAAAAATCACCGAGATTACCCCGAGCAACTTTCCCACCAAATAATCCAAACGTGGTACTGGTTTACACAAAATAGTATACAAGGTGCGATCCTCGATATCGCCCGGAATTAACAGAGCAGTCGAGACGATTGCAAAGAGCGAACTGAAAAGCATCATCGTGCCAAGGCAGAGATTCTTGTGCATCATCAACTCCTGCTGCGGCTGCGAAGCCTCTGGTCCTTCATACCAAAAGACATCAAAAAACTGCAGCCCTACAAACAACAAAGCGATTGGAGCGAGAAAATAAAACACCTTCATTCGCACCAATTGCGTCACGGTGCTTAGGGCAATAATTCCCGCACGACGCGGCGAAAAGAAACTGGTTCCAAGTCGATCACTCATAATTACTTTACGCTAACTGCTTTCTGTTTGGATTCCGCCTCAATGGTTTCTTTTAAAAAGAGACTCTCCAGCGACGAACGCGGATGCCCCTCCGAAACCAACTCCCCCTTATTCGCTTGATCCACCAGATTTCGAATCTGCTCCAGCAACTCCGGCGGGGCGTCCTGAAGAATAATCTCGGTGCGATCCTGCATCGAAGTGAGCTCTTCAAGATTCCCTTCATTCACCATTTTGCCCCGATGAATAATGCCCACCCGGTCACAGATTTCCTGAACCTGCTCGAGTAAATGCGAACACAGAAATACGGTAATGCCGCGTCCCTTAAGATCGAGAATCAAGTCGCGAATCTGGCGCGACCCCGTTGGATCCACCCCGGCCGTCGGTTCGTCCAGCACGACCAAACGAGGATCCTGCACCAAAGCCTGCGCTAACCCGATCCGTTGCAACATTCCTTTGGAAAACCCCCGTAGTCTCCGATGGCGGGCTTCTTCCAACCCAACCAACTCCAACATCTCATTCACTCGCGCCTTGAGTGCCGCTCCGCGCATCCCGCAGAGCTTGCCATAAAAACTCACCGTCTCGGCGGCTGACAAATGCTTATAAAAGTAGGGATTCTCCGGCAAAAATCCCACTTCCATCCGCGAGTCCACCTTCGAGGAATCTCTTCCAAAGATGGCACAGCTTCCCGCAGTCGGCTTCACTAAACCCAGAACCGCTTTCATCGTCGTCGACTTTCCCGAGCCATTGGGGCCAATCAAGCCATAGACCTCACCGGGCGCGATTGAGAGAGAAACCTCATCAACCGCCCTAATCCCTCCTCCACGAAAGGACCCCTTGAAATCCTTCACCAATCGATTGACCTGCACTGCGGGAACTTCGCTCATTATTATTCCAGCGTAGCGACCCATTCATTACGTGCAAGAGAGTTGCCATCGTTAGCGATCTTTCCTGCTTGCACGATCGCTCGAGAGGTCGATGCTGGAAGCCATCATGAAACGATTATTAGCCTCCCTCTTCGCACTCGCCGCAGTTTTGGTCACTCCCAGTTGTCTGGAATACGAAACCAATATCACCCTGAATAAGGACGGTAGCGGCACCATTACCGAGGAAACCGTCTTCAACGCCCAGATCATTGGCATGCTCGAAATGACCGCCCTGCAGGGCGGCCAAGGAAATGGGGGCCAGGCCAAGAGTCCTCTGGACGCTCTCAAGGATCCCGAAAAAGCCAAAGCCAAGGCAAAGAACTACGGCGAAGGAGTGACTTTTGTGAAAATTGAAGAAATCGCCCGTAACGGAGGGAAAGGTGTCCGCGTCACTTACAAATTCGCCGACATCAACAAAGTCTCGATCAATCCCGGCGAAGGTCTCACCAACCTGACTCCAGGCACCGAAGCCGAAGCCGAGGAAGTCGGCACCGCCACCACCTTCGCCTTCGCCGACAACAAACTTTCCATTATCACGCCCGATGTGGATACCGAAAAAGCCGGGAACACCACCGACGATTTGGAAATCCCCGACACCCCGGACCCTCAGGCCGCCCAGATGATGCAGATGTTCAAAGGCATGAAGATAACTTCCAAAATCACCGCCGCTCCCGGCATTGCCAACACCGATGCTACCTTCCACAGCGGCGACACCATCACTCTTTACGAAATGGACCTCGACAAAATCCTTGCCAATCCGGAAGGCCTGAATGCCATGAAGGGCATCGATATGTCCGACCGGACCAAGGCCGCCGTCGCTCTCTCAAAAATCAAAGGAGTAAAGGCCGAGACCAAAGAAAAGGTCACCGTGGAACTGGTATCCGACGAGCCAAAGTAAGTCCGAAGCAATTTTCAATCGCCGCACCCTCCTCAAGGGGCGGCGATTTTTTGTGCCCACCCATCACGGAAAGAGCCCGCGGGTCTTTTTCACCCTGGCCACTAAATCAATCCCGGTCGCAAGAGCTCCAAGGCGATGACCACACTTTCTCTCCTCACAGAAATCCATGAGATTCTCAAAAGCTTCATTCAATTTGGTTTCCAGCTTCGCTAATACCTCCGGCTTGGTCCAACTGAAGCGTTGCAAATTCTGCACCCACTCAAAGTAACTCACCGTCACTCCGCCGGCATTGCATAAGACGTCTGGAATCAGGAAAATATCTCCCCGCTCTTCAATGATGGCATCGGCTTCCGGAGTTGTCGGACCATTCGCCGCTTCCGCCAGAATCCTGCACTTCAAGTTCCCGGCATTCTTCTCCGTAATCACGCGCTCCATTGCCGCTGGAACGAGAATATCGCACTCCTGCTCCAACATCTCACTGGGATCAATCGCCTCCGCATCCGGAAAGCCCGCCACTCCTCCGGTCTTCGCCACGTGAGCACGAAGATCTAACGCATCAATCCCCGCCTTGCTCCAAATTGCTCCGGAAAGATCCGAAACCCCACGCACATGCATTCCATATCCCGACATCGTCTCGACAGCATACGAGCCGACATTTCCAAATCCCTGCACTACCGCCGAAGCTCCCAAGACCGGAAGCCCCAACTTGTTGAGCGCACGCGTCGCCAGAAATGCCACGCCGTGCCCCGTCGCCTGGGTCCGCCCTTCACTCCCCTGAAGCTCCACTGGTTTCCCCGTGATCACTTCCGGAACAAAACGACCCTCCCGCGTCGAGTAGGTGTCCAAAATCCACGCCATGTGCTGCGCCGTCGTCCCAACGTCAGGAGCCATAACATCCACTTCCGGCCCAATGAACTGCCCAATCTCCTGGGCGAACCTCCGCGTCAGTCGCTCTTGCTCACCCATACTCATCGCGCGCGGATCGCACGCAATTCCTCCCTTGCCACCACCATAGGGTAATCCCATCAAGGCACACTTCCAGTTCATCCACATCGCCAGAGCCGCAACCTCTCCCAACTTAACCGAGGGATGAAATCTCAAACCTCCCTTCACCGGCCCACGCGATAGGTGATGCTGCACCCGCTATCCAAAAAAGACCTCCGTCCTCCCGTCATCCATCGTCACTGGAAGACTCACCGTGATAAGACGCTTCGGCCATTTGCACCGTTCCCTGACCCGTTGTTCCAGGCCCAGAAAATCCGCCACCCGGTCAAACTGCTCCGCCGCCATCCCAAAAACCGGATCCTGCAGTAAATCTTCCTTCATTGTTACCCAAGGTTACTCCTCCTCCCCAAGATGTCCATTCACCGTTCCATTGATCTCGTCCCGCACCTTGATACTCTTCGCACCATCCTACAAATTCTAACACGAAAAGACGATTAGGAGGCCGTCCAAACACTGCGCTCTACCAATCGAACAGGACCTCTACCCGATCAACTCGCTTCGCGTGAAAATACTCACGACCGGCACTCCATCCGCCTCAATCGCCGGACGGCCGCCTTCTTCGCGGTCAACCAGCACCAGACAAAAAACCACCTCACCGCCCGCGGCCCGAATGGCTTCGATCGCCTTCAGCGTCGATCCGCCCGTCGTGATGACATCGTCTACCACCACCACGCGGTCGCCTTCCTTAAAATTCCCTTCGATCTGTTTCCCCCGCCCGTGCCCTTTCGGCTCCTTGCGCACCGTGAACACCTGTAACGCTTTTTCGTGCTCCGAGCTTGCCATTCCCACCACCAGAGAGATCGGATCCGCCCCCATCGTCATCCCGCCAATCGCATCCACCTCAAGTCCCTCGGCTTCAATTTTACCGAGAACCAAATCCCAACCCGCCTGCCCAATCCAGTGCGCCCCTTTGTTATCCAAGGCCGTCACCCGACAGTCCACGTAAAGGTCGCTCTTCTTCCCCGAAGCGAGAGTAAAATCCCCGGTGCGAACCGATTTTTCGAGTAACATTGTCTTCAGATCATCCTTGGCGCTCATCGGAGCGGAGCTTGCCGGACTCACGGGAAAAGACAATCCCTCTCACAAAGATTCCACCCCCGCATATCCAAAGCCGGGACCGGAGAGCGTGCTCAGGTCGAGAATGCCGCCCCGCCGTTGATACAAGCCGGGATGCACTTTGAAAAACTCCGACGAAGCCTCGGGATAAAACTGCATCCCGTTACTCTCCACGCCGCAGATCGTTCCGGCGTAGGCAGCCAATAAAACATGGGGCACTTGGGCCAATCTTGGATTAGTCAAATCCTGTACCATGAGAGTCATGCCGTGCTCCTTGGCCCAGCAAAGACTGAGCAGCGCTCCGGTCAAAGTCTTACAGGTCTTCAATGCCACACTGGTCCAGCCTAGCTCCAGGCCCAGACGCACAAAGCGCCAGTCGTGCGCGCTCTCATCCATGAAGAGAGGCTTGCGTTCGCTCACGGAATGAACATCAATCCTATTGGCCTCAAGATCATACGGGAAAGGCTGCTCAACATAAACAATGCGATCATAAATCTCGGACTCTTCCTCCTTCAGCCGATCCAAAATCTCATTCACGTACTCCGGGTCGGTCACCATGCAATTGAAGTCTGTCGTAAGATTCGTCACGCCTTCTTCGAGCGAGATTTTCCCAATTGCCACAAGGCGATCATAGTCCCAAGCGAGATCGTTGCCGCGCAATTTGATCTTCAGACAATCCAGACCATCCCGCTGAATCCAATCACGCAAGAGCACCGGGTAACCATCGTCAGGCTCCTCACCCGTCAGCTCGCTTTCATCAATGGCATCCAGCCCTCCCACCAAATGCCAGACCGGTTGCTTCATCTCCGGCGTCACGAGATAGTCGCCGGGATACTTCCCAAGAAATTTTTGCGTAGGCTCCAGGAAATGACTCAAATCCATCTCGCCCAACCACTCCTGGGTGAGACTTTCGAAGGCCTTCACCTCATGCAATTTTCCAAAGGCATCATAAAGCGCGAGATCGAATGCCGAGAGGCATACCAAGCCCGCCAAATGCGGCATGAAGGCCTCTTCACCCAGCCCTTCATTCTCTTCATCCAGACGATCGTGCAAGCGATCCTCAATATACCGATGACCAATCGCCATCGGATGCCCCGACTCACCGTGCGCCACCAAATCATCGCGCAGCACTTTACAAAATTCCTTCAGGCGATCTTCCCTCTCGCCATAGCCCAAATCCGACGGCCAAACCCAGGCCACACTCAGCGGCGTCTCGGCCCAACCCGTCGCGACCCTGCCATCCTCACCTTCGACATGCACTGCTACCCTGGCGCAACTCACTTCGGTGAGGGTCTGATTGCCAAACTTCAGCGGCACCCGCGTCACCACGGGAACAAAGGAGAGATCAATGCGGGAAATTTTCATCGTGCAGCGCGCCCAATTTGCACGCCCCTCACACAAGCGACAACCCCGATCTTAAAAGGCCTTCGTGACATTTCGGGAAATTCGCAGGAAATCCTCCTCCACCATCGAAAGGTGACGCGAATCGTAACAGAAGTATCCCCACTCCCGCTCGAATTTCTTGTCGCCCAGCGGAAGGGCAATGAGCTCTCCGGATGCGATTTCCCGTCGCGCCGTCCACGGTGCCACGATGCCCACCCCAAGACCTACTTTGGCCATCTCCTTGATCGCCTCCATGTCGCCCAGACTCAATCCCGGACGCAATTTGGCACCGGATTTTTCAAAGGACGCTTTCAGCAAGCGATACGTTTCACTGGCCCGCGCATAGACCAGAAAAGATTCTTTCTCCACCTCGGCCAACGGAACCTCCCCGAGCTTGGCCCACGGATGACTGGACGAGACCACAAAAACCAATTCATCTTCGAAAATCCTCTCAAAACGAGCCCACCCCGGACACCGTCCTCCGATTCCCAACACCAGGTCAATCTCCGCACGTTCGAGAATGTCGATCAGTTCCTGAGTATCCTCCGATTCAATATGAATCTCACACCGGGGATAAAGCTCTTTAAATTCCCGCATCACTTCCGGCAACATGTGACTACACAGCGAATGCGTGACACCTACCCGCAGACGTCCCTGCCCCCAACGCTTGAGCACGCCCAATTCCTCCCCCGCTTTCTCAAGCTCCCCAAGTGCCGCCCGAAAACGACGAACCAAAATCATGCCATGCTGGGACAAAGCCACCCGCTTTCCGGATCTCTCCAGTAACTTGCAATCAAGTTGGGTCTCGAGCGCGCGAATCGAATGACTCACTGCCGACTGCGTTACATGAAGACGCTCCGCTGCTTTCGTAAAACTCTCTGTTTCCGCCACTGCTACCAGCGAGCGAACTTGTCGAAGATCAGGTAATTCCATGCATAAATTCTATCGGTTCTCCAAAGGGGTGAGTCCTCAAGAGCACGACACATACCAACATTGAGCGAAATTCATCACCCGGCCCATAATCGATGAGAGCGACTCATAATAACTCAGCCATAACGCTGCATATCTCGCGCTTATTCTCACCCAAAAAAGTCAACGAATCAAAGTCTCCCTCCATCGCAGTAACGGACTTTGGGGAGGCCTTTATCCTCGTTGGTTCGAAGCCGCCCCCAAAAAATAATAACCATGAGGGTACTTGGCTGTCTTATTCCTCACCCAGCGCGAAGAGCGTTCCATCCTCACTCCCAACCAACAAAATACCATCAGCAAAGGAAGGCGCGGCGATGATGGATTCACCGAGATCGACTCTCCAAATCTCCTCTCCTTTTTCGAGATCGATGGCGTAGAGACGACCGTCGCTGGAACCACAAACGAGGGCATTGGTGAAAAGGAGCGGTGAGCTTTCGACCCGGCCGCCGGTTTTGTATTTCCAAATTCCATTTCCATTTTCCCGGGAAATGGCGTGGATCTTCTTGTCGCGGCAACCGATGTAAACTCGTGTCTTGTCGATGGCTGGAGCGGACATGAAGGGAAACTTGCGATCGGTGTATGTCCAACTTGTTTTCCCGGCGGTAACATCAGCGGCGAGCACTTCGTTTCCGTAATTCCCCCAGGCCACAAAGGTTCCTTCGGTCGCCACGGTGGAGACAATCTCCGCATTGGTTTCGACCTGCTTGGCAGGTTTTCCGGTGGCGAGATCGAGGGTGTAGAGAATGCGGTCGCATCCACCGAAGACGATCCACTTTCCATCCACAATCGCTGGTGTGCCATTGATGTATTCCTCGGTCTGATGGATCCAGACCTGATCTCCCGTTTTGGCATCGAGCGCACGGCAGGCTCCGTCGTAGCCATTCAAAACAACCCAGTGAGTCGAGCCATCCGGGCTGGGGGTGATGTTTACTCCGGCCGTGATCTTCTCGTTGGTCTGAATCTTCCACTTCTCTTCGCCGGTCGCAAGGTTGAGAGCGTAGAGATAGGTATCCTGACAGCCAATGAACAAGGTGTCCTCGAAAATGGCGGGAGCTGCTTCGATGCTGTCTTCAAATTCCTTCTTCCATTTCGGCTCGCCCGTCTTGAGGTCCAACACGTGCAGCCATCCCAGGTCATTTCCAAAAGCCACCAATCCTTGCGACACGACCGCCTCCCCCGCAATCGGTCCCTCGGTTTCAAATGTCCAAAGTGTGATCGGGTTCTTCAAGACCGGGTCTCCCACCTGCCCGCTCAAACCGGCCCCACCACGGGCCACCGGCCAGTCAGCTCGGGACCACGGAGATTCAGGTCCAGTCGGGGCGTCTTTCACGACTTCCTTTTCGGGCTCTCCACACGAAGCCAAAAACAGCGATCCAAAAAGAGGAAATAATGTTGTGAAGCGTTGCATCGCCAGATCGTGGCACAATTTTCATCAGACTCAAAGGGCAGGAATCGAATATGACCAAAGCAACTCGGAACTATTAACCGTGACTTTGATATCTGGCTCCTTCATGGACCGCGTCCTTTTGACATGAATAGCGACCCCAATATTGGAACTCGACCAAAAGCTCATCAACCTCGTATCTCCTTGGAGCCCCGGCACGATGATCTCCTCTTATTTTCTGGAGACCGTCCGGGGTAACTCGTCAGAAGCTGCCAAGATGCTGGAAAGGGCCAAAGCGAGTGGCTTGAGCTTTCCCAACTAAGCCAGAAGCAAAGCTTCCCGATACACCTTTTCAAAATCCTCGACCTCCAAAGGTCGTGGATTAAATTGCCCTGTCCATTGCTTGGAAGCTTCCTGAGCCAGTTGCGGGATATCGCTTTCGGAAACGGTCACCGGCTCCAATCCGGCATGGCCGCGCAGGCTCTCTACCCAAGCAATGAGATCAGGCTGAAGTTGCTGATAAACCTCCCCGACCACTTGTGAATTCCACTTCATGATGGAAGGCAGCATTGTCAGGACCGCGCGCCCGTGCACGACATCATAATGCGCCGTGAGGGGATTCGCAGCAGCATGGGCGGCACCGAGCATTGAGGCCTCGATCGCTTGTCCCGCCAAGGCCGCCCCGAGGAGCATCTCGCCTCGCTGTTCGACTGTCGCCTGCCCGGCAAGAACCGCTTCAATCACGGGCTCCATCTTACGAAAAGCTCTAAAGGAAATCCCGCGCGATTCTTCCGTGCTGGTATTGCAGACCGCACTTTCAAGCGCATGGGAAAGGGCATCCAGAGCCGTGAGTCGGGCCACACCAAGCGGCATCGATCCCGTCAGATCCGGATCAAGAATCGCCGCCCGCGCCAGTGCCCGGGAATCTCCACAAGCCATCTTTTCGTGTGAGCCGTCACGCGAGAGCACGGCGTAGGACTGGCACTCGCTGCCTGTTCCCGCGGTGGTCGGAATCGCGATGAAGGGGAGCATTTCACCCTTGGCTTTGCCATGACCGTGGTAGTCGGACATCCGTCCACCGCCACTCAGAAGAAAGAGCGTTCCCTTCGCGGTGTCCATCGAACTTCCACCGCCCAATCCCACGATGACATCGGGATTCACCGACCGGGCAAAATCCGCGCACTTAGCGACTTCGGACTCGGTGGGATTTTCGTGGACGCCGTCAAAAACGACCACATCATCGAGCAAATCCACCGCCCGCGCGACATGACCTGCGTCAACAATTCCCGGATCGGTCACGATAAGAACTTTCCCGGCAACCAGTGAAGGCAACTCGCGGAGAGACCCCGAGCCGTGAAGAAGTTGTTGAGGCGAAGCAATCATGATGGATCCGTGAAGGGCTTGAGGACTTGATCGCCAAACCTGCTGGAATTGACCTCCTGATAAGCTCCGCGCCAGCCTCCTCTTTCAACTTCCATCATCGAATGTGAGTTTCGGCGGATTTTCCTAAAAATCAACCCGACTATTAACCCACCGGATACGGCTTGGTCTTCAGGGAGAGCTTTTCAAGATAGTCAGTTTTAGACCACTCGCACTCCCTACTCGAAAGGTCATCTTTCTGATCCAAAGAGACCTTCTGGTTCTGGCATCAAACACCTCTTTCCACGGGGTGGTCTGGTCGCTTCATCCCTCGCCGCCAGGCTCCGACATCCAGCCATCATTGAGATCCCAAGAAAGGTCACCATCCACATCAACACGGAAAGATAAAGAAGAGGTATTTGGCGGGAAAATCTCACGTCGCTTTGCTACCCCCTTAATGTGGGAGAGTTTCCAGCTCGCAAGCGTCCGAATTTTGATCTGTGAAATTAATTAGGAAGTCTGTATTAAACATCCCCAAAGCCCCATTCTTCCCGCCATGATTTCCATTCTGCGTCGACTCCGGCCCCTATCTCCCCTTCCGGTCCTCATCCTTGCTTTAGGGTTTCTACCTCTGGACTCAAGCCTCGCCGGGCTTGGAACTGAGCTCGAAGTTGAGATCGAAACCTACGTTAAATCACTTCGCCGTAAGGGGGGTGTTCGGGGTGACGAACGGACCGCCTGGGTGGTCTACGACATCACCTCCAACACCAAACTCGCGAGCATTAACGAAAATTCCTCGCTTCAGGCCGCCAGCATGATCAAGCCCTACGTGGCCCTCGCTTTTTTCCATCAAGTGAAAGCGGGCAAACTTCACTACGGCCCGACAAGTCGCAAGCACATGGAGTTGATGATCCAGAAAAGCAGCAACACCTCGACCAACTGGGTGATGAAACAAACCGGGGGCCCCGCCGCGACCAGAGCCCTGCTCAAACGATACTATCCCTCCCTGTGCAATCAGCTGCACCTCGTGGAATACATTCCCAGCAGCGGAAGGACTTACCTAAATAGGTTGTCAGCCGGCGACTATGCCCGCTTCCTCACCTCGATGTGGAAAGACCAACTTCCTTCATCCAGAGAAATGAAACGCCTCATGGCCCTGCCCGGAAGGGACCGCCTCTACTCCAGCGCAAAACGAGTTCCCACCGGGACTAAAGTTTACAACAAGACCGGGAGCACTGCGATGTGTTGCGGAGACATGGGGATTCTCGTTGCCCGAGGCTCCAAGGGCCAACCCTACCCTTACATCATCATCGGTATCATCGAGAGCGGCAGTCGCAACAAATCCTACGGGCCCTGGATCAGAAGCCGTGGAAATATCATCCGCGAAGTTTCCAACAAAACCTACCTCGCGATACAGAAGCGTTATTCGCTTTAGCAAGGCCGTGGAAATCAAGCCAACTCCCGGAGAGCCCGGGATGCCTCCTTGCGTTAATGAAAGTCTGAAGACCCCGGAAGCTCGATATTCTTTTCAACCTCGTCCTGCGCTCCGGCCGATGAAATAGAAATCAACAATACCAGCAAGCAACGCAAATTATGGGGAATTTCCGGGAAGCTACGCCAAGTCCTCGTTGAAGTAGACCTTTATATAATTCATCTTTCGCTCTTCATCGTAACCCTTCTCGAGGACTTCTCCGGGCTTATCGACGACTTTGGGGCGGAGGCGAATTTCCACGCCGGTATCGAGCTTCATGATGGACTTCATGAACTTCTTTGCCTTGGTGACGTCACGCTTGGAGATGTCGAAATTCTCTTCGAGAGTAATTCCTTCGTCTTCCTCGAGTCGCTCACGCTCCTCTTTGAACTTCTTCTTAGCGGCATCGGTGCGGAGAGCTTTTTCCTCGAATTCCTGAAGGCTGAAATTCTTCTGTCCCTTGAGATACGAAAGTGCCTCCTGGGCGGGTTCATTAACGTCCCACGGCGGGCTGTCATTGGTCGGAGCTTCCGCAGGCGAAACCGCCGCCACGGCGAGCTCGGCCACGCGCTTGGTCATCAAGGCCGAATCGGGAATGGGACGAACAGTGAGGAAATCACGCACCCAAAATCGCGATTCCGAGCCGCCACGATCAAAGGTGAGAACGTAGAAACCCTTCCGCTCAAAGTGTTCAAGAATGAGGCAGCCTTTGTCGATCTTCTCAGGATTAATCCCCTGTTCGGTCGCGAGTTGGAGGTCGCCGTCTCGTGCCGAAATGCTCAGGAAAGGCGTCACGCTCTCCGATTTGAGGATACAAATCGCGCGCTTCATTTCGCCGTCCAGATCGATCCCGGTCATCAGGGAAATACAAAGATCACCCGATTTAATATTCGGGTGGGAGGATTTGGAATAAAGCCGCTGGGCAATCTCGCAGCCTTTCTCGAGAAGCTTCGACGAATCTTCAAAAATCGCCGCCGCCGAGGCATTGACTTCATTTTTCTCCAACGAGCTGTGATGAGTGAAGCGCTGGCCGACGAGATTACGGAAGGGCCGCAGAAAAATTGGCGTCAGAAGGGCCTGATCGTCCTCTCCCACCTGAAATAGTTGCTTCGAGGTCTGCAGTGGTTCATCGCGCGAAGGATTCCCCACTTTGGCCAATACCAGGCCGCTAATTTCGACATTCTCAAAGTTAAGCTTCAAAGTCATGGGGAGTCTCTAATGAGACAAATCGTAATTAGGAATCCATTTCCCCGAAAAATGCGTGAGATCGTCAAATTTCCTGTTCATTCTGATTGCGGTCGCTTCAACAATCCACCGCCATGCCATCCAAACGCCGCACTCTCAGCAAAGCCAATTTCTTTCTCGTCCGCGCCTTTGCCTCAATCGGTCTGTGCATCACCGGATATTTGCTGATCATGAAATTAACCGGGGAAATCAGCTCTATTGTCGGCTGCGGCGGTGAAGGCGGATGTGCCAACGTCCTCGGCTCAAAATGGTCGGCTTGGGTTCATATTCCAGTAAGTTTGCTCGCCGCACTATTTTACGCAGCCGTGATTGCATTGTCCTTTCTACGATCGCGCAGCCTGCTCATCTCTTCAGCGCTCATCTTGATCGGCGCGGCGCTGTGGTTCATGGGAATCATGACTTACAAAATCGAATCATTCTGCCCCTGGTGTCTCGCCACTCACATCACGGGCATCCTCACCGCAATTTCAATTTTCGTGACGACCCGGCGGACCGGTCCGGTTTCCTGGACCGCTTGCTCCATTTTCGCCATCGCCCCCCTCTCCGTCTTGATTGGCGGGCAAATTTGGGGGCCTGAGCCTGACACACATGCCATTAGCGAATATGCCGCCAAAACCAAAAACAAACCCATCCATCAACGCGGTAGTGGACGCCAACTTACCTATGGCGGAAAGATATTTAATATGGCGCAATTGCCCTTTATCGGCCCGGCCGACGCCAAGCACGTCTTCGTCAAATACTTCGACTACACCTGCGGATCCTGCCGGAACATGGAAGAAGACCTCGACAAACTCATGGAAAAACATCCCGGAAAATTCGCGGTAGTCCTCCTCCCCACTCCGCTGAATCGTAAATGCAATTCCACCCTGAAACCGAAGATTAAAGACCATCCCTGGGCCTGTGAACTGGCCAAACTTGGCCTGGCGGCGTGGAGGGCTCAACCTGAGTCCTTCCCCGAGGTTCACAAGCGCCTCTTCAGTCGTCCTATTCTTACCGTGGAGGAGGCCCGCCGTGAAATTTCACGGATCATCCCCAAAGAAAAACTGAGTCAATCCTTGAAGGATCCATGGATCAACGACCTCATCAAAGCCAATACCGAGGACTCTCAAACTCTCTCTGCCCAGAGCGTCGTCATGCCCAAACTGCTCATCGTCGACACCAAGGTCTTTCAGGGAGTCGCCAAGAGTTCAGACATTTTTGTCAGTAAGATAGAAAAGCTCTTCGGACTTTAAGCGCCCTTCTTTTCCGAAAACTCCTCGATCAATTCCTCCCGATGTTCCGCCACTGCGCGGTCGAAATTCCCAAGAAGATCACCCGCCTTATCGGCGGATGTAATCAGGGCAATAATGAGATACTGCGTAATCGCAACAAAGTAACACACCCACCCGACTGTTCCTTCCGTCGTCCCGGCATCCCCGCCAAAAATCGCCGCCATCATCGCCAATACCGGAGAGGAACGATTGAGGTGCACACAGGAAAACTTCTTGATCCAACGAGCACGATTCACCCAAATTTTGCGCAGACATCCTTTCCCCATCGGGAGATTCAAGGGGCCTGAATGAATGACTGCAAAAACCGCCTGATCTGGCATCAATTCAATCACTCCAATCACCAGGAGTAATCGAAAAAAGACTCCGATCCATCCCTGGTCACCATCAAGATCCAGAGGAACCCATCCAAAAAGCAAGTGCTCCATGTTAGCCGTTGCCACCAACAAAATCAGAGCCGCCCGAAACCATCCCTCGAGATCTTTTTCCAGTTCCTCCTCCACCTGGGCCATACGCATTCCCCGACGCACCACGAGACGAAAAAGAGGAATAGCAATCAAGCCGACCAGAATCCTCGTTAAGGGTTTGAGCAACGGACGGAGTATGGCCCATCGAATGATATTTCCAAACACGGCAAGAACCTGCGACATCCGGACCAAAAGGTGAAGAAGAGATGACAACACATCGTTCCTCCCAGCCGCCGGGATAGCATGGAACGTCCGATTGAGACTCGCCTCCAGCCCCCTATCAATTTAACTATCATTTCCACCATGAAACCGGAGCCCGTTAATCCCGATGCCATCGCCGCTCTCCAAGGCGTTAAGCACAGCTTCCAAACCGACCGCAATTTTCAGGAAATCCACTGCTCTTCCAATGCGGCCGCGGAATTGAAGGAAATCGCCCCGACCTGCCTCCACCTGGCCTCCAAGCTGACCGCCAATGCCGAACTTGGGACTCTCTACCGAATGCAAGCCAGCTCCGACCACGATCACTTCATCATCCTCGCCCTCAATCCGGAAATTCCCAACGCACCCGGTCCGCGCTTAGTCGGCCTTCACACCGATCACACCACAGACATCGATCATCTGGCGGTGGAGCTTACTTCACTTCTCTAAACTAAATCCCATGGGCAACAACGAACTCATTCAATATCTCAGCCGTTCGGGAAACATTACAGGCTCCTTCCTGGTGAGTCCCACCGGCTCTTATCTGGCAGGTGACCTTCCTGACTTTTTCGACTCAACAAAAATTCCCGCAATGGCTGAAGACGGCTATACCGCCCTCGAGGCAATTCGCACAAAACTGCCTGATGCTAAGGAGATTAGAATAGACACTCACTTGTTAGCAATTTTTCTCCGCGACCTCGGAAGGGCCCTTCTGATTGTCCTCGTCAATGATTTAGCCAAAGCCAACTCCGCAAAAATTGCAATCGATGTCGTGGCGCGCCGGTATTTGCCGGAGGGAGGTTGAAAAGATGCGATCCAGGGAAGCAAGTTGACGCCTTAAAAAATTTTACTTATGCACACTTTGTCCGATTGAATTTTATCGGGTTATCAGAAAAGCCAAAACGAAATAACCTTTATCGAAGACAAGCAGGCTCGAGGGTCAGCTTCATTCATACATTAAACAGCAGTAAAAGAGTTCACAACTCCTCCCAAACATTGCAGTTTAATATAGGCTACCAAGTTAATTGAGGGTTCACGGTTTCTATTCCCCATGTCCGGCTACAAAAATCGACCGATCGACCCGCTTTCCCAAGCGGCCAGGCTCTCGCGGTCCCAACCGAATCCTATTCAGGTGCAGCATCACACGATGCCGATTCAAGCGCAGCAGCCCTATTACCCCCAAGCTCCGCAACAGCAACAATATCCTCAAGCCCCGCTCCAATACCAACAGCAGGAACCTCAATATCAGCACCCTGCTCCTCAATACCAGCAACCCCTGCCACAACAATATCAGCAACCGGTTGCCCCCCATTACCCACAAGCGCCACAACAACAGCAATACCAGCATCCCCTGCCGCACGCTCCCTCTCTGCCACAGGCTCCGTATTACCCGGCTCAACCGCAGGCTCACTATCAACAGCCCCAACAATACCAACAAGCCATCCCGGAGCCGCCGAAGACACGCCGTCTAATCACTGGCGATTCCATGCCATCTCCGGCAACCCAACAGATCCCACTGCCCACAGCCACCCAGCGAGTGAGCGTCGGCCTCCCACAGGCACTCACCGGAGAAATCCCGGCGCCTCCTCCCACGAGAGCCCTCAATGTTGGTGTTCTTCAAAATCAAGGGCAGGTCATTCCCGCGCCTACCGCCACCCAACCACTGAACGTGGGGCAAGCACGCACTTCTTCAGGCGAAAACGCTCTCGTGCCTGCCAATCTCAACGGTGTCGCGGGTTCCCAAATGGCAACCCCTCTGGGACCTGAAGGACAAACCATTCCGCCTCCCCCTCCCACCAGATTGCTGGTCGGAAGAACCGACGATCTGAAACCGGCCCAAGCCACTGTCACCGCCACACCTGCTCCAGTTGCTGCAGTGGCAGTCGCCGCTCCTATCGATGAAGCTGCCTTGGACTCCGCAGTCACCAGTCTCGGACCGGTTCCTTACTACTCACTCAGCCAGATCGTCGAAAACCTCCAGACTCTCACCGGCATTCCAACCGGAACCTCCGCTGTCAGCGTCCATACCTCCGGCCATGTCGCTGCCAAAAGCAATCCCGGTAAACGCTATCTCGATGAACAGGAAATCGGCGAAGGTGGCACCTCCGTGGTCTATCGGGCTACCGACAGGCGAATGGGGAGAAACGTTGCTCTCAAACGATTCAAATCCATCTCACGGACCGACAAAAATCGTGACTACGCGCTGGAAATGAAATCCGCGTCGCATATCAGCCACCCATACGTCGTGAGCATTTACGACGCCGATATCGATGAAAAAGGACGCTATATTGCCATGGAGATGATCGAAGGCTTCAATATGGAAGAAGCGATCAAACTTCGGGAACTCAATTTCGACATCAACCGCTTTATCAATTTCGCCGAGCAAGCACTCGAAGGATTGGAAGCAACACACAAGTCCGGCTTACTTCACCTCGATTTGAAGCCCTCCAACATCATGCTCTGCGAGCAGGGTGGAGGCCGCGATATTATCAAGCTCATCGACTACGGGCGCGCCCAACTCATCCAGGACGAGAACGGTGATGCGCCAAAAGGGCGTGGACTCGAAGGCGCCATTTTCTTTTGCTCACCAGAGCAGATTCTCAAAGAAGACCTCGATATCCGCACCGACCTCTACGCCCTGGGAACAGTCTTTTATTGGGTCCTCACGCATCGACGCCCATTCGACGGAGGCAATCCCATCTCCATCATGTCGGCCCATCTTCAGCATATCGTCACCGACATCTCGGAAATCATTCCCAACATTCCCAAGTGGCTTGCTGAATGGGTCATGTCATTGATCGCCTTGGAAAAAGATGATCGTCCCCAGTCGGCTGCCGAAGCACTCGATACCCTGCTCAATGGAAGAGACGAACAGAAGGTCACCAAGTTCCGTGCTTGAGTCCTCGCCGACAAACCTTCGTAAATTACGGGAATGCCACCTGTGATTTTTTTATGTCCCGACGTAAAAAAACGACGGACCGAATCGAACCGTCGTCTTTGAAATTTGTGAGAGGGAACTCTAGCGGCGCTTGCGCTTCAGCTTGAGCATGGCCTCGGACTTGGCAATGGACATCATGAGAGCCTGCATTTCCTCGGGATCATCACCCACCACTCCATCCAGAGCATTTTTGGCCCGCTTCATTGCCTCTTCGACCTGATGCTCGTCGATGGCGTCTTCGCCGATCGCAAGATCAATGAGAACGGAAACCTTGTCCCCGGTCACTTCCACAAATCCCTCACCAACGGCAAGCTCCTCGACTTTACCGTCCTTGAGGTAACGAAGCTCACCCGGTTGCAAGGGTGCCACCAATGCGGAGTGCATTGCCAGAATGCCCATCTCACCTTCGCTACCAGGCAGGTAAACGTCATCGACGGAATCTGAGAAGATCGTCTTCTCGGGAGTTACGATGTCGAGTTGGAATGGCATGAGATAAAATGGGCTCGGTTGGAAAATTAACCTTTATCGACGGAATCGATCCCAGCCTTCATGTAGAAGTTGGACTCGGGAACATTATCGTGCTTCCCGTCGAGAATCTCGGCAAATCCTTTCACGGTGTCCTCAATGGTGCAAAGAACTCCGGGAACATTGGTGAAGACCTCGGCCACGTGGAAGGGCTGGGTAAGGAAACGCTGAATCTTACGAGCGCGGAACACAGCGGTCTTATCGTCGTCAGAAAGTTCGTCCATTCCGAGAATGGCGATGATGTCCTGAAGATCCTTGTAACGCTGGAGCACGAGCTGGACGCCACGAGCCACTTTGTAGTGCTCTTCGCCAACAATCTCCGGAGCAAGTGCAGCAGAAGTTGAAGCGAGTGGGTCAACCGCCGGGAAGAGAGCCTGCTCAGCAAGTGAACGCTCAAGCACCACGGTCGCGTCAAGGTGAGCGAAGGTGTTGGCGGGAGCGGGGTCGGTCAAGTCATCCGCAGGAACGTAAACGGCCTGAATGGAAGTAATCGATCCCTTCTTGGTCGAAGTGATACGCTCCTGAAGTCCGGCCATTTCCTCGGCGAGGGTCGGCTGGTATCCCACCGCAGACGGCGTACGGCCAAGAAGTGCGGACACCTCGGAACCGGCTTGGGAGAATCGGAAAATGTTGTCCACGAAGAGAAGAACGTCCTGGTTGTCCTCATCACGGAAGTGCTCGGCCATAGTGAGTGCGGAAAGCGCAACCCGGAGACGCGCACCCGGAGGCTCGTTCATCTGGCCGTAGCAAAGTGCCACTTTGGATCCGTCGGCAAGAACAGGGTTGCCATTCTCATCAAGCTTGGGATGACCCTTGTCGTCTTTCTCACAAGAAATAACGCCGGATTCAATCATCTCCCAGTAAAGGTCGTTACCCTCACGGGTCCGCTCACCCACACCAGCGAACACCGAGTAACCACCGTGTGCCTTCGCAATGTTATTAATGAGCTCCATGATCACCACGGTCTTACCCACACCAGCACCACCGAACATACCACCCTTACCTCCTTTGAGGAGCGGGCAGATCAGGTCGATCACTTTAATTCCGGTAGGAAGAATTTCAGTCGTGGAAGACTGCTCGGTCAGATCAGGAGCAGCACGGTGAATGGGAGACCGAAGCTTGGCGTCTTCGAGAGCGAGCTGGTTTTCATCCACCACGTCTCCGGTCACGTTGAAGATACGTCCGAGGATCTGCTTACCAACGGGAACCGCAATCGGCTTGCCGGTGTCAGTCACGCTCATGCCACGCTTGAGACCTTCAGTGGTGCTCATCGCGACGCCGCGAACCCAGCCGTCACCGAGGTGCTGCTGAACTTCGAGAACGAGCTTGGTCTTCACTCCGAAGAGATCATAGGACAACTCGAGAGCGTTGTAGATTTCGGGAAGCTTTTTGGCGCTTGAGAAGTCAACGTCAACGACGGCGCCGATGACCTGAACGATGGTTCCTTTTTTGCTCATGGTGGTTTGGGAAAAGTTGAATGGTTGGTGGTAAAAATTTAACGAATGATGATCACTCCATGGCTTTCATAGCCGTGGTGATCTCAAGAAGCTCGGCGGTAATCGCGGCCTGACGGGCTTTATTGTATTCCAAAGTCAGGTCGTCGATCATGTTCTTCGCGTTGTCAGTGGCAGCTTTCATCGCAACCATCCGGGCGGAGTGCTCGGAGGCGCGGGCTTCCACCAGCATCTGATAGATCTGGAAGTTGATGTAAAGAGGGAGGAGCTTATCGAGAACACCTTCAGCACTTGGCTCGAAGTCGTAATCAGCACCGAGCGCGGCAGCCTTGTCGGTTTCGCCAATCTCGCCTTTGTCTACTCCTTCGTAGTCCTGCTTTTCACCAAGATCTTCAGATTCGATTGGAAGCAATTGGAAGACTTCCGGAGTCTGGGTCAGCGTGCTAACGAAGTTGTTGAAAGCGACGCTGATTTTATCGTATTCGCCGCTGAGGAACTTCTCAGTGAGGAATTTTGAAACCGGCTTGGCGTCGTTGAAAGGAACCGGGTCGGCAACCTCCCAATCGGTGACGATGTTGCCACCGGTCTTGGCGATGGTCTGGCGAAGCTTCTTTCCAACGGTGACGTATTCGGTCTCGTCGGTCGCGCTCTTGATGACGGCCTTATAGAGGTTGGTATTGAGTCCGCCGCAAAGTCCCCGTCCGGTGGAAATAACGAGCATGAGATACTTGCCTCCCTTGCGTTTTCAGAGAAGTGGGTGGCTCTCCTCAGTGGTATTCTCCTTAAGGTTGACGAGAACCTTGTTGAGCTTGTCGGCATAGTCCCGACCGGCCAGAGCCTGGTCCTGAGCCTTCTTCATCTTGGCAGCCGAGACCAGCTCCATCGCTTTGGTAATTTGCGAGGTGCTTTTGACCGACTTAATGCGTCGGCGAATGTCACGAAGGTTGGCCATTGGAAATGAAGAATTTTAAATTTGATAAACGGAACCAAGCCTTACTTCCAACTTCCTTTGAAGTCTTCAAGGGCGGTCTTAAGACCAACATTGGTATCGTCCGAAAGTGCCTTCTCGTCGGCAATCTTCTGGAGAAGTTCAGCCTTACGCGTGGAAAGGAATTCCTCAAGAGCAGCCTGACACTCCTTGACGCGTTCCACATCGACATCGTCGAAGTGACCGTTCTGCATGGCCCAGAGAACTGCCACTTCCATCTCCATGGAAAGCGGTGAATACTGGTTCTGTTTAAAGAGTTCAACAATGCGTTGTCCACGGCTGATCTTGGCCTTGGTGGCATCATCAAGATCCGAACCGAACTGGGCGAAGGCCTGAAGTTCGCGGAACTGTGCGAGGTCCAATTTGGTTGTTCCTGAGACTTTCTTAATCGCCTTGGTCTGCGCCGCGGATCCCACACGGGAGACGGAGAGGCCAACGGAAATCGCAGGGCGGATACCCTGGTAGAACAAGTCGGTCTCAAGGAAGATCTGACCGTCGGTAATGGAAATCACGTTGGTGGGAATGTATGCCGAAACGTCACCAGCCTGGGTTTCAATAATTGGAAGCGCAGTCAGGGAACCCCCGCCTTCTTTTTTCGAGAGACGTGCGGAACGCTCAAGGAGACGTGAGTGAAGGTAGAAAACATCTCCGGGATAAGCTTCACGACCGGATGGGCGACGAAGAATCAGGGACACCTGACGATAGGCAACAGCCTGCTTGGAAAGGTCATCAAAGACGATGAGGACGTCCTTACCCTGGTCCATGAGATACTCGGCGAGAGCACATCCGGAGTAGGGAGCGAGGAACTGGTTGGTTGCAGAGTCCGAAGCGGAAGCTGCAACGATGATGGTGTTGTCGAGAGCGCCGGCTTCTTCGAGAATGGAAACGGTCCGGGCGACGTTTGACTGCTTTTGGCCGATGGCAACATAAACACAGTAAACTGGCTTGTGGTCTTTAAGGCGACCTTCGGCAGCGGCCTTGTTCTGATTGGACTGCGAAATGATAGTGTCGATCGCAATAGTCGTTTTGCCGGTGGAGCGGTCACCAATGATAAGCTCACGCTGACCACGGCCAATGGGAATCATGGCGTCAATGGAAGCAATGCCAGTCTGGAGCGGAACCGAAACGGACTCACGCTTAATAATGCCGGGAGCAATCTTCTCAACAGGGTATTCGGTTTCCGAAGCAATCTCTCCTTTGCCGTCGATCGGACGAGCAAGGGTGTCAACAACACGACCGAGAAATGATTCGCCAACGGGAATCGAAAGAAGCTGACCAGTCGTCTTACACTCCATCCCCTCGGTGATGTGCTTACCGTCACCGAGGAATACAACCCCCACTTCGCCTTCCTCAAGGTTCAGGGCGAGGCCCATCAGGCCGCCGGGGAATTCAATCATTTCGTTCAACTGTGCGGAACTGAGTCCTTCCACTTTGGCGACACCGTCACCAGTTTCACGGACGATACCGATGTTGGTCTTCTTAACGGACGTTTTGACGTTCGCGATTTGGGCTTCCAGTTCTTGGAGAATGCTGCTCATGACTTTAAAGGGTTAGAGAGTGGGTGAAGGAGATTGTTAAAATGAATTTGCGAGAGTTTCGAGGCGGGCCTTAACCGAGCCATCGTAGACGTCATTTCCGACGCGGATGCGAAGACCACCGAGGAGTTCGGGGTCGACTTTGAAAGTGAATGTCAGTCCCTCGCCGTATTCTTTACAAAGAGAGGTTTGGACTTTGCCGAGAGTTACTTCGTCAAGCTTGGCCGCGCTTTCTACGGTGACCTGCTTTTTGATCAGCTCGGCCTGAACGAGACGACGAAGAGAAACAAGAATGCCGCGATAGTCACGGGGCTTCTCATCGCCAATTCTCTTGATGATAGGCTTCAACTTCCGCGCGTTGATTTTACCGTCCTTGAGGCAAAGGCGGAAAATTCGGCGAGCGGTGCTCTGAGCGACTTTGGAAGCTTTCATCGGATGCTAAAAATTGACGAAATGAAATTTACAGGCTGGAGAGGGCTTCCTTATTGATCCGCTTCTGGTCGGTAGCATTGAGGGTCTTACCGGTAACTTGCGTGGTGGTTTCGACGACGAGGCGGCCGAATTCCTTTTTGATCTCCGCTTTGAGAGCGGCGGCTTCGGCTTTGGATGCTTCCTCAGCTTTGGCGAGAATATTTTGAGCCTGGGCAACAGCCTCTTGGGATTTTTTCTCCGCGAGGGCGGCAGCGCTCTCTTTGGCTTCATCCACGAGGCGCTTGGCGTCCTCGTTGGCCGCTTCAAGGAGAGCGGCCTTTTCTTGTTCGCTGTCAGCAAGCTTCTGCTCGATCTCTACGAGTTTGGCCTCACCATCGGCGATGCGATTCTTCCGCTTTTCAAGGATCTCTTGGATCGGGCCAAAGGCAAATCTTTTGAGGACATACAGCACCAAGGCAAAATTAACTACCTGTGCGATGAACAAAGGTGCTTTC
>ERZ1048068.1008-NODE-1008-length-23021-cov-7.717016_pt1 | contig 23021 bp, 25 predicted proteins | sample MGYA00383098_ERZ1048068 | MGnify/ENA primary metagenome ERZ1048068 (study PRJEB29581, sample SAMEA5548368) | metagenome | biome: marine; feature: coastal; material: water | depth 1 m | study: Short-term variability in the microbial, nano- and picoplankton... | reverse complement strand
CCGTCATTAACTAAAGCTGGTGAGACTGATATGTATTTCGGTGCTTATTCAATGACTGATGGAGATGAGACCGAGCAACAAGGTCATATAATTAATAAAAGATATCAAGACCCTGAAGAAAACGGAGTTTTAGCTATTAGTACAGGTTTATTAAAGAACTGTCCTACTAATATACAGGGAAGAGAAATGCAAGGTAGTAGTACTGTTACTCCTAGATTACAAGTTGGAGCTTACGGTGAAATTGTAATAGGTAATTTAGCAAGAACTGATGCATCTCTTTTAAGTGAGCAAGGAGTAATAAACGATATAGCTTCGCCTACAGGAAATGCCCTCAATTTAAGAACTGGCCTATTACTCGACACATTTAAAATATACAAATCTAGAACTACTACACAAACTAGTGGTATACCGGCTTATCATACATTTAATAGAGCAAACATACATTTAATTAATAATAATGTAGCGGATGATGCATCAATTCCTGGCGATTATACAAATCCTTTAATTAAATTTACCCCAAATGATACTGGACAAAATGGAAGTTTATTAGGTGGTAATGAGCATGGATTCGATAGTACTACCGCTTTCGAAGTTTTAAGAACTTATAATGACGTTAATGCAGATCCTGGAAATATACGATTCCTTGGAGTTGGTAAATCTACTAAAGAGAATAATCCGAATGATTCTACTATAGGTGATGCAGATCCAAGTAATGTTAGTACTGGACGTGGAGCATATAGAACAGTTGGATCTCACGTGATGATGATTAGTGATGTAACGGCAAAAAATAAATATGACGAAGTTGGTAAAGCTTATGATTATTATGAAATAAATGATTTAGGCATAGAAGTAGATTCGCTTTCAGCGACATTTTTTAATGCTGGTGATGCGAGTGGTTTGGTTGGAAAATTTGATAAACGATATACTTACCAACAATTTCAATTTTCGAAATGGGGTAAACCAGCATCAGGATGGAATAATTTAAATGGCCAATACAATAGATTTCAAGGTGGTAGAACTGAAGAATTAAACTTAACTAAAATACCAGTTGGGTATGATTTATCTGATAACGCAGATACATTTAATGGTAATACTTCCGGTGGACCTTTAGAGATACCTGGTACTGCCAACAAACCAGAATATCTTAATGCATGGATTTCTCCATCAGCCGGAGTACGATTTAGTCCTATGAATTTAAGTACACCTAACGATGATAAGCAAACTGGATTAGCTTGGATGGATTTTAATATAGATATGGGACTTATATTTGAATCAGATAATGAAACATCATCTTCTTTTAGTTATGGATATTATGGAATAGTAAGAGGTTTAGGAAGTAACAACCCGCTGAGCCCTGGTGCTACTGCATACGAAGGCGAAAAAGAAAGATCAATATACAGATCTTTAAAAGTTAAGCATATTAAAATTCAATTAGATAGCGATAAGTTAGGAATAACATCATTTTTAGATAATTTAGATTATACTACACGTAGAGATCCATTAACCGGAAATAACTTTATATATGAAGGAAATGCAGATTCATATGATGATATTACTAATAACTCTGAACAACTAACGAAAGGCGTGTTTTATACAGATTGGTATGTTGGCCAAGTAAAAGCCATGAATAATTTAACCGGAAAGGGGTTAGGCGCAACAAATCCGTTTGATGATTCCACTCAATCTTTTCCTACACCTAGAGATACAGAAACTAGTAGTGCGTTACCATGGTCTCAATTATGTGATAACGATGGAAATGTATTTCCATTTAAAGATGATCCTTCGAATCCGATAGCTAGTCTAGTTCCTGATATGAATTTCGGTCAATTAGGTACTGGAGTTAAATGGTTAGCTCATTCAGAATCAAGTTTTGCAAATTCAAATAAGAATACTACCTTTATGTGGAGAATATACACTCAGTATTCAGATAGCTCGGTTAGCAATCCATTTGGATGTGTACTAGAAATGTATTGTGCACCACCAGCAGAAAGACCTGTTGAAAAGGATGGATTCGTAGCTCTTGCTAATACGATACCTTGGAGAACTATAAAGGAATATAACGAAACATTGCAAAACGCTAATGCAGACAAAAAATATGGATCTGAACAATCACGAGGAGGATTTTATCCTAATATACCACATATGCTTAGTCTATATAATGGTAGTGGACCTAATAATGAACTAAATTTAGAAGCATTATTAACTAATGTAATGAGAACACCTGAATTTTATTCATCGCATGGATTTAGTTTATCCGGTCAAGCAATGATTAAATGGAACAAATCTAAAAATATATGGGATTAATTAATATAATATAAAATGAATATTAAAAAAGAAGACAAAAAAAGAATTAAAAACGTCATACATAAATTTGGAGAAGTTTATGCTGAGATGGAAAATATCGAAGCTGAATTAAAAGTTCTCGAGTCTAAGAGAATAAAAGTAATAGATAAGATAAAGAATATACGAGAAGATGAGCGTATTATATTAGAAGAAATGAAAGAAAAATATGGCGAAGTTACTCTTAATTTAGAGACAATGGAGGTAGTAAAATAAATGAAAAATTTTAATCTTAATACAGTATTTGTAATAGCAATTGCCATATTGGCATTTTTGTTATTGAAGCAATGTAATAAGGTACAGGATTTAAAGTTAGAAAATAAAGTCGGAGTACAAAACATAATAGCATTAAATGATTCTATACGAATTGTTAAAAATAAATGGGATGAGGAAATAACTTTAAAAAACGCATACATAACTTCTGAGAAAGATTTAAAGAACATAAATCAAAATTTATCTAATAAAATTAAATCGCTTGAAGGCGAAATTTTATACGCATCTAATATAATATCATCTATTAAAACTGATACTATTTTCATAGAAAATGAAGTAATACGATATCCAGATGGAACGAATCAATTATCTTGGGCATATAATAAAGATTATGGTAATGGTAATTCTAGATTCCTAGATGGTAATTCTAGATTCTCTATTGATTTATCAGATTCCGCATTTAGTATATTAGATAAAGGAACTTCTATTACCAGAGATATCACAAATCTAAGCATACTTACAGGTTTAACTGAATTAGATGAATCGTATCAAATATTTGTAAAGACAGATTATCCTGGAATTACGTTTTCTAATATTGAAGGTGCTATCCTAGATAAAAAGCGTTTTTTAAAACAAACACAACCTAATTGGATATTCGGTCCATCTATTTATATTGGAGTTGGTGCAGATCCTAAGAATGGAACGGCAGGACCTCAAATTGGATTAGGGATATCTGCCACATTTAACTTGAATAAATATCTAAATAACATATTTAAATAATGGCAATTAACTCAACATACATACAATTATCTAATCAAGTATTATTAGAATATCAATACCGAGATCAAGGTTCTGCTGTGAACGAATTCACTACTTCACAAGCTCCTTGGTATTTAATGGAGAATAACCATGATAATACAGTATCTATTTTTAACGACGATAATTCCGTAAACGAAACAGGTAATGTTAGAACTCGAATGGGAGTTTTAATCGATTCAACTACATCTAAATATGGGTATTTAAAATTAGATCAAATTACCGCTTTAAATGATTATGATTCGGCTTTAACTGATACCGTAAATTTACCTGTTACATTTTCGACGGTTCAGAATGTTTCATATGATGTTATTAGGTTACATTTAGTTCAAGGATTTAACTACGAAAATATGGAAGGTTTTTTCTTTCGTATGGGTTTCGAAAATCAAACAGGTAAAACAATATATCATACTAATTTAGCATATCGTAAAGCAGACTCATATGGCCAAATTAATCCAGAGCCTTTTATTTTAGGAGGTAAATATTATGCATCATTCGTAGAAGTTAAAGTACCTGCATTATATAATTTAATAGAAGAATTTAGAAATGCTAGTTATTCAGGAAGTCCAACTGCAGACTTACCATCTGCTAAATTAACAGGTGGAGTAGGGCCTCAATACAATTCTTTAATTAATACAAACTTCGGATGGATCGATAAGAATACTACCATAAACGGTCAAAATTATTTTAATGTATATGATTTAACTTCGATCGATTTACCTGTATTAAATCAATTTAGTGACGTATCAGCAGTTATCCAAGATGCAGATGATGGTGATTATATTGAAATATATGCAGCGTATAATGGAGCAATTATAGATAATTTTATTACTCAATTAAATAATGCTCCAGATAATGACTATATAATATTACATGAATTAAATGTATATGAACATGTTTGGAATGGCGGTGCAACTGCAGATTGGATAAAAACAAGTGGATTAGAATTTGTACAAGATAGTAATTATGAAGATCCTGTTTTATATCGTCCTATAATTCAAAATCAAACAGCACAAGCTTATAGATTAGATTATACAATTAGATTATTTAACCGAGAAGATAATACATCTATTTGGAAAACTGCATCGGCTCAATTTAATAATGCTGCTAAATATGGAAAAATATTACAAAGAATTTCTTTAGGAACTAATCCGATACAACCTAAAGTATATAATAAGATTTATGAAAAGAAGGTAAATTTATATAGAGGTGTTACTCCTACAATGGCTAAAGAAGAAGAATCTTATGCTAAATTTGTTACTTCATTTATCGAAAGTAATCAAGTTTTAATAACATCTCAAAATGCATTTTTGAAAAGAGATCCTAATACTAATAAAGTTACGTTTAGAACTGTTGGTAATAGTAAAACTGAAACTATATTTGCACAAGGATTAGGTAAAATTAATTTAACATCATCTGATACATTTTTAAAATTTGTAATATATCAAGGTGATACTAAAGAAGTTGTTAAATTCCTAGATCTAAATGGAGTTGGTAAAATATATTTAAACTTCTTTACTAATTCTGGTGATATTGTTAAATACGAATCTTATGATGATCCTTCAATATCAGCATCAAGTGGTGAAGTGTTATTTAAAATTCCTGGAAATGATTCTAGAAAAATATCACAATTCAACGATAATACGTTTACAATAACTGCTGACACTGGTGATTCTGAATCTCAATTATATACTGGAGTTTTTAATCGAGTAGATGGAGTCGTTTCAGATATGGCTAACCGAAAAATTATTAATCTTCAAAAAGAATTAGAAGAACTAAACGAAGCTTATGATAAATTAAAAAAATTATACGATGGATCTTTATTAGAAATTATTAAATTAAAAGAAGCTAATAAAGAACAAAATGTATTAATTCAAGATTTACAAAGGGCTCTTAAATTACAAATATCTGAAAATAACTTTTTAGTTGATGACGATGTTAAAGATGAACAAGAGAAAGAAGAATTAAGAAGACAAATTGCTGAATTAGAATCCTTAGCTGCTACACCACCACAAACAATAAAAGGTGGATTAATAAAAGAGATTGTAACAGTAGATGCTAGTACACCAACATCTTTCGTAAATCCTAAAAAATCTCCATTAAATAGCAATATAAAGACTACGAATAATTCTCCATATAGATCTGGTGGTAGTCCTGGAAAAATTAACAATGGAATCTACGATGAGTTTAGAGATGATAGAGATCAAGAACGTAGAGATAATAACGAAAGACAAAATAGACTATAAGATATGTTTTTAAATTCAAGATCAGATTTATTTAAAGTTGAATTTCCTAGGACATTTATTCCTAAGGCTATTAAGGATAAATATGCACAATACGTTTTTAGAATGCCAACTATGATTAATGATGTTACGGATTTAATTAATTATACTATACAAACGGTTACTATTCCGACAATGAATTATACTCCGGTTGAGCAAGTAAAACCTGATGTTAAAAGTCCTTTACAACAAAGTAATACAAATCCCAATTCATTAGGATCCTCATCGACTGATGCTGCTAGAACTAGACGTTGGAGGTCTTCAGGAAATTATCAGGAAATATTTACTAAAGAATTTACTGTTACATTTCAATTAGTAGATGGGCATGTAAATTATTGGATATTACTAGATACATTATTATATTATTATGATCCTACGACAAAATCAAGATTTACCGAAAATATCCCAGTTAGAATATTAGATTCTGAAGGTAATTTAATGTTTACCGCAATGTTTATGGATTGTTTATATACAGGCTTAAGTGAATATCAATTATCGTATTCAGATTTATCACAAGAATTTAAAACCTTCGATGCTACATTTCAATATAACACGTTAGATTTAGATTTATTACCACAAAACCGAGTTAACAAAGATAAGTTTACAATCGGAGCATCCGCAACATTTAAATAGATATATAATATAACAAAAACATAAATAACATGGAAACTTTTAAAGAATATCTTGATAGTCAAAGTCCTGAAAACTTAGCTAAAATACTAGAAGAAAGTATCGACTATACTTTATCAGAAACAGAAGAAGCCAATATAACAGATAGTGTTTCTATATTTTTAGCTGAAGGTAAAGATATAAATGATCTTGAAGTTGAATTTACGAATGAAGGATTATTCGGATCTTTAATTGGTGGATTGACTGGAGCTGCTTTAGGAAAAACCGTTGGTAAAGTAATTGCAAAAGTTTTAGGTATTCAAAAAGGTGTTTTATACGATTTATTAACTTCACGACTAGTCGGTGCTGCATTAGGTGCACAGATCGGCAAAAGTCTTTAATCTTAACATATGAGTTTAATTTCAATAGATTTTTCTATTAACTCGACGGCTATATGCGTCTTAAATAAAGGCGAACTACATTGGTTTAGTTTTGCATCAAATTTAGATTTTAACAAAAAGGCATTCTCAGTTCATAATGACTTAGATGGATTAGGTATGAATATACATGGTTATGTTCGAGAAAAGCCTAAAGATTTAGATTATGTACAAGAACAATCTTGGAAAATCAATAACGCTAATTATCTTTCATACAATATAATAAACGCGATCGCTCCTTACGTAAATGAAGATACTATATTTGCCATTGAAGGTTTTAGTTATGGGTCACGAGGTAATGCATTCATAGATTTGATTACATATAATACCTTTTTAAAGTCTAAGATACTTAGAATATCTAAGAACGATATTTTGGTATATCCTCCAAAGACTATTAAGAAATTCTTTACAGGTAATGGTAATGCTAATAAGGAAAAGATGTTAGAAGCTTTTAAGATTAGTGAAGATGAATTACTCCTTAACGATCCATTTCATAAATATATTTTAGATACAAATTATGGAGATAAGATTCCTAAACCTGTCGACGATTTGGTGGATGCTTTTGCAATTCTTTGCTATTTAAGGGATGGTTGCAACTCGGATGCTTGACCTTGGCTTTGCAACTAGAGAGACTGGAACAACCGAATGTGGACTATACTGTTCTTACTATATTAGAGTACTTGAATTAACAGATAATTATTATATGATCTTTTAGACAGTCAGTTTCAATATTGCTACTTTATTTTAAATTATTTTTACTATGCTCCTACTTGAAACTTTATATTGATAACATTATATAATTAATAACGGTATTCACACAATGTGTTTTATCTAGAAATAAAGTGTTATATTAATAAAGTAATTTAAAGTATTATGAGCGAATTTGATTTATTCAACCTGTCTCTGGAAGATTTTCAGAACAACCAACCAGATACCGAAAGAGGTCCTGGTATTTACAAAGCAAATCCTACCGAAGGTAAGGATAATGTCTACAGATCTGTAATTAGGTTTTTACCTAATCCAAAAGATCCTAAAAACTCTATCGTTAAGAAATTTTCTTATTGGTTAGAGGATTCACAAGGTAACGCCGGTTACTTTGACTGTCCATCAACTGTCGGTGAAAAATCTATCATTGCCGATACGTATTGGAAACTAGCAAAATCGGATTCTGCATTCGATCAAAAACAAGCAGAGAAAATTAGAAGAAAGGAATATTACTTTTCAGTAGTTCAAATCGTAAAAGATCCACAACGACCTGAAATGGAAGGAAGCTTACAAGTTTTCAGATATCCTAAAACTTTGAAAAAATTCATTGATGCACAAACATCACCTTCAATCGAAGATATTGAATTATCTGGTGCAGAACCATGTAATGTATTTGATCTTTTTGAAGGTAAAGATTTTTCATTAAAGGTTACACTCAAAGGTGGTTATTGGAATTATGACGAGTGTAAATTCTTATCAAAATCTTCTGTACAAGTAAATGGTGTAGCTATGGAAAACAATGAGGAAGGTCGTAAAGCGATTATGACACACCTTACCGATTCACCAGATCTTAAAGTTTATTACTACAAAGCGTGGTCTAAAGAACAAACCGATAAACTTTATACAATTCTTCAAGATATTTCAGGAAATCCTGGAGAATCTTATAGAAAACTTACACCAGAGGAAAGCGGTACTTCGGCACCAACTCCTAAAGCGGAATCAAAACCATCACCAAAACAACCTGAACCTGCTCCTGCAAAATCTTCAGGATCCGATGATGAACTAGAGAATTGGTTAAATAGCGCTGTTTAATCAAAACCATTATAGCCCCTATTCGATTCTTTCGTTTAGGGGCTTTTAGTTTATCAAATTTATGGACACACAACTTACACAAGAATTAAAGAATACAATCATTGGTCGAGTATCAAATGTTTTGCAATCAGAATTTCATGGCGAAAAGTCTAGATTAAAACAAGGATATGATCGATTAAATTTTGCATGTCCGTATTGTGGAGATTCTACTGAAAATCTTCGTAAAAAGCGAGGTAATATTTACTGGAAGTCATTAATGTTTCATTGCTATAATTGCGATAAGCATACTTCTGTTATTTATTTACTTAAAGATTTTGAGCAAGGGTTAAGTAAGCATGAGGATGTATCAACTGTTTTAGATTTTATATCAGAAAATCGAGTTGAGATAAGTTCACAAGATTATTTACAAATAGGTGTTTTCGAAACTCTAGAAAAACATGCAATACCAAAAGAACAAATATTCAAAGCGAAAAAATTAACAGGTTTAACAAAAGGATCTGTAGGATATAAATTCGTTAAAGGAAGATTTTTACTACAACGCATAAATCATTTTGCTTGGTCAGATTCTGATAATCAATTATACATATTTAATCTAACTAAAGATGATAAAGTAATTGGATATCAAATAAGAAACTTTACTCCAGGCAGAACTAAATATGTTAGTTACACAATAGAAAAAATGTACAAAGAAATCCTACAAAAGGATTTAAAGATTCCAGGGATAGAAAAAATAAATACGTTATCTATATACTACAATATAATGACAGTAGATTTATCTAGGAATTTTACAATATTTGAAGGACCTACTGATGCATTATTATACCCAAGAAATTCAATAGCATTAAGTGGTATTAATAAAAATTCAGATATGTTCGATGATATAAACACAGCAAGATACTTTTTTGATAATGATTCTATTGGAAGAAAAACAATGGAACAAAAACTTAAAAGAAAGAAAACAGTATTCATGTGGAAAAAATTTTTAAAAGAACATAAGATAACTACACCAATTAAAGATTTTAACGATTTGATACGACACTGTTATTTTGATAAAAATCCAGCATATAAATCGTTGGATAAATACTTTACTACAAGTCCTTATGACATCATCAACATTTAAAAAATTCCAAGAGTTTGTGAACGAAGAACTAGATAAATTTTACGAAGATGCTGAAGAAACATCTAAAAATTACAAAATTCCTGTAAACTTTATTGACACATCGTCATATAACTATAATAATACTAATTCTATGTTTACCGAAGTTAAGAAGAAAGAAACTTTGATAAAGAAAAAGAAAACATGGAATAAGAACAACACCAACAATAATAAAGATCTATTTTAATGTCGAATATAACCGAAGATAAGCTTAAAAAAATTGAAAATTTACTTATTACCGAACGTAAAGATTGGTCAATTAAGATTCAATCGCTAGTCGGTACTATTGATAAGGCACATAAAATTGCTAAATCACAAACATTAATGTTATCATATCGACATATGATCGTAGATAAGATTATAGAACTTAATATATTATTAGGTAAGAAACGAGCTAATGATGCTAATTACAAGAAAATACGCTATCAATATTACAAAACTCAACATGATGTTAGGTTACAACATAGTGAAATAATGGAATACATCGCATCAGATATGTCTTTAAGAATTAGAGAAACTAGTTTAATAGAGAATCAAATTTCTTACTACAAACAAGCAAACGAAACTTTAGATAAAATGGGATTTGCTATAAAAAATAGAGTTATTCTAGCTACAAATGATATTTGATTTAACACATAACGGTAAAATACTAACGTTAAGAGATGCTACTGAACTTGAAATAGATCAACTTAAAATAACGTTAACTAAACGAATAGAAAACTGGCGATGGGATCCTAGAGTTAAGAAAGGCTGGTGGGATGGACGAATAAGTTACTTCCGAAACGAAATGTACGTTCCATCAGGATTATGGCAAATCGTTCGAGATATGTGCAAGGATTATGATTTTGAATTACAGGTAAATGGATTATCTGATAAATTTGATAGATCTGTACAATTAGATGATTTCACCATTTGGGTAAAGGATAAATTTAAAGATCATAAACTAGATCCAAGACCTTATCAAATAGAAACAGCTTTTAATATAATTAAAAATAAAAGTTGTTTAGCTGAACTTGCAACATCAGCAGGTAAATCGTTAATATTATATATTGTTTTAGGATATTTAATAGAACATAAAAAAACAGATAAAGTTTTAATGATCGTACCAAACGTTAGTTTAGTTGTACAAGCAACTGAAGACTTTTACGAATATAATAATGGTTCATTAGATTTAGATTTACAAATACAGCAAATATATTCAGGATCTAAAATTAGAGAAAACGCAAACGTTGTAATAGGAACTTATCAATCTTTAGTAAAAAAGAAAAAGGAATACTTTGATAAATTTACGACGGTAATGATCGACGAAACTCATAAAGCAAAAGCACATTCTATTAAAACTATACTAGAGAAATGTATGGAAGCCGATAGAATATTTGGAGTTTCTGGAACTATACCAAAACCTGATTCTTTAGATCGATTAACATTAATGGCATACACCGGACCGGTAATACAAAAGGTAATGGCTGATCAATTAATTAAGGAAGGTTATATTTCACCAGTTGAAGTTAAAGTAATTGAAATGAATTATGCACCAGATAGTGTAAGAGAAAGCTTTCAATATTTAACAAAAAGCGAAGAGGATCGTAAAAGATTATTAGGATTAGAACAAAACTATGCAATTCAAGATACTCGGAGATTAAACTTTGTCACCGATACGGTTCTTAAGGTCAAGAAGAATTGCCTGGTGTTATTTTATAGAGTTGAATATGGTAATATGATATTCAATAATTTACGAAATAAAAGTTCACGTAGAGTCTTCTATATTGATGGTGGAACTGATAAAGATTTACGAGAGGAATATAAAAAACAAATGGAAGATGGTGAAGGTAAAATATTAGTAGCTTCTTTCGGTACCTTTTCTACTGGTATTAATATTAAAAACTTACATTTAGTTGCATTAACAGAATCATTTAAATCGGATGTTATTATTCGACAATCAATTGGTCGAGGATTAAGGAAACACAAAACTAAAGATAAACTTACCATATTAGATTTTGTTGATGATTTTAGAATAGATAATTTTGTTAATTATCTTTATCGTCATTCTAAAAAACGTAGAGAGATTTACAAAGAACAGCGATTCCCGTATGAAGTCAAAACACTAGATTTGTCAAAGATATATAATACAACTTAAATAAAAAACGTTTTTTGTATCATGGCCAAATCAACTGGAAAATTAAAGTATGATTTAGCATTATCTTCTACATCAGTTTTTGACACATCATCAGTATATGTTAATAAATCTGCTGTTTTAAATATCAACGGTAATGCAAATCTACAATATAAAACAATAGGAGCAACATATTCTGATAATTCAGGATTGCTACCAACCGAAGCTAATTTATTACCTGGACCTTCTGCTTCTTTAGGTAAGGCTTATTTATACATAAGAAATCTCGGTCCAACTGCTGCTTCTCCTGTAAGAGTTAGTACTTCACAAATATCAGGATCTACATCATTATACGATTCAAATCAATTTGCCGATATTGCAGTTGGAGAATTTGCATTCTTTCCTGTTGTAGTAGGACCATCTGCATCTAATATTTTTGTTAGATCAGGTTATGAAGTTGGATTAACATCGTATGCAGGAGCTACATATAATGAAATTGAATATATGATCGCATATACAACTCCTAATATAGAAGGACCTAAATATTAATTAAATTAAAACAAACAATATAAAATGGCACTAGTAAAATTTTCAAAATTTAAAAAGGAAAGAGCTACAATTAAAGAAGCTAGAAATAAAGAGATGAAATCTAAAAAGTTTAATCAACTATTTAGTGAAACCCTTAAAGACCTAGGACTTAAATCAGTAGCAGATCTTTCAGAAGAACAAATGAATTCATTTCTATCAGCATTAAAAACTAAAAAAATTAATGAAGGTAGAGCAGAAGAAATCGAAGCAGATGTAAAGGCTGCTGGAGAACCACAACCTGCTGGAATGGCTGGAGAAATTAATCAGAAACACGGTTTCGATTCACCACAAGATCCTAATACAGCAGAAGACGTTAAAGCCGAGGATTTAAAAGCAGAGGAAAACGATTCAATCGAAGTTGAAGTTGTCGATGATAACGCTGAGGTAACTGAAAATGTTGAAACTGTTAATGAAGCTGAAATTAAATCTGAAAAAGAATTTGAAGATTATGCAATGGATGTTTTAAAGAAATCTCACCCAGATGATTTTGATGAATCTATCGCTAAAAAAGTAATAGATGGTCTTAAAGACAAATACAAAGATGATTTTGGTGCTATGGTTGGTGCTTTAACATCAGGATTTGGAGGATAATTAAAATACACATAAATACGATATGAAAAATAAAATGATGACGTTCGAAGCGTTCAATTTAATTAAAGAATTAAATGAATCTCACGATAAGTTTAATAAAGAATTAGAATCTGAATTATTAAACGAAGCATTTAAATCAAATTACCTTAGAGATCTTTCTTCACAAGAAAACAAGAATCGAGGTTTTATGAAACAAAGCTTTGCTAAAGATTTTAATAAATACGCAAAAATAGAATTAGATAAGATAACAAATGAAGACTTTACTATATTATCTAATCCATCTGATTGGTGGACTCAGAAATGGGCTAAGAACGATCAATGTATTGGATTTTTTGTAGATGATAATCCTACATTTTTAAATATGTTAAAAAGAAAGGATAAGCTTAAAAAAGGATTAGGTATTGGTGCTCTTCTTACAGTTATGCGAGGTAATCGAGGTATGTGGTATGGATTTGCTACTGATCCAGGAAAATCTTATTCAAGATACAGAAAGGGATCTAACGAGAGATATGGTGCTCTTGCTGATCAATATGATGCTGATACGCTTTATGGATATGATGGAGTTAAAGCTAAAATAACTAGAAAAAATTTAGAAGAAATAGCTTCTAAAGTATATGTTTTAGATATGAATGCTTTAGCAGAAAAGTATTCGAGCGCTGATAAGGTTTCGAAAAGAAGAGATCAAAAAAGCGGTGCAACCGCTTTAATGACTGCTAAAGAAATTAAAGCAGCTAATGTACAAAACTATAAAGATATATTACAAGCTAGATTAGATCCTAAAATAATGTTTACTGAAGTTAAAGAAACTTTAGCAAAATATAACGATTGGATGACTAAGAAAGTTGATGATTTGTCATTAGATAATGTAAAATTTGATAAAGAAAACCAAAGATATTTTAGAGAAGAGCAAGTTGTTTGGGGTAATTGGAATTACAGTTTAATGCGTCCAATCGAAGATATGTGGAAGCTATTAAATAAATTCATGGAATCTTATTATGAGTTTTTATCTAACCAAGCTCATGTAGAAGAATTAACCGAAGAACTAGAAAAGGCTAGTGAATCAGAAGTTCAAAAAATTAAAGGTGAGATTAATTATTACGAAAAGGCTTACACTAGATTTAAACAAACTGCAACTTCGTATAGAGAACAAATACTAAAATATAAAAAAGACGTAGATGTTATTATCTCAAAATAATTTTAAAAAGTACAATCAATTTGTATTTGAAAAGTTAATAAATGAATCAGATGATATTCTTTTAGAAGGCGGTGCATTTGGTCATATGGCACACCCATACGATGATATTAATTTAACTTTTGGTGAAATTAAAAACATGATATCTGATGCTTTACAAGGAGGATTAGATAAAGAAGTAGTTGCTTCTGAAAAATTAGATGGACAGGCTATTGCAGTATCATGGAGAGATGGCGAATTAGTTGCTGCAAGAAATAAAGGCCACTATAAAAACTCAGCTGTTGCAGCAATGAACGTTCAACAAACTATCGATAAGTTTGCAGGAAGAGGTGATATAAGCGATGCGTTTGGTTTTGCTATTAAAGATCTATCAGATGCTATATCAAAAATAGACGCAAAGAAACGAGATGATATATTTAAGAACGGTAAATCGTTTATGCATCTAGAACTAATATATCCACCTACTACTAACGTAATTAATTATGATGCATATCGATTAATATTTCATAGTGCTACTGAGTATGATGAGGCAGGAAACCCTATAGGAGAAGATAAAGCCTCAGCTGCTTTATTAACAAAACTTATTAAAGGTGTTAATGCAGATATTCAAAAGACTTATACAATAGTACCTCCAAAAGAAATGCAATTTACTAAAAATATTAATTATGAAGCTGATCGAGCAGAATTCTTTAAAGAGCTAGCAAAAATACAGAAAAATGCTGGTATGAACGATAATCAATCCATTAGTGATTATATTAGAAAGGAATATACAGACTTAATTAAAGGTGCTGCTGATAAATATAGTTATGATATTCCTGAAGATGTTTTAGAAAAACTAATCAGAAGATTTGCATTTGAGGATAAATCTTTCAGAATACCACAATTCAAAAAGGCGATATTAAATAAAGACTTTTTAGAATGGGCATTAAAGTTCGATAAAACTGGAGTTAAAAATTACTACAAGGAAGTTATTGGACCTATTGAATTGTTGTTCCTAAAACTTGGAGTTAAAGTTATTAAATTAGCTACTGGATTTTTAGCAACTAACCCAGATAAGGAAGTTCAACGAATTAAAGACGAACTAGAAAAACTTATTAAGGATGTTAGAGCTGGTGATAATGAAGCTAAGGTTGCTAAATTAGAAAGAGAGCTTCGTAGACTTGAAGCTATCGGAGGATTTGATGCAGTGGTTCCGTCTGAAGGAATTGTATTTCAATATAAAGGAAAGACATATAAATTAACAGGAGCATTTGCACCAATAAATCAAATACTAGGTACTATCAAATACATGAAATAAACTTTTTGTAAAATTGTTCATATAATTATTAAATAATATTTTATGGCGATTATCCAACAAGAATTTCAACACGATCCATGGAAAATGTTAGTAGGTTGTATTATGTTAAATCAAACACATAATCGACAAGTAAGAAGAGTAATATACGACTTCTTTGAAGCATATCCATCACCGCAATCAATAACCGAAGAAGCAATACCTGATATAGCCGAGAAATTAAGGCCATTAGGTTTTTACAATCGAAGAGCTAATACAATATATCGTTTTTCACAAGAATATATAAACAAAGAATATAAACATGTATCTGAACTTTATGGCATAGGAAAGTATGCATCAGATTCGTATGAGATATTCATAAATGATAATAACGATGTAAATCCAACGGATAAGATTTTAAATGCATACTTACGAGGTGAATTTATAGATCAATAAAAGATCAAGGATATATATTAAAACTAAAAAAACGAAAACAAATGAATAATTTGAAAAGCTACGACGAATTTCTTTTTGAAGCTTCTAAAGCTAAAGAAATCGAAGACAAAGTAAAAGATTTAGGCGAACCAAAAGACGATAAGCCTGAAGCTGAGAAATCTATGAAAGATTCTTCAGAAGGACCTAAAGAAGTTGGTGCTGAAAAGGCCGATGTTAAAAAAGACGAATTAAAAAAGGATGATAAAGCTGAGGCTGAAAAATCTATGAAAGATTCATCTGAAGGACCTAAAGAAGCTGAAGAAGAAAAAATCGAAGATGTTAAGGAAATGTCAGAGTACAACGAGAAACATGATAAATATGATGATCGTCTTGTAAACATGACTATTGGAAAAGTTTTAGATTATCTAAAAACTAAAGACCCTAACGCATATAAAGATATTGAGGCTTATTTAGAAAAGAACTTTAAAGATTTAACTAGTGCAGATGAGTCTTGGTTTACTACTATGTCTGCTTAAAAACTAAAAAATGTCTGCAGGATTATCAAATTTAATTTCATTATACAATCAAGAAGGTCGAGATTTTGTTCTTGGCCTTCTTGATAAATTTGTAGTAATTAAAGAAAAGAACAATGGCGCCAATCTTTATTTTAAAAAAGACGGTGACCATTTGTCATTTTATAGGTCTAATTTAAAACCTATTTCTATAATTGATAGAACTATTACATCTATTTATGAAAAGCCAATAAATCATATATTAACAGTTGCTGAAGGAATCAAGTTTCCATCGAATTATATGTATGGTATTAAATATGATTATGTTAATGAATCTATAACATTAGATGAAATTCGAGTATATAAATCTAGAAGTAACATAAAGTTTATTGATGATTTGCAAATATTACAAGAAAACGCAAAATCCTTAGAAATAAGTTCACCTAAAATAATACATTATGGTAGACTTAGTAATAGTCAAAAAAGTGAATTACTTAAAGTAATAATAGACCCAAGTTTATTAGAATCTAATTTGCCGAGTATTTTTAATACAAATACTGACGAATTAATAATTAAATTCCTTGATAAAATGAACGAGAATGTATCAGCAAAAATATTAGATCCTAAAAAAGAAATTAAAATTAAGAATAAAGTTAGAGAACCATCTGATACATATTCTATTGCTTTACAAGATGTTCTAGAATTTATACAAACTTTTAATTTTGATACTTTAAAAATTAAAGGTGAAGATAACGATCAAAAGGTTTTGAATATACTAGCTGACATATATTCTAAGTATATGGCTAAGAATGGATATAAATACTCTGGTATTGAAGATTTAGATGGACCTAATTTTACAAAGAATATACCATCATTCGACGTTAATTCTAAATTTGTAATAAATAAAAATGCACAAAATTATATTGCAAAATCGCAAATAAATAAAGATTTGTTTAAATTGTTTTTAGGAACTTTTATTAAAAAGAAGAAAAAAACTACAATCTTAATCGATGAAAATACTAGATTCGATATCAATAAAATAATAGATATTATTATGGAACGTATAAAAACAAAACCAATGATAAAAGAATCAGTGCCTACGTTTGAGGAATATTTCTATAATCGATATCAAAAGCGTGCTTTAATGGAAGCTGAATCGTTAACTGATGAAGAGACTTATATTATTGAAGGTGCATCAGTTGTAGATAAGACTCAAGGAAAAACAAAAGTAAATATAGTAGTTGGTAGATTTCAACCACCAACACTAGGACATGTTAAATTGTTAAGACAATTACATTCAGTAAATAGTTTACCTGTAGTAGTCGTACAAGTAAGATCTAAAAGTGGACAAAAAACGCCATTTGATAACGAACTTATTACTAGAATATGGATGGACATTACCAAGCAATATAAATTTATAGAAGGTGTTGTAGAAACACAAACCGGATTTATATACAATATTATAGATGCTTTACGACCATTATACGAACCAGTATTATGGGGAACTGGTAGTGATCGATTAAAAGATTACGAAAGACAAATTTCTAAATATGGTAAAGAAGCAAATGTACTAGAAGAATTTCAACCATACGAAGTTAAAAGAACCGGTAAGAATATAAGTGCAACGAAAGTAAGAGAAGCTATTTTAGAAGATAATCAAAATGAATTTAAAAAATTAACTCCTACTGCTGAACATAGATATTACAAACAATTGAGAGCTGAGTTATTGCAATCAAAATGATATATATTAAAAATAATACAAAATTATGTCTGAATCATTAAACGAAGGACGTCATCAAGTTAAAAGGCGTTATGGAGCACATGGAAGAATTCGTGTAAACGAAAACGGTGCTAAAGTAAGAGAAACTATAATTAAGTATATAGGTAAAAACTATGTTACTGAAGAAGATTTACATAACCATTTAATTCGTTTAGAAGAAGATCGTGGAGGTGTTAAAGTTAATAAAGCAAAATGGTTTGCAAGAAATCAAAAGTTATTTTCAACATTCGAAAAGCGAGGAAATCGTTACTATTCATTATCTAAGTATGGAATGAGAGTTTTAGAATTAATGAATAATAAAGTTGTTAAGAAAACTTTAAACGAAAGTAATTTTAAAAATATGCCATCGTTATCAGAATGGATTTCAGTAAATGAGGCTGAGGTAGTTAACGAAAAGTATAATAAAAAATCATTATTGAAAAAATTGGGAGACGCTGATGATGCGACAATTCAAACTGGTAACGGTAGAGAATATATCATCTATAATCCTAATAATGGTAATGACGATAATACCGATATGTGGGGTGATAAAACTATTTTTGCATTAGATCAAGATGGAGGAGAGCATGAAATAGCATATAAAGATATTGGATTAGTAATAATATAATAATTATGCCAGCAACTTCAAAAACTCAATTTCGACTTTTTAGTCAAGTACATGGAGTACAAAAATTTAAAAAGTCTGGTGGTAAGGATGGATTAGATCCTAAGGAATTAAATCCTGAATATAAAAAACAAATCGTAGATATGGCTGATGATATGACACAAAAGGACGTTAAAGATATGATTGATGTTGATTACGATAAACTTCCAGAAGAAATAAAAGAAAATAATGCAATGGCAACCCCAGCAAGTGTAAATGGCATGGGAGATGTTGCATTACCTGGAAATCCAGGAACTGACGAAACCGGTAGTGGTGATATAGCTGCTACATCTGCTTTAACTGATGACGACGAAGATGAGGATGAAGGTAAGAAAATTTACAAGTTCTTAAAATTCAACGCATTCGTTGGTAAATAATTTCTGAAACTACTTAGGTTTCTTTGCATATAACTATTAAAATATACGCAAAATGAAATTCCTAAAAATCAGACCAGTTAAAGATCCTACAAGAGGTACTTCAAAATCTGCAGGTATCGACCTTTATATTCCATTCGAAATTACAACCATTGAATTAAAACCTGGTGAATCTACATTGATTCCTTCAGGTCTTAAAGTGGATGTTCCCAAAAATCATGTTTTTGTTGCAATGAACAAAAGCGGTATTGCTACGAAAAAAGGATTAAGTGTTGGTGCTTGTGTAATTGATGAAGATTATCAAGGTGAAATACATATTCATCTAACAAACATATCAAATAATTCAACTACTATTGAAGGTGGTGATAAAATTGTTCAGTGCCTTATATTACCTATTAATTATGAAGGCGTAGAAATTGTAGAAAGCGAAGACCAAATGTGGAATGGCGAGGTGACCGAAAGAGGATCCGGTGGGTTTGGTTCGACCGGCACTAAATAAAATATAAATATGAATAATTCAATGCAAGGAGCACCACAAATCGGACTGAATAATACAACAGAAATTAAATGTGAAGAATGTGAATCTGAATTCTTCGTTCAAGCATATAATTTACGTAGAGCCTCTAAATTATTAACCGGATCTCAAAAAGATATGGTTATGCCAATACCTATTTTTAGATGTGCTGATTGTGGTAACGTTAACAAAGAATTTAAACCAAAAAAATAAATGATATTAGATATTGAAACCAAATGGAACAACATTCGAATTTCTTACTTTGATAAAGAAGGTAATGTTAAATTAAAAGATTATCAATTAAATGATATTCAAAATTGGACAGTGTGTTCCGAAACCGATAAAAACAAAAGCACAGATTACAGAAACTGGGATAATAAACCAGTTAAAAAAGCAAAAGATCGTTATTTAAATAAATGGTCAATGTATGAATTCATTCAAAATAGCGAAGATCTTGAAGAATTATCTGCATTAAACTTTCCCAAAATATATTCAATCGATATTGAAACCGAAGTTATCGATGGATTTCCTAATCCAGATATTGCAAGAGAACGTATTACTACAATTGCAATCGCAACTCAAGATAAAAAGGTAATGGTATTAGGATGGAAGCCTATTACTAAAGAACAAGAAAAACAAATTTACGATAATACAAAAAATCACTTAAAGGCATTTGGTGATTGGGAATTTAAATATGTAAATTTCGACGATGAATATAATATGCTATACACATATATACATCGATTATTACCAACTATGGCATTCGTAACAGGTTGGAATTACATTGGTTTTGACTGGAAATATATTTACAATCGTTGCAGGAAATTAGGAATCGATCCTGCTCAAGCATCTCCATCTAAAAAAGTTAATCGAGATAACATTCCATTACATATCGCAATGATGGATTATCTTGACATATATCGTAGATTTGATCGTACTGTAGCAGTTAAAGAAAATAACACATTAGACTTCGTATCACAAACAGTTTTAGGTGCACAAAAAATTAAATATAATGGTACCTTACAAGAATTATACGAACAGGATTATGACAAATACGTTTTCTATAATGCAGTTGATGCGGCATTAGTAGTAGAAATACACGAAAAAATAGCAACACTTAATGCTGTATTATCGGTATCAGTCTTATGTAATATTAGTTTATATAAATCAGTATCAGCTGTAAATATTACCGAAGCATTCTTATGGAAAAAATATTATGAGCGTGGTTTTGTAGTTGGCGATCAATTTATTAGACCTGGTGAACGACAAGGTTATGAAGGTGCATACGTTAAAGAACCACAAACTGGTTTTTACAAAGGCGCTGCTTGTTTTGATTTCGCTTCCCTATATCCATCAATTATGAGACAAATAAATATCTCTCCTGAATCCTTCATTAAAAAGGAAATGAATCAAGAAAAACTTGCTGAATTAAGGAAAGATAAAACTAAGATCGTATCAGTCACTGGTGCTGTTTATCACAAAGAAGATAGCGCTATGAAAGATATTCTTACCGAATTATATTCTAAAAGAAAGGTGCACAAACAAAAACACCTTAAATTAGAAGTTGAAATACAAAAACTAAAAAAACAATTAAAATAAATTATGGATAAACCTAAGTTATTTACCGAAAGAATTCCTTACAAACCTTTCGAGTTTCCTACATATTATTTAGATGGATGGTTACCTCAAGCACAAGCATTCTGGTTACATACCGAAATACCAATGCAAAGCGACGTTAAAGATTGGAAAGAAAAATTAACTGAATCTGAAAAACATCTAGTTGGAAATATCCTTTTAGGATTTGCACAAACCGAATGTGCAGTATCTGATTATTGGACTACTATGGTAACTAAATGGTTTCCTAAACATGAAATACGCCAAATGGCAATGATGTTTGGCTCTCAAGAAACTATTCATGCAGTTGCATATTCTTATTTAAATGAAACATTAGGTCTTGAAGATTTTGAAGCATTTTTACATGAACCTACTATCGCTGAAAAATTTGAGCATCTAACTTCAACATCGGCAGACTATACTCATAATGATTTAGCTAAAGATCCAAAAGCTAGAATGGAAGTAGCTAGATCACTTGCTATATTCTCTGCTTTTGCAGAAGGAGTTAGTTTATATAGCTCTTTTGCAGTCTTATATAGCTTTCAATTAAGAAACCTTTTAAAAGGTATTGGCCAACAAATGAAATGGAGTGTAAGAGATGAATCATTACATTCGAGGATGGGTTGTGCTTTATTCCGTCACATGTGTGAAGAATATCCTGAATTAAAAGGCGAAGTCGAAGAATCAGTTCAAACCGCTGCTAAATTAATGGTTGAAATGGAACATAAGTTTATAGATAAAATGTTCGAAGAAGGAGACTTAACTAATCTTAAGAAAATTGATCTTAAAAACTTTATCCTAGAAAGAGCCAATGAGAAGCTAAAAGAGTTAGGATATAAACCAACTATGGAATATGATAAAGAATCTGCTGCCGAACTAGAATGGTTTGGACATCTTGCAGGTGGAGTAACACATACCGACTTTTTCGCAACTAGATCTACCGATTATTCAAAGGCTGGCGAAGGAGATGATTGGGGTGATATATGGTAAACAATAAAAATATAAAAAACACATGAAGAATTACGCAGAAGAATTAGGCTGGGAAGTAAATGTAGACTTTCCTGGATGGGGTAATAACCAACCATATATCGAAACAATATCGAGAGGATATTTATTAGAAGGCGAAACTCCAAAGGATGCTTATTGGCGAGTTGCTACAACGGTAGCTAAGAGATTAAATAAACCTGAATTAGCAAGTAAGTTTTTTAACTATATTTGGCAAGGATGGTTGTGTTTAGCATCACCAGTTTTAAGTAATACTGGTACTGATCGAGGATTACCTATTAGTTGCTTTGGTATCGATGTTGGAGATTCTATTTACGAAATCGGTAGAAAGAATTTAGAAATGATGTTATTAGCGAAGAACGGTGGTGGTGTTGGTATTGGAGTAAATCAAATACGTCCAGCTGGCTCACCAATCGCACTTAATGGAACTACTGATGGTGTTGTACCCTTTTGTAAAATATATGATTCAACAATCATTGCAACAAATCAAGGAAGTGTAAGACGTGGTGCTGCTTCAGTAAATCTAAATATAGAACATGATGATTTTCTCGATTGGTTAGAGATTCGTGAACCTAAAGGAGATGTAAATAGACAATCTCTGAATTTGCATCAGTGTGCTCTAATCGGGGACAAATTTATGAGAAAATTACAAGATGGGGATCCTGATGCTCGTGAGAGATGGAGTAAAAAAGAAAAAGGAATACTTTGATAAATTTACGACGGTAATGATCGACGAA
>ERZ1048068.1006-NODE-1006-length-23036-cov-6.405117_pt1 | contig 23036 bp, 16 predicted proteins | sample MGYA00383098_ERZ1048068 | MGnify/ENA primary metagenome ERZ1048068 (study PRJEB29581, sample SAMEA5548368) | metagenome | biome: marine; feature: coastal; material: water | depth 1 m | study: Short-term variability in the microbial, nano- and picoplankton... | reverse complement strand
AACTCTTAAATTGCATTACTACTACCATTAACCTTAATGAGAATCGTTATTATTATGATTAATAGTCATTAATGTCAAGGGCCGGAGCCCTTTAGCGCTCAAGGAGCCCCCGCTCTCGGTCGGCATACGGTCCCTAAATATGGCCTCTAAACATACAGCGAAACACTGACTGAACAGCAGAGGTCAAAAACATACCGACCAGAGCGTCTAACATGCCTCGGATGCAATAAAAAAGAATCAGCTTGCGCTCTTGGCTAGCGACACTGGATGGGACGGCGTATGAGGTCATTTCATAACATCTCATAACATCGGAAATTAGTCCTGCGGGCTGCATTTTTACCTGACCGCCGCAAATAAAAAGAGCGCTACAGGCGCAAAGACTGCCCCGGCCCTTCCCCCATTTTAAAGTCAAATAACCTGACCATTTGTTACCTAGAGCCTAGGTTTTGGCTCGCAAGAAACCACCAAAGCAACATAAACTTACGTGAAATCACGCGATGGTTAGACCCCCTTAACACACACCCGCTAGCTGCTGTCGCGCGAATCTTATTTTTCCTTTAAACTTATATGGGTTTTATTATGCAAGCCAAGAAGCTATGACTTTATTCAACCGCACGCGTATGCCCCTGATCGTTGCCCCCATGTTTTTAGTTTCGTCGCCGGAATTGGTCGTGGCAACCGCCCAAGCCGGTTTAATTGGTGGCCTACCCGCACCCAATGCCCGAACTACAGAAATACTCGACCAGTGGATGGCGCAGATCCATAACGCTTTGGCGCCGGACCATTTACCCTGGTTGTTCAATATGTTTGTTCACTCCACTTACGATAGGTTTGAGCAAGAGCTCGCCTTGGTCAAACGGTACAAACCGACGCTGGTATCAACGGCATTGGGCTCGCCCCAGCGGGTTATAGACACGGTTAAAGGTTATGGCGGGCAGGTCTTTGCCGATGTCATCAGCCGCGATATGGCCAAAAGGTCAGTCGCTGCTGGTGTCGATGGGCTCATTCTGGTGACGCAGGGCGCCGGCGGTCATACCGGTCGCTACCACCCTCTGGCGCTGTTGGCTGAGGTCCGGGAGTTCTGGGAGGGCCCTCTGGGCATCGCGGGCTGCATTTCTCGTGGCTCGGATGTAGCAGCAATGTTGGTTGCAGGTGCTGACTTTGCTGTGGCAGGCACTCGGTTTATCGCAGCCAAAGAGAGTCTTGCGTCGGCTGACTATGTGGCAATGATGATGGCTTCTAACAGCGAAGATATCATAGAAAGCAAAGTGGTCAGCGGCGTTACTGCAAACTGGATGAGAGCCAGTTTAGAGCAGGCAGGCATCGATCTTTCAAGTTCAGGAGTTTCAAAGCCCATAGATTTATCGGGCAATCGCGCAGACAAAGCATGGAAAAACGTTTGGTCTGCTGGGCAAGGTGTGAGCACGATAAAAGAAGCTCAGCATTGTCAGGAAATTGTGGATAGCCTCCATCGAGAATTTATTGAAGCCCTGCATAAATCCAGCCAGTTGTCTGAGAACGCCAAACACTGCTAGAGCGACTGCCTGTCGGCTGTGGAAACAGATTACCTGTTACAACTCTTTGCCTGATCGACCGCTGATTAAAAATTCCCCCTCTCGAAATTCGCGCCCCCCCCTAGACCCTTGCTAAGGGTTAGTGCGAAAACACGCTGACCTTAAAAGTTAGCAATGAGCCCTTGTGAAAAAACATTACATCCAGAGAGCCAATACCAGTTGTTGCCAAATGCAATTGTGCGTAATCTTAGTTAGTCTCCTTGTGAAAGTTACAACTTTGCGGTCGCTATTGAACAAATCGCTCGGAGCATCCAATAAAAATAAAGCAACTGCTTAAGGCACGTTATGGTGAACACACAACATTACACCACTATCCTCCCTGACCATGCCGTTTGGGGTCATGGGGAATACACCGTGTTTCTGCTTCACGGCGGCTACGGCTGCAAAGACTACTGGCTCCCCGAAGTCGCCCACCTCTTGGAGCACGGGTTTCGCGTTGTCGCCTGGGATACACCGGGTTACGGACTTAGTCCACTGCCCGAGGTGCCTTACACGATTGAACTGATGGCCGATAATTTCAATCTTTTGGTGGATACCGTAGGGTCACTGGGTAAAAAAAATATCCTTTTGGGACACAGCATGGGTGGACTAATTGGTCCGAAGGCCGCTGCCGATAAGCCTGAACGCATTGCTGCACAAATTATTTCATCAACCGTAGAATCCTTAGGGCACACAGCCCCCGATTATCAAGCAGCCTTTGTTGCCGAACGATTGGGCCCCTTGGAAGCTGGGCTCACCCTGAAAGCGGCGGTTCCCGAGCTCATGAAAAAAATGATGGGCCCAGATTCCTCAGGGGAAGCCGTCGATTTGGTGTTAAAAATTACGGCGGAAACAAAAGACGAAACCTTCAAAGCAGCACTCCAAGCCATTGTTGCCTATGACGGGAGATCAGCCTTACGCGCCACGACAGTACCCACTTTGTGTATCGCCGGCGAGCTTGATCCTGTTGGAAAACCCGAGATGATGAAAAGCCTTGCCAATACCGTCACAGGGGAATTCGTCTGCATACCTGAGGTTGCTCATTACTGCTGGGCTGAAAAACCGCAGCTGTTTAACGACGCGGTGATGAAATTTCTCGCGGGAGTCATACAGTGAACACCAGCCCCTCGCCAACAAAAGTTCAACCGGCATCAAGTAATGCCTACGCGTGGTATGTCGTTATCGTGCTCATGCTTTGCTACGCCCTGTCGTTTATTGACCGACAAATTTTGAGCCTTATGGTTGAGCCCATCAAAGCTGATCTGGGCCTTTCTGATACTGAATTTAGCCTGCTACAAGGTATGAGTTTTGCCATTTTTTATACGTTTGTTGGTTTGTACATGGGCAAGCTGGCCGACACCCGAAATCGCCGCAATTTAATCGTTGCGGGTATCACTGCATGGAGCCTGATGACCGCGTTGTGCGGAATGGCCAAGAGTTTTGGTCATTTGTTTATCGCCCGTGTTGGTGTTGCAGTCGGCGAGGCTACCTTATCGCCTGCGGCTTATTCCATTACGGGTGACTACTTCACCAAGGAAAAGCTAGGACGTGCCATGAGCACCTACTCTGTGGGTGTCTTTTTGGGAAGCGGGCTGGCTTTTGTGGTCGGCGGTGCGTTGATTGCCAGCATTCCCGCGGTCACCGATCTCCCACTACTGGGAGAGCTCAAAGCCTGGCAAATGGTGTTCATCATTGTCGGCCTGGCAGGTATTCCCTTTGCACTTTTGGTACTCACCGTAAGGGAACCATTACGAGGCCGGTTTAGTGAGCAACAAATAGACCCTGAGGAAAAGGTGAGCGTTGCCAAGTCACTGCGACACTTTACCTCGAGATGGCGATTTTATGGCCCTCACTTCCTCGGATTCTCCATGCTTACCACCATTGGCTACGCGTTCCACTCTTGGGTGCCGGCATTCTTTATTAGGACCCACGGCTGGGAAGCCAGTGAAATTGGCATCAGTTACGGCACGATCAATATCATTACGGCGCCTCTCGGGGTTCTGATCGGAGGATGGTTCGGCGATAGATTACTCAAGGCCGGACGTTCCGATGCTTACCTCGTAGGGCCCATCATAGGTGCGATACCCCTGTGGATTTTTGCCTCTTTAGCCACTGCACCCTTCATATCGGCGCCGGTAATTTCATTGGGCTTGCTGGCCGCCCTCCACTTCTTTGCCAGCTTTCACGCCGGCATGGCTGTTGCAGCGCTGCATACTGCAACGCCGATCACCATGCGCAGCCAGGCTACCGCCGCCTACTTATTCGTCATTAACTTAGTCGGTTTAGGTGGAGGCCCGCTCGTAGTCGCACTGCTCACCGACTTTGTTTTCCAAAACGAACAGTTGATCGGATCATCTCTGATGATTGTGGGTGGCTGCGCAACCCCCATAGCGATTTTCATGCTCACCCTAGCGGCCCGTCAGTACCCCAAAAACGTTGCGCAAGCCGCTGCTGCACATCCGCCTAAGGACTAGCCATGTTGAAAGTTATGAATGAAGAGCGGTGCACCATACTTGAAGGCAACGACAGCCCTTTTTTAAATGGCGCGTTTAAACCTAACTTTAAAGAATATAACGCAGATACCAGTAGCCTCACCGTGAAAGGAGAGATACCCGAAGATCTCTGGGGGGTCTATGTCAGGAATACCCACAACCAAGTCCACGAGCCTCTGGGAAAATACCACCCCTTTGATGGCGACGGCATGTTGCACGCAATGTACTTCAACAATGGTCAGGCCGAATACCGCAATCGATTTGTTCACACAACGGGTTTTCTCGCCGAAAAAGGCGCTGGAAACGCCTTATGGCCTGGCATCTTAGAGCCCGACCGCCGTGCCTTCCGAGGCTGGGGAGCCATCGGCGCTATGAAGGATAACGCGGGCACTGACATCATATGTCACGCCGGGAAGTTGCTAGCGACTATGAGCCAAGGCAGTGAGCCCTGGCGATTAGACCCCGTCACGCTGGAAAACCTAGGGCCAGACCCAAAGCTGGCAAGTGTCGTAGGCCATGACGGTATTGCCGGCGAGTTCAAAATCGACAGTAAAACGGGAGACATGGTTTTTTTAAACTACCCGGAAAACCCGCCTTGTATCAACGTTGGTATTGCTAATGCGGCAGGAGACGTTGTTGATTACCGTCGAGTGGACCTTCCCAGCCCTCGATGGCCACATGATTTGGGTATCACCGAAAATTTCATCATCATCCACGACTTGCCGCTATTTTTCGATGCGGAGTTACTAGCGGCGGGTAAGCGTGAACTCCGTTTTCATGACCACATCCCCTCTCGCTTCGGCATCATTCCCCGCGCGAATCTCCATGCCGACGTGCAGTGGTTTGAGACGGAACCGTCCTTCATTCTGCACAGCGCTAATTACTATGAACACGGCGACGAAATTATTATGGACTCCTGCCTCTCTTTCGACCCAAAGGGTCCCGGGGTCAGTGAACATAAAGATCACAACGCGCGCATCATGGCGCACCTCGATAAACACCAAACAAAAACTCGACTCCATCGTTTGACGTTCAACCTCTCAACAGGAAAGTCATCACAAACACGCATTAACGACGAGATTGTCGAATTTCCCGTCTGTGCCAATGCCGTGAAAGGCTACCCCTACCGCTACGCCTACGCTAGTTTGTTCGAGCCCGGGCAATGGCTCATGAACGGCATCATTAAGTTTGATCTGGATACCGGTGGAACAACTCGCTACCACTACGGCCCGCAGCGGTATGGTGGAGAAGTGCATTTTGCCGCCAAAAAAAATAGTCAAAGTGAAGACGACGGGTACCTTATTGTCTTTGTTCAGGACCTTGCGGCCGACCAATCTGAGTGCCTCATTTTGGACGCCCAAGCCATTGATCAGGGCCCTGTGGGTAGCATTACATTGCCAGAGCGAATTCAAACCGGCACCCATGCTTGCTGGGTTGAAGGCGAGCGCCTTCATGGGGAACCCCAACACCTTTAATTATTAGCAACAGGGTTCGTCATAAATTTGAGCTGGATGATAACCAATGACGCATAGCTGGATTTTTTTACACGGTATCAACAATACACCGGCAGTTTGGCAGCCGGTGATCCAGCGGACTGCAGCGCCCGAGAGGGCCGTCAGCCCCACCCTCCCCGCCTTGGATAATATCGATGCCATTGCCACACAACTTTGGCCAACGCTGTCCGCATCCAACCTATTGGTCGGGCACTCTTTTGGCGGTTACCTCAGCCTCGCACTATTAGCTCAGCGCCCTGAATGCATACGCGGCATCGTTCTAGTCAATTCCCATACTCGCGCCGACAGTTCTCAAGCTCAGCTAATCCGTGAACAAACAGCACAGCAAGCCGAGACTGGGCAATATGCTTCGCTGGTTGAAGCCGTCACGCAGCGGGTTTATCACCCGGGTAACCTGTCAAACATTGAGCTAATGAAGGGCAGATTACAGCAGGCCGCGCAGTATGGTGCCGATCGCTTTGCCGCGCATCAAAGAGCCTGTGCTGCGCGATCCAGCCACGAAGAAACATTACGCAACTTTAAAGGGCCTAAGCTTGTTGTGGCAGGGGATGCTGACCAAGTAATAACGGCTCAAGACCAGCGGGCCATGGCGGAAGCAGTGCAGGCCGAATTTGTGTGTATTGAGGGGGCCGGCCACATGCTGCCGGCAGAGCAACCCGCGAAACTAGCGGCCTGCATCAGGCGTTGGGCTGAATCCTTTGCTGATAACTCACTAAACTAAGCAAGCTACCCGGCGAATAATTCTTCCAACCGTGCAGACAGCTCATGGCGTAGTACCTTGCCTAGCGGGTTTCTTGGCAGAGCATCGATGGTTTCAAGACGTTCGGGCAGTTTAAATTTCGCCACACCAGACTGGGTTAGGTAATCGCAAATTTGAGCCAATGCCACGGTCTGTTCGGGGTCGCGTAACACCACAAACACACAAATCTTCTCTCCAAGAACAGCATCTGAAAAAGCGCAAACAGCCGCCTCGGCTAATGCCTCATGCCCCTCCAGTAAGGTGTCAATTTCCGCTGGGGAAATCTTCATACCACCCCGATTAATAATGTCCTTAAGGCGCCCTGCTATCCGATAGAACTCACCATCCTCGCCGCATATTTCTACGAGGTCGCCGGTACGAAAAAAACCGTCGTCGGTGAAGAGGTCCGCGTGATCAGTTTCTAAGTAACCGTCAAATACCGTAGGACCTGCAAAACAGAGCTCGCCGCGCTCGCCTACCCCCAGCAACTCGACGCCGGAATCTATATCAATGACCTTGGATTGCACAGCTTGATGATTTTCGCCCCGCCAGGGTGAATTCTTTCCGCCACTCCGGGGGAACAAGCCCGCGCGCAGCTGTGGGTCGGGAATGGCTTCTGGCGACGAAATTAGCGCAATACCCTCATTTGAACCATAGATATTAAAAATCTTAACTCGGTAGTCGACCTCAAAGGTGGCAATCATTTCGGGTGACAAAGGCGCCGAGCCAGAGCCTATGCCGCGCAAATTTGGAAAATCAAAGCCGCTCCACAGCGATGGCTCCTTTGCCAGCTTGTTCAATAACGCCGGGGGCGCAATCGTAAAGGTTATGTTCTCGCTTTGGATCTGCTCAAGAAAGACAGGCACGTCTAGAGGATGGTGCAGCACAATGCCACAGCCCAAACTCACAGCCGGGTACAAAAATCCACCCAAAGCGGACATGTTCACCAGAGGAAATGGGTTCAACAAAATATCGTCAGGGACGTAGTCACTCCCTGACGCCGTCATGCGACCCGATGCCCACCACATGTTATGTGATCGCGGCACGCCCTTAGGTGTTCCTGTGGTTCCCGACGTCCAACACACCGAGTAGATGTCGTTGGCACAGGTTGGAAATTCATCCTGATAGCGCTCTAACTGACTACTCTCGTGCTCACTAATACCGCTGGCGCCCCTGACAACAAGATCACTGCCAACAGAAAATATTTGACTGGCGGGCAACACAAATCGGCCATTGTCAGCCAAGTTCGACCCTCTAAAATTTGCCATTCCGATAAACCATGATGGCTGTAGAACAGCAGCCAGTGATGAAATTTCATGGCGGCCGTATTGAACCGGCAACGGGGAGATCACTGCTCCCAGTTTGCTGACAGCGAAATAACACACGATTAAATCGACGACGTTTGGCATTTGCACCATGATGCGATCTCGGTGACGCACCCCGCCCGCCATGAGATCAATTGCCATGGCATCACTGACCCTATCGAGCTCAGCATAAGTCAGCCTTATAGGCGCATCACCGGTCAATTGAGCGCGGTTAGGCTGGTCCAACGCTGCCAGGTTCCCAGGCCTTTCTTGCGCCTGCTGCCGCAAATAACCACAGAGCGTTTTATTACTCCACAGCCCGCTTGCCGTCAGCTCTTCAATCCGCGTTTTAGATGATCTCTGCATACTCAGCGCCACTTCTTGTATCTGTCTGTACTGTGCCAGCCACCCACACGCTCACCTAAGGGGGGTATCAGCCTATTCACTAAAGATCCCGAGCATTAGGGACCCACAACGAAGCCGGCGCCTGCTCAGGCCAAAATCATTGCTGCGGCTTCCCGTGCAGAGGCGGCGGCTGATTCAGTACCGATCATACCCACAGATGCAGCGCCATCACCCACGTTATAAAGCCCGCGAATTGAGGTATTGACCGGCATACCGCGACCTACCCATCGATGCATACCGGGTGAATCGCCGCGATGCTTTGCTTTCACTAAAAATTTAGCACGGTCTAAAATGCCGGGAAAGTTGCTTTCTAACTCCTGCAACATGTTCTTGAATTCCGCGGACAAATTTGGATTGGCAGCATCTGCAGGCGCACCGTAAGCAGTGTGTAGAAACACACCGTCGGGGGACATATTGGGTGAGATCGCCGATGGAATCTCCAAGTAAATCAGGTTTGTGGTATTTCCAAACACCATGCAACCGTCAAAATTTTCCATAATAGGCTTATCTAAGGTAAAGCTCGCATGCATGATGGGAGCCTCGACATCGCCCTGTTTTAGCCGTGCCACGTAGCTGGCTTCAAAAGCGTCGCTACCCCCCGCCAGCTCAAAGGTTCTTCTGGGACCCGCATTGGAAATAACAATAGGGGCATTAAGGATCTCAGCCTCCCCTGAGCTATTGCCAATCTCAATGCCACTGATCGTATTGTTCTGGATTAATATTTTCCGACACGGTGATTGCATCCTGATAACCGAACCTCTTGCTGTAATCGCATTAGCCAGTTCGCCCAGCAAATGCCCATTGCCCAGTCGAGCCATACCAAATTGGCTGCCCTTAGAGTGGTATTTCAAGAAACTGAAAAACTCATTAGCAGGTATCTCATGCATATTGACGCCCATAAGCGCAGCACAATAACCTTGAAAAAGATCCTTCACCGACTGGTTGTCAGTGTGTTGATCAAACCATTCGAGAATGGTGATCGAAGACAGCGGCATCCAGACCATGAGCGCGTCGATTATCTGCTGATGTAGTTGCTTAGCCTTGTCGGCATTTTGCATCGCGAAATTGATCATGCCCAGAAGGCCACCACCTTTTGCAGATATGTCGTAGTCTCCATGAGCGAGTCGATACCGCATCTTGCCGGTGAGATTTACCATATCCATGTCGACACCTAATGCATCGAAGGCTTGTCGTATCGCGCTTTGAGGGCCCATAGGTATCATAAGAGCACCGGTTGTCACCAAGCAGTCTTCGCGCACACGGTGCGAGCAGCGGCCGCCCAAATGGGGGGACTTTTCTACCAATACAACCCGCTTGTCGGCGGCTACCAGATGGGCGGCTGCACACAGGCCCCCTAGCCCGGAACCTACAATAATTGCGTCGAACTGACTGTCCATAAGTGTCGCCTAACGTGTCTTACCAGTAGAAGAAATTCAGTGAGTAAAGGGTCTGTACCCATCGTTCACAGCGTGCAAAAAAGCGCCATATCGACCATCACTCCCTCAGGAAGCCTGCTTAATACTCTCGGATCTCATCCAGCAAGCATGAAAGCCTGGCGGGATTCGCTCGGGCATATGCACTCTGGCAACAGGACCTTTATTCAGATCTTTCGCATCAAAAATCTGCAGTTCCTGCTGGTGCGTCTTATCATTCCAGACAAATACCACCACATACCCGTGGTCTTCCGACGTCTGATTATCGGCAGGCGCAAACCAGGGCTCGCTGTACCAGCAGTGCACGGGATCATCAGACCAAGCCCCAAGTCGCTCGCCGGTGTCAGTATTGTATTTACAAACTCCCATCCAGCGAAGAATCTTAGGGTCGTGATCAACCAGATAGGCGAACTCACTTTTTCGACCCGTTAGCTGACTGTCAATACTTGGAAATTCCACGTTAAAGTCTGGATCGAGACACATCTCACTGCACTCACCCGTCTTTGTATTCATCCGGTAGGACCACAGCCTTGCGTCCATAACTAAACGAGCAATCATCTTTGCCGTCTCAGCATCGTGAAAGCTACCGTCCTCGTGTTTCGCCGGCTGATAACGACAAGCGACCATAACGATCTCGTCACCTTCTTCCCAAGCATTGATAACGTGATAAATAAAAGCGCCTGAAAACTCAAACCACTGAAGATCAGCTGCAGCACCTTTGCGGGGAATCACGCCCAGCCTTGTCGGCATGTTGGAATCAAAGACCACCTTGTGGCGGCCAGCAGCCCGGGCTTCCTCATCATGAAATACCGGATGGTCATGCAAAATGGAGTAATGCTCGGTTATTGCCATATCGTGGGGCAACCGATTACCGGGTAGCTCTATGGGTATACGGTGGGTTACTTTTCCGTCGGCGTCAGCCACCCCGTACCACATGTAAGGCCAATGATCTCCATAGTCAAAGTACATGAGTTCGTTGGTGACCTCATCGACCTTACAATGGGACGACATGCCCGAATCGGGCTTATCCAAATAGTCGTAACAGGGCCCCAAAGTTTCCAAGGTAATAGGGTCAACCGCGTAGGGCACTCCTGCCAAATACCATGTCGTTAAGGCCGCGCCCGCGTGGCCAATCACGTCAGTATTGGCTGAATCCTTTAGCGGTTGGTCTTCACGACCTTTCAAGGTTTGGCGAATACCCCAGTACTCTGCGCTCTGAGCCGCATCTTCGCGACCCCAAGCCTCGGTTCGGACCCACTTATTTCTGATCACAAGGCGTCCGTTCTCAAAATGGGCGTTATGGAGCATGCCATCACCATCAAAGGGGTGATACTCCCCTTTGGGCTCAAAACGCGGGTTGGGGCCGTTGCGCAGATAAACCCCATTGAGGTCTTTAGGAATTGCGCCAGTTACCGGCAGGTCCTCAAGAACCTCCTCTTGAGAAAGTGGTGCGAACACATCGGTAACAAAAGGCCCATGCTTATGGCCAAAAGGAGCCCCGGGATCTTTAAACGGCTGGTTCATGAATAATTAACTCCTAATATTTTTCGCCTGCAGCGCGCTCAGTCGGTCGCCACTTTTCATTCTAAGCTTTCAGTCTCGACCCACAACAAAGCTACACACGGTCGCGCAAGATCCACCAATATTTAGGGTAGCCATATCTTTGGCACCCTCAATTTGAGCATCTCCCGCCTGATTCTTCACCTGCTGGGTCGCATCTAACAGCATACGGGCACCTGTGGCGCCCACGGGATGTCCACAACCAATGAGCCCACCACTGGCATTGATCGGCAGGCGTCCACCCAGTTTAATCGAGCCCTCTTCCACCGCTTTCCAGGACTCTCCGGGGGCAGTGATGCCAAAATGATCGATAGCCATGTACTCGGTCATCGAGAAACAGTCATGAGTCTCAATACCGTTGAGCTGATGGACATCAGTAATGCCTGCGCGATTAAAGCTATCCTCTATGGCCTCTCTCACATGGGGAAAGACGTAAGTTGCGCCTTCACTGCGTGCCACTTTATCGCGATAGCGAATGCCCGCGTTGCGGTGCCCCCAACCCTTAATGCGGGCCATGGGGCCCGTCAGCTGTCTTGATTTTTGGTAGCTCGCAACAAACTTTTCTGAGGCCAAAATTACAGCACAAGCACCATCAGTGATTTGACCGCAGTGTAAGCGCCTGACACCGGGCTCGATAATAGGATTGAGTGTATCGTCTTCGTGGAAGCTATTATCAGCGAAACGCCATTGTCGGGTCTGCGCCAGCGGATTACGTTTTGCATGCCCGTAGTTAATTTCAGCAATCTCGTTGAGTACCTGCCGATCAAGACCGTAGCGCTGGTCATATTCATCTGCCAGCAAACCAAACACAGCCGGCCACATGAATTTACAATCAATATCCTCACGATCGCGCCAAGCCGCTGAATTTTGATTTTGTGAGGCCTGATCGCCGGGAAGATTTTTAAACTCTTCAGCACCGAGCACCAACACACAGTCGTAGCGCCCAGCCTCGATTTCTGCCATCGCCGTCAACGCTGCGAGTGAAGAGGACGCGCAAGCGCCTTCATGTCGCATGGCCGGTATTCCCCACAGCTCCGGAACCACCTGTGACACCATGGCCCCTAAGTGTCCTTGCTGACGCTGGGCCTCTCCAAACGCATTACCCACATGGATAGAATCGATCGCCGACGGGGGAAGATCGCAGGCCTCGAGGGCCCCCAAACAGGCCTCTCTGATCATATCTGAGATATCTAACCCTTCACGAGACCAGACCCGAGCGAAATCTGTTTGCATTCCCCCAAGAACAAAAACCTGCTGACTCATGAGTGACGGACTCCCAGAAAATTTTATTCCATAAAATGCACGGCCCAATGTCCAACCAGATGAACAGCAGATCATTTGCCGACAAACTTGCACTAAAAAACTATGGTTGAGGTTATAGCAAAATCGTCGGTGGCGCAATCGAGACTGCTGCAATTGGTGACAGGCTTAACGCACTCCCAGCGCCAAATTTTGTTCTGAATACACAATAAAGCAGCAGTCACGCTCAGCATCGGGGCCAGAACGATGGTGATAGATTACGCCCTATACAATTGAAACATCGTGGGGCGCTAGGACCTCGCCACAGTGACTGCAGGAAAAATCGAGCTGCACGGGGTCTGGCGAACAAGTATGACTAAGAATCACGTTGCTCACCTGTCCTTTAGTAAGCCACTTTTCCGACCAATTATGGAGTGACAGGGCAATGGGCAGGTAATCTTTACCTTTTTGAGTTAAGTCATATTGGTAGCGCTTGGGTGCGTTTTGATAAGCCACCCGAATCATCAAGTCCGCATTGACCAACAGCTTAAGGCGGTCGGCCAAAATGTTGGTCGATATGCCCAAACCTCGCTGAAAATCATCGTAGCGCTTGAGTCCGTACAAGGCACCGCCCAAAATCAGGTGATTCCAACGATCACCCAGGACATCAATGGCGTGAAACATTGAACCGTCCTTTGCTTTGTATTGAGCGGGATTGACCTTAGAGCGCCGCTTGGGAACGGTAGTGGCTACTTTAGACCCTGCGTACGCCGGGTTCGACCTGTTTGATATGGTAGACGACGTCACCGGTTTAGCGCATCGCGTGCAAGAACACACAGGCGTGAAATACGCCCCGCAGCGACTGTGGTAAAGCTTTGGGGGCAGCACAAAGACTTCTTTATTGGACCACAAATGTTCCCAGCACCAAATTGCCAGAGAGAAATTATAAAGACCTAGGCCCTTGGGCGTCAGACGGTACTCGTGGCGCAGTGGTGAGGTTTGATAAGGATTACGATAAACAATGCCTTGCTCAACCAACACTTTCAGCCGATTCGCCAGCGTTGATCGAACCGCACCGGTATGCTGCAAGAGCTCTTCAAATCGGTGCCGACCTAAAAACAAGTCCCTAATCGCCAACAGCGTCCAGCGATCCCCCAGCAAACCAAGACACTGTGCAACAACACTATTGAGTATTAAGTCGCCCGTTTCCGACGCCTCCTCGTGGGTAACACTCATGTCAAATACCTATCACCAATTGGCTGCGCGAGAGTCGAATACAAACTCAAGTTCGTTAACATGCGTCAAGGTAACACGAGGTAGACGCCGAGAGTTTTATAATGCAAGCTTTGTCTTTAAACGTAGCTTGCCAAAGTAGATTTCTGCACGGTGGCAGTTACTGGATTTAGTGCTTGGGGATCGCTCTATGCCGGCGTCGAGTTCCATCATCGCGTTCTGTATTTTGGTTTTCTGGGTGGGCGCCATTATTGGTCTCGAAAGACGGGTAACGCAGCGCCTCACCCTAAAGACTTTACTCTACCCCGGTATTCTAGGGCTCTACATTGCCTTATGGACCCTGCCCAACTTACCCTCGGGCCTCACTTCAATGTTTCGTTTACACCAACAGTTCGTCTCTCTGATTGGCATCTTTTTATGCAGCGTTTGGCTCATCAGCGTCATCAAAAAAGATACCAGTATCATGGATATCGCCTACCCTTTGACCGCTGCGGTGCCAGTTTGGGTGCTGCTATCACGGGAACAAAGCTGGACACCCCATGCCATCATGGTCTGCCTGTTCGTTACGATCTGGGCATTACGCCTCGCAGGTCACCTTGCTGTTCGCAACCTGCCTAATGGCGAGGATGCCCGATACGCAGCGTGGCGCAAAAGATACGGGTCTCATTGGTGGTGGTGGAGTGCTTTTCAAATTTTTGCACTGCAGGGCGTATTAGTTTCTTTATGGTGCATTCCCCTAATACTGAGTATCGATGCCTCACCTGCGGGCCTGAGTGCCTATCACGCTATCGCCGCAGTGCTTTTTAGCGTAGGGCTTTATTTCCAGGCCGTATCGGACTACCAACTGGAGGCCTTTCGGAAAACACGGTCCAGCGCCTCGGAGGTGCTTAATACCGGGCTGTGGTCGCTATCTCGACACCCCAATTACTTTGGCGAGTGCCTTGTTTGGTGGAGTTTTGGTGCTCTGGGAATGGCGCATGAGCTGGGCTTTTTAGGTTTGCTGGCTCCGATTTATGTCACCTGGTTTATGAGTAAAGGTTCAGCAGCACCCATGCAGGAGCGATATCTCCACAAAAAGAAGCCCGAGTACGCCAGCTATATTCGCGATGTCCCCGCTTTTTTTCCAAGGTTCAAGCGGTAATGCCCTCAACTGAACAGCGAGTTGTTGTGGTGACTGGCGCCGGAAAAGGATTGGGACGAGCCTACGCGTTCCACCTAGCGCAACAGGGCATAAAGGTTATCGTCAACAACCGCCGCCACCCGGGGGAAGCGGATAATGACACCTCTGCCATGAAAACAGTCACCGAAATTACGAAGCTGGGCGGTATCGCCGCTGCGAACTACGCCGACGTAACACAACCCGACAGTGGCACAGAGTTAGTGAACCACGCCCTCGATACCTTCGGTGCCCTGCACGGTATTGTCGCCAACGCAGGCATGGAGTCTGTTGGTCGGTTTGAGGAGGTGTCGACCGAGACCTTCCAACAAGTATTTAATACCGGATTTTTCGGCAACCTCTATTTGGTGCGTGCGGCATGGACCCATTGGTTAACCACCGGTGGAGGCCGAGCTGTGCTGACGACCTCAGGCGCGGGGCTGTACGGGAATCATGGCCAAGCGGCGTACAGTGCAGCCAAAGCCGCTGTGATTGGCCTTGTTCGATCTCTGGCCCTAGAGGGTCAATCTCGAAATATAAAAATTAACGCCGTCGCACCCTATGCTTACACAGCCTTGACCCAGCAGTACCTAAAACCATCGGATCGCGAAAGGTTGTCGCCCGCCAAGGTAGCACCGCTCATCGCCAGTCTGCTGAGTGAGGCCTGCAGCGTGAACGGAGAAGTTTTAGTCTCAGCTGGCGGCTTGCTACGAGAAGCCATTACGGTGGAAGGCGAGGCCATGCCCTTACGACCTGAAATACAGGAGACCCTTAAGGGGCTTGAGCCGAGCACCACTTTTCGTTCCGCCAATGAATCCTTCGCACACCTTGATTCATTAATACCTTCCGGCTCAGGCAGTGATAACCATGATAAAAGCTAATGCTGGTTCGATTCAGGTCTCTGACGCTGATTCAGACCTTTATCGCAAGCAAGGGGCGTGGGGGGAACAAATACTCTATGACTTCCTCGCGACCCATGCCAATCAAAATCCCCAGCGTGAAGCCTTAGTTGAACCGCCAAATAAAAAAAGCTTTTTGGGCGCCAAGCCTCGGCGTTTTACCTGGGCTGAGCTCTCTGACGTTGTAAATCAGCTGACCCGAATTTTGTCGGACGCGGGATTAGGGCGAGGTGACATTGTCATCGTTCAGCTGCCCAACACCTGGGAGAATGTGGCCGCCCTTTTTGCCATTACGCGCCTGGGCGCGATCATGAGTCCATTGTCGCTGCAAAGCCGTGCCCTTGAGTTAAATCATGCGATCGCCACATTGGAGCCAAAGCTTTACCTTTGCAGCCAGGGGTACCACAACCACAATCACTTCACATACTTCGCAAACAACGCCGTGGGCTTTGAGGGGCAGGCTGTCGCCATCGAAGATCTCACGCCGCAGATCAACACTACGCAAAGGGTAAACCCAGAAAAAATTTCTGACCTTCAGCAACAAGCCCACCCCAATGACATTGCAACGCTCTGCTGGACATCAGGCACTGAAGGCCGACCAAAAGCCGTTCCCAGGACGCACAACAACTGGCGGGCCAGCGCGATAGGGGTCAGCGATGGCTTCGGCATGGATAACCAGGCTGAGCGTATTTTGCTGCCCTTTCCTCTTATCAATACGGCTGCGATTGGCGGCGTGATCATGCCCTGGCTATACAACGGCGGCACATTAGTCCTCCACCAACCCTTTGACATCGATATTTTGAGCCGGCAGATTGTCGAGGAACGCGTCTCAGTAACCTTGGCCTCACCCACCGTATTACTCGCGCTGCTGAAATCAAATTTCATCAAAGAGGCGAAGGCCGAGCTCTGCCTCCGCGCCGTCGGGTGTGGCTCAGCCGCCCCGAGTGCGGCTCTGTTGAGTCATTATGAAGACCAGCTGGGCATCAGCATTATCAACATGTTTGGTGCTAACGAAGGGACGCTACTCTGTAGCGATCGACAGTTAGTGCCCAATGCCCAAGCACGTGCCACAGTGTTTCCCCGAGTGGGCTACTCGGATGTGGTCTGGCCAAATCGCGCCGCCAACTGGCTCCAGTCAAAATTGTTAGACCCTGAGACAGGCGTGGAAATCACCACCACCGAAAAGGTTGGCGTTCTTGCCGTCAAAGGCCCTTCGATTTTTCCCGGCTATTTCAACCAGGGTCACCTTGACCGTTCCACCTTCACCGAAGATGGCTTCTTTCAAACGGGGGATTTATTTGAGATCTGCTCTGATGAACAGGGAGCCCGCCTCCTCAAAGTTATTGGTCGTAAAAAAGAATTGGTGATCCGGGGTGGCTATAATATCTCGCCTCTGGAAGTGGACTCAGCCTTAGCTGAGCTTCCCGGTGTAGTCGAACTCGCCACAGCCGGTATCCCAGATGCCACTTACGGCGAGCGCCTCTGCCTTTATCTGGTACCGGAGCCAGGCGTACAGATCACATTATCGTCAGTTCATGATTTTCTCAGGGCACAAGGACTCGCCAAAACAAAATGGCCTGAACAATTGGTAATGGTCGACATCCTGCCAAGAAACGCATTGAATAAGGTGTTGCGAAGCCAGCTGGCCCCAACAGGGGCCTCATAAACTTTAAACACGAATCCTGTGAAAGCGGGCCTATAAATCAGCGCGCCTCGGTATCAGAGCGAAGGTCGACACCATCGACCCAGGTCGCATGAAAGCCGACGTTGAATCGCCGCGGCATACGCACCGTCGCAATAGGCCCCTTTGCAATGTTCCTGGCATCAAAAATTAAACAGCGTGAAATCCAGTCGTTGCGGCTATGCGTGTAGGTGATGACGTAGCCGTCGTCCTCAGCCAGCTCACCGCACACCCCGCTTCGCGGCGCAAAGCACGACTCACTGCCGCTCACGCCCTCACCGTAGTCATATCTTTGATATTCGTTGGTTTCAAAATCGTACTTAACAAGCGCATCAAACGTCTGACAGCGCCCCTCTACACCCTCCCCTTTTGGTGGCTCGGGCAGTAATTGAAGATAAGAAAAGCGACTAGGGATGCCCAGATAGCGGTTGTTAATCGTTGGAAACTCTAGGTTGAGATCGTTCAATGCGCGCTCTTGCGTCAATCCCGTCATCAAATCGAACCGCCACTCATAAAGTTGATGGGTTCGCCGACGTTCAGCAAGCTGGGAGGCTAAGGGGCCGTCCTCAGGATCCCGATTACCACCGGGGTTAGACTGACGGCAGCCAATCATGACCACACACTGACCCTCCTCCCAGCAATTCACCACGTGTAGTACATAGCAGGGCTTTGCCTCAAACCAACGCACATTGTCGGTTTCCGCGTAGCGTGGTATCAGGCCAAATCTCGCCGGCACATCATGGTGAAAGCGAACAACGCGCTTTTTGTGTCGCGCGAGTATTTCTGCATCATGAAAATAAGGCAGGTCATGCAAGATAGAATAGCGCTCGGTAATCCCAATATCGTGAGGTGATCTGGGACCCGGAAGGTCGATAGGAACGTCAGTCCTGATACCCTTTGCCGCATTAGCCACCCCATAGGTCATGAAGGGCTTGGTGTCTTTATAATTGAAAAAGATGAGATCACCCGTGCGTGGGTCAACCTTACTGTGAGCGGATAAGTTATGGTTAAGCGTGTCGGCTAGCGTCTCTTGCCCCAAGGTCTCAAGGGTCAGCGGGTCGATAGCCTGAGGAGCTCCAGCCAGATACCAAAGACTCATTAACTTTCCCTGATAAAAAATAACGTCGGTATTGGAGTTATCTTTAATCGGTGCACCCGGCAGATCGTGATTAAAAGGGCCGCATAATCCAGGCCAAATGCTGTGCCCCTGCCTTTCTTCCTCGACAAACGGCTTGGTGCGAATCCACTTTGACTTATAAGCTGCCGTGCCTCCGGAAAGATAAATAGCGTGAAGCATTCCATCGCCATCATAGTAATGATATCTGCCTGTGGGCTTAAAGCGCTGGTTTGGGCCATTGACCACATACAGCCCATCCAAGTCATCGGGTAAGACACCTTGCTCAAGCGTTAAATCATTAACTGAAGCCTCGTCGGCAACAGGCGCGAAGACGCCGTGTAAATAAGGATGATCAACGCTCCAAACCCAGTCAGGCACACCTGGGGTTGGCAGACCCTCAGGTGATCGGGTGTGAATGTTTTTATGTGTAATGGACAGGTCGAAAGTCTCCTCGCTTAAATAATTAGACATAAAACCTTTCTCCGTGTTCATATTTAACTCTTCAGTCAATGCGCTCAATAAGAATTGCAGTGCCAGAACCCGCTGCACCGCTCGTCGCAACAACACCTAGGGTTTGCTGGCGACGCTCAAGCTCGTCCAGCAAGACTCCCATCATGATGGCCCCTGTCGCACCCAGAGGGTGGCCCATAGCAATCACCCCGCCGTTTACATTCAGCTTCTCTGTCGGAATACCAAGATCAGCCTGCAGCTTTATAATTGTCGCCGCAAAGGCCTCATGAATTTCAAAGAGATCAATATCATCTACCGATAGCCCTTGGGAGCGCAGCAGCTTTTCAGTGGCCACCACGCAACCCGACAAGACCTGTAGAGGCTCATCACAGGCGTTGACCATGCCCCTGATTACCGCCCGAGGACGGCTCCCTATATCTCTCGCCAAGCTTTCAGTCCCAATGAGAACCATGGCTGCAGCATCGGCCATCGCCGGGGAATTGGCCGCCGTGTGGACATGAGAAATGGCAGTTAAATGATCGTAGTGAGCAAGCTGCACGGCATCGGCCCCAGCCCTTCCTATTTCAGCAAAGCTTGGAGGCAACTGAGCAAGAGATTCCATGGTCGTCTGGGGACGTATGCATTCGTCGGTACGGACGATGCATTTCTTAGTCGGATTATCAATCGCAATGATCGATTTGAAAAATCCAGCGTTGGTGGCGTGTGACGCACGCTGCTGGCTCAGCAACGCCACTTCATCCACCATCGCTCGAGACGCTCCTTGCAGCGACGCAATAAGGTCTGCCCCACTGCCCATTAACAGGATACGTGCCGAGAGAGCGACTTTAGGGTCTGCAAAAATTGCCGCTTGGTCACTCATCATTGGAATGCGAGACATCATTTCTATCCCGCCCGCCAGCGCCACTTGCTCCTGACCCGCGTTGATCTTCAGCGCGGCCACGTTAATTGCATCAAGACCCGATGAACAGAATCGCGTAATGGTTAGCCCGGATACCTGACTTGGAAAGCCCGCGTACAAAGCCGATGTTTTTGCAATATTCCCGGCTTGCTCACCGTATTGAGTCACACACCCGAGAACGACTTCACCCACCAAATGCGCATCGAGACCTGTTCGCTCACAAATCGCAGTGTAAAGCGGAGCCAGCAGTTCAAAAGGCGATAAATCATGGAGACCACCGTCGGGCTTAGCCTTGCCACGGGGGGTCCGTATCGCATCATAAATGTATGCTGGCTCCACAAAAATCACCTCAAATAACGCGTATTAAACAGGCTTATAAGCCACTGACTTGCAGCATAAAATTTTAAATTTTTCCGGTCTACTGCTCTAGCGGAGCTTCCCCTTTCTGGCCAATACAAGGGCTCCAACAAAAAACAGGGAGGCGGCAGGCTCCCTGTAGAACGACATCGTTACCGGCAGAAGCAGGGGCCAATTACTTCCAGTAGTAGTTGAAGCTCACGCCATAGGTTCTTGGTGGTGCGAAGATACGTGTAGCTCCAATATACGAGCCGTCAATGTGGTGTGTCGCGTAAAGCTCATCGGTTAGATTCTTACCCCAAAGCGACACATCCCAGCCACTGTTGGGGGCTGTGTACGTCGCCGAGGCATCAAGAACCGTAACATCCTCTTGCAAGCCACGAGGGTCGTTGTCTACTTCGAAATGGAATTCATCGGTGTAGGACGCCGTGGCAAGAAAATCGAGCGCCGCACCATTGCGCATGGGGAACCCCAGGTCGGCGGTAATCGACCAGCTGGTATCCGGTGCCCTAGGCAAGTCATTACCCTCGTTATTACCTTCAGTAAATTTGGCATCCAGCGTTGCAAAGCCTCCGCTGATCGTTAAATTTTCGCCGAGGACCAATGCGATTTCAGCCTCAATACCCTCCGAGCTCGCTTGGGCATTTGACGCCGTCAGAACACTGTTAGTCAGCACCCAAACCTGTAGATCTTCGTATTCTAAATCGAAGTAGTTGGCGTTAATGCGAAGACGATCGTCAAGCCATTGCGTCTTAAAACCCAGTTCGTAGTTTGTAGCTAGCTCAGGTTTAATCGGTGTCTCTGCAAGCTCGGGATAACGTTGAGTACCGTTGAAGGCGCCGCTTTTAAAGCCTTCAGAGTAGGTTGCGTACATCATGTGATTATCAGTGATATGCCAATCTACCGTAGCTCTCATGGTCGTCTCACTCCACGACTCACTCGCTGCAACGGAATAAGGAGGACTGAAAAGGGGGACACCCGACGCAAAGACAGGTGACGAGTTAGGGACCGGCGCGGCTGTATCGTTATCGATAGACTTTTCATCGTCGGTATATCGCGCACCCAAGGTCAACGCCACGGCATCAGTAATGTTGTAAGTGAACTGGCCAAAGAATGCCATGCTCTCGTTTTTAGAATCCTGAAAAAAATCAGCAGTGCCGTCACCGAGTATCGCCAAATGCGAGGTGGGATCCCACCAGGTCGTAAATCTCTCAAACCGCTTTACATCCTCTGAAAAGAAGTAGGCGCCAACGACCCATTTCAAACGGTCGCCCTCTCCCGACAATCTAAACTCCTGAGAGAACTGTTCGGCCTCTTGCTCAGCACCATCATCAACTTCCTGTAGACCTTCCCCACCCAGACGAGCAGACAGCTGCGGGTTCAGCGCCTGCCACCAAGCTGACTCACTTTCTCGATAAGCCGTAATCGAAGTTAACTGCGCCCAATCGAAGTCGACATCAACGCGGCCCTGAAAACCCAAGATCTCCTTATTAGAGTACTGAAGCTCCTCATGATTGGCCTTTCGGGGGTCATTACCGATCAGATTATTTGAAGCCACGCCACGCGCGTAGTAGCTAGGATATAACGGCACCACGACACCGGGATAATCTGATATCTCCAAATTCATAAGGAATCGGTTATTGCCGCTCGTATCGATATCGGCGTAATCAAAGCCCAAAAGCACATCGACATTGTCTGTTGGCGTGAACAACAACTGACCGCGCACACTCTTAGTGTCTTCGTCTTCCAGATCTTGCCCAGTGGTAATATTTTCGGCGTAACCATCACGCTTACGAATGTTCATGGTCAGCTTACCGGCAATATTTTCCGACAGCGGGCCGTTAACATAGGCACGTAAATTACCCAGCCCATAATTGCCCGCGCTCAGGCCCACCTTTGCCTCAAATTCCTGCTGCGGCTTTTTCGTAAAAATATTGATGGCACCACCAGCAGAATTGCGACCATATAAGGTTCCCTGAGGACCTCTCAGCACCTCAATGCGCTCTAAATCGTAAAAATCTGTCGATGCACCACTGGGCCGCCCCAAATAAACGTCATCAATAAACACCGCGACTGCAGGATCGGAGCCCGATGAGTCATTGGTGTTACCAATACCTCTCAAGAAAAGCTGTGGCTCTGTAATGTTGAAGGCTGTCATCTTGAAATTGGGTGTACGCAGCGCAACGTCCTCCATGGACACGATGCCCCCCTCGTTCACGAGATCACCGCCAAAAGTGGTAATAGAGATGGGGACATCTTGCAAACTTTGCGCTCTGCGCTCTGCGGTAACGATCACTTCTTCAAGCGCTCCACTCGTTTGAGCAAAACCCGAGTGACTAATCCCCAGAAAAAGTGTCGTCGTTGTCATTAGCGCAGCTGAAAGGCTATTTATTCTGAGCGTTTTTAAACCGTGCATATGCTTTTTCCTTATCCAAAAAATCTTATAGTTTTTTTATGGCAGTAACAAAGAAATATCTTTTTCCCGATTTTTTCGAAGAAGATTCCAATTAATCCGAGCCTAATACGAATATTTGACGATAAAAATCGTCTAAATTAATTATTCTTAGGAACATCCCATAAACCGAATCCTATCTGTTCCGAGGATAATCTATCATAACGTTTTTTAATGCAAGCTTTAGGATGGGTCAAACCCGGCCTAAGGCACTTGGCTAGTGCGAACCTAAAAAATTGCGAGAAAACCTTGCATCAAGGGGCTGGGGAGCTGTCTTTGAAGCTTGAGGCTGATTCACTAGATCGGGTTGAAAACCAACCCATTTACACCTTACTTAGATAGAAAATGTGTCCGAAGCAACAGCCAAGCCTGAGATGCACGGTATTTGGTACTGCTGTATCCTCTTGGTTTCGTTGTGAAGCGAACCATAATGTAGCGTCCATCTACCTCGCTTAATATGGTCGTAAGTACACAGATAGTAGCGTTGGCGGTGAAAAATAAAGGCAACCCTAAGGGCAGCCGGCAATTGTGAT
>ERZ1048068.1002-NODE-1002-length-23115-cov-5.722073_pt1 | contig 23115 bp, 15 predicted proteins | sample MGYA00383098_ERZ1048068 | MGnify/ENA primary metagenome ERZ1048068 (study PRJEB29581, sample SAMEA5548368) | metagenome | biome: marine; feature: coastal; material: water | depth 1 m | study: Short-term variability in the microbial, nano- and picoplankton... | reverse complement strand
GGGTGTTATTCGATTGAATCCAATTCCAATCTTTTTCGATATTGGAAGCATTTACGACCAACATATATTCAAACGCATCGGTTCTATAAACAATCAAGTCATCAACAATACCGCCCTCATGATTGGGCATGCAGCTATATTGGGCAGCACCAACAGTAAGTTTTGAAGCATCATTGGAAGTAATGTTTTGTATAAGATTCAGCGCATTGGGTCCGTAACATAAGAATTCCCCCATATGAGAAACATCAAAAACGCCTACAGCATTTCGAACCGTTTCGTGTTCGATGTTTACCCCTCTGTATTGAATAGGCATTGAGTAATTCGCAAAACTGACCATTTTTGCCCCAAGCTGTTCGTGTATGTGTGTTAAGGCCGTTTTTTTCATTGAATTGAATTTTAATCAAAATTCGACAATTTTTAGTACTTTACAACCTAAAATCTATAGTCATGTTTAAAAATTGTATTTCCATACTATTGTTTTTAGTGATTCATAGTGTATGCTCTCAGTCTTCGCCCCATAAATTTTTATCAAGTGATTTTCATAAAAACAGAAGAAGCGAAGTTCGTGCTATGCTCCCTAAAAATAGTGTCGCTGTCTTTTTTGCTAATCCTACAAGAAACCGTTCCAATGATGTTGATTACCATTACCATCAAGACCCTAACTTTTACTATTTGACGGGGTATAAGGAGCCACACGCTATGTTATTGCTTTTTTCCAACGATGTTTCTGGAGTTGGTGAAATGATTTTTGTTCAGCCCCGAAACCCTCTGGCTGAACAATGGAATGGAAAAAGATTGGGAGTAGAGGGAGTTAAGCAGCATCTTCAAATTGCGGAAGTTTATAAGAATTCAGAATTCAAAACAAGCACTGTTGATTTTAAAAATTTTGATAAAGTATTGTTTTTTGATTTTAAAAATGACGTACGCGATTCTAGCAATTCTGCTGACTTGTATGATTTGATACAACAATTTAAGGAAAAGACGGCTTTCCCTGATGATTTTGACGCTTCCAAACAACAGGTATATGAACTTATAAAAAGTACGGACGTTGAAAATGTAGCCAACGTTGCACAGACTTTAGGAAGAACTATTAAATACAATCCTACGTTAAAAGACGACACCTTAATTCGTGCATTTCAAAAAACCACATCCGAGGCGACACGTTTGGAGATTAAACAAAAAATTGCAATCAAAGCATCATCTACCAATTTGGATGCTGTGTTTTTGCCTGAGATTATGGGTCGTCTTAGAGAAGTAAAATCAGAGGAAGAATTGGTATTGCTCAAAAAAGCGATTCGTATATCATCAATCGCCCAACAAGAAGTTATGAAGGCCATGCATCCTGAACTTTCTGAAACGGAAATACAAGGAATTCATGAGTTTGTTTATAAAAAATACGGCGCTGCCTTTGAAGGATATCCTTCCATTGTGGGAGGTGGTAATAACGGGTGCATTCTTCATTATATTCAGAATGACAAGCCAAGAGTAGGCGATGATTTAGTGCTTATGGATTTGGGAGCTGAATACGGAGGATACACGGCCGATGTTACGCGCACTATACCCGCTAATGGTGTGTTTTCGCCCGAACAGCGAATTATTTATCAATTGGTTTTTGACGCTCAAGAAGCCGGTATTCGCGCAGCCACAGTCGGTGCACCTTTTGGTAGCCCAGGGAAAGTTGCTCGCGATGTTATTGCAAAAGGGCTTATGGATCTTGAGATCATTTCCCAATTGTCAGACGTAAGTATTTATTTTCCGCATGGTACATCACACTATTTGGGATTGGATGTTCATGACCCAGGAACCTACGCTACTTTTAAACCCAATACCGTAATTACAGTGGAACCTGGGATATACATTCCAGAAAACAGCAATTGTGATCCAAAATGGTGGGGGATAGCTGTTCGTATTGAAGATGACATTTTGATAACTGAAGACGGTCCTGTCAATTTATCTGTGATAGCACCTCGTACCATTGAGGATATTGAAAACTTAATGAAACAATCCAGTCCTTTGGATCAGTTTGAGCTTCCTAAACTTTGACTTAACTATTGAGTAAATACGATTTTAACTCCTGATAATCCTCAATAAGAGCACTCTCTTTTTCTTTATCAAGTATGGCTTCAATTTGAGATGGAATTTCCAATGTCAAACCCAGCTGCTGCTCAACAGTATCTTTAAACTTTATTGGATGCGCCGTTTCTAAAAATACACCAAATACATCCTTGTTATCTTTCATAAATTTCTTTAATCCCAAATAACCAACAGCTCCGTGAGGATCAGCAATATATTTTCCGCTCAACGTTCTGATTTTACTGAGCGCTTTTAATGTTTCCTTATCAGTAAAACTGTACGAAGAAAACGTCTTTTTCAGTTTGTAAAGGTCGTTATTGACGATTTTTTGAATCCTAATAAAATTACTCGGATTTCCAACGTCCATCGCGTTTGAAATAGTTTCTTGAGAAGGCTTGGGCTCATAAACACCCGCTTCCATGTATTTAGGAACCGTATCGTTAATGTTTGTGCTTGCCACAAAATGATCGATAGGCAATCCTAATTGATGTGCCATGAGTCCTGCACATACATTTCCAAAATTCCCACTAGGTATCGAAAAAACTATTTTTTTGTCAATCCCCTGTTTTTTCAAGGTTTTGTATGCAAAAAAGAAATAAAACATTTGAGGCAACCACCGAGCTATGTTGATTGAGTTGGCAGAAGTAAGCTTCATATTGTTTTTCAACTCTTGATCCAAAAAAGCGGTTTTAACCATTTCTTGACAGTCATCAAAAACACCATTAACTTCTAAAGCACTCACATTTTGTCCGTTAGTGGTGAGTTGTTTTTCTTGAATTTCACTCACTTTTCCACTAGGATACAAAATGACTACTTTGATGCCTTTGACGCCCAAAAAACCACTAGCTACAGCACCTCCTGTGTCACCAGAAGTGGCTACCAACACAGTGATTTCCTTATCCTTTTTATCACTTTTAGAATTGAAGTACCCCAAACAGCGCGCCATAAAACGAGCTCCAACATCTTTAAAAGCCATTGTTGGTCCCTGAAAGAGTTCGAGGGTTGCAACATTTTCTTCGACTTCTACAACTGGAAAATCAAAACACAAAGTTTCATCAATAATTTTTTTCAACTCCTTTTCAGGAATTTCATCTCCTACGAAGGGCTGAATGACTTTATAAGCAATTTCTTGATTAGAGTAAGATTCAATATTATCAATAAATTCGGATGATAAAGGAGTGATTTTTTCAGGAAAATACAACCCTCTATCTGGAGCCAATCCGCGAATCACAGCTTCTTTGAAGTTGATTCTGGGAGCGTTATTGTTTAGACTAAAATAGTTCATTCTAAAATTTATTTGTATTCGAGAATTTTAATTCCCTCATAATTCAAAGTAGAGACATGAGTATCAAATTCAATGCCTGTTTTTTGATAAATCGTTTTCATAGTATCAGCGACTTTGTGTGCTGTAAATATCCCTTTGCTCAAAGCAAACACCGAAGGACCCGAGCCTGAAATTCCACTTCCAAGAGCTCCTGCTTCTTTACATCCTTTTTTTAAGGCGTCAAATTCAGGTATTAGAATGGATCGAATGGGCTCAACAATTACGTCTTCCAATGAGCGACTAATTAGTTCGTAGTCTTCCTCGTAGAGTCCGCTGACTAAAGCTCCTAGATTTCCCCATTGTGTAATGGCTTTTTTTAGTGGAACTTTCTGCTTTAATAGCGCACGAGCGTCGGAGGTTTTAACTTCAATCTGTGGATGAATGACTGATGCTGCAATTTCAAGCGGGGTGTTGAGTTTTATGATGTCCAATGTCGAACAATCTCTAACCAACGTAAATCCACCTAGTAAAACGGGAGCTACGTTATCGGCATGAGCAGTACCACTTGCGAGGCGCTCTCCTTCCATGGCAAATCGAATCAATTCTTTGTTTGTGTAGGGATTTCCTAACAGAAAATTGATGCCCGCAACAGCGCCAGCAGAACTGGCAGCACTACTACCTATTCCGCTTCCAGCCTTAATTTTCTTATGAATTTCAATTTCAAAACCGTGTGTTTCTCCCAAATCATCGAGTAGGGCCAATCCCGCAACTCCGGCAACATTTTTGGAGGTTTCTAGAGGAAGTTTTTGCCCTGTTATTTTGGTTATCTGAATTCCTTTTTTGTTGGATTTTCGGATAACCATTTCATCACCTACATTATCCAAGCACATACCCAATACGTCAAATCCGCATGATATGTTTGCAATACTGGCTGGTGCGAAAATTCTAACTTCATTCATAGATTATCGTTTTCCAATTCGAATAATGTCAGCAAAAATACCAGAAGCAGTAACTTCAGCACCTGCACCTGCACCCTTAACAATTAGAGGTTGATTAACATATCGATCTGTGTAAAATAAAACGATGTTATCACTTCCTTCTAGATTGTAAAAATCATGTCCTTTAGGAATGTGCTGAAGCCCAACAGAGGCTTTTCCATCTTTAAATTGAGCAACGTATTTGATGCGTGCACCTTCTTTGGATGCTTTGTCATAAATTGAATTGAAATGCTCTTTATGAGTAATCAATGATTTGAAAAAAGCATCGTTGTCTGTAGTTTCAAGGCACTCTTTTGGCATAAATGACTTGTTTTCAATATCTTCCAGTTCAATGTCGTTTCCGCTTTCTCTTGCGAGAATCAATATTTTACGAGCAACATCTACACCACTCAAGTCAATTTTAGGATCGGGTTCAGTAAATCCTTGTTTTTGTGCTTCTAAAACAACGTCGTGGAAAGAGTTTTCATTATCAAAATTATTGAATATAAAGTTCAAACTACCGGATAGTACGGCTTGAATTGTATGTACTTTGTCTCCCGAAGCAATAAGATTGTTTAGCGTATCAATAATGGGCAGTCCAGCTCCAACATTGGTTTCAAACAAAAAGGGAACACCAAAATTCCTAGATAGTTCTTTGAGCTTTTTATAATGTGATAATTGATCAGCGCAAGCGATTTTATTACAGGTTACAACCCCAATATTATTTTCCAAATAGTGTTCATAAACCTGCGCAATTTTTTCACTAGCAGTATTGTCAACAAATATACTGTTTCGAATATTCATTGATTTGACGGCGTCTAAAAACGCAGAAGTATCGGATTTGTTCCCTTTATCGAGAAGATTTCCCCAGTTTGTTAAATCAATTCCTTTTTCATCAAACACCATTTTTCTAGAGTTGGAAATTCCTGCAACTCGTATGCTAAGTCTGAGTTGATCTTTCAAATAATCTGTTTGAGATTGAATTTGATCGATCAATTTACTACCTACGTTTCCAACACCTGTTATAAATAAATTGAGTTGTTTGATGTTGGCTTCAAAAAAGCGTTCGTGCAAGGTGTTTAAAGCCTTTTTGACATCTTTTTTGTTGATGACAGCGGTAATATTTTTTTCTGATGCTCCTTGAGCAATGGCTTTGACATTGATATTGTTGTTGCCCAATGCGCTAAACATTTTACCGCTAATTCCTTGATGACTTTTCATTTTATCTCCAACGAGTGCAATTATAGCTAATTCTTTTTCAAGACTCACAGGATTGATTCTTTTTATAGAAATTTCATATTCGAATATTTGATCAATAAGTGCTTTTGCTTTATCGGATTCAGCACTATCTATTCCAATACATATCGATTGTTCGGATGACGCTTGGGTGATCATTATAATGTTAATTCCTTCGTTTGAAAGCGCTTCGAGCAAACGTTTTGAGTATCCAGGAAATCCAACCATTCCGCTTCCTTGCAAGGTGAGAAGCGCAATGTTTTCGATATGACTAATTCCTTTTACTGCCTGACCTTCGTCACTTTCGTTTGCTATACAAGTACCAGATACGTTGGGCTTGAAAGTGTTTTTAATCCAAATGGGAATGTTTTGTTGAAGAGCCGGATGAATCGTAGGCGCATACAATACCTTGGCACCAAAATGGGATAATTCCATTGCTTCCTGGTACGAGATATTTTTAATTGGAACGGCTTGTCTAACTAAATTTGGATTTGCAGTGTACATTCCGCTAACATCGGTCCATATTTCTAGCGCTTCGACTTTGAGCGCTCCTGCGATTATTGCTGCAGTATAATCAGATCCTCCTCTTCCTAAAGTAGTAGGCACTCCATTTTCATCGGAAGCAACAAATCCGGGAAGCAAGGTGATTTTTGCTTTTGATTGTTTAAAAAACGAACTGCAGTTTGAATTGGTTACATCAAAATCAACCACTTTCTTACCAAACAAAACCGTAGTTTGAATTAACTCTCTTGTGTCTTTGTTGAGGACATCCAAACCTCGAGATCGAGCAGATTCACCAATAATATAAGAAGATAAAAGTTCTCCATACCCAGAAATGATAGCTTCTGTTTTGGTGGATAATTCGCTAAGTAAAAAAGTTCCTTCAAAAAGAGTTTCAAGCTTGTTGAGCTCAGATTTGATGTGACTGAGTGCGTGACTCTGGTTTTGGACAGGAATCAATTCTTTAACGGCGGTTAGGTGCTTTTGTTCTAGCTCAATGAGCAATTCTTTGTAAGATTCATCACCCTTGGCAGCCAGACGTCCAATACGAAGCAAGGTGTCTGTAACGCCACTAAAAGCGGAAACCACCACCACAATGTCTTCGGAATAAGAAGCAATTATAGTTAGAACTTTTTCAATATTACTTGCATTCGCTACAGAAGTACCTCCAAACTTTAAAACTTTCATAACAATATAAATTAATTATTTCTGATTTTTTTAATTAAAAAATAGGTAAAAACAAACGGTTAATATGAAAAAGATTATACCCCAAAAGGGGTAATAATAATTGTCGACATAGCGAAGATTAAGTTTGAAAATAAAGCTGTCAATCCGTTTTTCATGTGATGAATTATAACGTACAAAAGTATTACTTTTTAAAACCATTTGTGCACCTCAATAATGTTTTTGAATAAATCACACTATAGTCGCTCTATTAATACGAATTAATCAGTGTTTACCTCAAGTAATTGAAAAATATTATTAATTTCTTAAATAAACTGTTATAACGGGAGTAATTTTTTTTAAAAATTTTTCAAAATGATAACAAGTTTAACTCCTCAAATATTTGTAAATTTATGCTTTGTTTTAGCTTAGTAAAGTGTATTTAATGAAATCAGAAATTCAAGCATTATTTTCGAGAGGCTATTTGGATAAACCGATTCCAAAACACCTTAATTTGGTTGATGAAATTAAAAAATTAAAAAAAGAGAAAAACGCTGTCATTTTAGCTCATTATTATCAAGTAGAGGAGATACAAGATATTTCTGACTATTTGGGAGACAGTCTTTATTTAGCCAAAATGGCTGAGAAGGTATCTGCAGACATGATCGTTTTTGCTGGGGTTCATTTCATGGCAGAAACTGCCAAAATTATTAACCCTACCAAAAAAGTGGTGTTGCCCGATTTGAAGGCAGGGTGTTCTCTAGCAGATTCGTGTCCACCAGATCAATTTGCTGCCTTTAAAGCAAAACATCCTGACGCAATTGTAGTCTCTTACATCAATTGTTCTGCCGAAATCAAAGCCCTTACAGATATTGTCTGCACTTCAAGTAATGCGGTTGATGTGATAAATTCCATTCCCAAAGAACAGCCTATTATTTTTGCTCCCGATAAAAATCTAGGGCGCTATTTGATTTCCCAAACTGGTCGAGATTTGATATTGTGGGAAGGGTCTTGCATTGTCCATGAAGCGTTTTCTTTTGATAAAATTGTAGCCTTATCTCGAAAACATCCAGAAGCCAAATTCATTGCGCACCCTGAGTCAGAATCTCAAGTGTTGGATTTTGCCCATTATATAGGCAGTACTTCGGGTTTGCTACAATTTATTGAAAGCGATAATGCCGAGTCTTATATTGTTGCTACCGAAGCCGGAATTCTTCATGAAATGCAGAAGCGAGCGCCACACAAAACATTCATTCCTGCTCCTGTAAATGATGACACCTGTGCCTGTAGTGAATGCGCTTTTATGAAATTAAACACTTTGGAAAAATTGTATTTATGTATGAAATACGAACTCCCAGAAATTGAACTTGATGAGTCACTTATGAATGATGCACGAGCTTCTATTCAACGAATGTTATCTTTAGGATAAAAATATGATGCATACAGATGTACTGGTTATTGGCTCCGGAATTTCAGGCTTATCTTATGTTATCAAAATGTCCGAACGTCATCCCGATTTGCAAATTGTGCTTTTGTCTAAAAGAAACCTTTTAGAAAGCAATACCCGTTATGCACAAGGCGGTATTGCTGTAGTTTCTGATTTTGAATTAGACTCGTTTGAAAAACACGTATCCGACACTCTTATTGCTGGAGACGGTTTGTGCAACCCATCGGTTGTTGATTTTGTAGTTCGAGAAGGTCCTGCAAGACTTCAAGAATTAATTGATTGGGGAACTTCTTTTGATCAAAAATCTGATGAACTTCATCTAGAGAAAGAAGGAGGGCATTCGGCCAGTAGAATTGTTCACCACAAAGATCAGTCAGGTTACGAAATACAAAAATCGTTGATTGCACAGGTTCGTAAATTAAAAAATGTCACGATTTTAGAAAATCATGTTTTAGTGGATTTGATTACCGATCACCACATGAGTCAATCTGCTTTTAATCGATGCTACGGAGCCTATTTGATTTCTATAAAAGATGAATCTACAATTAAAATCACTGCCAAAATCACGGTGCTCTCGACAGGTGGAGGAGGTCAGGTTTATGCGCATACAACAAATCCTAAAGGAGCCACTGGTGACGGCATTGGGGCGGCGTATAGGGCAAAAGTCACAATCAATCATTTGCAATATGTTCAGTTTCATCCAACCGCGTTTTATCCTAAAGTGAAAGGAAATACGTTTTTGATTTCCGAGGCGGTTCGTGGAGCAGGAGGGAAGTTGATTACCAAGTCGGGGAATCGCTTTATGTCTCAGTACGATTCGAGAGCCGAATTAGCCTCTCGCGATATTGTCGCTCGATCTATCGCCATAGAACTTAAAAAGAGTGGAGACGAATGTGTTTTTTTAGATTGCACTCATTTTACAAAAAATGATTTTAAAAAACGGTTTCCAACTATTTACAATACCTGTAAAAAGGCAGGATTCAATCCTGAAAACCAACCCATACCAGTTGTTCCAGCAGCCCATTATTTTTGTGGAGGCGTTCAGGTGGATCCAAACAGCAAAACTTCCTTAGAAGGTCTTTATGCCATTGGAGAGTGCAGTAATACTGGGCTTCACGGGGCGAATCGATTGGCATCTAATTCATTGCTCGAAGCACTGGTGTATTCGCATAGAGCCGTATTGGCATCTTATGAGGAGTTGTCAAAAATAGATATACCGTCACATTTTTTTACAACAATTCCAGACTGGAACGATGCTTTTACGGTATCCAACAAAGAATCCAAATTGGTAGATTCGCTTTGTAAAGAAATTCAAGAAACAATGAGCAGTTGTGTTGGGATTTTCAAATCTTCGGATTCGTTATTAACGGCTGAAAAAAAATTAAACACTCTTTTTAATCAAGTTGTTCAGTGGTACAATCAAAACAAATTGACTCCGCGACTGTGTGAGTTGAGAAATTTGGTCAGCGTTTCCTACCTAATTGTTAAACAATCGCAACAAACTTCCGAAAACAAAGGAGTTTTTTACAATCATGATAATGAATAAATCATTTTACGAACAATACGCAACATTTATAGATCATTTTATAGCAGAGGCTTTGCATGAAGATATTCAGGATGGAGACTTTAGCAGTTTGGCATCATTTTCTAAACAAACAGAAGGCGAACTGGTTTTGAAACTAAAAGAGTCGGCTATTGTGGCGGGTGTTGAATTGGCAAAAAAAATATACGCTCAGTACGACAATTCAATCCATGTTAAGGTGCACCATAACGACGGTGTTTTAGCCGATCAAGGAGATACGGTGTTCTCGGTAAAAGGTTCTGTACAATCCCTTTTAGCTACCGAACGACTCGTTTTGAATTGTATGCAGCGAATGTCTGGTATTGCCACGCTGACTCGTTCACTGGTTCAAAAAGTTGCACATACACCATGCAAACTTCTTGATACTCGAAAAACGACTCCCAATTTTAGATATCCCGAAAAATGGGCAGTTTTGATAGGTGGAGGAGTTAATCATCGTATGGGATTGTTTGATATGATTATGTTAAAAGACAACCATGTTGATTTTTGTGGAGGTATTCGACCTACTCTTGAAAAAACATATACATATCTTAAAGACAATTCATTGGAAATTCCCGTAATAGTGGAAACGCGATCGCTTAACGAGGTTAAAGAATGTCTTATGTTTCCTCAATTACACAGAATATTGTTGGATAATATGTCCGTCGAACTTCTTGAAGAAGCAGTGGCTTTGGTGGATGGAAAAATTCCAACAGAAGCTTCAGGAAACATCAGCAGTAAAAATCTTGTAGCCATAGCTGAAACAGGAGTTGATTATGCTTCGCTAGGAGCACTAACGCATTCTGCTAAAAACATCGACATGAGTCTTGTTACGGCTTAAAACGTTACGATTTTTCTGATTCGGAAGAAGAAGCGTCTGAAGTTGAAACGGTAAGGGAAAGTTTTTCAGATTTTTTGTCCCAGTCAAACTGAATATGATCGCCTTCCGATAAATTACCGGCTATAATTTCTTCGGCTACAACATCTTCAATGTGCTTTTGAAGTGCTCTATTCAGTGGTCGAGCACCAAATTGTCTGTCAAATCCTTTGTCAGATATAAAATCAACAGCTTTTTTACTGAGCTCAAGTGTGTAGCCCAATTCTTTAATTCTGGCTATCAATTCTTGCAGTTCAATTTTGATGATTTTATTGATGTGTTTTTTTTCGAGTGAATTAAAGATTACGACATCGTCAATACGATTCAAAAATTCTGGCGCAAATGTTTTTTTCAATGCATTTTGAATCACACTTTTGGTATGTTCGTCTTCTTGAGATTTTCTGGCGGCTGTTCCAAACCCTACGCCCGTTCCAAAATCTTTTACCTGACGAGCTCCAATGTTTGAGGTCATGATGATAATCGTATTTCTGAAATCTATTTTTCGTCCTAGACTATCGGTAAGATATCCGTCGTCCAAAACCTGCAAAAGCATATTGAAGACATCGGGATGTGCTTTTTCAACTTCGTCTAAAAGTATGACCGAATAGGGTTTCCTTCGCACTTTTTCACTTAACTGACCGCCTTCTTCGTAACCTACATAACCCGGAGGTGCACCGATAAGGCGAGAAATAGCAAATTTTTCCATGTATTCACTCATGTCAACTCTAATAAGAGAATCGACACCGTTAAAAAGCTCGTTGGACAGTACTTTGGCCAATTGAGTTTTTCCAACTCCTGTTTGCCCCAAAAAGATAAATGAACCAATGGGTTTGTTGGGGTTTTTTAAGCCAACACGATTGCGTTGAATGGCTTTAACTACTTTTGCTACCGCTTCATCTTGACCAATGACTTTGTCTTTGATGTTGGCGCCAAGTTTTGAAAGTTTTAAACTTTCTTTTTGAGCCACTTTATTAACAGGAATCCCTGTCATCATAGAGACAACTTCGGCAACATTTTCATCAGTAACGACTTCTCGATTTTGTTTTTGTTCTTCGAGCCAATCTTCTTGGGCATTCATGAGGTCTTTTTCAAGTTTTTTCTCGTCGTCTCTCAATCGAGCTGCCTCTTCATATTTTTGTTTTTTGACTACTGTGTTTTTGAGAAGACGTACTTCATCAAGCTGATTTTCAAGGTCAACAATCAAATCAGGAACGTCCATGTTTGTAATATGAACGCGAGATCCTGCTTCGTCCAATGCGTCAATGGCTTTGTCCGGAAGAAAACGATCTGCCATAAATCGATCTGTTAACTTCACACAAGCAACAATAGCTTCGTCTGTAAAATCTACATTGTGATGCGCTTCGTATTTGGATTTGATATTTTTAAGAATTTCAATAGTCTCTTCAACAGTCGTAGGTTCTACAATCACTTTTTGAAAGCGTCTTTCAAGAGCACCGTCTTTTTCGATGTATTGACGGTATTCGTTGAGTGTAGTGGCTCCAATGCATTGGATTTCTCCACGCGCTAGGGCGGGTTTAAACATGTTGGAGGCATCTAAGCTTCCTGTGGCACCGCCAGCTCCAACAATGGTGTGAATTTCATCGATAAATAGAATGATATCCGTGTTTTTTTCCAATTCATTCATCACCGCTTTCATTCGTTCCTCAAATTGTCCACGGTATTTGGTTCCCGCAACTAAACTTGCCAAATCGAGTGTTACAACTCGTTTGTTGAAAAGTACACGAGATACTTTTTTTTGTGTTATTCGAAGCGCTAGTCCTTCGGCTATAGCAGATTTACCAACGCCAGGTTCCCCTATTAAAAGTGGGTTGTTCTTTTTTCTACGACTTAATATCTGTGAAACGCGTTCGATTTCTTTCTCCCGACCTACTACGGGATCCAATTTTCCTTGATCGGCTAGAACCGTTAAATCTCTACCAAAATTATCAAGCACTGGAGTCTTGGTTTTTTTGGGTGATTTTGTTTCTTTTGAAGTGGAAAATGGATTGGATTTTTTGGATTCATTTTCAGAGCTTTGCTCTTCAGGAAAAGTTTCCGCAGTGGGCATCTCCAAATAATCATCTTGAGAATCGTTGAGCATGAATTTGAATTGATCCTTAACAATTTCATAATCCACTTGGAGTTTATGAAGCAATTTGGTTGTTGGATCGTTTTCATTTCTAAGAATACATAATAACAGATGTGCCGTGTTAATAGAGGTGTTTTGAAAAAGCTTAGCTTCTAAAAATGTAGTTTTTAAAGCTCGCTCGGCTTGTCGAGTGAGGTGCAAGTTTTTTTTGTGATTTGGCTCCAAGTCATGAATTGGATTGGCGGGGCTTAAAATTTCAACTTTGCGTCTAAGATATTCTAAATCAATTTCCAAAGCGCTCAAAATAGAAATCGCTTTTCCACTACCATCTCTTAGAAGGCCTAGCATAAGGTGCTCAGTTCCAATAAAGTCGTGACCCAGTCTAAGAGCCTCTTCTTTACTGTAAGTAATTACATCTTTTACGCGAGGTGAGAAGTTATCATCCATAAAAATTGTTTTAAAAGAAGAAATTGATTTGTGTAATAATTTCAAGTTTTATGCCAAAGCCAAAAAACATGATATGCTAATTGACAAAAAAAATCAACGAATTACAAATATTTAACCATTAATTTATAGAAAAATGATTAAAAAAAAATGTTAATAACTACCTCTAAAAAGGCATACATAAAATTTAAAGAACACTATCAATTTCTTAAATTAGCAAGGTTTATGTAACAAATTAATTAAAAAAACAATAAACGCTTATGTCATTAGGAGAAAAGCTGATTCCGATCAATATTGAAGATGAAATGAAATCAGCATACATCGATTATTCGATGTCAGTGATTGTTTCAAGAGCACTTCCAGACGTCCGAGATGGTTTAAAACCTGTCCACCGTCGGGTGTTGTTTGGGATGCATGAATTGGGTATGAAGTCTAATTCAGCCTATAAAAAATCGGCTCGTATAGTTGGGGAGGTTTTAGGAAAATATCATCCTCACGGCGACACTTCTGTGTATGATGCGATGGTACGTATGGCTCAGGAGTGGAGCTTGCGTTATATGATGGTTGATGGCCAAGGGAACTTTGGTTCTGTTGATGGTGATAGCCCAGCAGCTATGCGTTATACCGAAGCTCGTATGCGTAAAATTTCAGAAGACATGATGGCGGATATCGAAAAAGACACCGTAGATCACCAACTGAATTTTGATGATACATTAAAAGAGCCGAAAGTACTTCCAACACGCGTTCCTAATTTATTGATTAATGGCGCTTCAGGAATTGCTGTTGGTATGGCTACCAATATGCCTCCTCACAACATAACGGAAGTAATCAACGGAACAATCGCTTATATAGATAACAATGATATTGATGTTGATGGCTTGATGGAGCACATCAAAGCTCCCGATTTTCCCACTGGAGGGACCATTTATGGGTACGAAGGCGTTAAGGAAGCATTTCACACTGGGCGAGGTCGCGTAGTCATGCGTGGAAAAGCCGAAATTGAAACTGTTCAAGGAAAAGAGTGCATCATCGTTACCGAAATTCCTTATCAGGTCAACAAGGCTGACATGATCAAGAAAACAGCAGATCTTGTTAACGATAAAAAAATTGAAGGAATATCCACCATTCGTGATGAATCTGACCGAAAAGGTATGCGGGTTGTTTACGTTCTAAAAAGAGATGCAATTCCGAATATTGTACTAAATATGCTTTATAAGTACACGCAACTGCAATCCTCGTTTAGTGTCAACAACATTGCGTTGGTTAAAGGACGTCCTCAATTGCTCAACTTGCGCGAAATGATTCTACATTTTGTAGAACACCGTCATGAAGTAGTAGTTCGAAGAACAAAGTTTGAACTTAGAAAAGCAGAAGAAAGAGCACATATTCTTGAGGGGCTTATCATTGCTTCTGATTATATTGATAAAGTGATCGCTTTGATTCGATCGTCTAGCAACGCAGACGAGGCAAAAGAAAAATTAATCAAAGAGTTCGATTTGTCTGAAATTCAATCCAAAGCAATCGTAGAAATGCGATTGAGACAACTCACGGGACTTGAACAAGATAAATTACGTGGAGAGTATGATCAATTGATGATAACTATTGAAGATCTAAAAGATATTTTGGATAAAAAAGATAGAAGAATGGGGATCATCAAAGACGAACTGTCTGAAGTTAAAGATAAGTATGGAGACGAACGTCGCTCTGTGATCGAGTATGCTGGAGGAAGTTTTAGTATGGAAGATATGATTCCCAACGAAAAAGTAGTGATTACAATTTCACATGCGGGATACATCAAGCGAACCTCTTTGACAGAATACAAAACTCAAAACAGAGGAGGAGTCGGACAAAAAGCCTCTACAACGCGTAATGAAGACTTTTTGGAACATCTTTTTGTAGGAACCAACCATCAGTATATGCTCTTTTTTACTCAAAAAGGAAAATGTTTTTGGATGCGTGTTTATGAAATCCCAGAAGGAAGCAAAACTTCCAAAGGAAGAGCTATCCAAAATCTTATCAGTATAGAACAAGATGACAAAGTGAAGGCGTTTATTTGTACGCAAGATCTCAAAGATGAAGATTATATAAATCAACACTATGTTATCATGGCCACTAAAAAAGGACAGGTTAAAAAAACATCTTTGGAGCAATATTCGAGACCCAGATCCAATGGAATTAATGCAATTACAATCCGTGAGGGAGATGAATTGTTAGAAGCTAAGTTAACCACAGGAAATTCTCAGGTTCTTCTTGCGGTTAAATCAGGAAAGGCAATTCGATTTGAAGAAAGCAAAACCCGTCCAATGGGAAGAGGCGCTTCGGGAGTTCGTGGAATCTCTTTGAATGGAGAATCGGACGAAGTGGTTGGCATGATTTCTGTTAATGACTTGGACAGTAATATTTTGGTGGTTTCAGAAAATGGATACGGAAAACGTTCGAGTTTGGAAGATTATCGAATTACCAATCGAGGAGGAAAAGGAGTCAAAACCATTTCTGTAACCGAAAAAACAGGTGATTTGGTAGCCATCAAGAATGTAACGGATTCTGATGATTTAATGATTATTAATCGTTCGGGAATTGCCATTCGCATGGAAGTTGAATCCTTGCGCGTAATGGGTAGAGCAACTCAAGGAGTGAAGCTCATCAACTTGAAAGGAGATGATACGATCGCTGCAGTTGCCAAAATCATGCGTGATGAAGACGATGTTCAAGACGTTCACGATATTGATGTTGTGGATGAAGAACCCAAAGAAGATAACTCTTAAAACTATAAATACAATTTAAATATGAAACAAATCGTCATATCCCTTGTCTTTGCTAGCTTTTTTATGTTTGGTTTTTCTCAAAAAAAAGAGCTGAAGTCGATTAAAAAAATGGTCTCTAAAAAAGCCTTCTCGGAAGCGAAATCTAATTTAGAGTCCATTGAGGGTTTGGTTGCCAATGCAGAAGCTAAGTACCAAACCCAGTATCAATTTTTGTTAGGAAACACGCTCAACGGTTTGAAAGACTATGAAGGAGCCGTGGCTGCTTTCAGAACATTGGAATCTTTAGAATCTTCCAACGGACTTTCAAAATATTCTTCAGAATTGCCTGCTATTTATCAGCAACTAACAGCTGATTTGGTAAATTCTGCGATAGAGGATAACAAAACGAAGAATTACGAATCTTCGTTTAAGAAACTATTTTTATCCTACGAGCTTGATAAAGTTAATAATCAAGACTACCTGTATTACGCCGCTTCAAGTGCTATTAATGGTGAGTTTTATCAAGAGGCTCTTGGTTTTTATTTGACTTTAAAAAAGAACAATTACACAGGGATTACCAAAGAATATTATGTAACTGATAAGGAGTCTGGTGAAGAATCTTTGGTTTCAAAACAAGAGTTTGATTTGTATAAAAAATCAAAGACACATACCAATTTTCGTGAAGCTGATTCTGAGTCAAGATTACCAGAAATTGTAAAAAATATAGCTTTAATTTATGTTCAGCAAGGAGAAGTTGAGCAAGCTATTGAGGCTATTTCAGAAGCACGAGCCAAAAATCCGAAAGATTTGGGATTGCTCTTAACTGAAGCTGACTTGTATATCAAATTAGATGATAAAGAAAAGTTTGCAGAGCTGATGAAGGAAGCCATTGAGCAAGATCCAAGCAATCCTATATTGTATTTCAATTTAGGAGTGATTAATGCAGGACAAGGAAACCATGAGGACGCACGGAAATACTACGAAAAATCAATAGAGTTGGATCCAGCCTATAAGGCTTCTTACTTAAACTTGGTTTCGTTGATTCTTGATGGAGAAAAAGAATTGGTAGATGAAATGAACAGCTTAGGAAATAGTCGTGCAGACAATATCAAATACGACAAACTATTGTTAAAACGAGAAGGACTCTACCGTGAAGTGGTTCCTTATTTAGAAAAATCTTTAGGTATTGACGCAAAAGACACTGAGGTTTTGAATATGTTAAAAAACATTTACGGAACGCTTGGAGAAACTGAAAAATTCAGAGAGATCAAAGCAAAAATTGAAGCACTAGAACCCTAAGAAAATAGTGTTAAAAAAATCTAAAAGCTCGCTTATGCGGGCTTTTTTTATATCATCTTTTTAATAACTCGCAATTGATGCGTATGCTTGCCAGTTTCTTGATTGAAAATTCCCAAATGATCAATACGGTCAATACGAACTTTTCCATGAGCATGAATGATATAGTTATCATTCAAAAGAATGCCAACATGAACAATAGTGCCTTCATCATTGTCGAAAAAAGCCAAATCACCTGCCTCACTTTCTTCAATAAAACTAAGAACTTCACCTTGAGTTGCTTGTTGAGAGGCATCTCTCAATAACGAATAACCGTTGATTTTGTAAACCATTTGAACCAAACCCGAACAGTCCACTCCAAAAGGTGTTTTTCCGCCCCACAAATAAGGGGCGTTTAAGTACATAAGGGCTGTATCAATCAATGCTTTTTTGGACTGTTTTCCAGTAATTGAAACGCCATCAAATCCATGCCCCATCACTTTACAAAATCCGATGTTACTTCCCATAACTATTGGAAATAAAACAAGTTGATCTTGCTCAATATGCTCTACTAAGTTTTTGGAATATTGCGGTTGACTTGTGTTGAGCTTCTCAAATGTTTTTTTGTCAATAGTTTGAAATTGCTTGTTGTCAATCCAACCTTGATATTGATCAAAAGCCAATTCAATAAAACTCCATTTGGAATTACTTTCTAAAACTTTGAATGATTCGCCGTAAAGGATTTGAGAAACTAGCTCACTGGCATCATTGGGTTCTTTGCGCAGGGGAATAATACTCAAATTACATATGCCGTATAGCATGCTCCATCTCAATTAACAATCACAGTATGTGATAAACTCTTCGCTAAAATAATCAATTAAAAAGATTTGTTGCCTACTGGTAACTTAATTTTTTAAAATTTAAACTGTTTGAATATATTCATTACTTTTGAAGTTGAGTACCGAAACCTATAGTAGTTCGGTTCATACAAATTGTTTATTTCAACTTACAAACTCAGTGAAAAACATCATCAATACTTTCTACAAACGCCAATCATTGCTATACAAAGTATTGTTATATTTTGCTTCGGTAGCTGTAATTGTTTATTTATTTCCAAAAGGTGGGAAGTTCAAGTATGACATTCAAAAAGGCAAACCTTGGCAGTATGAAACACTCATCGCTCCCTTTGATTTTCCTATTTATAAATCACAAGACGAAAAAACAGCTGAAAAAGAGAAAATCACTGCTAATGCGCGTGCTTATTTTTCGGTTGATGAAACGGTATTTGATCAAGTCGAAGAAAATTTTACCAGCCGTTTCAATATTTTTATGTCCGATAGTTTAGCGGTTTCTCATCCAAATATTTTTGAGTTTTCCTCTCGTTTGCTTTCCGATTTTTATAAAAACGGGGTTTTTTCTTCCCAAAACAATTTCAAAGAAACACAGATAGTTTCACTGATTAGGAACAACGTTGAACAAGAACTCCTTTTTGGTGATATCAACCAACCCAAGTCATTACAAGTTTATTTAGACCGGGCATTACAAAATACTCCTTATCAAGAGTTCAGTCTTCCTTTGTATGATTTGTTTTTTGACGTGGTAGCACCGAATGTAAAATTTGATGAAACTTTTACTAAACAAGCCTTGGAGGAATCGTTAGAATCCATTTCGCCCACACGCGACGTGGTTTCTAAAGGAATTCGAATAATAGCCAAAGGGGAAGTTATCGAAGGTGAAAAGTTTCAAAAACTCAATTCTTTGAAAAAAGAATATCAATCTCTGGTGTGGAGTAAATCAAATTACACTTGGATTGTATCAGGCTATGTTGTTTTGGCTGGATTGGTCATGCTTATGTTGTTGTTGTTTTTGAAAAATTATAGAAGTGCCATTTTTGAAAACAACCGAAAAGTCACTTTTATTTTTGTCAACATTATACTGATGATTTCATTGACCACTTTGGTCGTAAAATACCAAGTCAATTATATATATGTGGTTCCGTTGTGTATTTTACCATTGATACTCAAGGCTTTTTTTGATGCACGTTTAGGGCTTTTTGCACACGTGCTCACGTTGTTGTTGTTAGGGTTTATTGTCCCTAACAGCTTTGAGTACATCTTTCTTCAAATTATTGCAGGAATTGTAACTATTTTAACAGTTTCGGAGCTCTACAAACGAGCTAATTTATTTATTTCAGTAGCTCAAATTACCTTTATTTACATTATTGGATATCTAGCTTTTGTGATCATTCACGAAGGAAGCCCAGAGGGAATTACATGGCAAACACCGGGCTTTTTTGTGCTTAACGGGTTGGCGACTTTATTTGTACAGCCTCTGATATATTTATACGAAAAAATATTTGGCTTGGTATCCGATGTGTCACTTCTTGAGTTGTCAGACACCAATACCAATTTGTTAAGAGAACTTTCAAACAAAGCGCCAGGAACTTTTCATCATTCTTTGCAGGTAGCCAATTTGGCGGAAGCCGCTGCAGTAGAAATCGGTGCAAATGCCATGTTGGTTCGCGTTGGAGCCTTGTATCATGATATTGGAAAGATGCTTCATCCTAGATATTTTAGTGAAAATCAAGCGACTTCTTTCAACCCACACAATGAATTGGAACCTCAAGAAAGCGCTAGTATTATCATTGGTCATGTTATAGAGGGTATAAAATTGGCACGCAAATACAAACTTCCCGACCGAGTGATTGATTTTATTCGAACCCATCATGGGACATCCACGGTTTATTATTTTTACAAAAATGCACAAGCATTGGATGCCGAGGTGGATGAAGATCTTTATAAATACCCAGGGCCAAAACCCTTTTCAAAAGAAACATCTATTCTTATGATGGCGGATAGTGTCGAAGCTGCTTCAAAAAGCCTTAAAGAGCCTACCTCTATTTTGATAGACGAATTTGTGGAACGAATCGTGGAGCGTCAAAAGGATACACAACAATTTATTAACGCAAACATTACGCTTCAAGAAATCGAAAAAGTTAAAAAAGTATTGAAGCAAAAACTCAATAACATATACCACCTAAGGGTTGAGTATCCTGAATAGCTAGTTTGTGTTTGTGTGTGTTTTGGAAGAATCGGCTACCAAACGATTGATTTCTTTCAATTCACTTTTTGTTAAGTGTCTGTAAGAACCTACGGGAACATCCAGCGGAATATTCATAATTCGAACTCGTTTTAATTTTACAACCCGATAATCCAAATATTCACACATTCTACGAATTTGTCGGTTAAGACCTTGAGTCAAAACAATTTTAAATGTTTTTTTGTTGGTTTGCTTCACTTCACATTTTCGAGTAATGGTGTCTAAAATGGGAACTCCGTTACTCATTTGTTCAATAAATTCAGCAGTTACAGGACGGTTTACGGTTACCAAATATTCTTTTTCATGGTGATTTCGAGCCCTTAAAATTTTGTTGACGATGTCTCCATCGTTAGTCAAAAAAATAAGTCCCTCACTGGGTTTGTCAAGACGACCAATTGGAAAAATTCGAGATTTGAAATTGATAAAATCAATAATGTTGTCTTTCTCGACTTTGGTATCTGTTGTGCAAACAATTCCAACGGGCTTGTTAAATGCAATATAAACAGGTTTTTCTTTGGATTTACCAACAACCTCTCCATCGACACGTACTTCGTCTGTGGGTAATATTTTTGTACCCAAAGCAGGGATTTGACCATTAATTAACACACGCCCTTCATCAATAAGCCTATCGGCTGCTCGGCGTGAACAGAAACCAGCTTCTGTCAAGTATTTATTAATGCGTATGGAGGGTGTTTCGCTCATCGTTCAGTTAATATCTGCAAAAGTACATTCATTTCTGCAATTTCTCACTGTTTATAAGTTCGTCTCTTTTTTATATTAAAATATAACAATTACACATATATTTGTTATAAATATAAAAAATGAAAAAAATACTAGTAGTTGGAATGGGTAAAGTAGGCACTTTAGTAGGGGTGTTGTTAAATGAAAAATTTGAGGTCACAGGGTTGGATAAAAACAAACCGCATTACGATTTTGAATTACCATTTAAGGTAATTCAGGGAGATGTAAGCGATGTGACTTATATGGCTGATATCCTAAAAAACTTTGATGCGGTAGTGTCGGCACTCCCTTATTTCTTGAACAAAAAATTAGCTCGAATAGCCTACTATTTAGGCATTCATTATTTTGATTTAACAGAAGATGTTGAGACTACCCAATTCATTCAAGATCTCAGTAAAACTGCTAAAAGTGTCATGGCACCTCAATGTGGACTAGCTCCAGGATTTATCGGGATTGTAGGGAGTGATCTAACACACCAATACACACGACTTCGAGACATAGAATTGCGAGTAGGAGCTTTGCCAAGGTATCCAAACGGTTTGTTGGCCTATTCATTTACCTGGTCACCGGCTGGAGTAATCAATGAATACATCAATGATGCTGAGGTAATTCATAACGGCGAGAAAAAATCGGTTTCTTCTTTGGATGGGTTGGAGTATATTAACATTGAGGGGCAAGAATTTGAAGCCTTTTCCACTTCGGGAGGTTTGGGAAGTATGTGCGATACTTTTGAAGGGCGTGTGGACACATTAAACTACAAAACCATTCGATATCCTGGACATGGTAAGCTGATGAAGTTTTTGATGTACGAACTTATTTTAAAAGACGATAAGACTCTACTCGAAGAAATTCTAAAAAATGCAAAACCCCCTGTTGATGAAGATGTTGTTTATGTGTATGCTGTCGTGGAAGGATGGAAAAAGAAAACATTGTATCGAAGCGAATATTTCAATGCTTTTTATCCTATTAAAATTCAAGGACAAATGTGGAGAGCTATATCATGGACTACAGCAGCTTCTTTGGTAGCTGTTATAGAGTTGGTTGCCAAAGGAGTTCTTCCACAAAAAGGATTTATAAAACAAGAGGAAATACCCTTTCAAGAATTTTTAAAGACCCAAAGTGGTCAGTTATTTGTAAATTAAACATTAAATCAAAACTTTTTCTGATGCTATTTGAAAAAATTACCCCACTGGACTTTATTTTAAAAGATTTGTTTCACACTTATCTCAAAAGAGTGCCGAACGTAAAGAAAATTACTCAGGCGATGATAGATCATAAAATGATTTCGTCTCAAGAGGAAATTATTAATGATCATATAGCATTTCGCACAATAGGAGTGGAGCAGCTTGGTATTCAGTCTTTTGAAAAAATATTTTTGAAACACGGATACACCAAAATGGATGCGTATTTTTTTGAAAGTAAAAAATTGAATGCCTACTGGTATGCACCTCCTTCTCCAGAATACCCGAGAGTATTTATAAGTGAGTTACGCGTTCATGATCTTTCAGAGACTGCTCAAAAAATTATATCTAAATATACCGATTTGGTTTCTTCGGATCCTTTAGATGCTGTCAATTTAGAGGATGCTGAGCAGACAGCTCATTTTTTAAAAACACCCCTTTGGATACTTCCTTCCATAGAGGATTACGAAACGTTGTTAAAGGAAAGTGAATACGCAGCATGGGTAATTTACAACCGCTATTATTTGAATCATTATACCATTAGTGTTCACGAACTTCCAGCCCCTTATAACGAGCTTCAAAATTTTAATGATTTTCTCAAATCAATTGGAATAAAACTCAATAATTCTGGAGGAGAAATTAAAACGAGTGCCGATGGTTTATTGCTTCAAAGCAGTTCGGTTGCTGAGCAAATACAAGCTAATTTCCAGTTTCACAAGACAAAATACATTGCAGGAAGTTATGTGGAGTTTGCCCAAAGAAAACTGCTGCCAGAGTATGCTCATTTGCCCGAAGAAGTAATCAAATCAACACACCGAAGGGAAGGTTTTGAAGCGGGTAATGCAGATAAGATTTTTGAAAGTACCTACATAGAACAAATTAATAACAATAATTAATAGTTGTATCAACCAATTTTGTTTCATACATTTTTTTGAGATTTCCG
>ERZ1048068.998-NODE-998-length-23184-cov-5.552250_pt1 | contig 23184 bp, 19 predicted proteins | sample MGYA00383098_ERZ1048068 | MGnify/ENA primary metagenome ERZ1048068 (study PRJEB29581, sample SAMEA5548368) | metagenome | biome: marine; feature: coastal; material: water | depth 1 m | study: Short-term variability in the microbial, nano- and picoplankton dynamics... | reverse complement strand
CGCAAAGTTTCATTCTCTGTGCCCACTGGAAACTTCGGTGATATCTTTGCCGGTTATCTGGCCCACAAAATGGGTCTGCCAATCGAACAGCTGGTGATTGCCACCAACCAGAACGATATTCTGCACCGCTGTATCAGTGACAATGATCACAGCACGCGTCCCCTCGAGCAGAGCCTGGCGCCGAGCATGGATATTATGATCTCGAGTAATTTCGAGCGTCTGCTATTTGATCTCTACGATCGCGATGGTGCTGCTATTGCAGAGTTGATGAAAGATGCCAAAGCCGGGCATATGCAACTCAGTGATTCAGCGTTGGCTGAAGCACGCAAGTTATTCTCCAGCTATCGCTGTGATAATGAAGGTATGCTCGAGATGATCAGTTCGGTCTACAGTGAGAGCGATTACCTGATGGATCCCCATACAGCGATTGGTCTCGATGCTGCGCGTCACTGCCGGGCCAATTCTGAAACCCCGATGGTGACATTGGCGACAGCCCATCCGGCCAAGTTCCCAGATGCGGTTAGGGAAGCTGGATATCCAACTGACCCAGAGTTGCCGACCCATATGGCAGACCTATTTGAGCGCGAAGAGGCTTACACCGTGCTGGATAATGATCAAACTGCTGTGCAGCAGTTTATTGCCGATCATATTTCAGCATAAACTGAGATCTCTCACCTACGTTCGAGATGACCAAGAAACCGCCGTCATCCCCACAGAGCGGCTTAAAATGTCATCCCCACAGAGCGACCTAAATGTCATCCCGACAGAGCGTTAGCGACGAGGGACCTCCTGCCACAGGCAGAGATCTCTCACCTACGTTCGAGATGACAAAGAAACCACCGTCATCCCCACAGAGCGACCTAAAATGTCATCCCCACAGAGCGACCTAAAATGTCATCCCGACAGAGCGTTAGCGACGAGGGACCTCCCGCCGCAGGCAGAGATCTCTCACCCACGTTCGAGATGACAAGAAGTTCGTTCAAGGTGAAAATCATCCCGCTGTTAACCAAAATACCCAAATATGGTTGACAGCCACTGCCGCCGCCCTATCATAGCCCCATCTAAGCAACATACCGCCCGCAAAAAGCCCGGCAGGAGCAATAAAATGGCAGCCCAGGAACAAAACCAAATTCGCCACGACTGGACTCGCGAAGAAGTCCTCGCCATGTTCAATCAACCTTTTAATGACCTGTTATTTGATGCCCAGGTGATGCATCGTCGTCACTTTAATCCCAACAGCGTGCAACTCAGCACCCTGCTGTCGATTAAGACCGGCGCCTGCCCGGAAGACTGCAAGTACTGTCCGCAGAGTGCCAGATACGACACTGGCCTGGAAAAAGAAAAACTGCTGGAGATTGAAACGGTTATCGAAGCCGCCAAGGTGGCCAAAGCCAGCGGCTCAAGCCGTTTCTGTATGGGTGCCGCATGGCGCTCACCCCACGACCGTGATATTCCCGCTGTCGCCCATATGATTCGCGAAGTTAAGGCGCTGGGTCTCGAGACCTGTATGACATTGGGTATGCTCAGTGAAGACCAATCTGAAAAACTCGCTGATGCCGGTCTCGACTATTACAACCACAATCTCGATACCTCCAAAGAATTCTATGGTGAAGTTATTACCACCAGAACCTATCAGGATCGTCTAAATACTCTGGCCAATGTGCGTAAATCTGGTATGAAAGTCTGTGCTGGCGGTATTGTTGGTATGGGTGAAGAGCAGAAAGATCGCGCCGGTCTATTGATGGAGCTGGCCAACTTGCCCGCCCATCCGGAATCCGTGCCAATCAATATGTTGGTAAAAGTTGCCGGTACGCCAATGGAGAGCGAAGAAAATCTCGATCCCTTCGAATTTATTCGCACCATCGCCGTGGCACGATTGATGATGCCAAAGTCCTACGTGCGACTCTCAGCAGGCCGCGAAGAGATGAATGAACAGATGCAGGCGATGGCCTTTATGGCCGGTGCCAACTCGATTTTCTACTGCGATAAACTGCTCACCACGCCAAACCCCAAGGCCAATAGCGATATGCAGTTATTTGAGCGACTGGGTATCAAGCCTGAAGAGTATCAGGTCGAAAAGGACAGTCAGGAGCAGGAAGCTGATCTCCATCGGTCGATAGCGGAAGCTAAAACCGATGCTCTGTTCTACCGAGCCAGCTAATCAGCTCGATGAAGTCCATGGACGCTACGCTCCAGGCACAGTTGGATCAACGCCGTGCCGAGCATCTCTATCGCACGCGACTCAATGTCGCCACCGGCTGTTCTTCAACCCTTGAGGTTGAGGGTGCGGTGCTGGCAAATTTTTGCAGCAATGACTACCTGGGTCTGGCTGCCCACCCAGATGTTAATAACGCCCTAAAAAAAGCCGTCGACCACTATGGTACCGGCAGTGGTGCATCCCACTTAATCAGCGGTCACTCCACCGCCCATCAACAGCTTGAAGAACAGCTCGCAGACTTTACCGGACGACCCCGGGCACTGTTATATTCCTCTGGCTATATGGCCAATATGGGCACTATCAACGCTCTGGTTGGCCGCCATGATCTGGTTTTACAAGATCAGTTAAATCATGCCTCCCTGCTCGACGGTGGACATTTATCTAGAGCCACCTCCCAGCGTTATAAACACAGCGATCTCAATAATCTGCAGCTGCGTCTCGAGCAATCCACTGCCGAGCGCAAGCTTATCGTTACTGATGGTGTTTTTAGTATGGATGGCGATCTTGCGCCCCTTGCACAACTCAGTGAAATGGCCGCCGCGCACAATGGCTGGCTGATGGTCGACGATGCCCATGGTTTTGGTGTGCTCGGCAAGCAGGGTGGTGGCCTAGTTGAAGCATCAAATCTCAGCTGTGAGCAGGTGCCTGTATTAGTCGGCACCCTCGGCAAGAGCTTTGGTACCTTTGGTGCCTTTGTTGCCGGCAGCGAGGCTTTAATTGAAAGCCTGATTCAATTTTCACGCAGCTATATTTACACCACCGCCATGCCGCCGGCGATTGCCGCCGCAACTCTGACCAGTTTGAAGATCCTTCGTCAGGAAACCTGGCGACGGGAAAAGCTCGCAGCCTTGATTGCGCGTTTTCGTCAGGGTGCCGGGCAGATCGGACTGCAGTTGATGAACTCGTCGACCCCTATCCAGCCGGTGGTGATCAATGACGACGAAAAAGTCATGCAGGTCAGTGCCTCGCTGCGCGAGCAGGAGTTGCTGGTGGGTGCCATTCGCCCACCCACGGTCCCGGCTGGCAGCGGTCGCCTGCGAATTACCTTCTCAGCCGAACACAGCGAAGAGCAGGTCGATCAATTGTTGGCTGCCCTCGATAGCTGTGGATTATCTCGCTCGAGCGCCGGGCGATGAATGCCCCTGTAAAAATCAACTCCCCGGTGGGCGTTAACGCCTACCCCTGCTCAGCGGTGCGCCTCTACAGCCAGCCAATTGTGCTGCTCCATGGCTGGGGCATAGATAGCCAGATTTGGCAGTCGCTTCCTCGGGCACTCAGTGAATTTGCCGATGTGCTGACCGTAGATTTACCCGGTTTTGCCCAGTCGCCAAGCCTTACTGATTATTCGCAAGCAGCGGTTATCCGCTGGATGGCTGCGGTATTGCCCGAGCGCTGCTATCTGCTCGGTCTGTCGCTGGGTGGCATGCTCAGCTGCGCCTTTGCCGCGCAATACCCTCAGCGGGTGATGGGGCTGATAACCCTTTCCAGCAATCTCAATTTCGTTGCCAGCGATAGTTATTTTCCAGCGATGCCAGCAGATCAATATCAGGGTTTCACCGCTGCCTGGGAGCAGAGCAACAGCGACTGCCTAAAGCGTTTTTGTGGTTTGCAGACCCAGGGTGATCATCAGCAGCGTCAGCTGATACGCCAGCTGCGAAACCTCAGTGGCGATCTGGATCCTCGAAGTGGCGCTGCGCTACTTCAATTGCTGGGTGAGATAGATAACCGTTCTGCCATTGAAAAATTGACATGTCCGGCACTGGCAATTTTTGGCCAGCAGGATGCGCTGGTCCCGTTAGCCTGCACAGAGCAATTGCGTCAACGCAATGATGGCATTGAGATTGCGGTTGTCGAAGGCGCCGGTCACCTGCCTCATCTGGGCAGCAGTGAAAAAATCGTCGATCTGATCAGCACTTTTTTACATCGGCAACATTATAAATTGGATAAAGCCAGAGTTGCCGAATCCTTTGGACGAGCTGCCCAGCGTTACGACAGTGCGGCTGTTCTTCAACACCGTGTTGGTGAAAAACTCCTGGCCGATTTACAGCCCACTGAGGAAATAAAAACAGTGATTGATCTCGGTTGTGGCACCGGCTATCACTGCCCCCAGCTGCAGGAAAAATATCCCGGTGCCCAGCTTACCGGAATTGATATCTCCCCGGCCATGCTCGCCTATGCAGCTACTCAGCATCCCCGTGGCAATTGGCTGTGCGCCGATGCAGAGGATCTGCCCCTGGCCGATAATTCCCAATCATTGGTTTTTTCCAATTTTGCCCTGCAGTGGTGTGAAAATCTCAACCAACTGGCAGCCCAGCTCTATCGAATACTCGAGCCCCGGGGCCAACTGTGTTTTGCCGTGCCAGGGCCAGAGACCCTGAGTGAGCTGCGCAGTGCCTGGCAGCAGGTCGATGGCCGCGTGCATGTCAATCGCTTTAACAGTCTGCTCGACTGGCAGAATGCACTGCACAGTGCAGGTTTCTCTGAGGTTGAACTGCAGACTAAAACGATTACCCAGCAACATCAGTCGGTTCGCGAACTGTTGATGGAATTAAAAGATGTTGGTGCTCACAACAACAATGCCGGCAAGCAGAGTACCCTGACCGGTAAACAACAGTTAAAGACACTCTATGCAGCCTATGAAGGTTATCGCCAGGCAGACGGACGCCTGCCCGCCACCTGGGAAATTATAAGCGGCATAGCCAGAAAATAGCGCTGTTAAAGAAACCCACATTAGACAGAGAAAATACTATGGCCAACAAATGGTTGTTTATTACCGGCACGGATACAGATGTTGGCAAGACAGTGATTGCCAGCGGCCTGCTCGCCGCCGCCAACCAGGCAGGTCTGCGCACCGCAGCGATCAAGCCAATTGCCGCAGGCTGTGAACTGACCGAGCAGGGCATGACCAACGACGATGCCCTGCAACTGCAGGCCGCCGCCAGTCATAGGCTCTCCTATCAGCAGATTAATCCCGTGGCCCTGGAGCCGGCCATAGCCCCGCATATTGCTGCCAATGAAGCCGGCAAGCGACTCTCCGCAGCGCGACTTACCGGGTTTTGCCGCGGCCTTTCTCTACTGCCAGTGGACCTGGTGGTTCTTGAAGGTGCCGGCGGTTGGCGTGTACCGATTAATGAGCGAGAAACCCTTGCCGATGTGGCCCGCGAACTCAACTGCGCCGTAATAGTAGTGGTGGGAATGCGCTTGGGTTGTCTCAACCATACACTGCTGACCATTGAAGCAATCCGTCGCGACGGCTTGAAAGTTGCCGGTTGGGTGGCCAATATTATCGATCCCGATATGCCGCGCCTCGATGAAAATATTGATACACTAAAACAGCGCATTGCCGAACCCTGTCTGGGAACAGTGCCCAGGCTCAAAGACTTATCGCCGCAACAGGTCGCAAAGTATCTGACAGTTCCGGCGCTATAGAACCCGTTAACTAGAGAATTAAAGATGAGCGAAGAAAATAAACTGTCCGAAGAAGATATGCAGCGCGTTCAATCGGTGATCAACAGTGGTTACAACAGCACAGAGCGCCAACCATTTCGCCCCCTGCGACTGCTTGCGGTACTCTGGATTGTGGTGGCAATTCTCGGCGGCGTCAGCTGGCTGATCGGAAAGAACTCAGGATTTATTTAAGCCCAGCGCTTGTAACCAAGAGCTTGTAAACGAGGGTTTTTAACCCAGGGCGTATCCTATGCAATTTCCAACCCCGACCATGATTGCCTGCAATGGCATTGAGCTTGAAGTTTTTCAGGCCGGGCAGGGCGGCATTCCTCTGGTGCTCTGCCATGGCTGGCCAGAGCTCGCCTACAGTTGGCGCTACCAGATCGAGCCCCTAGTCAATGCCGGCTATCACTGCATTATCCCCAATCAGCGCGGTTATGGCCGCTCCTCCAAACCCAGCGCCGTAGAAGCCTACGATATTATTCAGCTGACCAATGATCACAATGGGCTGCTCGATGCACTGGGTATCGACAGAGCTATTTATGTGGGTCATGACTGGGGCGCAATCATGCTCTGGCAGCACGCCCTGCTCAATCCCCAGCGAGTAATTGCCCTAGCCAATCTCTCCGTACCCTTCAGGGGCCGCGAGCCAACAGAGCCGCTGGCCTTTTGGGAGAAGATGCTCGGGCCGGATTTCTACCTGGTGCATTTTAACCGCCAGCCCAATGTGGCGGCACGCGCCTTTGAGGGCAACCCGCAGCGAACCCTGCGCAATCTTTACAGAACCAGGCACTGGCTCGACAACGATGATCGCCAATCCGCTGGCTACAGCATTATCCACTCGGCCGATATGGACTATAACCGCGGTGAACTGATGCTCAGCGAAGCGGATATACAGGTATTTGTCGATGCCTTCAGCGCAGGCGGTTTTGTTGCCCCCTGCAATTGGTACCGCAACTTCACCCGCAACTGGGAGCTCACTGCAGAGGTCGAGCAGCAGATAACCCAGCCGGCGCTGATGATTTACGGTGACTACGATATGGTGCCCCAGGTCGATATGCGCGATAAGGTTCCCGACCTTGAGGTGCACTCCCTGCCCTGTGGCCACTGGATTCAGCAAGAAGCACCGGAGGCCACCAACAGAATTTTACTCGACTGGCTGGAGCGCAAGGCCAGACCACTGTGCAGGCTGGCAAAATGATCATTGAAGCGCGTTCCTATAATGCCGATCTCGGTAGCTTTGACAGTCATTTAGACCCACTGCTTGAGCGTATTTACCTGGCTCGCGGCATCAGTGATAGCGCAGCTCTCGAGCGCAAGCTGTCCTGTCTGCCGGCACCGGCTGTGATGCAGGGAATTCCGGCAGCGGTATCTCTGTTAGTCAGTGCATTAAGCGAACAACAGCGTATTTTAATTGTCGGCGACTTCGATGCCGACGGTGCCACCAGTTCGGCGCTGATGATGCTGGCCCTGACCGCGATGGGTTGCCAGCAGGTGGACTTTTTAGTCCCCAACCGCTTTGATTATGGCTATGGTTTGACCCCGGAAATTGTCGATCTGGCAAAGGACAAAATCCCGGAGATTATTATTACCGTCGACAACGGTATCTCCAGTATCGACGGCGTCGCCCATGCCAATGCACTGGGTATTGAGGTAATAGTCACTGACCACCATCTGCCTGGCGCCAGCCTTCCTGATGCCGCGGCAATCGTCAACCCCAACCAACCGGGCTGTGATTTTCCGACCAAAAATCTCGCCGGTGTCGGCGTCGCCTTCTATCTGCTCAGCGCCCTGCGCGCTGAACTGCGCAGCCAGGATTGGTTTGCCGAGCAACAGATTGCCGAACCCAATATGGCGACCTGGCTGGACCTGGTCGCCCTTGGAACAGTCGCCGATGTGGTACCCCTTGATCAGGTCAACCGCGCCCTGGTTCACCAGGGACTGATGCGCATTCGTGCCGGTCAATGTCGCCCCGGCATTCAGGCATTGCTGACCATCGCCGGAAAATCCCCGCAGCGTTTGGTGGCAACAGACCTGGGTTTTGCCATTGGCCCGCGGCTCAATGCCGCCGGTCGCCTGGATGATATTTCCCTGGGTATCCAATGTTTGCTGACCAATGATCCTCAACAGGCCATGTACAGCGCCCAGCAGCTGGATGAGCTCAATCAGGATCGCAAATTAATTGAGCAGGGTATGCAGCGCGAGGCGCTGGCAATTGTTGAAAAAATACCCCTCTCACTAAAAGGCGAGGTGCCAGTAGCCCTCTGTCTGTTTCAGCCGGAATGGCACCAGGGTGTGGTGGGTCTTTTAGCGTCGCGGATAAAAGAAAAATACAACCGCCCGGTAATCGCCTTTGCGCGTGGTGACAACGGTCAACTCAAGGGTTCATCGCGATCGATTCCCGGGCTGCATATCCGCGATGCCCTGGATGCGGTGGCCAGCCAACACCCCGGATTAATATCCAAGTTTGGTGGTCATGCCATGGCCGCAGGCCTTAGCCTGGATGAAGACAAACTGGCCGACTTCACAGAGGCATTTCAGCAGCAGGTACAGAGAACTCTGGGTGCCGATGATCTGCTGGCGCGTATGCTTACCGACGGTCATCTGGAGTCGCTGCAGCTCTCCATGAATACCGCGCAACTGCTGCGCGATGCCGGCCCCTGGGGTCAGCAGTTTCCCGAGCCCTGTTTTGAGGGCTTGTTCCAAATCAAACAACAGCGTATTGTCGGTGAAAAGCATTTAAAGCTGGTTGTTGCGCATGGGTCTGAACCCAATCGCGCTATTGATGCAATCTGCTTTAATATCGATATCGAGCAGTGGCCCAACCATCGGGCAGAGACGGTACGCTGTGTCTATCGCCTGGATATCAATGAGTACCGCGGACTGGAAAAACTACAATTATTAATCCAGTTTATTGAAGCCGTAAATTAATAAAAAATCATTAATAAAAACGCTTAATCAAACCCAACTAGCAAAGTTCATGAGGATACCCCTTGAGTATTAAAACTGATCTTCGCGCGGATTTTATTCTCTTGCTGACAGCCTTTATCTGGGGCTTGGCATTTGTCTTCCAACGCAGTGGTATGGACCATATAGGCCCGATCACTTTTACCCTCGGACGCTTTTTAATTGGTGCCCTGGCGATCCTGCCTCTCTGGTATCTAATGGAGAAGCCGCAGCGAATTTTTGCCTTCACCGCGATAAATAAAAAGGCTGCCCTGTTGGGACTGGTGCTGACCGCGGGCATGCTCTGTCAGCAGGCCGGGTTAATTTACACGACGGCTGGCCGGGCAGGGTTTCTAACCGGGGTGTATATTATTTTTGTTCCTTTGATCGGGCTGTTGTTTCGCAATAAAACCCAGTGGCCAACCTGGGTGGGCATAATGATGGCTCTGGTGGGGCTGTACTTTATGGCTCAGGTGGATAACAGTGAGTTTTTTACTGGTGATGTCTTTATCTTAGCAAGCTCGGTCCTATTTGCCTTTCATGTGGTTTTTACCGGTCGACTGGCTCACCAGACATCCCCTTTCCAATTGATTTTTATTCAGTTTACGGTTGCGGCGGTTATCAGTGCCCTATTAGTGCCGATTTTTGAAAGCTGGAACTGGCAGGGGATTAAAGATGCCGGCGTTGCATTGCTCTATGTGGGCGTTCTCTCTTCCGGCGTCGCCTTTTGTCTGCAGGTGGTTGGTCAGCGCACTGCCCCGGCATCCCATGCGGCAATTATTCTTAGTTTTGAAGCAGTTTTTGCCGCTCTCTGTGGCTGGTGGTTGTTGGGCGAGCTACTCAGTGATGCAGAACTACTTGGCTGTGGGCTGATATTTGCCGGCGGGCTGGTATCCCAGCTCAAGGTTCTCCTCAAGCAAGCGCCGGGTGAACCTATTCAGCACCCCCATGGGGTAAACTAATTAGTGCAATTGGATCATTGGATGAATTATGCAAAGACGACAGTGGATAAAAACTCTTTTCCTCACCGCAGTCGGTAGCTTTACCCTAGCCAGGGCCTGGGCGCTGGAAAAAATCGAGCGTCTCGACAGCGAGTGGAAACGCCTGCTAACCCCGGGACAGTATTATATTTTGCGCGAAGCGGGCACTGAGCCGCCAGGCAGTAGCCCTCTGGACAAAGAGTATCGTCGCGGAGAATACCGCTGTGCCGGCTGCGACTTGCTGCTGTTTACCTCGGCAATGAAATACGACAGCGGCACTGGCTGGCCCTCATTTTTCGATAAGGTCGAGGGACATCTGCAGACTAAACGAGATTTTAAACTGATCTGGCCGCGCACCGAATATCACTGCGCGCGCTGCGGCGGTCACCAGGGACATGTATTTGATGATGGCCCCAAACCCACAGGGCAGCGCTGGTGTAACAATGGCCTAGCACTGCGGTTTGTGCCTGCGGTTGAAGGCCAGTCCTAAGATTTTTTCATTATTTTCACGACTATCGCGTGTTTGCGCCTACAGCAAACAGTGAGTGAGGATTACTCCCGTCGAAACCTGCGCCAACGGTGATCGTCATGTTTGATTGTTTCGCATCGACACTGTGGGCGATCCAGTATTTACAGTGATGATGCTTGTGACATCAAAGACCCAAGTCTATGTTTAATTTTCCAAAGTGTAATTAATCAGATTTCCGAAAAGTCACTTCGGAAACTCACTGATTTTTGCAATTACGCATACAAAATCCAGAGATAAGTGATGAAATATGGAAACGGAATTTTCAGACTACATCGTATATGTTGATGAAAGTGGTGATCACAGCTTGGGGTCAATAGATCGAGATTATCCTTTGTTTGTTTTAGCATTTTGCGTATTTCGAAAAGACCATTATTTAGAAAAAGTAGTGCCCGCCCTTCAGTCATTTAAATTTAAGTATCATGGCCACGATATGGTTGTGCTCCATGAATTGGATATCAGGAAGTCACGAGGGCCCTTTAATATTCTATTAGACAAGAAAGTTAGAATTCCATTTATGACGGATCTTAGCTCTCTAATTGATAGTGCTCCCTTTACGCTAATAACTTCAGTGATTGATAAGCAAAGGCATCTTGAACGCTATGGATGCAACGCACATAGCCCCTATGATTTGTCTCTTCTGTTTTGTATGGAGCGCTTGGCTCATTTCATTTCGATTCATAATCAGCAAGAACGGCAAGTACATATTGTGCTTGAACGAAGAGGTAAAAAAGAGGACGACGAATTAGAGTTGGTTTTTCGCCGCTATTGCGATCGCGATAATTTTCCATTTAATCCTGTTTTTGCTCACAAACAGAATAACTCAGCAGGGTTGCAATTGGCTGACTTGGTCGCACGTCCGATAGGCAGGCATGTTATACAGCCCAATCAGGAAAATAGGGCTTATGATATTTTAAAAAAGAAGTTTTATAAGGGGTCTAAGGGACAGAATGGCTGGGGCCTGAAAATATTTCCTTAAAATTGGAGAGGCGGTTGGCTAAAACCAGTAGCCTAGATAGCAAAAAACCCCGATGTATTCACCGAGGCTAATTGCCGACCGAGTATTCCCAATCCGTAATGTCAATATAGACAATAAGCATTTAAAGTACAACTTTGGTTGGATGAGATACTTTACATGCGTTTAGCATACCCCGTGTAGCGCAGTATATGACTGACAATGGCCTGGCACTGCGGTTTTTGCCTGCGGTTGAAGGCCAGCCATAAGCGCGTTACTACAAAATTTTCCTGACTTCTGTGAGCACCGCCTGTTTGATAAACGGCTGTGCCAGTTCCGTCGGATGAATGCCATCCTGCTGAATCATCCCCTCGGTTAAGACAAGTTTTTCAAACTGGAAAGGTACCAGGGGAATTTCCTGTTCCTCAGCCAGGGTTGGAAACAGCCGGGCAAAGGTTTCCGTGTAGCGCTTGCCATAGTTGGGTGGCAGGCGCATGGCAAAGAGAATCGGCTGGGCATTCTGCGCGCGACAGAGTTCGATCATGGTCTGCAGATTGGCTTTGGTTTTTGCCAGGGGGTGGCCGCGCAGGCCATCATTGCCGCCAAGCTCCAACAGCACATGGGTCGGTTTAAATTTTTCTAGCAATAGCGGCAGGCGCGCCAGTCCATTGCCGGTGGTGTCGCCACTGATGCTGGCATTGATAATTTTTAGCTCTGGTTCCAAATCAGCACGCAATAAATTGACCCAGCCGTTATCGGGATTAATACCGTAACCGGCACTCAGGCTATCGCCCAATACCAACAGTGTGGAGGCAGTGCTGTTGCCGGCAAGCAGGTAGAGAATAATCAACAATTTCGGCAGGCGCATAGTTTTGCTCATAAATTAGCTCTTAGCTGAGTGGATACAATTGCGGTAAATATACGTATTTTATCCGACAGTGTATTTTATAAAATCATCAAGCGGGGATCGCGACGGAATTTTTATGATTGAAGTTAGCAATATTAGCAAGCAGGTGGTTACCTCTGAGGGCACGCTGGATATTCTCGGGCAGATCAACCTGTCAGTCGCCAAGGGCGAATCACTGGCAATTATTGGTCCCTCGGGATCTGGCAAGTCCACGCTGCTGGGTATCCTGGCCGGGCTGGATATGCCCACCTCTGGTACTGTTGCTATCGATGGCAAGGATATCACCAGTATGGATGAAGAGGGCCGCGCTGCGGTTCGCGCCGGTCATGTGGGCTTTGTCTTTCAATCGTTTCATCTCCTGCCGGGCTTAACGGCGCTGGAAAATGTTGCCCTGCCTCTGGAATTACAGGGTATTGATAATGCACTGCAAACTGCCAGAGAATACCTGCAGCGCGTAGGCTTGGGAGAGCGGCTCAGCCATTATCCCCGTCAACTTTCCGGCGGGGAACAGCAGCGGGTTGCTCTGGCTCGCGCCTTTGCCTGCCGACCGACCATCCTCTTTGCCGACGAGCCCACCGGTAATCTGGATACAGGCACCGGCACTAAAATTAATGATCTGCTGTTTGAATTAAACCGGGAAGAGGGCACCACCCTGATACTGGTGACCCATGAAAAAAGCCTTGCAGCACGCTGCTCGCGACGGCTTGAATTACAGGCTGGCCGACAGGTAGAGACACTGGTGGAGGGCGCTTAATGCTGGCATTAAAGATGTTACTGCGCAGTTGGCGCGGTGGCCAGCTGGGACTGATATTTGCGTCGCTGCTGTTAGCCGTCGCTGTGGTCACCTCGGTAGCGCTACTCGCCGAACGTGTCGAGAAAGCCCTGGTCAACGAATCCAGTGCCTTCCTGGCTGCCGACCTGGTAGTTTCCAGCAGTGTAGCCATTGACCCGGCCTGGTTAGACCGCGCCCAACAAATGGGCGTCAGAACAGCGCAAAAAGCGTCCTTTAGTTCCATGACCTTTGCCGGTGACGAGGATATGCACCTGGCCGCAATTAAAGCGGTGGACAACAGCTATCCCCTGCGCGGCGCGGTCAAGCGTTCAACGGTTCCCTTTGCCACTGAGGAGCTGGATATTGAGGCCGTTGCGTACGGGCCGCAACCCGGTGAACTCTGGGTCGACTCACGCCTCTTGCCGCTACTCAATATTGAGCTTGGCGATAGCATCGATGTTGGCGATGGCAGCTTTAAAGTCAGTCATATACTGATTGAAGAGCCGGACAGTGGCAGCTCCTTTTCCGCTTTTGGTGCGCGGATTTTAATGAACTGGAGCGACCTGCCAGCCTCCGGGGTTATTCAGCCCGGTAGTCGGGTAAGCTATAGATTTTTAATCGCCGCCAGCGAAGGGCAGCAAGCGAGTTTTGACAGCTATGTGGACTGGTTGCAAAAGCAACTGGATATTCATGATCGACTGATTACCCCGGATGAGGCCCAGGCGAGTATCGCCAGCACTATGGATAAGGGGCGGCGGTTTTTACTGCTGGCGGGAAGTATTGGTGTAGTGTTGGCGGGAATCGCACTGGCACTGGCCAGTCATCACTTTGCCAATGGGCAGTTGCTTCAGGTGGCGCTGTTTAAAAGCTGGGGTATCTCTGCCAAGCGCGTGCGCCAACTCTATATTCAGCAGATTATCCTGCTGGGAATCGCGGGATCAACAGTGGGATTATTGATCGGTTGGGGGTTTCATCAGCTGTTAATTTCCGCAGTTCGCGACTGGTTGCCGATTACTTTACCTGCTGCCGGATCGCGTCCCTGGATAACCGGTTTTGCCACTGGCATGCTCTGCCTGCTGGGTTTTACCTTGCCGGCACTCTGGCATCTACCAAGCCAATCGCCACTCGCCGTTCTGCGCCGCGATAGCCAGGCTAGAGCACTCAACAGTCTGCTTCGCGGTTCACTGGGTGTCCTGAGCGTAGCAGTTTTACTCTACTGGTACAGCGGCAATCTCTATCTGGCCATGGCGATTCTGCTCGGTTTTGCGATTACCGCTAGCGCCTCAATTGGGGTTGGCCTTGTGCTGTTGCGACTGGGTAAAAGTTATGGCCACTGGATGGGCAGTATCTGGCGCCTGGCGCTCTCCAACCTGTGGCGGCGCAAAAAGCCCAGCCTAGTCCAGATGGTCGGCTTTTCCGGCGCCATTGCACTGCTGATGATTATGCTGGTAGTCAGAACCTCGCTGGTGGATGAATGGCGCTGGCAGCTGGCCGACGATGCTCCAAACCATTTTTTAATCAATGTTGCCGCCTATGAATTGGACGGCGTAAAAACCCTGGTTGAGCAGCGTGAACTGGAAACCGCAGGTTGGTATTCGATGGTTCGAGGGCGTATCACCCACCTCAAAAACCAGCCGCCATCCGATGTCGCGCAGCAGGGTCATGAGTCTCTGCGGCGGGAGTTAAACCTCAGCTGGACCTCAGCGTTGCCAGAGGGCAATAGTATTGTCCAGGGTGCCTGGTGGAGTGAGGACTCTGTGGCCGCCAATAATATCCCGCAGGATATAGCCCCGGTCTCCCTAGAGGAAGATTTGCTCCATGAGCTCGGTCTGGCTATCGGCGACACCATTGGTTTCAGTGTTGGCGGTCTAACTTTCGATGCCGTGGTGACCAGTACCCGCAGCCTAAACTGGGACAGCATGACCCCAAACTTTTATTTTTTGTTTCCGGAGGGTTATCTGGAAAATTATCCGCGCACCCATATGACCAGTTTATATATACCCGCCAAAGAAAAATTGCTGGTCAATGATCTATTGCGCGGCTACCCCACGGTGCAGGTAATTGAGCTGGATAAAATTATCGACCGCATACGCACCATTGTCTCCCAGGTGACCAGAGGGCTTGAGATGATGACTCTGCTTATTTTGGGCTGCGGTATTTTGGTGATGTTTGCCGCCGTGAGTTTATCGATGAATGAGCGATTACAGGAGAGCGCCATACTGCGCACATTGGGCAGTTCGCGGCGGTTGATACTGGGCGTGCAGTGGGTTGAATTTACCACCCTGGGTGTAATGGCAGGTTTGCTTGCGGCACTGGGTGCAGAGTTTGCAGTCGCCATGTTGCAGCGCTTTATGTTCAGTTTGCCCTTTAGCTGGCACCCCTGGTTGTGGATCGTCGGCCCGCTGGGGGGTGGTTTGCTGGTTGGCATGTTGGGTGTAGTCTACAGTCGCAGAGCAGTGGTGCAGCCACCATTGCGGGTTTTGAATAGTCTGTAGTTAGATCTCTCACCTCCGTTCGAGATGACAAAGAAACCACCGTCATCCCGACAGAGCGAAGCGACGAGGGACCCCCAACCGCAAGCAGAGACCCCACCAGAACTCCCCCCACCCAATAGCAAACACCTCAAACCTCCAGCTCCACCCACCCAGGATTCAAACTCTCCACAAGCTTATTCTTTTTCCCGCGACGCCACTTCTTAATTTCCTTCTCTCTGGAAATTGCCGAAAAAACATCATTGGTTAATTCAAAATAAACCAGCTTATATACATTGTATTTAGCCGTAAATCCGGGCACTGATTTACATTTGTGTTGCACAATTCGTCCCGGTAAATCACTGGTTACCCCTACGTACATCACCTTGTTGTTTTTGTTTGTAAGAATATAAACCGCGTACTGTTTTTCCATTGTGGAATGCTGCAGATGAAATTTGGGGAGTAATTTTATTCACTGAGCGAATGGGCGTGGGGGTTGGGTTCACAGTTTTGAAAGAGAGATCTCTCACCTCCGTTCGAGATGACAATTCCCACCGTCGTCCCGAAAGAGCGTTAGCGACGAGGGACTCCCTCGCGCTGGCAGAGATCTCTCACCTTCGTTCGAGATGACAAATACCCACCGTCGTCATCCCGACAGAGCGAAGCGACGAGGGACCTCCTCCCGCTGGCAGGGACCTCCCTCCCTAACCAACATCCACACTCTTCAACGGCAGCTGAATATGAAACGTCGTACCAATCTCAATATCTGATGTCACCGCAATCTGTCCCTGGTGTTGCTCGGTGATAATAAAGTGAGCAAAAGAGAGGCGATCCGCCGCACCGTAATAATCCTTATCTTTATTGCTGGGGACACCAGTAGATGGAGTATCCCCATTAGTTACGCTGGTTTTTTCATTGGCAAAGAACGGCTCAAAAATATACTGCTGATCTTCAATACTGATCCCCAAGCCATTGTGCTGTACGCGTACCCAGATCGCCTCGTAAAACTCACTGATCTCGATATTGATAATCGGGCTGTGATCCGGATCTTCAATCTTACCCAGCGCATGGCAGGCGTACCTGAACAAACTTAAAAAGACCTGCTGTAATTCCGGGGCATGGCAGTTCAGTTCCGGCAGTTCATCGGCGTAGGATTTATTCACCGTCACATCCTTAAAGCGCAATCCCTTAGTGACCGACAGCACATCCTCTGCCAGTTCAACACTGTGATCCATAACCTGAGCGATATTGGCAAACTGCTTCTCTTCGGCGCCACTGTCAGAAAAGGCCACCAAATTCTGGATCACCGTGGCCGCCTGGCGACCGCGGATCAGCGCATCCTCGAGTAATTCATTGAGGCCAATAGGGTCTATATGCTCCTCGGTCAAATCCTGACGCACGGTCTGGATATCTTTTAAAATTGCCTGCAGGGGAATATTAATATCGTGAGCCATAATCGCCGCCATCTCACCCATCGATGACATCTTGTCCCGCTGGATTAGCATATTCTCGCTCTGTACCCGCTGGGTGACATCGTCGACCAGAATAACCACACCGGTATCACGCTGATCGTGAAGCGGATAGATCGTAATATCAAAATGGTATTGGCCGCGCTGGCTGTATTTAATGGTCAGCGTCTTATCTTCACTCTGAGCCTTTTCAATCTGTGCCGGTGAAACTGTGATGGTCGGGTAGGCTTCCCAGAGATTTTTGCCCAGCACGGTATTTGCCGGCAAACCACTGATCTCCTCCGCACGGCTGTTCCACTGCGTGATCTCGCCCTCTTTATTCAAGCCGATTAACATCAGCGGCATGGAACGCAGGATACTGGTGATATACGACTCGGAAAGGCGCAGACGCGTCGTGGTCTCGAGATGCTCGTCGATCTCCTCCTCTAGCGCCTTGTTGCTGTCTTGCAACATCAGGTTGGCTTCATCCAGTGTTGCTGTGCGCTCCTTGACGCGATCTTCCAATTCGGCGCGAATCTTCTCCAGCTCCTGGTTGTAGCGGCGCGCAGTGCGGCGCGTAAAAGCCAGGCGGATAGCGGTGACAGACAGAGCGATAATCAGCAGGCTGCTGGAAAAGTTTGCGATGTACTGCCAGTTAGTTGAGCCGTCAACCTCACGAAAAGCCCAGAACAGATCAACCGATGCCAGATGGCTGTAAACCACAACGACAAGCAGAGCAAAAAGAGCACAGGTAACAATAATATTTTTTACTGGAATCAACTTTTAATTTCTCACTTCCATATTCAGTACCCCATTATAGCCATGAATCCGCAGTTGTCAGTGCCTGTTATCAGGGCTAGGCTTATTTTATGAGTGATTGCCACCCATCAAAATCATCCAAACCGGTTTCTCCCTGCTGCGACCCCAATCAGGCAGTCATTAAACGACCTGATTATCTGCTGTGGATAACCGCTAGCATTGTTCTATTGTGTTATTTGGCACACCTGTTTGTCGACGGACAACCTCTGTGGCTGGCCACTATAACCTCCGGCATATATGAGCTTATAAACAAGATGTGGTGGGGGTTGCTCATAGCGGTCGTGTTTGTCGGTGTGCTAGAACGCATCCCGCGTGACTTGGTGATCTCTGCTCTGGGGCAGGGTGGCACCTTAAAAGGCATCGTCCGCGCCACCGCCGCAGGCGTGCTTCTCGATCTCTGCAGCCACGGTATATTAATGGTCGGCACCAAGCTCTATGAGCGCGGAGCCAGTCTTGGGCAGCTAATGGCATTCCTGATAGCCAGCCCATGGAACTCTCTCTCGCTGACGGTTATTCTAATTTCCCTGATTGGCTGGAGCTGGACCTTGGTGTTCGTGATGTTTTCCATGCTGATAGGCATTATTACCGGTTTTCTCTTCGACCTATTAGTCGCAAAAAGGCAACTTCCCGCCAACCCCAATAGCGAAATAGAGCACAGTCAGGCAGCGCTGATGCCGCAAATTATTGCTTTGGCCAAAGGGGCAGAATTTACTCCCAGCAGCCTTGGCGCGGTGCTTTGGGATGGGCTGCGCGAGTCAAGAATGGTCTTCAGGTGGCTGTTCTTTGGTTTGGTACTGGCCACAGCCATACGCGCCTTTGTGCCACTGGAGACATTCCAAACACTCTTTGGTCCCACGGTCGCCGGTTTACTTTTAACCCTGCTGGCAGCGACTATTATTGAAGTTTGCTCCGAAGGCTCCACCCCCATCGCCGCCGATATAGTCACCCGCGCCGCCGCCCCCGGCAATGGTTTCACCTTTCTGATGGCCGGCGTCGCCACCGACTACACCGAAGTGATGGTTGTCAGAGACACCACCAAGTCTTGGAAGACAGCGCTATTTCTGCCGCTACTAACCCTGCCGCAAGTGTTACTGATTGGCCTGTTGCTGAATCAACTTTAAAAGCTAGGTCGGGGTTAGATGAATGATTTTCACTAATTACTAAAATTTAAACTTTTAGGGTGGGGTTTTTGACTTGTATAGAGTCATATAAGTACAAGTGTTTAAAAAGTGAAATAAGTTGTTTTGTTGTATGAACTTATTTTTGAGTTTTATTCCTAGACTTTATAGCCCCTGCTGATCTGTATCACTCCCCCTCTTTACAGCAGGGGTTTTTTTCGTTTTGAGTATTTCCCCGTTGGTCGAAAAAACAAGTAAACCCATTATTATTCCGATAGAGCTCTTCATATTTGTTATCTAGACGTAGCTACCCAAAATTGTCATCCCGACGGAGCTACCCAAAGTTGTCATCCCGCCGGAGCCACCCAAATTTGTCATCCCGCCGGAGCCACCCAAATTTGTCATCCCGCCGGAGCGGAGCGACGAGGGATCTCCTATCGTTAGCAGAGATCTCTCACATGCGTTCGAGATGACAGTGGAAGTGTTCGAGATGACAGTGGTGAGGGTGTTGAGGGGTGAGGGTGTTGAGGTGACAAAAAAACTACCATCATCCCGACAGAGCGTAGCGACGAGGGATCTCATGCCAGTTGCAGAGACCCACTAAGACGAACAACTCACCGATATCATCTCTGCCCAATCCGGTGGCAAGCCGGCGTACTTTTCAGCATGCGGATGCTCTGCAAAGGGACTCTGCAGAATCTCTAGAAGCAAGTTCACTTCTGAGTAATCTCCTTCATAGGCCTTTTCTATCGCCGTCTGTGCCATATAGTTGCGCAATATATATTTCGGGTTTACGGCCTGCATGTTTTCGCGGCGCTGTTGCGCGCTACAGCTCTGTTGTTGCAATCTTAGGACATATTTTTTAGCCCAGTTATCAAATGCTTGACGGTCTAGAAACTGATCTCTTAGCCGTTGATTTTGCTCGCTAAAATCACAGAGTGTTCTAAAGAAAATGCTGTAATCAACACTGTTGTGTTGCAGTATTTCCAGCAGTTGATTTATCAGCTGCTCATCTTCGGCTCGATAGTCTTGCAGGCCAATTTTTTTGGCCATAATGGTTCTGTACTGGTTTAAAAATTCCGGTTCGTACCGTTTTAGTGCGCCGATTAGTTGGTCGTTATCCAGCAGGCTGGTCAGTGAGGTGGCCAGAGCATTTAAGTTCCATAGGCCGACGGAGGGCTGGTTTTTAAATGCGTAGCGGCCGTTTGTATCCGAGTGGTTGCAGATAAAATCCGGGTTGTAATTGTCGAGAAAACCAAAGGGTCCGTAGTCGATAGTGTCGCCGAGAATCGACATATTGTCGGTGTTCATTACCCCGTGGTTAAAGCCAACCGACTGCCACTGAGCGATCATTTTTGCGGTTTTGATTACGCAGTTTTCCAGCATCAGCAGATACTTGTTGTCGCGCTCTTTCCACTCGGGAAAATGCCTTTCGATAACGTAGTCGGCCAGCGCTTTTACCGCCTGCGGCTGGTTGCGATAGTGGAAGTGCTCAAAGGAGCCAAAGCGAATATGGCTCTGGGCAACACGACACAGGGTGGCGCCGGGCTCCACTTCTTCTCGATAAACGGGAGTTTTGCTGTCAACCAGACACAGCGCCCGGGTGGTCGCTATTCCCAGGCCATACATGGCTTCAGAGCAGAGATACTCGCGAATACTCGAGCGCAAAACCGCGCGGCCATCGGCAAACCTGGAGTAGGGGGTGGGGCCAGCCCCTTTGAGTTGGATGTCCCAGAGCGCTGCATCTTTACCCACGGCCAATTCCCCGAGCGTGATCGCTCGACCATCGCCAAGCTGTCCCGCCCAGACGCCAAATTGATGTCCTGAATAGACCAGGGCAATTGGCTGACTGGCTGCTGGTATTTGATTGCCACTCATGATCTGCAGCATTTCCGGGCTGGTTAGCTCTTGTGGATCTATACCCAACTGTTCAGCGAGTAGTTGGTTGCTGCTGACCAGAGTGGGTTTATCCAGCCCCTGGGTTAATACTTCACTGCAGTGAAGACTTTCCCCGGACTTGAATGCGCTATAAAAGTGTTGCTGTAGATGATCGGTAAATACTGTCATTGGATGCCGGCTTTTGCTTTGCTGATACGCCCGAGATTGTCGGCGTGAAGGCTACTGATATACAGCCAATCGCCAACTTCCAGAGCGCCGGTATTGGTGTGGTAGTTTCCTTCGGGATTCTGCAGAGAGTGCAGAACCTGTCCCTGGGCGTCGATGGCGATTACGTGCCCGTAGTGCTGAGCAGCGGGTCGCATAAAGGTTGGAAATCTCTGGATTACTACTCGGAGAAAACGATGGTTGGACAGGGCGTCGACCAGGGTATTGCGTGGTGCGACCAGACCAATCCAGAAGCGACCGTTTTCTCCTCGAACGATATTGTCCGGAAACCCGGGCAGATTATCGACAATAATTTCTGATTGGCCGGCTTGATTACCCTCTAACCAGTACTTGTGAACGCGATAACTGCCGGTTTCAACCACCAGCACAAAACTACTGTCTTCCGCCAGCGCCACGCCGTTGGCAAAATTAAGGCCTTGCATCAGGATTTTGGTGCTCTGGTCGTTGGGGTTGTAAACCAGTAATCGCCCGTGACCGCCATGCTCTAAGATATCCAGCAAGCTGGCTTGATAGGTTCCGCCGTTGGCCTGGGCACCAAATTTTGTCGAGGCATCGCTGAAATAGATTTTGCCATCTGCCGCTACATCCACATCGTCAGCATAGTTTATGGCGGGTTGTTGGGTTGCTGAGCCATCGATCCGGGTGGTCAGGGTAGTGATTTCTCCTGCAGCTGAGATATGCAACAACCCCCGATAGGCATCGGCAACCAGCAGATTGTTGTTGTGATCAAAGGCCAGTCCCAGTGGGCTGCCGTTGGTGTGTACCCAGTTTTTAATCTCGCCGTTAATCGGGTTGTGGCGAATAATCCAGCCCTCGCGGGTGCTGGCATAGAGTTCATCGCCTAATATCGCCAGAGCCTCGGGGCCATGGGCGCCGCTTATTTTGAGGGTTTCTATCTGCTGCAGAAGTGTATTTTGCTCGAAGTCATCGACATAGCCCTGGTCCTCTGGTGCATGCCAGTTGACGGGATCCACGGGTACCGGCCACAACAGCAGGTAGGTGAGGATGATTAACAGTGTAATGAAAATTGTTTTGCCCATGATCTTATGGTGCCTATCCGTTAAAGCTTAATCAATAGTGTTTTAGCTTGGTGTGGCTCTGTCACTGGGGTAAAATGCGCGGCTTGATAACTAGCTCGGCTACAGGAACCCATGGAAGTCAATCCGCTCTACAACGCCCTTGAAGATCTCCAGGCACGCACCGACGTGTTGAGGGGGTATCTTTGACTATGCCAACCGCAAAGACCGTCTTGCAGAAGTTGAGTTAGAGCTCGGCGAGCCGGATGTCTGGAACGATCCTGATCGCGCCCAGGAATTAGGCCGCGAGCGCTCTTCCCTGGAAGCAGTGGTGAAAACCATTGAAGACCTGGATGCCGGTGTCAGCGACAGCCGCGAGCTGTTGGCAATGGCGGTGGAGGAAGATGATGCTGATACGGTGGTCGAGGTGGAGGCTGAGATTGCATCCCTTGAGGCGCAATTAGCCAAACTGGAGTTTCGCCGAATGTTCTCTGGCGAAATGGACCAGAACAATGCCTTTCTCGATATCCAATCCGGCTCCGGCGGTACCGAGGCCCAGGACTGGGCGGAGATGCTGTTGCGGATGTATCTGCGCTGGGCCGATGATAAGGGTTTTAAAGCTGAACTGGTGGAATGCTCGGCGGGTGAAGTCGCCGGTATTAAAAGTGCTACGGTACAGATCTCCGGTGAATATGCTTTTGGTTGGTTGCGTACCGAGATTGGAGTTCATCGCCTGGTGCGCAAATCGCCATTTGATTCTGGCAATCGTCGCCACACGTCTTTTTCTGCAGTCTATGTCTCTCCAGAGATCGATGACAATATTGATATTGAGATCGACCCTTCGGATGTGCGCACGGATACTTACCGTGCTTCAGGCGCCGGTGGTCAGCACGTTAACAAGACTGATTCGGCGGTGCGTTTAACTCACGAGCCCAGCGGTATTGTGGTGCAGTGTCAGAATCAGCGATCGCAGCATCAAAACCGCGATAAGTGTTGGCAGATGTTGCGAGCCAGACTTTACGAGGCTGAGATGCAAAAGCGCGCTGAGGCGGCCCAGGCGACAGAGGATACCAAGTCGGATATTGGTTGGGGCAGCCAGATCCGCTCCTACGTGTTAGACGATGCGCGAATTAAAGACCTGCGTACCGGTGTTGAGACCCGTAATACCGGTGCGGTATTGGATGGTAAACTGGATCAGTTTATTGTTGCTTCGTTGAAGGCGGGACTTTAGGGAGGTTTGTCATCCCGATGGAGTGCTCTTTATTTGGAATGCACTAAGTTTGTCATCCCGACAGAGCGTAGCGACGAGGGACCTCTTGCCACAGGCAGAGATCTCTCACTACATTCGAGATGACATTAAGGTTGTTCGAGATGACATTAAGTTTGTTCGAGATGACATTAAGGTCGTTCGAGAAAAAAAGGCCAAAACAGCCAACA